>Ga0007794_10000273_pt1 | contig 16074 bp, 15 predicted proteins | sample CryBogmetaGMA5M_FD_60365 | JGI IMG/M metagenome (GOLD analysis project Ga0007794, IMG submission 60365) | Freshwater microbial communities from Crystal Bog, Wisconsin, USA - MA5M | ecosystem: Environmental > Aquatic > Freshwater > Lake | place: Crystal Bog, Wisconsin, USA | collected 2009-07-06
GCCTCAATCGCACCAGCAATGGTGATTTGTTGGCCTGGCTTGTTGGGGATCAATTTGCTGATGCCGTCGCAAAAGGTGTAGCTCATGTCGAGCACGCGGCCCACGTCACGAATTGCCGCACGCGCAGCCATCGTGCCGAAGGTGACGATCTGCGACACCGCATCGCGCCCGTATTTGTCTTTCACATAGTCAATCACACGGTCGCGGTTGGCCTGGCAAAAGTCAATGTCAAAGTCGGGCATGGATACCCGCTCTGGGTTCAAGAAACGCTCAAACAGCAAGTTGTATTGCAGCGGGTCAAGATCGGTGATCTTCAGCGCATACGCCACCAGCGAGCCCGCGCCCGAACCGCGGCCTGGCCCCACAGGACAGCCATTGGCTTTGGCCCACTGGATGAAGTCACCCACGATCAAGAAGTAGCCGGGGAACCCCATCTTCAAAATCGTGTTCAGCTCAAACTCCAAACGCGCCACATAGCGTGGGCGCTCGGCGGTGCGTTTGGTTTCCGCTGGGTACAGGTGCAGCAAGCGCGCATCCAGCCCTTCGTTGGACACATGGCGGAAGTAGTCTTCAACCGACATCACCACGCCGTTGACTGGCGGGATGGGGAAGTTAGGCAGCTGCGGCTTGCCGAGCACCAAGGTCAGGTTGCAGCGTTTGGCAATCTCTGCGGTGTTGGCGATGGCGCTGGGCACGTCGGCAAACAGCTCACACATTTGGGCGGATGATTTGAAATACTGCTCTCGCGTGAACTTGCGCACACGGCGTTGGTTGCCCAAGATCTCGCCTTCGGAAATACACACGCGCGCTTCGTGCGCCTCGTAGTCGTCGGGCTTGGTGAACTGCACCGGGTGCGTCGCCACCACGGGCAAGCTCAAGCGTGCAGCCAGTTGCACGGCAGCAGCCACATGCGTTTCATCATCCGCACGGCCTGCGCGCTGAAGCTCAATGTAGAAGCGATGCGGAAAGATTCCCGCCAACTGCAACGCCACTTCACCTGCGCGGGTGGTGTCGCCTTGCACCAAGGCTTGGCCTAAGGCGCCCGCTTGCGCACCCGACAAAGCGATGAGACCTTGTGACAGTTCTTGCAGCCATTCCAGCTTGATGACGCCCACGGACTTGTGCACGTTTTGCGTCCAACCACGGCTGATCAGCTCACACAGGTTCAAGTAGCCCTGGTGGTTTTGCACCAACAAGATCATGCGCGAGGTCTGGGCGGCGTCTTGGTTGAGGCTTTCAAGGTAGATTTCGGCGCCAATGACAGGCTTGACGCCCTTGCCACGTGTTTCTTTATAAAACTTGATGGCACCGTAGAGGTTGTTGATATCGGTGATGGCCAGCGCGGGCTGTTGGTCAGCGGCGGCGACTTGCACCACCTCTTCGATGCGGTTGGTCCCGTCAACGACAGAGAACTCAGAGTGAAGGCGCAAGTGAACAAACATGTGACAGATTGTAGGGACACCGCTGTTACTTAGAATCCTCGGGTGAACCAAATTCTGAATATTTCTTGCTACAAATTCGTCGCCCTGCCCGACGCCCAAGACCTGCACCAGCCTTGCTTGGACAATGCTTTGGTGCGCCAGCTCAAGGGCACCATCCTGATCGCAGAAGAAGGGATTAACTTCTTTCTGGCCGGTCAGGCCGACGACGTGCGTGGTTTTGTGGCTTGGCTGCGTGCCGATGCGCGCTTTGCCGACCTCGCGCCCAAAGAAAGTTGGTCAGCCAGCCAACCGTTTCGCAAGATGTTGGTGAAGGTGAAGCACGAAATCATCCGCATGAACCACCCCAGCATTCGACCCGAGCAAGGCCGTGCCCCTTCGGTCACGCCTGCGACAGCCCAACGCTGGCTCAGCCAAGGCCACGACGACGAGGGCCGCCCCGTGGTCACGTTGGACACGCGCAACCAGTTTGAGGTGGATGCGGGCACGTTCAAGAACACCATCAATTGGAGTATTACCAAATTCACCGAATTTCCAGAGGCGGTGCAATCCCACCTGGCAGAGCTGCAAGACAAGACCGTGATCAGCTTTTGCACCGGCGGCATTCGTTGCGAGAAAGCCGCCATTTACATGCGCAATGCGGGCCTGCCACATGTGTACCAACTCGAAGGCGGCATCCTCAAATACTTTGAGGAAGTGGGTAACGACCATTACGAAGGAGGTTGCTTTGTGTTTGACGAGCGCCGTGCCGTGGGCGCTGATCTGAGTGCCACAGGGCTCACACCCGAAGGCACCTTCCCACTCACTCCTGCAGCAGAGCCAACACTTCAGACTTGAATTCGCGGCTGTATAAAACGCCGGCAACCAAAATGGTGGCCAACACAAACATCGTGGGCGAGAAAAACCAGCCCAGTGCGGCAAACGAGAAATAGTAAGCCCGCAAACCACCGTTGAAGGTCTCAGCAGCCAAGCCCGTCATGGCTGCGGCACGGTCGGCGTATTGCCGCCTGTCCGTCACTTCCCCACTCTCGAAGCTTTCTGCTGGCGGCATCGCACCAATCAGCAAAGCCACGAAGGTGTATTGACGCATCGACCACGAGAAGCGAAAGAACGAGTACACAAAAATTGCCACCAGCACCAAGATCTTGAGCTCGAACACCAAAATGGGCGTTGGCTCGGAAAACGGGATCTCTCGCACCAACTCGGCCGCTTTGTCTGTCGTTCCCAACAGGGCAAACAAACCACCCAAAATCAAAATGGTGGTGGAACAAAAAAATGCGGGCGTGGCCGACAAGGTTTGCGTGATGATGCCGTCCAACATACGCGGATCGCGCCCAGTGGTTTGCAGCATCCACAAATGCCGATAACGGTTGGTCATCGCCAAGATGGAGTGTTGGCCATCGCTCCAGTGCTTGGCGAACAGGGCGTAACCCACCCACACGAACACAAAGAATCCCAAGGCGAACCAGTCACCCCAAGGCAGCAGTTGAATGATTTTCATGCGTTGAATACTACCTAAAGAAAAAGGGCAGCTCTGACGAACCGCCCTTTTATTTCACAACCCGCTGGTGGCGGGTGTGCGTTGCCTTAGCTCGAAATTAACCGCGCAACTTCGCAGCCACAGCAGCCACGCGCTCGCCGTAGGCCTTGGCAGTGTCCAAGTCGCCTTGAGGAATGTCAGCGGCTGGGCTGGTGGGGCCGACTTGGGCCATCACGCCAGAGTTAGAACCGATGCGGTTCATCGCATCCGCTTCACGGCCTGGTTTCATCGGCTGACCGACCCACACCATGCCGTGCTGCATCGACAAGGTGATGAAGTATTGGATGGTCGACAACTTGTCGCCACTCAGGCTCGCAGAAATCGTGAAACCGCCCGCGACTTTATCTTTCCAAGCATCGCTGTACCACTGCTTAGAACTGGCATCAGCAAACTTCTTGAACTGCCATGAGGCCATGCCCATGTAGGTGGGGGAACCGAAGATGATGGCATCAGCTGCATTCAAAGTTTCCCATTCAGCATCGGTGATATTGCCGTCTGCATCAATGGCGATGACGCTGGCTTTTGCGCCCTCGGCCACGAATTGCGCGACGCGTTGTGTATGGCCATAGCCGGAGTGATAGACGACGACGGTTTGTGTCATGGTGTGTGTTCCTGAATGCAGTTGATAAAGAGGTTTAAAAATGAGACGAATTATTGAGCTTCTTTTTTAGCGTCGATGCTCCAAGCGCCAGCGCCTGAAGAGACCAACACCAACAAGCCACCGATCAGACCGATGTTCTTGAAGAACATGAGCTGTTGAATGAACGCTTGCTCTGGTGCCGCAGCCCAGAACGCATGGAAGAACACGGAGGCCACCAAAGTGAACACGGCCAACACAGCCGCAGCGATACGGGTTTGAAAGCCCACCACCAACGCGATAGCGCCCAAGATTTCAACCACCAGCGCCACGACAGCGGCCACAGTCGGCAGGGGCAAGCCAACCGAGGCGATGTAGCCCACCGTTCCTTCAAAGCCAGACAGCTTAGACAGGCCCGCGGGCAAGAAGACAGCTGCCAGCAAGAGGCGGCCAATGAGGTTGAGTGCGTTGTTCATAGAAATTTCCTTGAGGTTGAAGTGATAAAAAATTAAGCGGCTAAATCAAACACCAACACCTCGGCGTGTTGGCCGTGGGTCAATGCGATGGATGTTTCGTCGCAGAGCAACGCGGCGTCGCCGGTGGCCAGCGCCACGCCGTTAACGTGCAATGCGCCACGAATGAGATGCACATAGGCTTTGCGACCCGAGGCCAGCGTCAACGTGGCAGCCTCATCGCCGTCAAACAAACCGGCGTACAAAGCGGCGTCGGCGTGAATCTTCACCACCGCACCCTCAGGGGCGGCAATGCGGCTCAGTGCACCCCGCTTAGAAGCGGGCGGCACCGTTTTTTGTTCGTAGCTGGAGGGAATGCCGCGCACATTTGGCTCAATCCAAATTTGGAAGAAGTGCGTGGTCTCGTGCGGCGCGTGGTTGAACTCGCTGTGCTGCACGCCATTGCCTGCGCTCATGCGTTGCACGTCACCGGGCGGGATGCCTTCCACGTTGCCCATGTTGTCCTTGTGGGCGAGGTTGCCGCTCAGCACATAGCTGATGATCTCCATGTCGCGATGACCGTGCGTACCAAAACCTTGGCCCGGCGCAATGCGGTCTTCGTTGATCACGCGCAGATTACCCCAACCCATGAACGCGGGGTCGTAGTAGTTGGCGAACGAAAAGCTGTGAAGCGACTGAAGCCAACCGTGGTCGGCATAGCCTCTGTCTTGGGATTTACGAATGGTCAACATGGTCTGCGCTCCTATGACCTGAACTTTAGTGGCCCACGCCCCGTTTGCCGTGCATGGCATTTGATGGCATCATTCAAATAATTTGAACGATCAAGGCCTTTTTCATGACTTCCCCTCGTGACGTACTCACCCCCGACTCGCTGTCCATGCTGCACGCGATTGAAAAAGCGGGGAGCTTTGCCGCTGCTGCGCGCACGCTCGGACTGGTGCCCAGCGCCCTCACCTACCGCGTGCGACAGATGGAAGATGCGCTCGACGTACTGCTGTTTGACCGCAGCTCACGGCGGGCCTTGCTCACCGCGGCAGGCCAAGAGCTGCTGCGCGAAGGCGATCGCCTGCTGGCAGACATGGACGCCATTGCCAACCGTGTCAAGCGCGTAGCGACGGGCTGGGAGAGTCAGTTCACCATCGCGGTGGACGGCATCATTGACCGCACCACCGTGATGGAACTGTGCGAATCCTTCATGGCGTTGAACGCCCCCACGCGCCTCAAGCTGCGCGACGAAACACTCACAGGCACACTCGTCGCCCTCACCAGCGGCCAAGCCGACTTGGCCTTGGGCATTGCCGGCACACCAGGCGACAGCGGCACGGCGGCGGGGATTCACAGCCATGCACTCGGACCCATGCGGTTTGTGTTTGCCATCGCACCACACCACCCGCTGGCCCAAACGCCTCAGCCGTTGACAGATGCACACATCGGTCAACATCGCGCCGTGGCCGTGGCCGACTCGGTGCAACGCGGTGCTGGCGTGACCATCGGTTTGCTACCTGGCCAAGACGTGTTCACCGTGTCCTCCATGCAAGACAAAATTCAAGCCCAAGTGCGCGGTCTTGGCGTTGGGTTTGTGCCGGAGTTGATGGTGCAAGCCTTGATCGACCAAGGCGATTTGGTGGTCCGCGAGGTGGACAGGCCTCGACGCGTGGCCCAACTCAGTTACGCTTGGCGCATTCCCGATGGCAGGGAGGGCGAGCGCGGTGGTCGCGCTTTGCAGTGGTGGCTCAAACAACTCAAGAGTACCGCCACGCGTTCCGCGCTATTGGTGAACCCCCGCCCCAATCAACCCCATCAGAAGGTGTAGAGTGCAACCATGACATTAAACATCGCCATCATCGGAGCCGGCATCGCTGGCATCACCGCCGCCCGCACTTTGGCCAAAGCTGGCCACCATGTGCAGGTATTTGAAAAGAGCCGAGACGCGGGTGGCCGTATGTCCACCCGCGACACCAACTTCGGCACCTTCGACCACGGTGCCCAATATTTCACTGTGCGTGACCCGCGTTTCTCGCTGGCCCTGCAAGTGGTGCCAGGCACCTCTGAGATCTGCCGCCCTTGGAGCGCCAACGCCGTGCGCGTGCTGGACCCACTCGGCCACGTGTTTGAGGCTGCCCGCACCACCAAAGAAGCCCACTTTGTCGCCAAGCCCGGCATGAGCGCCTTGGTCAACCATTGGGCGCAACCCTTGGGCCATGCTGTGACTTACAACACACATGTCAGCCGTCTTGAGCGCGGCACCAAAGGCTTGTGGACAGTGCACGCCGTCAACAGCAGCACGGGCAAAGAAGTGGTACAAAAGCACGCAGGCTTTGACCACGTGTTGCTCGCCATCCCTTCCGTGCAAGCGGAAAACTTGCTCAAAGCCTCTGGCAAAGCAGCCGCCAACCCTGCATGGCTCAAGGCGATGGATGCCGTCGATGTGGCGCCCAGCTGGACCTTGATGCTCGCCTTCCCCAACGCCACACAACCCAACCTGCACATCGGTCCCCAATGGAATGCTGCACGCAGCATTCACCACCGCATTGCTTGGTTGGCACGCGAATCATCTAAGCCAGGGCGTGGCAAGGTCGAGCGTTGGACCGTGCAAGCCAGCTCCGAGTGGTCGGCAGAGCACATCACCGACACCGAAGCCCGCGTCAAAGCCAAGTTGCTACGCGCGTTCTCTGAGCTCACGGGCATTCGTGCCGAGCCAGCTCACACGCAAGTGCATCGCTGGCTCTACGCGAAGACCATCACACCACTGGGCGTCTCGTACCAGTACAACCCAGCCAACGGCTTGGGCACCTGCGGCGATTGGCATTTGGGCCACCGCGTAGAGGACGCATTTGTATCGGGCCTAGAACTCGCCTTGGCGGTTTGCCAATCGGCACGCCGGTTGTAATTGCACGACATCGGTCGATTCGCTCCCTCCCCCACGGGCCCGCTACATGCGGGCTCGCTTGTTGCTGCCCTCGCCAGCTGGCTCGATGCCCGCGCTCACGGCGGTCAATGGCTGGTGCGCATAGAAGACGTGGACACACCGCGCTGCGTGCCGGGTGCAGACCAACACATCCTGCAGCAACTCGCCACCTGCGGCCTTGTGTCTGACGCACCCGTCATGTGGCAATCGCAGCGCGGCGCGGCGTATCAAACAGCCCTCGACACGCTCATCGCCAAAGGCTGGGCCTACCCCTGCGGTTGCTCGCGCAAAGAGATTGAAGACGCACAAGCCTTGATGGGCCACGCCCGCGAGCGCCACCATGCTGCCGTCTACCCCGGCACCTGCCGCCATGGCCTGAACGGAAAAACTGCTCGCGCTTGGCGCTTGAATGTGCAGCGCGTCATCGACGATTTAAAACTTGCCACGCCTTTGACATGGCAAGACCGCTTGCTCGGGCCGCAACAACAAGACGTGGCGCAAGAAGTAGGTGACTTCGTGCTGCGCAGAGCCGATGAGCTGTGGGCCTACCAACTCGCCGTGGTGGTGGACGATGCCGCGCAAGGCATCACCCACATCGTGCGCGGCGCGGACCTGACCGACAACACCGCACGGCAAATCGTGCTGCAACACGCGCTTGGCTTGCCCACCCCCAGCTACATGCACACGCCGCTGGTGCTGGGTGAGAACGGGGAGAAGCTGAGTAAGCAAAACGGCGCTACAGCTCTGGATCTGAGCCAACCCTTGCGCGCATTGCGTATGGCAGCACAAGCCTTGGAGCTGCCGAAGCAAGCCGATGACACATCCATGCAACAAACCCTTGATGCATGGACAAAAGCGTGGACACTGACCCTGCGTCCTGTCCCGCGATAATCATGGGTTATTCAAAGACTTGCTGCCATGACTGCTGATACGCCAAACACTCCAGACACCACAAAAACCGACACGCCCTTCATGCGCGTCATCAAAACCTACGTGCTGCGTGCAGGGCGTATGGGGCCTGGGCAGACGCGTGCGTTTGAGCAGTTCGGTCCGCAGTATTTGGTGCCTTATCAGCCTGAGCGTCTGAACACAGAAGCTAGCTTTGGCCGCACAGCCCCGCTCATTTTGGAGATTGGCTTTGGCATGGGCGACGCCACGGCCAAGATTGCCCAGAACCGTCCAGACGACAACTTCTTGTGCTGCGAGGTTCACGCCCCTGGCGTGGGTGCGTTGCTCAAGCGCTGCGGGGAAGATCACATTGGCAATATCCGCATCGTGCAACACGACGCGATTGAGGTGATGGACCACATGCTGGGCGAGAACAGCCTCGACGGCGTACACATCTACTTCCCAGACCCGTGGCACAAAAGCCGTCATCACAAGCGCCGCTTGATTCAGAGCCCATTTGTGAACCGTTTGGCACGCCACATCAAACCCGGCGGCTACTTGCACTTGGCGACAGACTGGGAGCCCTATGCGGAGCAAATGATGCAAGTGGTGTCCGCCGAGCCCTTGCTGCAAAACACCGCCACCGACGCCAGCGGTTTTGCCGAAAAGCCAGACTACCGTCCCCTCACCAAGTTTGAAAACCGAGGCTTGAAGCTTGGCCATGGGGTGTGGGACCTGGTGTTCAAGCGGGTCTAACGCATGCGCATCCCGACGCGCAACGGAGTAGGCCCGAGCTGCGTGTCGCTGCCCGCAGGGCCTTGGTCTAACGTGTTGGATTTTTTGGTCGACCGCATGCCCGACATTTCGCGCGAGGAATGGGCTGAGCGCTTGGCCCACCAACTGGTGCTCAATGAAGCGGCAGAGCCTGTGGCGGCGACGCAACCCTACACACCGCACACCAAGCTCTACTACTACCGTCACATCGCCAACGAGCCGGTGCTGCCTGACAAAGCCAGCATCGTGTTTGAAGATGACCATTTGCTGGTAGCCGACAAACCGCACTTCATGCCCGTCACGCCCGCTGGTCGCTATGTGCAGCAAAGCCTGTTGGTGCAACTCAAACACCTGACTGGCAACGACGACCTTGTGCCCCTGCATCGCATTGACCGCGAAACCGCTGGCTTGGTGATGTTTGGCAAACGCCCGCAAGACCGCGATGCGTACCACGCCTTGTTTCGAGACAAAGAGATGCACAAGGTCTACCACGCGCTGGCGGCGTTCCGCCCTGAGCTGGCGTTGCCGCGTGTCCACAGCAGTCGCTTAGTGCCAGGCGAGCCTTTTTTTCGAACCCAAGAAGTGCCCGGTGAAGCCAACAGCGAGACACGCATTCGCCTGCTTCGCGTCGACGGTTCACGGGCCTTGTACCAACTGGAGCCGGTGAGCGGCAAACGCCACCAACTGCGCGTCCACATGATGGCACTGGGCCTGCCACTAGAAGGCGATCTGTTCTACCCCACCGTGTTGCGCGGGCCGGATGAGGAAGAAGACTTCAGCCAACCCTTGCAACTGCTGGCGCACAGCGTCGCCTTCACCGATCCCGTCACGGGCCAGGCCCGTGAGTTTCACAGCGCGCGACAACTCAGGCTTTGATTTCGCGTGCCGTGATTTGGTACTTGAAGGTGTCAGGCGCGTAAGAGTCTGCGCGGCCTTCAGCCGTCTCGGCCACGGGGTACATCAAGAAGCCCAAGCGGTCTTCTTTGCTGCCGGGCAACGCTACATCGTGCGCGGTGTTCCAGCCCATCCAGTTGCCTTCCCAGCCGCCGAACAAATGGTTGTACACGGGTTGCACCACAGCGTTGTCAGTGCGCTTGATCCACTCGGGGGTTTCTAGGCGCATCACCTTGGCTACGTCGGCAGGGTCCATCGCCACCCAACCGTGGGCTTGCAAGTACACCTCGGCACGGCAGTGTTGCGCGCCTTTCAAGCTGGCGGGGTTGCCCGACAACTCTTTGTAGCCAAAAGCGGACGGGACCAAGCGGATGCCATACACATCGCGTGCAGGCACACCGACCGAGCGGCACAGGCCCACGAACAAGGCGTTGATGTCGGCGCACTTGCCGCCTAAGTTGCCTGTTTCCAACATGGTTTTGATGTCACCTTCACCGCAACCGCGTGTCTTGGGTTCGCGCCATGCGTTGGCGACGACCCAGTCGTAAATCGCACGTGCTTTTTGGGCGTCTGTTTTTGCACCTTGCGTGGCTTTGAGTGCGGTGGTGCGCACGATGCCATCGGTGGGCAACAAATGCGTGGCGCGGGTGTAGTAGTGCAAGGTGCCGGCGTCTTCGCGGGTGAAGGCGTGTGCATTGGGCTTGCTGATGTCGACGGCGCGGTTTTGTGTTTGCACGCGGCTGGTGATTTCTACAAACGGTGTCACGCCAGCAGCGAACTCGGTGTAGAGCATGCGCGCACCCTCAGTGCCGTCACTGACCATGCGTGATGTGCCGTTGGATTGGAAGCTGCTTTCCAAAGAATGCTGCCAATCGGAGTTGATGCTGGGCACCGGTAGCCACACGCGTGAAGCGCCTTTGGCATCGGCCAAGTCCACACGGGTGGTGACTTCAAACGTGCGCCATTGGCCCGCTTGTGGCTCGAAACGACGAGTGGCTGGGGAAGTTTGGGCCAACGCAAAGCTGGGCACACCAGAGAGGGCGCACGCAGCAGCGGCCCCCTTGAGAAGGGAACGACGCACGAGAGTCATGAAAGAGAGCTCCGAATAATGGAAGAGACCTGTCGGCACATCACAGGATGCCCCGAAGGCAGGTCATATCGCGCAAGACGCGCGATATCGGAGGATTATCGCTTGAGGGGCGTGGTGTTTTGACGTACGTCCGCCAACCAAGTTTGGGCCTCGGCCCCACTCCAATCCACATCGCCCATCACGCGCCAGCGGGCTTGTCCGTTGGGCGCAATCAACACCGTGGTCGGGTAGACCGAGACGCCCCAACGTTTGGCCAAGTCGCCCTTGGGATCGGAGATAACAGGAAACGTCATGCCCGTGCTCTGCAAGTAGCGGGCGGCACGCGCTGCAGGCTCTCGCACGTTGATGGTGAGCACCACGGTGTGGCTGTCACCGAGGTCGTGCAGCGTTTGCAAGGTCGGCAACTCTTCTTTGCACGGGGCACACCAGGTGGCCCAAAAGTTGAGTACCACGACCTTGCCCGCTAGCTCTGCCGCACCCCACGTTTTGCCCTGCAAGTCGACCGCTTCTAGCGAGGGTGTTGCGAGGTTGGCAGACCAACGCGTTTTGTCAAATTGCGCGCAGGCACGGGTAGCCAGCAAGCTGAGGAACAGCCCAACAAAAAGGCCCAACAGCAGTTGGGCCCCTGTGATGCGTGCATGCAGGCGCATCAAACGCGCTCGGTCACCCAAGCTTGCACGCTTGCCAAGGCCTTGGGCAAAGCCGCAGCATCGGTGCCACCAGCCATGGCCATGTCTGGCTTGCCGCCGCCTTTGCCGCCCACTTGTTGGGCCACAAAGTTGGCCAACTCGCCCGCCTTGACCTTGCCCACGTTGTCAGCGGTTACGCCTGCAGCGATGTTCACTTTCTCGCCGTCCACCGCCGCCAACACAATGACCGCAGACTTCATTTTGTCTTTGAGCTTGTCTAGGGTGTCGCGCAAAGTTTTGGCATCCGCGCCTGGCAACTGAGCCACCAAGAACTTGATGCCTTTGATGTCCACGGCTTGGGTCATCAACTCGTCACCTTGGGCAGAAGCCACTTTACCTTTGAGGGCAGAGACTTCTTTTTCGAGGGCTTTGACTTGGTCCAACACTTGAGCCAAACGTGCGTTCAGCTCAGTGGCTGGGGCTTTGAGAGCGCCAGCGGCTTGAGCTACGGAATCTTCCAGCGATTGCAAATAAGCCAAGGCATTTGCGCCTGTGATGGCTTCGATGCGACGCACGCCAGCGGCCACGCCACCCTCGCTCACCACCTTGAACAAACCAATGTCGCCCGTCGCCTTGACGTGCGTGCCACCGCACAGCTCACGACTCGAACCAATGTCGAGCACGCGAACAGTCTCGCCGTACTTCTCGCCAAACAACATCATGGCGCCCGTTTTCTGGGCCGACTCGATGTCCATCACACGCGCTTGTGCGGCAACGTTGGCAAAAATTTCAGCATTGACCTTGGCTTCGATCTCGCGAATCTGCGCATCGGTCACGGGCGCGTTGTGCGCAAAGTCAAAACGTGTGCGCTCAGCATTCACCAAGCTGCCTTTTTGTTGCACGTGGTCGCCCAGCACTTCACGCAAGGCTTTGTGCATCAAGTGGGTCGCCGAGTGGTTGCGCACGGTCGCTGCGCGCACGTCGATGTTGACTTGCGCATCCACGTGGTCGCCCACGGCCAAAGTGCCTTGGGTCAATGTGCCGTGATGGCCGAACACGTCAGCTTTGATCTTCAGCGTGTCTTCCACCGCGAACGTGGCCGATCCGCTGATGAGTGCGCCCTCGTCACCCGCTTGGCCGCCGCTCTCAGCGTAGAAAGGCGTGGTGTCCAACACCACGATGCCGTTTTGTCCGTTTTTCAGCTCGGCCACCGACTGACCGTCCACATACACAGCCAGCACTTTGGCAGTGGCTTTCAGGTCGTCGTAGCCTACGAATGCATTGCCAGCGCCGGTGTAGTCCAACGCCTTGTCCATCTTGAACTTGCCTGCGGCGCGAGCTTGGGCTTTTTGTTTTTCCATCGCAGCGGCAAAGCCTGCTTCGTCCACGCTCAGGTCACGCTCGCGGCACACGTCGGCCGACAAGTCGAGTGGGAAGCCATAGGTATCGTGCAACTTGAAAGCCACTTCACCTGGCAAGACCTTGACGCCACCTTCGAGGGCCGAATCCAAAATTTGCATACCCACTTCGAGGGTTTCAAAGAAGCGTACTTCTTCGGCCTTCAGCACAGACGCAATGCGATCTGCCTGCGAAGCCATGTTGGGATACGCATCGCCCATGAGCTTGACAAGGTCAGGCACGAGTTTGTGAAAGAACGGTGTTTTCTGACCCAGCAAATAACCGTGGCGAATCGCGCGACGGATGATGCGGCGCTGCACATAGCCACGGCCTTCGTTGCTCGGCACAACGCCGTCGCTCACCAAGAACGAGGTGGCACGGATGTGGTCAGCGATCACGCGCAAGCTCTTGTGACCCAAATCAGCGCAACCCGTTTCGCGTGAAGCGGCTTTGATAAGGGCATCAAAAATGTCGATCTCGTAGTTGCTGTGAACATGCTGAAGAATCGCGGCAAGACGCTCGAGCCCCATGCCCGTGTCCACGCAAGGCGCGGGCAAGCGGGTGACCGAGCCGTCTTCGGCCATGTCGAACTGCATGAACACGTTGTTCCAAATTTCGATGAAACGGTCGCCGTCTTCATCGGGGCTACCGGGTGGGCCGCCTGGGATGTGGTCGCCGTGGTCGTAGAAGATTTCAGAGCAAGGACCGCAGGGGCCCGTGTCAGCCATCATCCAGAAGTTGTCGCTCTTGTAGCGGCCGCCTTTGTTGTCGCCAATGCGAATCACGCGCTCGGGTGGCAGACCGATTTCTTTGGTCCAAATATCGTAGGCCTCGTCGTCTTCTTGATAGACGGTGGCGATCAAACGGTCTTTGGGAAGTTTGTAAACCTCGGTCAACAACTCCCACGCCCAGTGCAGTGATTCACGTTTGAAGTAATCACCAAACGACCAGTTGCCCAACATCTCAAAGAAGGTGTGGTGACGCGCGGTGTAGCCCACGTTCTCTAAGTCGTTGTGCTTGCCACCGGCTCGCAAGCAGGCTTGCACGGATGCGGCACGCACATACGAGCGCTTGTCGGCCCCCAAAAACACGTCTTTGAACTGGACCATGCCTGAGTTGGTGAACATCAGGGTCGGGTCGTTGCCCGGCACCAAAGGACTGGAGGCGACGACGGTGTGGCCTTTGGACTCAAAAAAGTCTAAAAATGTTTTTCGAATGTCAGCGACGGAGATTTGGGGTGTAGTCATTCTCAGATTATAAGTTTCGGTGTCACCCCAGAGTCATCGCAACGGCGTGGCCAGCGGTATGCTCGCCGGATTGAATTTGGAGACCTCCATGGACATGAAGACCGCGCCCCTTTCTTTGTTAAACGACCCGAGCCTGCTCAAAACCGATGCCTTGATCAACGGCCATTGGGTCAAGGGCGCGAGCCGTTTTGACGTGCATGACCCCGCCACAGGCAAAAAACTGGCGGATGTCGCCAACCTCGGACCCAAAGAGGCCGAAGCCGCCCTAGATGCGGCCAACGCAGCTTGGCCGGCTTGGCGCAACAAAACGGGCAAAGAGCGCAGCATCATCTTGCGCAAGTGGTTTGAATTGTTGATGGCCAACCAAGAAGACTTGGGCCGCATCATGACCGCCGAGCAAGGCAAGCCCTTTGCCGAAGCCAAAGGCGAAGTGGCCTACGGAGCCAGTTTTGTGGAGTGGTTTGCCGAAGAAGCCAAGCGCGTCAATGGCGAGACCCTGCCCCAGTTCGACAACACCCGCCGCTTGATGGTGCTCAAGCAACCCATCGGCGTGTGTGCGGCCATCACCCCCTGGAACTTCCCGCTCGCCATGATCACCCGCAAAGTAGCGCCCGCTTTGGCCGCTGGTTGCCCCGTGGTCATCAAACCCGCCGAGCTGACCCCCCTCACCGCTTTGGCTGCGGCTGAGCTGGCCATTCGTGCGGGCATCCCTGCCGGCGTGTTGAACATCCTCACCGCTGACAGCGACAACAGCATTGCCATCGGCAAGGTGTTTTGCAGCAGCGACATCGTGCGCCACATCAGCTTCACAGGCTCCACCGAAGTGGGCCGCATCTTGATGGCGCAGTCTGCGCCCAGCATCAAGAAGCTGGCCTTAGAGCTGGGCGGCAACGCCCCCTTCATCGTGTTTGACGATGCCGACATCGACAGCGCCGTGGAAGGCGCGATGGCCAGCAAGTACCGCAACGCTGGGCAGACTTGCGTGTGCGCCAACCGCCTCTACGTGCAAGACGCGGTGTACGACGAGTTTGTGCAAAAGTTTTCCGCCAAGGTCAAAACCCTCAAGGTCGGCAACGGCTTTGAAGACGATGTGGTGCAAGGCCCCCTGATCGAAGACGCGGCCGTACAAAAGGTCGAGCGCCATGTGCAAGACGCCATTGCCAAAGGTGGCAAAGTCATGGTGGGCGGCCACAAGCTCAACGGCCAGTTCTTTGAACCCACCGTCATCGCCGACGCCAGCGCCGACATGCTGTGTGCCCGCGAAGAAACTTTTGGCCCGTTTGCCCCCGTGTTTCGCTTCCACAAAGACCAAGAAGCCATTGACGCGGCCAACAACACCGAGTTTGGCTTGGCCAGCTACTTCTACACCCGTGACATTGGCCGCATCTACCGCGTCAGCGAAGCGCTGGAATACGGCATGGTGGGCGTCAACGTGGGTGTGATCGCCACAGAGCACGTGCCGTTCGGCGGCGTGAAGCAGTCCGGCCTTGGTCGTGAGGGCTCTCGCCACGGTATGGACGAGTACTTGGAGATGAAATACATCTGCTTGGGCGACATCCAAAAATAACAGCAAAGCTTTAAAAGCGCGGGGTTGCGTGGTTTCCCCTCGTATGAATTATCAATTTTCGTGTATACAATCAAAAATGGTTTTTTCCACACGATTTGATTGATAAATGTCAGTAAAACTCTATTTACGCTTTCTGAACCTCATCCATGCATTGGATGGCGGCGGGGATTCGCCTGCGATGGATTTGGATGCCAAAAGACTGCTCGAAGAGATCGCGGTGCGTCACTCTCAAGACAAGTGCATGACCGTCACTGACGCCATGGCCATGAGCCACATCGCCTCCCCCGCCACGATCCACCGCAAACTGGACCAGTTGCGGGCCTTGGGCATGATCGAAACCATGTTTGAAGGTAAAAACCGCCGTACCAAATATCTGCGACCTACAGAAATGGCTGAAGACTATTTCGAGCAAGCGGGGCTAGTGATGAAAAAAGCCCTAGCGCACATCTAAACGCTCACCACGCTCACCCTCAAACAGCATCCCTAGCGGATGCTGTTTTCACATCTTTTCTTGACTTTTTCGGTGGTAATGCGACGGCAGTATTTCATGTCGTTCTCGACTTTGCCCATGCACAGGTTGAGCAAATCATTGCCGCCTATTTTTTGGCAATGAACTTTGTCATTGGTCAAGATCGCACGGCAGTAGTTGG
>Ga0007794_10000274_pt1 | contig 16051 bp, 14 predicted proteins | sample CryBogmetaGMA5M_FD_60365 | JGI IMG/M metagenome (GOLD analysis project Ga0007794, IMG submission 60365) | Freshwater microbial communities from Crystal Bog, Wisconsin, USA - MA5M | ecosystem: Environmental > Aquatic > Freshwater > Lake | place: Crystal Bog, Wisconsin, USA | collected 2009-07-06
CTGCCGAGCTGGTGGACGCCGCGCACCTGTGGGGCAAGACCGTCTGGGAGACCGAGGAAGTCATCAAGAAGCAGCACCAGGATCCCCAGATCCGCGTGGCCTCCATCGGCCGCGCCGGGGAGAACAAGGTGCTCTTCGCCGGCATAGTCAATGACCTGCACCGGGCGGCCGGACGGTCCGGCGTGGGCGCCGTCATGGGCTCCAAGAACCTGAAGGCCGTGGCCGTGCGGGGCACCCTGACCAGTGCCTACCAGATTGCGAACCCCGAGGCCTTCTTCACCGCCGTGGATGCGGGCAAGAAGGTGCTGGCGGGCAACGGCGTGACCGGCGTGGGCCTGCCCACCTACGGCACCCAGGTGCTCATGAATGTCATCAATGAGCTGGGCGCACTGCCCACCCGCAACCACAAGGACACGCAGTTCGAGTCCGCCAACTCGATCGGTGGCGAGGCCATGCACGAGAAGCGCGAGACCGATGGCAAGGCCAACCTGGTGACCAACGGCGCCTGCTTCGGCTGCACCATCGCCTGCGGCCGCATCTCCCGCATGGATCCGGGCCACTTCAGCGTCAAGGACAAGCCCCAGTACCACGGGGCCTCCGGCGGGCTGGAGTACGAGGCCGCCTGGGCCCTGGGCGCCGCCAACGGCGTCAAGGATCTGGAAGCCCTCACCTACGCCAACTTCCTCTGCAATGAGGACGGCTACGACCCCATCTCCTTCGGGGCCACGGTCGGTGCCGCCATGGAGCTCTACGAGCTGGGCATCCTCACGGAAGCCGAGGTCGGCCTCAAGCTGACCTGGGGCTCGGCCGAGGCCCTGGTGACCCTGGCGGAGTGGACCGCCAAGGGCGAAGGGTTCGGTGTGGCCATCGGGCAGGGCTCCAAGCGCCTCTGCGCGAAGTACGGCCGCCCCGAGCTCTCCATGAGCGTCAAGGGCCAGGAGTTCCCGGCCTACGATGGTCGTGCCCTCCAGGGCATGGGTCTGGCCTACGCCACGAGCAACCGCGGCGCCTGCCACCTCCGCGGCTACATGGTCTCCCCCGAAGTGCTGGGCATCCCCGTGAAGATGGAGCCCCAGGCCACCGAAGGCAAGCCCGCCATGCTCAAGGCCTTCCAGGACCTGACGGCGGTGGTGGACTCCAGCGGTCTCTGCCTCTTCACCACCTTTGCCTGGGGCCTCCAGGACATCCAGCCCCAGATCCAGGCCGCCTGCGAAGGCGACTGGTCCGACGATCGCCTGCTCCTGATTGGCGAGCGCATCTGGAACATGGAGCGCGAGTTCAACCTGGCCGCGGGCATCACGGGCAAGGACGACACCCTGCCACCGCGCCTCCTCAATGAGCCCGCCAACAGCGGTCCCCAGAAGGGTGCGGTTGCCCGCCTGGACATCATGATGCCGGAGTACTACCAGGTCCGTGGCTGGAGCGCCGATGGCGTTCCCACCGACGCGACCCGCACCCGCCTCGGCCTCTGATCCATGCGACATCTCATTGTTGGAAGCGGTCCCGCGGGCGTGGTCGCCGCGGAGACGTTGCGGAAGGCCGACCCTGCCGCAGAGATCACCATCCTCTGCGGCGAAGGGGAGGCGCCCTACTCCCGCATGGCCATCCCCTACCTGCTGAAGGGGGACATCCCCGAAGCGGGCACCTACCTGCGCAAGGAGCCCGGCCACTACGACCGCCTCCGCATTGCGCTGGTCAAGGCGCAAGCCCAGTCCGTGGATACCACCGCCCGCACGGTGGCCCTGAGCACAGGCAGCAGCCTGCCCTATGACCGCCTGCTCATCGCCACCGGCTCCCGCCCCAGTCTGGAAAAGATTCCTGGCATCGACCTGCCCGGTGTCCACGCCTGCTGGACCCTGGCGGATGCCCGGGCCATTCTTGAAAAAGCCAAGCCCGGGGCCCGCGTGGTCCAGATGGGCGCCGGCTTCGTGGGCTGCATCATCATGGAGGGCCTGCTCTCCCGGGGCGTGGACCTCACCATCCTGGTGCGCAGCGGCTACATGGTGCGCCGCATGATGAACCCCACCGCCAGCGGCCTCCTGCGCAGCTGGTGCGAGGCCAAGGGCGTGAAGATCCTCACCCACACCCAACCCAAGGGCCTCACCTCCGTGGGCGGTGTCCTCCAGGTGGACCTGGGCGAAGGCCGCATCCTGCCCGCAGACTTCTACCTCAGCGCCGTGGGTGTGGATCCCAACCTGGGCTTCCTCGTGGGCAGCGGCATCGAGATCCGCCAGGGCATCGTGGTGGACCCCAACCAGCAGAGCAGTGTGCCCGGCGTGTACGCGGCCGGGGACGTGGCCGAGTCCGTGGACTGCCTCACGGGCCAGCGCGGGGTCAACGCCATCCAGCCCAATGCCGTGGAACAGGGCCGCATCGCCGCCCTCAACATGGCCGGCCGGCCGGCCGCCTTCAAGGGCAGCCTGGTCTTCAACGTGCTCACCACCCTGGGCCTGGTGTCCTCCTCCTTCGGCCTGTGGGAGGGCGTCCCCGGGGGCGAGTCCACTGAGGTCGTGGATCCCAGTCACTGGCGCTACCTGAACCTGCAGTTCGACGGCGAGCTGCTTGTGGGGGCCAACAGTGTGGGCTTCACCAACCACGTCGGTGCCCTGCGCGGCCTCATCGAGGGCCGGGTCCAGCTGGGCGTCTGGAAGGCCCGCCTCATGCAGGACCCCACCCAGGTCATGCAGGCCTACCTTGGGGCGGCCCAGAAGCTGGGATGAAGATCACCCTGAAGCTGTTCGCCTCCCTGGGCGTCCACCTCCCTCCCGAGTGCCGGTCCCGGCTCTGGATGGAGCTGGAGCTGCCCCCGGGTGCCACCCTGCTGGACGCCCTCCAGCGCCAGGGCGTGCCCCCGGCCCAGTGCGCCATCGTGCTGCTGGACGGCGTGTGGGTGCCGGTTGCCGAGCTGTCGAGCCGGGTCCTCCAGGAGGGCCAGGTCCTGGCCGTCTGGCCCCCCGTGGCCGGCGGCTGAGGCTCAGTGAAACCCCAGGCGAGCTACGACATGACCATCGACCGGGCGGACTTCTTCCGCCTGCTGCCGGGGGCCGTGGCGGACCGGGACTACCGGGTGGAGGGCGACCGCATCACCCAGGGGGACGCCGCCCAGGGCTGGACCCTGGACCTGCTGCCCCTGGCACCCCTGCCCATCGGCCATCTGGCCATGTCCCGCCTGCGGGTGGAGATCCGCCTGCAGGGACGTGACCCAGCCGCGGTCGAGGCCTTCCTGGCCCGCTTCCACCGAGGCTTCCAGCGCGGCGGCGGCTAGGCTATGGGCGCACATCCCGCTGGAACGACACTGATCACCGCCAAGGCGCCAAGAGCGCCAAGAAATGCACGGCCCCTTGGGCAGGGCAATCAGCTCCGTACCTACCGGGATCGCTTCCGGCTGCGCCGGAAGCCGCCTACGGCGGACCCATGCGGGATGAGTCGATACCTCTTGGCGTCCTTGGCGCCTTGGCGGTGGGCTTTTTCGTCCCAACTTGCGCGCCGTCACGCCAACGTTGGATCTTGATGGTGATCTTTTCTTCTTGAAGCCAAAGCACTATCAAAGAGCCCGGGTGTGGCTGCGGTCGGTGCGGCGGGCCTGGATGAAGCGGTGGATGGGCTCCATGTCCATGTCGGGCGGGGGCGTCAGCACCACGCCCAGGCGGGTGGGGTGGTCCAGGTCCTCCAAATGGGTGATGTGGCGGACCTCGCCGGGGCAGCTGAGCTGCGCCCCATCCGGCAGGGTGGCGTCGATGCCGACCCGGTCATGGAGCTCCACCTGCAGGGACTCCTCCGGGCCAGGCCCACCCCGGTCTCGGTGAGGTTGACCACCAGAGCGTCCAGGGTGCGGTCACCCAGGGTGATGCGGGCCTTCAGCGGGGACTGGTCCGGGCCGGCCACCCGCATATCCCGGCGACGGTGCAGATGGGCGGTCCCCATGGGCCAGTGGAGGCGCAGGATGACCGTACCCTCGGCATCCACGGTCGGGGCCAGGAGGGTCGCGTCCAGGCTGAGGACCTCATCGCCCAGCAGGATGGTGAGCGTCACGGAGGTGCCTTCCTCTGGGACATGGTCCCTGGGGTGCAGGCCCGATAGCTCCAGGTCCATGCCAGCCCGGAAGCGATGCACCCGCAGGTCTCCCAGCAGGCGGGCATGGGCCTCCTGGAGGCGGAGGCTGGCCGTGGCGCGGGTGAACCGGGCCTGGAGGAGGAACTGTTCCAGGACGGGCGCGGAGAGGAAGGATTCCTGAGTCATGGTGATGCTGCCTTTCAGATGCCCTGGCCCAGGCGGTCCGCCAGGATCGGGTTCAGGCCTGCGGCCAGAATGGCCTTGGCGGCGCCCTTGGTGTCGTACTCGAGGCGATGCAGCCGGAGCCGGCGCCGGGGATGGTCGTAGGTCATGAAGGAGACCCGCGGGTCCCGGTCCCGGGGCTGACCCACCGAGCCGGGGTTCACCAGGTAGCGGCACTGGGGCTGGAGCTCGAACCACTCGCCCGGGTCGAGGCTGATCCAGTTCAGGCGGCCCTTGGCCTCGTCCAGCTCGAAGCAACCGGGCAGGTGGGTGTGGCCGAAAAAGCAGAGGGGGCCCTCGAAGGCATCAAAGGCGAGGCCCACCTCGTGGTCATGCATGAGGTAGGCGTCTTCGTCCCCGGGGGAGCCATGGGCGATGAGGTAGTCCTCCCCCACCCAGACTGGGCCCTCGGGGGCCTCGGCGAGGATCCGCAGGTTCTCAGGGCGGAGGCGGTCCCGGGTCCAGATGGCCGCATGGCGGGCCGGCAGGCTGAAGGAGCGGGCATCGTCAAGCCCGGAGCAGGCCTTGTCGTGGTTGCCCCGCACCAGGAAGCGGGGCTTCAGCTCCCGGATCTTGTCCAGCAGGTGGTTGGGGTGCGCTCCGTAGCCCACCAGATCCCCCAGGAGGACGAAGCGGTGGATGGCCTTCCGACGGGTGAACCGGAGCACGGCCCGCAGGGCGTGCAGGTTCGCGTGCAAATCGGAAAGGATCAAGTCCACAGGATGTCCGGGGGATGGCTAGGAGTTTAGCAAGGCTGAGGCCAGATCCTCGGAACTATGACCAAAAGGAATGACCATGGGGGCCAGGGACCAGGCCGCCCGCCGGGTGGCATAGCGGGCCATGAAGCCGGCCCGGTCCTGGGCCAGCGGCCTGGCGGGGTCTCGTCCAACCCGAGCCCAGGCCCGCTCCGGGGTCTCGGCCAGCCACAGCGGCGCGAACCTGGCTTCGGCCACGGTGGCCCGGTTGGCCAGGGCTTCCCAGGCGCCCCCGCCCACGGCCACCACGGCCGGGGTCTCCAGGAGGGTGGGCAGGAGGGCGGCTTCCAGGGCCCGGAAGGCGGCTTCCCCCGAGGCGGCGAAGATCTCGGCCACAGGGCGCCCGCCATGGGCTTCGATGACCTGGTCCAGGTCGTGGAAGGGCAGGCCCAGGCCTGTGGCCAGGGCCGGACCCAGGGTGCTCTTGCCGGCGCCGCTACCCCCCACCAGGACAAGGCCCTGGCCCCGCTGGAAGGGGGGACGGACGCGCCAGCGCTGGGCCTGGACCGCCCAGCCCAGGGCGGCGGGGTCCGCCGAGCGGTGGAGCTCACCCACCATGGCCAGGGCCTCCGCCCCGGCCGCGAAGCAGGCGGGCCCATCGGCCAGCGTCAGGCCGCCGATGGCTATGGGGGCCAGACCCCGGTCCCGGAGGGCCTGACAGCCCTCAGCCAGGCCCTCCAGGCCTACAGGGGCAGCGTGGTCAGTCTTGGTGGCGGTGCCCCGGAAGGGCCCCACGCCAGCGTGGTCGCAGGTGGCGTCCACGGCGTCCCACTCGTCGGGCCCATGGGTGGAGGTACCCAGGTGGCAGGGGCCGAGGCCCGGCAGGCGGCGGGCCTCGGCCGGGGGCAGGTCATCCTGGCCCAGGTGCAGGCCCCAGGGGGTCAGGCCCTCCCGGGCTGCCAGCAGGGCCAGATCGGCGCGGTCATTGACGACGATGGCGGGCCAGCCACCCCGGGAGGCCGACTCCGCCAGGGCCGCCCGGAGCTCCAGCCACTGGGCCTTGGCGTCCAGGGGCTTGCCCCGGAACTGCACCAGCGGAAACCCCGCCTCGCCCAGCGCCCGCACCTGCGCCGACAGCGACTCCGGCCGGGAGGCCTCCGTGATCGGGTAGAGCGGTGGCAGCTGCAACATCCCACCAGTCTACCGCTAGGGTCCCGAGCACCAGAACATGGAAGGGAAAAACAACTGATTCACCACGAAGATCTTCGTGGTGATCTTTTTTCTTTTTCTCCAAATCCCAACAGCGCTATGCCGCTTCGCTGTCGGCGAACTGGAGGCGGACGAGCTTGGCGTAGACGCCGTCCTGGGCGATGAGGCTGTCGTGGGTGCCGCGCTCGACGAGGACGCCTTGATCCAGCACCCAGATCTCGTCGGCATCCCGGATGGTGGAGAGGCGGTGGGCGATGGTGAAGGTGGTGAGGCGGTGGCTCACGCGCTCGATGACCCGCTGGATCTTGGCCTCGGTCTCGGAGTCGATGTTGGCGGTGGCCTCGTCCAGCAGCAGCACGGCGGGCTCCAGGTAGAGCATCCGCGCAAAGGCCAGCAGCTGCCGCTCCCCGGCGCTGAGCTTCTGGCCCCGCTCGCCCACCTGGGTCGCCAGGCCCTCGGGCAGGCGGTCCACCAGGTCCCGCAGCTGACTCTGCTCCAGCACCGAGGCCAGCCGGTCGGCATCCAGGGGGCGGTCCAGCACAATGTTGTCCCGCAGGGTGCCGGAGAAGACGAAGACATCCTGCAGCACCAGGCCGAAGAGGGCGCGGAGCTCCTTCAGCTTCAGGTTGCGCAGGTCCTCGCCATCCACGGTGATGCGGCCCGCGCCGACATCGTAGAAGCGCATGAGCAGGTTGATGAGGGTGCTCTTGCCGGCCCCGGTGTGGCCCACCACGGCCACCCGCCGACCCTTGGGGATGACGCCGCTGAGGTCCCGGACCACCGTGCGGCCGCCCGCCTCATAGGCGAAGGTGACCCCCTCGAAGCGGAGCTCCCGGGTGAAAGCAGCGGGCTTGGCGTCAGGGGCTTCGGGGATCTCCTCCCGGTTGTCCAGGAGGCGGAAGATCCGCTCGCTGGAGGCCAGAGCCGTCTGCATCACGTTGTAGCGCTCGGCCAGCTCCCGGATGGGGCGGAAGAAGCGGCCGGACTGCTGCACGAAGGCCAGCAGCAAGCCCCAGGTGATGGCCCCGGCCTGCAGCTTGAACCCGGCGTAGAAGATCAGGGCGGCCAGGGTGCCGGAGGTGATGAACTCCACCACGGGGAAGAAGACGGCGTAGGCAAAGATGGTGCGGAGGAAGGCCTGGAAGTAGTCCTCGTTGAGGGTGCGGAACTGCTGGCTGCTGCGGACCTCCTGGCTGTTGATCTGCACCAGGCCCATGCCGGAGATCTGCTCCTGGAGGAAGGCATTGATGGCGGCGTAGCGCCGCTGGGTCTCGCGGAAGGCCTCGCCCGCCCGGCGGCGGAAGACCTCCGTGGCCACCAGCAGGAAGGGCAGGATGCCCAGGGCCACCGTGGCCATGCCGGGGTGCGTCCAGAACATCCAGCCCACGATGGCCAGCAGGGATAGCGCATCCCCCACGATGGCCACGAAGCCCGAGGCGAACATCTCGTTGAGGTTCTGGACGTCGCTGGTGACGCGGGTCATGAGTCGGCCCACCGGGTTGCGGTGGAAGAAGTCCGTGCTGCGCCCCATGAGGTGCCCAAAGAGCTGCACCCGCAGGTCCAGCATGGCCCGCTGCCCCACCTTGGCCAGCAGGAAGTAGCGGGCGAAGCTCACGAAGAAGCCCGCCACGAGGATGCCCAGGAAGCCAGCCACCAGGGGGGCGGCCCCGGCGAGGCTGCCTTGGGCCATGAAGCGGTTGATGAGGCGCAGGGTCAGCTCAGAGGGGAGGACCTCCAGGAAGGCCCCGAGCGCCATGAGCACCAGCAGGGCGGCCAGGGCCCGCCACTGGGGCTTGAGGTAGCCCGCCAGCCGCCACAGCAGCGCATGGCGCATGGGGCGCTGGTCCACCTGGTCGGGCTGGAAAAAGGCTTCCTGTTCAGACATGAGGTCCATTCTCCCACAGGAACGGCGGGATCCGTTTTTCTGCCGGGACTGTAGACTGGAGGTTCTTGCCGGAGACTCCATGGGACCCCTGACGCCGACCCTCATTGCCGCCGCCCTGCTTGCCCTTGCCCCCCCGGCTCCGCCGGTGCCGGATGCCGAGGTGGAAGCCCGGCTCCGCCGCGATGTGACGTACATGGCCGCCCCTGAGCTGAAGGGTCGAGGCAATGGCTATCCCGAGCTGGAGACCGTGGCCCGGCGCCTCGAGGCCGAGCTGAAGGGCCTCGGCATCGCCACCCAGGTGCAGCACCTCCCCTTCATCGCCAAGGTCGCCCGCGAGAAGCAGGCCGCCGCCCTCACCCTGGGGGAGACCGCCCGCACCCTGGTCTGGGGCAAGGACATCGAGGCCCTGGGCTACAGCGGCGATGCCGACCTGCGCAACAAGCCCCTGGCCTTCCTGGGCTACGGCCTCCAGATCCCCGGCGGCTATGACGACCTGGCGGGCATCGACCTGAAGGGCCGGGTGGCGGTGATTGCCCGGAGCGTGCCGGACCTCGACGTCTTCGCGCACCTGCCCAAGGGCGAGCGCAGCCTGCTGGCCCGCCTGAAGCGCCTGGAGATGGCCAAGGTGGCGGCCGTGGTCATCCTCGAGGACACAGGCCTGCGGCCCCTCCTGCGGGAAGAGGGTCCGGTGAAGATGGACCTCCCGGTGGTGGGCATCACCGCCGAGGCCCTGGCCCCGGCCTGTGGGGACCTCCTGGCGCGCCTCAAGACCATCAAGGAGACCGGCAAGCCCGCCAGCAAGGACTTCATCCTGGCGCCCTGGTCCGTCCTGAGCCTCGAGCTGAAGCTCAAGCGGGAAGAGGGGCAGATTCCCAATGTGGTGGGCTTCATCCCGGGTCGGGACCCCATCCTGAAGAAGGAGATCATCGTCCTGGGCGCGCACATGGACCACCTGGGCATGGGCGAACGCCACAGCCTCGGCGGTGCCGAGGCGGTCGGGAAGGTGCACCCCGGGGCCGACGACAACGCTTCCGGCACCGCTCTGGTGCTGGAGCTGGCCCGCCAGCTGAACAAGGAGCGGCCCCGCCGCTCCATCCTGGTGCTCCACTTCGGCGGCGAGGAGGAGGGCCTGCTGGGCTCGCAGTACTGGGTGCAGCACCCCACCCACCCGCTGGAGTCCGTGAAGTTCATGCTCAACTTCGACATGGTGGGTCGCCTGGATGACCAGGCCCCCAAGCTGCTCATGGGCGGCCTCGGGGCCTCCAAGGCAGCGCTGGAAGCGGCCCAGAAGCTGGTGCCCAAGGGCTTCTCCGTGTCCGGGGACGTGGGTGCCAGCGTCGGCGGCTCGGACCACATGAGCTTCAGCCAGGCCAAGGTCCCCACCTTCTTCTTCTTCACCGGTGTCCATGGCGAGTACCACCGGCCCACGGACACCTCTGACCGCATCAACTTCAAGGGCATGGCGCAGCTGGCGGCCTACGGCAAGACCGTGGCGCTGGACCTGGCCAATGGCGAGACCGTCCCGGCCTTCGACCCCGAGACCGCCAAGGTGCCCATGAAGGGCGATGGCGGCCCCATGCGCATCTCCTTCGGGACCCTGCCGGACTACAGCGAGAACCCCAAGGGCTTCCGCATCACCGGCGTGACCAAGGGCTCCACCGCCGAGGCCATCGGCATGCAGGCCGGGGATATCATGGTGCAGTTCGGGGACCGGCCCGTGAAGAGCATCTACGACTACATGGGAGCCCTGGGTGCCTTCAAGGCCGGGGACAAGGCCGTGATCCAGTGGCTGCGCGGGGACACGCTCATGAAGGCCGAAGCCGTCCTCAAGGGCCGCTCATGAGGCTGGCCACCCCCTCCGGCTTTCCCACCGAGGTGTTCCTCCTGGAGCACCCGGATGCGGAGCTGTTGCCGGCCGGTCCCTGGACCCTGGTGGGCGACCGCTGCCTCCGGGAAGCCTGGCTGGCCGCAGGCCTGCCTGAGCCCGAGGGGGCCCTCTGGGTGTCCCTGCCCGAAGAAGAGAAACGCCTGGCGGCGGTGATCCCCTGGCTGGAGCACTGGGCGCAGGTGCCCTTCCACCGGGACCTCACGGTGGTGGCTGTGGGCGGGGGTGTCCTCACGGACCTCGCTGGTCTGGCTGCGGCCCTCTACCTCCGGGGCGTGGCCTGGCAGGCCTGGCCCACCACCGTGCTGGCCATGGCCGATGCGGCCCTGGGTGGCAAGACCGGTGCGGACCTGGAGGCCGGCAAGAACCTGGTGGGGGCCTTCCATCCCCCCCGCCGCCTGGTGGCCTGCACGGGCTTTCTCGCCTCGCTGCCCGCCCGGCAGGTGGAGAACGGACGCTGGGAGCTCATCAAGACCGCCCTCATCCTGGGCGACCTGGTCTGGGCCGACGAGATGCTGCAGGATGGTCCCGTGAAGTTCAGCTGGGTGGAGCGGGCCCTGGCCTTCAAGGCCGGCGTGGTCCACCGGGATCCCCGGGAGTCCGGTGAGCGGCGTCTCCTGAACCTGGGCCACACCCTGGGCCATGCCCTCGAGGCGGCCTCCGGCTATGAGCTGCTCCACGGCGAGTCCGTGGGTCTGGGCTTGCTGGGCGCCTGTCTGCTGGCGGAGGAACAGGGCCTGAAGCCCCTGCCTGCAGCCCTGCTGGCCACCCTGGCGCACCGACTGGCTCCCTTGGCGTCCTGGGTCGCCCCCTGGGAGGCCTGCCTGCCCCTGCTGGCCCGGGACAAGAAGGCCCAGCGGACTTCGGCCCCAGGCGCCCAGGCGGCGGCCGTCATGATTCACTGCATCCTGCCCCGGCTGGGGGAAACCGCCATCCAGCGGACCCTGCCGCCCGAGGCCTGGCAGCTTACCCACGAGCGCCTCTTGGCCATGCTCCAGGAAGGGGAGGGCTCCGATGCCTGAGTGCCGCAGGGCCATCCTGGCGATGCTGCTGGCGGGGGCAGCTCTGACGGCTCCCGCTGCCGAGGACCCCCGCGCCCTCATGCTCACGGCCCGCTCCCTCCAGTTCCGAGGCGGCGGCGAGGATCCCAAGACGGCCGTGCTCCTGTACCGGAAGGTGATCACCCTGGTGCCGGACAGCGCCGAGGCTCACCTCCGCCTGTCCGAGTCCCTGCAGGAGGCCGAGGATCCCGAGGCCGCCGTGGCCCCCGCCGAGAAGGCCGTGGCCCTGGCCCCCCAGAATGCCGAGGCCCAGGCCCACCTGGGCCTGCTCCACTACCAGCGGGCCCAGAAGAACCCCGAGGTGGCACCCCTGGCCGCCCAGGCCCTGCGGGCCGCCGCTGCCCGCCTGCCCCAGGACCCGGAGCTGTGGGCCCGCCTGGGCGAGGTCTGCGAGCAGACCAAGGACAGCGCAGGCGCCCTGCGGGCCTGGATCCGGCTGGGCCGCCTGCGCCCCTCGTTCACCCCGGCCTGGGAGCGCGCCCTCATCCACTCCCGCGCCATCCAGGACTACGACGGCAAGCGGGAGGCCCTGCTGGCCCTCAATGCCCGCAACCCCGAAGACCGGAACCTGCGCCTGCTGGAAGAGCTGGCCCGGGAGCAGATCAAGGTCGGCTACCTGGCCCATGCGGAGGAGAGCTTCCTCCTCCTGGCCCGCCACCTGCCGACGGAAGCGGGCCTGTGGGAGAACGTGTCCCTCATCCGTCTCCAGACCGCCCGCTACTCGGAGTCCCTGGAGACCCTGGCCCGGGCCGAGGCCCTGAAGCCGAGCCCCACCCTGACCTTCCATGCGGCCCGCGCCCTCATGAACCTGGGCCGCTTCGCCGAGGCCGAGCGGCGGCTTGCCGCCCTGGTCACTGCGCCCGCCGGCGTGGACTGGATCGAGGATGGCGCCCAGATGCTGTATGCCGAGTCTCTGCTGGCCCAGGGCCGGACGGAGGCCCTGCTGGACTTCCTGCGCCAGCGCCCGGCCAGCCCACGCACCGATGCTGAGGCTCTGGCCTTCAAGGCCCAGGCCTTCATCGCCCAGAAGGACTGGCGCAGCGCCCTGGCGGTCATCCGCGACGGCGTGGTCAGCCACCCGAAGAACGCCTTCTTCCGCCAGGCGGCCCGGCTGCCCGAGGCCCAGCTGGCCTACCACCTGTTCTCCCGCACGGAGGCGGAGGCCGCCCTGGAGCAGCTGCACCTGGAGGGCATGGCGGCCCTGTGGCAGGAGTTTGGCCGCTGGGACAAGTGCCTCGAGACCCTGGAGCGCGCCCGGCGCCTGGCGCCTGTGACCAGCGTGGACCTGCTGGTGATGCAGAGCCAGGCCTACGATCAGCTGGACCGCCACGCCGAGGCCCTGACCGTGCTCCGCGAGGCCCAGGCCCTGGAGCCGAACAACCCCCTCGTCCAGAACAACATTGGCTACCTCCTGCTGGAGCAGGATCAGAACCTGGAGGAGGCCGCCGCCCTCATCGAAAAGAGCGTCAAGGCCACCCCGAACAGTGGCAGCGTGGTGGACAGCCTGGGCTGGGCCCAGTTCAAGCTGGGGCGCTTCAAGGAGGCCGAAGCCACCCTGCGCCGGGCTACCGAGCTGACGCCCTACAGCCCCGAGGTGCGGAAGCACCTGGGGGAGGTCCTGGTGAAGCTGGAGCGTCTGCCGGAGGCCGCTGAGCAGTGGGAGCGGGCCCTGGCCTTCGTGTTCCCGGAGCGGGCGGCGCTGGCCAAGCGCCTGTCCGAGCTGCGGGCTCGCATCGCCCGGGCACAGGCGTCCACTCCCGAGGCGGCCGAGCCAGCTCCGGCGAAGACCACCGTCCCCGATGACGACGAGGATGAGGACCAGCTCTGATGCTGTACCTGGCGCCCCCGGCCCTTGTCCAGCCCGCGCCGGCCGCCCCCCTGCGGGCCCAGTACGGCTGGGGCTACGCCGGCCCTGGCGGGGAAGGCGTGGGCACCCTCAGCCTGCTGCTGGACCTGAACACCGGTCGCCTGGTGCTGGAGCTCCACGCCCCGGGTGAGCGGCTGCTGCTGCTGGAGGGGGACCGGGCCTCTGGCTATCGCCTGCAGGTGCCCCGCCAGAACGTGGACCAGCGTGCGGGCAACCTCGCCGCCCTGCCGCTGCCCTTCCTGCCCCAGGTGGCCAGCGTCGAGCAGCTGGACCGCCTCCTCCGCACCGGCGCAGGCCCCGGCATCACCGTGACCAAGCAAGACGCCCAAGGCCCCGTAAAGCTGACCTGGAAAGGCAGAGACCTCAAAGGCAAAGAAGAACAGGTCTGGCTCGACCGCAAAAAATGGGAAGCGCCGCAGTGAGTTAAAAACGCTCCACGAAGGGCACTAAGAAAAGCGAAAAAAGAATTAACCACGAAGACAGAAAGACCACGAAGAAAAGCAAAAAAGCATTTTTTTTCTTTTCTTGTGGTTTTTTCTTCGTGTCCTTCGTGGTGATCTTTTATTTTTTGGGGAAAGCAGGGCTACCCGCTTCGATCCAGGCGTTGAGGATGGCGTCGCCGAGGTGTTGGGCGGCGCGCTCGAGCTGTTGCTTCACCATGGGGCCCTGGCTGGCTTCGAAGATCGCCCAGTAGGCAAAGCTGCGGGTCTTGCCGCGGGTGGTGCGGGGGGTGGTGCGGTCGGCGGCTTGGTCATCTGCCAGCAGCTTGGGTACCAGGCTGTGGGCCTGCTCCAGCCACTCCCAGGGGCAGCTCAGGAGGGCGGGGTCGGGCTTGGCTGGGGCGGCGTGCAGGGCTTCGAGGCTCACCAGGCGGCCCACCAGACCCGTCTCCCACCGGCTATGAACGCCCGTCTGGTCCGTGGTCTTGCCGTCATGGTCCAGGGTGGTGTGCAGGGGCACATGGGCATCGCCGATGTAGTGGCCGAGGATTGCCGAAGCCAGGGCCACCTGGGCGGGATCACCGCTGCGGAAGGCCGCCACCAGGTCCCGCCAGCGGTCCTGGATGACCCAGGGCACCACGCCCTTGCGGTAGTAGTCAGCCCCAGCCGCTTCCCGGGCCTGCTCCAGGGTGCGGGGCAGATGGCCGGCGCCCCCGAAGGCCTCCAGGTTCATGTAGTGGCGCGGGCCTTCCTTCTTGTCCGTCTTCCAGTGATCCGGGTCCGAGGCGTGGTCCACGAGGACCCCCTCCTGGCCCGCAAACCAGGCCCGGGGCGCCGGGGGCAGGGTGGTGAGGGCCAGCGCCGACACCGTGCGATGCCCCTTGTCCCCCCAGGCCCCCAGAGGCAGGGCGGCCAGGAGCAGGAACAGGACAACAAAGCGCATTGGATTCCCTTGTCTCAGCATTCACAAAAATCAAGATTCGCCGCCTTGGCGGCAAATCTTGATAAGCAAACTGCATCCTGTCTTGCCGCCACCTATTCCGGGATGGTGCCGGAGCGCTCCCAGCGGGTGCGGGTGAAGAAGTGGCGGGCGGCGTCGATGAAGTCCCCGGCCACATCCCCCGGGCCTTCGGGCACCCGGCCGTTGTCGTTGTCCGTGTCCCCCTCGCGGAAGCTCCACCACACCATGAAGGGGCGGCCCCGCAGGTGGTCCATGGGCAGGAAGCCCCAGTAGCGGCTGTCCTGGCTGTTGTCCCGGTTGTCACCCATGGCAAAGATGTGGCCTGCAGGGACCTTGACGGGCCCGAGGTTGTCCTTGAAGCCGTCCTGAACAAGGCTGTTCATGGCCTGCATCTGGTTCCGGGTGTGGAGCGACAGCACTTCGGGATCCGCATGACGCCAGAGGCCCTGCGGGCGCTCCGCCTCGCCGGCGGTGCGCGTGATGGGCCAGGGACCGGGGGTGGGACCTTCAGGGGTGCGGCCGAACATGTGCTCGAAGGCGCCGGTGACCTGCTTGCCGTTCACGTAGAGGCGCTTGTCCCGCATCTCCAGGGTGTCGCCGGGCAGGGCCACGCAGCGCTTCACATAGTCCTGGTCGCGGTCCAGGGGGTAGCGGAACACGATGATGTCGCCCCGCCGCACGCTGCGCATGGGGAACAGGGCCTCCTCCCAGGCCCACTGGGGCCGGGCGAAGATGAACTTGTTGGCCAGCAGGTGGTCCCCGATCATCAGCGTGTTGCGCATGGAGGCGGTGGGGATCTTGAACTGCTGCCCCACGAAGGCCTTGAAGAACAGGATGAGCACCATGGCGAAGCAGATGACTTCAATGTTGTCCCGGACCATGCCCTTCTCGGCGCCTGGCGGGAGAATGATGTCCTGGTCTTCGGCAGTGGTCTCGGCCATGGGGGCTCCGGAGGGGATCAGGGTCGGGTGAGGGAGGGCAGGTCCGTGAAGCCGCGGGCCACCAGGAGGTTCACGGGGGTCCAGCCGCCGGCGCGCTCTTCCAGCGACTCCACCTCGCCCAGGTCCGGCAGGTAGAGGGTCCGGAAGCGGGGGCCCTGGGTGGGGGTGCCCTCGACCCAGATACCGATGGGGTCCGTGCCCGGGGCCAGCAGGCGGGCGCCCTGCCAGGCCCCGCGGCCCACCACCCGGAAGGTGATGCCTCGCTCGGTCCAGCTCTCGCTGGCCGGGAAGCCCTCGGGCAGCAGGCGGGTCTGGCTCTGGCCGTCGGGCGCCACGAGGCTCACGCCCCCCGCCCGGCAGAGCAGGTTGAGGGTGGTGCGCCCCTGGGTGCTGGTGAGGTCCAGCTGAACGGCGCTGGGGCCGCCGGGGGCGATGGGTGCGCGGGCCACCCGCATCTGCAGGCGGCCGTTGGAGCGGACAGGCTGGGGCAGGGAGGGATTCTCGTAGGCCAGGGTCAGGCCCTCTTCCCAGGGGGCATAGACCGCCGCCTGGCGGGGCTGGCAGGCCAGGGCCAGCAGAAGGGCGGCGGAGCCCAGGAGCAGCCCCCTCCGGCCCATCAGCGGTGGCCCCGGTTGAACCTGGCCACCAGATCGGTCAGGGAGGCGCCGGGCTCGGGGGCCGGCTGGGCTGGGGCGGAGAAGACCCGGGACTCGGTCTCAGGCCGGACCGGGCGGGGGCCCCGATCAGGCCGGGGCGGACGCGGGCCTTCGGGCCGAGGCGGCCGTGCACCCTCAGGCCGGGGCGGTCGTGCGCCTTCAGGACGAGGTGGGCG
>Ga0007794_10000276_pt1 | contig 16040 bp, 9 predicted proteins | sample CryBogmetaGMA5M_FD_60365 | JGI IMG/M metagenome (GOLD analysis project Ga0007794, IMG submission 60365) | Freshwater microbial communities from Crystal Bog, Wisconsin, USA - MA5M | ecosystem: Environmental > Aquatic > Freshwater > Lake | place: Crystal Bog, Wisconsin, USA | collected 2009-07-06
AAAAAAATTCTCGACAAGACTAGGCAGAATTCGGGGTGCGTGCCAGCTTCTTCTCGGCAATTTGTGCTCGAGGAATCTAAGGTATCAAGCGTATTTTCACGGCCGATTATTCCTCCTCAAATGGCATTGAAGGCTTCCGGCCTTTGGACTTCAGGATGAGCCGCTCGATCCCAAAGTCCCCACGCGGGCCCGGTCCCAAAGCAACTTTCCGGTGCCCTTCGCCACGGAGGATCACATGTCATCAGCCCAGCATCCGACCCAGGTCCACGCCGCCTCTCAGGTGGCCCTCTGCACCCTCTTCGCCCTCTCCATTGTCGCCACTCCCCTGGCCGGCCGCTCCCCCCAGGAAGGACTGCGCATCGCCGCAGCCTCTGAGCGTCTCGCCGCCAGCCGGGTCCAGCTGGGACTCGACCAGGACCACGGCTTCCAGCTGCGTGACGCCCACTCCGATCCCCTGGGCCAGACCCACGGCCACTTCGTCCAGCGCTACAAGGGCGTGCGGGTGTGGGGTGGCGACGCCATCACCCACATGGACAGCGAAGGCAGCGAGCTACCGCTCACCGATGCCCTGCACCGCAACATCCAGCTGAACGTCATGCCGGCCATGGCGGAGGGGGAAGCCCTGGCCGTGGTCCACCACGACCTGGCCCCCCAGGGCCCCTTCGCCCTGGCACCCACCGCCGAGCTGGTGGTCTATCCCCAAACCACCACCGTGCTCCGCCGCCCCCTGCGCCCGACCCAGGAGGACGCCTTCGATGCCACCGCCCTGAGCCGCGAGGTGGTGCGGCATTCGCTGGCCTACCACATCCACACCGAGCTGGAGAACGACCTGGATGGCATCCGGCACACGGACTACCTGGTGGATGCCCACACCGGCGCCATCCTGAGCAAGTGGGAGACCCTGCACACCACCGCCGCCACCGCCACGGGCAAGAGCCAGTACTCCGGCGTGGTCACCCTCAACACCAACAGCACCGCCAGCGGTTATGAGCTGCGCGACCTGACCCGGGGCAACGGCGGCAACTACGTCACCAACATGAACCACGCCGCCACCAGCGCCGCCAATGCAGGCACGGTCTACACCAACACCGCCACCACCTGGGGCGATGGGCTCAACTTCGTGGAGACTGCCTCCACCACCGCCGCCAATGGCCAGACCGCCGCCGTGGACGCCATGTACGGCATGGCCAAGTCCTGGGACTTCTACAAGCTGGTCTTTGGCCGCAATGGCATCGACGGCACCGGGAAGGCCACCTACAGCCGGGTCCACATCGGCAGTGGCTACGACAACGCCTTCTGGTCCGACAGCTGCTTCTGCATGACCTACGGCGATGGCACCGGCTTCAGCACCCTGACGGCCCTCGACGTGGCCGGGCACGAGCTGAGCCACGGCGTCTGCGCCCGCACCGCCAACCTCACCTACTCTGGCGAGTCCGGTGGGCTCAACGAAGCCAACTCCGACATCTTCGGGACCCTCATCGAGTTCTACGCCCGGGGCGGCTCCGGCGCCACCATCGGCAACACCGGCGGCAACTGGACCATCGGCGAGCAGCTCTCCAGCACCCCCCTGCGCTACCTGTACAAGCCCAGCCTCGACGGTCGCAGCCCGGACGCCTGGTCTGCCAGCGTCGGCACACTGGACGTGCACTACTCCAGCGGCCCCATGAACCGCGCCTTCTACTTCCTGAGCCAGGGCGCCACCACCACCGGTGCCACCAGCACCACCTACCTGCCCGCAGGCATGACCGGACTCGGCAACGACAAGGCCGCCGCCATCTGGTTCCGGGCCCTCACCACCTACCTCACTTCCTGCTCCAACTACGCCTCGGCCCGCACGGCAGCCATCACCGCCGCCAAGGACCTCTACAAGGCCGGCAGCGTGGAGGAGCAGGCCGTGTGGAACGCCTTCCACGGCATCAATGTGGGCGCCGCCTGGGTCGTTGCGGATGCCGCTGCGCCGGTCGCCACCGCAACTGCGACCGGAACCATGGGCACCATCAGCCTGGCTGCCACTGCCACCGACAACATCGCCGTCACCCGGGTCGAGTTCTATGTGGACGGCAGCCTCAAGGGCAGCCTCACCGCCGCCCCCTACACCCTGAGCCTGGACTCCAAGACCCTCACCAACGCCGCCCACAGCCTGGTGGTGAAGGCCTACGACGCCGCCGGCAACATCGGCACCTCCGCTGCCAAGACCTTCACGATCAGCAACCCGGTGCCCGACACCACCGCTCCCAAAGCCTCCGCCGGCGTCACCGGGACCGCCGGTACGCTCACTCTCGCCGCCACCGCCACGGACAACGTGGCCGTCACCCGGGTTGAGTACTACGTCGACGGCAGCCTCATGGGCATCACCACCGCCGCCCCCCACGCTCTGGCCCTGGACTCCAAGACCCTCAGCAACGCCACCCACAGCCTGGTGGTGAAGGCCTATGACGCCGCCGGCAACATCGGCACCTCCGCCACCGTCGCCTTCACCGTGAACAATCCCAGCGTGGTGAGTCTCTACACCGAGGTCGAGAGCAACAACAGCACCGGCACCGCCAACACCGTGGCCGACACCATCACCAGGATCTCGGGCAAGATCAGCAGCGCCTCGGACCAGGACTACTTCCGCATCACCGTCGGTGCCGGCCGCACCCTGACCGTGGCCATGACCGGCCCCGCCAAGGACTACGACCTCTACCTGCTCAGCAGCACCGGGTCCACCCTGAAGTACAGTAGCTCCTTTGGCTGCACCGAGACCGTCACCTACACCAACACCGCCAGCAGCAGCGCTGTCTTCTACATCAAGGTCCTCGGCTACGGCGGGGCCTTCGATGCCAGCAACGCCTACACCCTGACCGTCACCCGCTAGGCCAGTGCGCATCCCCAGGAGGGCCCTTCGGGGCCCTTCCCTTTGCCCGCTTCCCGGCCACTAAAAGATCTCCACTAAGGACACGAAGAACTGACCCGTTCGGTAGATAGCGCAAACGCCTCAGCGCCGGTGCCCCATGGCCGTGGCGTAGACCACGCCGGCCACGGTCACCAGCACCCCCGCCAGCCCGGCAGCGGTGGCCCGCTCGCCCAGCAGGGGTACTGCCAGCAGGTACTGGACGATGGGGAGCAGCTGCAGCCAGGCGGCGGCCTCGGGGATGGAGAGGGCACCGTAGGCCTGAGCCATGAGGATCTGCCCCCCAAAGGCCAGCAAGCTCATGAGGATGGCCAGGGCCCAGGGCAGCAGGCCGCCGGGCCAGGCAGACAGGGCGAAGGGCAGGACCACCGGCAGGCCCGCCAGACAGAAAAAGAAGAAGATCGTGGCGGCGTTGTCCGTGTGGCGCACTGCCCGGATGGCGTTGGCACTGGTGGCAGCGAACAGCGCAGCTCCCAGGGCGGCCCACTGGCCCGGCCCGAAGCCGAAGCCGGCATGGCCCTGCCCCAGCACCAGGCCCACCCCCAGGGACGCCGCCAGGATGGCCAGCCAGAGGTGGATGGTGGGGCGCTCCTTGAAGAAGAACAGCGACATCACCGTGGCGAGCACCGGAAACATGTTGTAGAGGATGCCGGCCTCCCCGGCGGGAATCCGAGCCAGGGCGTAGAAGTACAGCACCACCACGGCGCCGCCAGACAGACCGCGCGCCACCAGCAGCCGGTGGTTGGTGGGGCGGTAGAGCCCGGGAATGGCCGCAAAGGCCCCCAGGCTGACCGCAGCACCCACGGTGAAGCGAAGCACCGCCAGGTGGCCCGGCGTGAAGCCCATGGCCGGTTGCGTGAGCTTACGGGCCAGGATGGCCATGAGCCCAAAACAGAACGCCGACCCCACCAGCATGAGGCGAGCCGCCAAGCGGCTGCGGGAGTGGGCGGAAGCAAGGGGCATCCCCGCATCCTAGGGCGGAGCCAGAAGAGGACAAAGGAAAAGCTGCAGAAGACCGAGGCAGGCAGAAGGATGGATGGCAAAGAGATACAACAGAAACGGATCACCACGATATTTCATTTTGTCTCGCGTATCGGCGCAGCCGATACCGAGAAGACACGAACCGGAATCCGTGAGGTCAGGACTCCGGATCTAGGCTCAAGACACGCCATGTCATCAGTAATAATCTCCAGGCTCGGCCACCAGGATTCACAGCACCTGTGAAAACGCCATTCACCCCAGGCCAAGGCTTTTGATGGAATTCCGGAGCGTACCCTGGCCGAAAGGTTTGGGGAGCAGGGTAACCCCAGGATGAGCCGAGGCCAGGGTCAGTGCGGTCTGGTCGATTCGACCCGTGGCGAGCAGGACGGGCACCTTTGGGCGCAAGGCACGCAGGTGCGGCAGGGTGCCAGCCCCACCCAGTCCCGGCATGTTCATGTCCAGGATGACCAGGTCCACCAGGAGTCCCGCCTCCAGCTTCGCCAGGGCCTCTTCGCCGCTGGATACCGTCATGACCCCGTGACCAAGGGCCTCCAGGACCATCTGAATGGAGCTCTGGATCAGTTCGTCGTCGTCCACCAGCAGGACACTGAGGCTGGTTCCACTGGTTTCCAGCGGTGCGGGCGCAACCTCCTCCAGTACGGTCTGCTTTGAGGCCCTCGCGCAGGCGGGGAAGCGCAGGAGCACCCGAGTTCCTTGGCCTGGCTCGCTGTCGAGCTGGATCTGGCCCCGGTGCGCCAGGACCGTGCTGTGGACGATCGAGAGTCCCAGGCCCGTTCCCTTGCCCTGCTCCTTGGTGGTGAAGAAGGGCTCCATGGCCTTTGCCAGGACCTCCGCAGGCATGCCGCATCCGGTGTCCTCCACCAAGAGCTCGATCCACTGCTCATCTGCGTTGCGGGTCCGGAACCTGAGGCTGCCTGTGTCGGGCATGGCATCCAGGGCGTTGAGGGAGAGGTTCAGCAGCAGGTGGGCCAGGGCGCTGGCATCCCCACGCATGGGGTGCAGATCTGCGGCCAGGTCCATCTCGAGCCGGATCCGGGTCTCGGTGGTGCGCTCCAGGAGCATCACCTGGTCCTGAACCAGCGTGTTCAGGTCCAGTTCCTTGTCTTCCGCCAGGCTCTGGCGGGCGAAGCCCAGCAGCCTCCGGATCATGCTCCCGCCTCGCTCACAGGCCCTGGTGATGAGCTCGAAGGCCCGGTAGGCGGAACTGCCGGGGTCCTGGATCTCCACATGGACCGAGGCCAGCCCGAGGATGGCCCCCAGCACATTGTTCATGTCGTGGGCCACGCCGCTGGCCAGGGCGCCCAGGCCCTGCATCTTCTGGAGCTGGTTCAGCTGGGCCTCCTGGCGCTGACGCTCGGTGATGTCGGTGATGAAGCCGTGCCAAAGCACGGACCCGTCGTCCTCACGTTGGGGTTGGGCATTCCCCAAGAGGGTCCGAACGGTTCCATCCTCGAAACGGACCCGGTACTTGCAGACCCATGGCTCAAGGGTCAGGGCGGATTCCTGGATGGTGGCCGACACCAGGGCCAGGTCCTCCGGGTGTAGCACTGAAAAGACCCGAGAGGCATCCTTGGCGACCTCCTCCGGGCTCACTCGGTAGATGTCGCGGATGGCCTCGCTGGCGTAGGGGAAGCAGGAGCTGCCATCGGGCCGCAGCCGATACTGATAGATCATGCCAGGTACCGAGGCGGCGATCTTCCTGAGCCGCTCCAGAGACTCGAACTGAACGGCTTCGGACTCCTTTCGGGCAGAGATGTCCGCATGGGTACCGAACATCAGGAGGGGTCTGCCGTCCGCAGTGCGGCTGAGGAGGCGGCCCCGGTCATGCATCCAGACCCAGTGGCCGTCCTTGTGCTTCATGCGGCATTCGTAGTCGTAGTAGGGAAGTTCGCCTGCGAAGTGCCGCAGCAGCAGGTCTTCAGACCCCTTCAGGTCGTCGGGGTGGCACAGGGCCTCCCAGGTCTTGATGCTGATGGGAGCAAGGTCGGCGAGGGTGTGGCCCAGGAACTCCGCCCAGGTCTCGTTAAAGACAGTCTCGCCGGTCTGGACATTCCATTCCCAGGTGCCGACATGGGTGCCTTCGAGGATGCCCTCCATGCGCTGGTTCGCCTCCTCCAGCGCCGTCTCCGACTGGACCCGGTCCGTGAGATCGATGCAGCTGCCGATGTAGCCAAGGAATGATCCGCTGGTGTCGAAGCGGGGCAGGCCATGGTTCAGGAGCCAGCGATACTCGCCCGCCGCATTGCGGAGCCGGTATTCCATGCGGAAGGGCTGCCTCCGGTCGAAGTGGCTGGTGTAGATGTCCAGGCAGCGTTGTCGGTCGTCCGAATGGACGCCTTCGGCCCAGCCGTTGCCCGCTTCCTGCTCGGGGGTGCGGCCAGTGAAGTCCAGCCAGGTCTGGTTGAAGTAGGTGCAGAGCTGGTCCTGGCCCGATAGCCAGATAAGCGCCGGGGCCTGATCGGCCATGAGGCGGAACCGGGCTTCGCTCTCCAGCAGCTGGTCCTTGGACCGCTGGCGGACGAGGACACCGCCGACCAGCAGGGCAGCCCGCTCCAGGCTTTCCACCTCCCAGGCCAGCTCCCGCCGTGGGCTGTCAGAGAAGAAGGCCAGGATGCCCAGCACTTCGTCCGGAGCACCGGGGATCGGTAGGGACCAGCAGCTCCTCAGGCCCAGCGACCTCCCCAGGGGCCGGAGCGGTAGGAAGAGGGGGTCCAGATTGATGTCCGCCGCCAGACGCGGCTTACTGAGTAGGGCCTCGACGGCCTCCGGGGCCAGGCTGGGACTGACGGCCATGCTCTCGAAGGTCTTGCGGGCGCTCAGGGACAGGCTCGGCGCGGCCAGGATTCGGAAGTGACGCCGGTCGTCTTGCAGCGCCAGGACGGCGCCGCTCAGGCCCGGTAGCAGCGCTTCATACCGGCCCAGGAGGTGCTCGAGTAGTTCCTCCAGAGGGTGGTCGCCCAGGAGAAAGGCCATCAGGGACTGTTCGAGCTGATTCTGAAACCCCTGGCGCTTGCGGGCATCAATGTCAGTCAGTACGACGCGCATCACAGGCTGGCAGTCATCGTCTTGGGCGGCCCTGGCCACGAGCTGGACCCAGACGGCGCTCTGCAAGATGACGCGGCCCTGGCAGTGCTGCTGCACCAGGCGCAGCTCGCAGCCCTGGGTCCCGCCCTGCTCCAGCAGCCGCTTTCGGAGCAGGTAGAAGGTGTCCTGGTCCTCGGGGAGGATGAACCGGGTGAACGGCTGGTGTATCAGGGCTGCCCGGGGTAGGCCCAGGAGATCGGTGGTAGCCATGTTGGCTTCCTGGAGCAGACCCTTCCCGCTCAACGTGCAGTAGCCCACCGGGGCCAGGTCGAAGTGCTCGAAGTAGCGGGACCGGGAGGCTTCCAGGTCCCGCTGGGCCTTGCGTAACTCCTGGTTCTGGAGCTCCAGCTCGATCTGGTGTACCTCCAGTTCGTGGAGCAGCGCCTGGGTGGCTGCGAGCGACATGGGCTGTGCTGCCTCAGGCGATGCAGCGGCATGGCCCCCCATTATTGCTTCGGCCTGTTTTCGGAGGTCGGGGCCCTCGTCAGAGGATTCACCAGGAACAGCCATGATGACCCTCTCATCGGTTGGGCGGCGCCGCAGGTAAAGTCCATTCACCCGTGGCAGCGGATCCTGGATTTCCGGTGGTTCATCTAGGAAGGCAACCTCAAGGAATTTAAAAAAATCTTCCATCAGGGTAGGGGTTTCGCCCAAAGGAGGCTAGTAAGTAATTTCTATTATATTGTTTTTTAAATTTTAATAACATTAATTATTACTTTATTAGCGTTTAATATGTTTAAAAAACGGGTGGTTTCAATGATGAAAATGGGTGTTTTCCCTCATTGGCCCAAAATGAGCCGAAGGTGCCGCCAGAAGTCCGGTTGAAGAAGTCAGGGTGGGCCGAAGGTTCAGCCCTGAAAACCCATGCGGGGAGCACTGGAACCAGCTTTTTGTTCTTTGTTATTGGCTCCTGCCCCCTCTGAAGCCCTCCCGACCTAGGGGTTGTAGGCACCCTGGGGCTGGTTCAGGCCTTGGGGGTGGAAGGCGGTCTGCAGGGCTCCACCGCGGAAGGCACCGCGGTCGGCGGCTTCCAGGTGGTCCAGCAGGTGGGAGAGGTTGGCCCCGCTGGGCACGGTGGGCACACCCAGGTCGGCCGCCAGCTGTGGCAGGGTCAGGTCATCCAGGAAGGTGCCCTCCTCCCGCACCACCACGCCCCGCAGGGTGTACTGGTCCGTGGGCCCGGTGTGGGTGCGCAGGCTGGCGGAGGGCACCACCACCGCATCCACCCAGTCGGGACGGCCGCCCCGGGCATCGCGGTCCGCATGGGCCGCGTACTTCAGGTCGGCGCCGCAGAGGAGGCCCGCCACAGTGACGGTCTCCCCGAAGCTGAAGTTCTTCGCCGCCACCACCCGCAGGTGGCTGCCCACGGCGCGGTTCAGCTCCGCCGCCACGCGGCTGAGGGTGGGGGCAAAGCTGGGGCCCGTGAGGAGCAGCACCCGCCGACCGGCGAAGCCCTGGGCGCGGGGGCTGCGGAGGAAGCGGCGGCTGTGTTCCAGGAACCGCCGCACCAGGCCCACGCCGTTCTCCAGCTGGGCCCAGGACTTCGAGTAGAAGGCCCGGCCCGGCACCTCAAGGCCCGCCCGGGTGAACCACTCGTCCGCCAGCAGGAGCCAGGGCTCCCCATCGTTGGCGGCGGCGTAGCGCCGCACCTCAGCCTTCCAGCGCAGGGCCCAGTCCCGGGCAAAGGCGGGGTCCACATCCTGCACCGTGGGCAGGCCATCCCGGTGTGCCGTGAGGCCCACGGGCACGCAGGAGAGGCTCAGCACGCTGCCCCGGCCCTCCCGGCGGCGGGCCCAGAGGTCGGCCAGGGTCTGCTGCCAGATGGCGCCGTCATTCAGTCCTGGCGCCACCACCGCCTGGGTGTGGACATCGATGCCGCCGGCCAGCAGCCGGTCGATCTTCCGCAGAATGTCGCCCTCCCGGGGATTGCCCACCACCCGGATGCGGGCCGCCGGGTCCGTGGCATGCACCGAAACATGGATGGGGCTCAGGCGCTCGCGGACGATGCGGTCCAGCTCGGCGTCGTCGCTGCTCGACAAGGTCGTGAAGTGGCCGTAGAGGAAAGACAGGCGGATGTCCTCGTCCTTCAGGTAGAGGGACTTGCGGAAGCCCTTGGGCATCTGGTGCACGAAGCAGAAGACGCAGTTCTGGCGGCAGACCTTGACCTCATCCTGGGCCAGGTCCACCCCGATGGCATCGCCGCCGTTCTCCAGCTCGGTCTCGTAGGTGCTGCCGTCGGGCCGGCGCAGGCGCAGCACCGCCTCGTCCTCCCGGGTGATGAGGTACTGGTAGCTCAGCTGGTCCAGCACGGCCTCACCGTGGATCTCCAGCAGGGTGTCACCGGGCTGGAGCCCCGCCTCTTCGGCCAGACTGCCGGGTTCCACGCTGATGATCTGTACGCCGGTCTGGGCCAAGCCATGCTCCTTGCCTGCTCGGAATCCTCTGCGAGGATTCCGAGATTGATATTGACAGGGTCAGGCCGGGTGCCGCTCCAGGCGGGAGGATGCCGCTTGCCAGGGCCTCGGTGGACGAACATTCTTGAGGCCACCCTGCAGGAGGACCCATGGCCGGCTCCGAGCGTGCCCGCACCTGCGGCCACCTGCTGGTCGCGGCAGCTCTTCTGCTTGGGACAGGCTGCGCCATCCCCATGGCTGTCGGCCGCCCGCCGGACACGGCCATCGTGCCCCAGGAAACCTTCGAGGCCCTAGCGGTTCAGGGGCGAACTCGGGCTGAGGTGCGAGCCCTCCTGGGCGAGCCCGAGAGGGTCGGTCCCCAGGAGGCCTGGTTCGCCTACACCCGGACCTACACCGGGAAGAAGCTGATCATCCTGTGGGTCATCACTCCTTGGCCCATTCCCCTGCCGGGACCGGGCGAGGCCATCTACCGGCAGACGCTGGGAGTCTGGTTCGACGCCACCGGGCGGGTGATCAAGACCAAGGAGCACCTGGCCAAGACCACGGGCAACGACCCGAAGCTGCTGGACACGCTGGATGTGGCTGCCTGGATGGCAGCGAACCGCCCCCCGGGCTAGGGGCTGCCCCAATGCAAGAGGGCCGAGCCAACCGGCCCGGCCCCTTGCTCTTTTTCTAGCTCCGGCCTGCCAAGGCCGGAGCCTGGACGAGCCCTAGGTCAAAGCCCGAAGCCTCAAACTGCCGCCTTCGGCTGCTTCCTCGCCTCGACCACCTTGTCGGCGTCGCGACCCACGAGCTCCTGCAGGTGGTGGAAGGCCCAGGTGAAGGACCCGACACCCATGGTGAGGCTGCGCAGCTCGACAATCACGTCACTCATCTCGGCCTGGGGGATGTAGGCCGAGACCACGTCCCAGCCGGTCCAGCCATCCCGGGCATCGAAGCCGAGCACCTGGCCCCCGCGGCGGCCCGTCACCAGGCGCTGGGCTTTGGGGGTGAACTCGCTGGGCACAGCGATGTGCACCTCGCAGATGGGCTCGAGGAGCACGGGATGGCAGAGGGGGGCACCCTCGGACATGCCCACGCGGGCGGCGGTCTTGAAGGCCATGTCGGAGCTGTCCACGGTGTGGTAGCTGCCGTCCACCAGGGCCACATGGATATCGACCACCGGGAAGCCCAGGGGCCCGCGCTTCAGCCAATCCACCACGCCGTGCTCGATGGCCCCGAAGAAGTTCTTGGGGACCACGCCACCGACGATGCGCTCCTCGAAGACGAAGCCGCTGCCGCGCGGCAGGGGCTTGATCTCGAACCACACGTCGCCGAACTGGCCGTGGCCGCCGGTCTGGTGCTTGTGGCGGCCGTGGACCTTGGTGCCCTTGGTGAAGGTCTCCCGGTAGGGAACCAGGGGCGGATGGTGCTGGACCTCCAGCCCGAAGCGGCCCTTGAGGCGGTCGAGGGCGCACTTGAGGTGGACCTCGCCCTGGCCCCAGAGGATGCGCTCCTGGGTCTCGGCGTTCTGCTCCACATGCAGGGAGGCGTCCTCTTCGCAGAGCTTCTGGAGCGACAGCGAGAGCTTCACATCATCGCCGCTCTTCACCGTGTTCAGGCTCATGGCCAGCATGGGCTGCATGGGGGCGGGCCAGGCCAGCTCCAGCCGGCCCGAGGGGGTCAGGGCCTCGCTGGTGTGCACCTCGTCCATGCGGCCCAGGGCCACCACCTCACCGGCCGAGGCCTTGGCCTGCTTGATCTGCTGGGCACCGAAGGGGCGGTTGATGCCGCTCACCCGGTTGCCGGCCAGGGAGGAGCCGTCGGCCACCTCGCCCCGCCAGATGCGGCTGATGCTCAGCTTGCCCACGTGCTGGGCGTGCACGGTCTTGAAGACCTGCACCAGGGCGTCCTTGCCCTCGGGAATGCCGAGGCGCATGGCCGTGGCGTCCACCCGGGGGGACTCGTCACAGAGGGCCTGGAAGAGGCGGCGCACGCCGGCATCCTTCTCGGCCGAGCCGAAGAAGACCGGCACCAGCAGGTCCTCCTGGACATCCTTCGCCATGTCCTCGCTGATCTCCTCCAGGGAGGGGACCATGTCGCTCAGCAGCTCCTCCATGAGGTGGTCGTCGAAGTCCGCCAGCTTCTCCAGCAGGGCCTGCCGGGCCTCGTGCTCCTCGGGCAGGACAGACTCAGGCATCTGGAGCAGGTCCGCATCCTTGCCGGCCTCGTACTTGTAGGCGTGCTCGCTGATGAGGTCTACGTAGCCCGTGACCACATCGCCATCCCGGATGGGGATCTCCACCAGCACCAGGGGACGCTCGGAGACGGCCTGCAGCGCATTCAGGACGTCCTTCAGGCGCGTGGCGGTACCCGGGGCCTCCATCTTGTTCAGGAAGAGGACGTGGGGGACCTTGTGGTCGTCGAGGAACTTGAGGGTAGGCGCGACCATCAGGGCGCGGTTGGGATCGGGATCGCAGACCACCACGGCGATGTCAGCCACCATGAGGATGTGGGCCGTCTCCTGGCTGAACTCCACGGAGCCCGGGCAGTCGATGAGGGTCCAGGCCTCGCCGTTGTACGTGCAGGAGGCCAGGCTGGCCTCCACGCTCATCTGCCGGGCCTTGGCCTCGGCGGAGGCGTCACCGACGGTGTTCCCCTCCTTGACGGAGCCCTTGCGCGGCAAGGCGCCCGCTGCGAAGAGCAGGCTCTCCATCAAGGAGGTCTTTCCAGAGAGATAGGGGCCAACAATGGCCGCTACCCGGGGAGTTGGCTGAGAATTTCCGCTCACAGTGCCTCCGGTCTGGTCGTTTGCAATTAGGGACCGCCCCAAGTGTTCCGATCCCGTTACACCCTGGCAACACTAAAAAAAAGCCGCCCAGGAAAAGGCGGCTTAAGTCACAAAGTTGCGGTGCTTTCAGGCTAATTGCGGAGGGGCCGTCCCGACTTCAGGATGGACTCCATGCGGGCCTGGGTCTTCTCGTAGCTGCAGAGCCGGGCGAAGGCCTGGCGCTCCAGCTCGAGGATCCGGGTCTCGGAGATGTCCTGAACCGGGCTCACATCGCCCCCGGTGAGGATGGTGGCCAGCTCGCCCATGATGATGCCGTCGTGCTCACTGGCCAGGCCCTGGAGCTGGAAGTCCCGCACGGCGAACTTGAGGCCTTCGGCCCCACCGCGGCCGGGCAGGCGCAGGGTGCGCTCCTGCACCGGCTGGAAGTCCGCAGCCATGGCCAGGACTTCCTGCTTGGCTTCGTGGAGCAGGAAGGTCTTGTTCATCACCCGGCGGTCTGTGCGGCGCAGGTAGCCGCCCCGCTTGGCCTCGTCGAAGCTCGTATGGACCACGGCGGTGCCGATGCCCTGGAAGGCCGCCTTCACCTTGGGCATGGGGCCCAGCTCGCCCTTGGCCGCCGCCGCCTCTTCCATGCGGAGCAGCATCTGGAGGCAGCCGCCCCCGGCGGGGATGACGCCCACGCCCACTTCCACCAGGCCGATGTAGAGCTCGGCGTGGCCCACCACCCGCTGGCAGGCCATGGTCAGCTCACAGCCGCCGCCCAGGGCCAGGTTGAAGGGCGCCGCCACCGTCGGGAACGGGGCGTAGGTCAGCATCCGAGCCGCAAACTGCAGCCGGCGGGCCACCTCCTCGATGAGGTCGAACTGCCCTTCCTTGGCGGCGTTCAGCACCATCACCAGGTTGGCCCCGGCGCTGAAGTGCTGCCCCTGGTTGCCCACCACCAGGCCCTTGAAGCGGCCAGGGATGTGCTTCTGGATGGTCTCCTCCATCAGGCCGATGATGCCGTCGTCCAGGGCGTTCATCTTGCTGCGGAAGGCCAGGCAGGCCACGTCGTCGCCCAGGTCAAGGAGCTGGCAGCTGCCGTTCTCGGCCACCACCTTGCCCTGACCCTCCTGGCGCTTGAGGATCATCACCCGCCGGTCCTCGAGGATGGGATCGAAGGCCAGGGTTGTTGGGTTCAGCTGGGATACCTGGACCCCGTGCTCCCAGCGGTAGAAGCCTGGGATGCCCTTGGCCAGCATCTTGGCAACCAGTGGTGGCAAGGCGATGCCATCGAAGCTGAGGCGGGCCGCCACGCGCTCCAGGCCCAGGGTGTCCCACAGCTCGAAGGGGCCCAGCTCGAAGGCGAAGCCGTTGCGAATGGCCCGGTCCACGTTCAGGGGGCCGTCCGTCACTTCGCCCAGGCGGTTGACCGCATAGACCAGGTTGGGGGCGATGCAGCGCCAAGCCAGGCGGCCGGCCTCCGTGTCGCTGGTGAGCAGGGTGCGCACCTTCTCGGCGGGGTCGTCGATGCCCTTCAGCTCCTTGAGGATGGGCCAGTCCTTCTTCACCTGCGGCACGTACTCCCGCGTGGTGGCGTCGAGGGCCAGGAAGGTCTTCTTGCCCTTGGTGTCCTTGGGGCCCTTCTTGAAGAACCCCTGCTTCGTCTTGTTGCCCAGGAGCTTGTTGTCCAGCATGTACTGGAGCAGCTCCGGGAACTTGAAGACGTTGCGCTCTTCGTCCTGGGGACAGAGGTCATAGACGTTCTTGGCAGTGGCGGCGAGGATGTCGACGCCCGCTAGATCGGCGGTGCGGAAGGCGGCGCTCTTGGCGCGCGCGGCAGCGTCACCCAGCACCGTATCCACCACTTCGAAGGGGATCTTTTCCGCCAGGGCCATGTGCAGGGTGGCCATGATGCCGTGGATGCCGATGCGGTTGCCGATGAAGGTGGGGCTATCGAAAGCCGGCACGACCTCCTTGCCCAGGCCCTCCTCCAGCCAGGTGCGGAAGGCCATGGCCTCGGCGGGGTTCACCTCGGGACCGGTGACGAACTCCAGCAGGCGGAGGTAGCGCACGGGGTTGAAGAAGTGCGTGATGACGAAGTGGCTGCGGAAGGCGTCGTTGCGGCCCTCCACCAGCAGCTTCAGGGGGATGCCGGAGGTGTTGGAGCTGATCCAGGCACCGGCTTTGAGGTGGGGCTCCAGGCGGCCATACAGCTCGCGCTTGATGGCCAGGTCCTCCTTGACCACCTCCACCACCCAGTCGCAGTCCGCCAGCCGATCCAGGTGGTCCCTCAGGTTGCCGGGGCGGATCCGCTTCAGGAAGGCGCCGTGCATGGCCAGGGCCGGCTTGCTCTTGGCCAGGGCCGCCAGGGCCCCCGCCGCCAGCTTATCCGGCGCCGCGTCGTCAATGACGATGTCCAACAGCTCCACCTGGCAGCCCGCCGAAGCCACATGGGCCGCAATGCCCGACCCCATCACCCCCGACCCCAGCACACCAATCTTTTGAATTTTCATGTCAGATCCCAATCAGAAAAACACTCGCGGAGGGGCACAGAGGGTGCAGAGGTTCGCAGAGGCTCCTGCTTCTCTGTGGACTCAGCCATCTCTGCGCCCCTCCGCGAGAGTGGTTTCTTTAGAGCTTTTCAATCACCGAAGCAATGCCTTGGCCGCCGCCGATGCACATGGTGGCGACGCCGTACCTGCCGCCGTCGGTCTCCAGGCGGTGCAGGAGGGTGGTGAGGATGCGGGCGCCGCTGGCACCCAGGGGGTGGCCCACGGCGATGGCGCCGCCCCAGGCGTTCACCTTGGCGGGGTCATAGCCGCCCTCGCGGATGACGGCGAGGCTCTGGGCGGCGAAGGCTTCGTTCAGCTCCATGGCATCCACCTGGTCGAGGGTCAGGCCCAGGCGACCCAGCACCTTCTTCACGGCGGGCACAGGGCCGATGCCCATGCGGTCCGGCTCCACGCCAGCCACAGCGCCACCCAGAATGCGGGCCCGGGGGCGGAGGCCCAGGGACTTGGCCAGGCCCTCTTCCATGACCAGGAGGAAGGCTGCCCCGTCGGTGATGGGGCTGCTGTTCCCGGCAGTGACATTGCCCCCCGCCAGGAAGGCGGCCTTCAGCTCGCCCAGCTTCTCGACGCTGGTATCGGCCCGCACGCACTCGTCCCGCTGCAGGGTGCTGGGCTTCCCGTCCAGGCCCTGGGTCTCGAAGGGGACCACTTCCCGGTCGAACTTTCCGGCCTGCCAGGCCGCTGCGGCCTTCTGGTGGCTGAGGCAGGCGAACTCGTCCTGCTCCCGGCGGGTGATGCCGTATTCCTTGGCCAGGTTCTCGGCGGTGATGCCCATGGAGCAGTAGGCCTCGGGGTAGTGCTCGGCGAGGAAGGGATCCACGCTGGGGTTGAAGCCCATCATGGGGACCTTGGACATGCTCTCCACACCTCCGGCGAGGAAGAGGTCGCCCTGCCCGGCAGCGATGGCCCGGGCGGCCATGAGCATGGCCTCCTGGCTGCTGCCGCAGAAGCGGTTGATCGTGGCGGCACCGGCGGTGATGGGCAGACCAGCCCGGAAGCTGACCATGCGGGCCAGGTTCATGCCCTGTTCACCTTCAGGCATGGCACAGCCCACCAGCACGTCCTCGAGGGCCGACCAGTCGGCGAGCAGGGGCTTGATGGCTGCCAGCACGGCGGCGCCCAGGTGCTCCGGGCGGGTGGCGGCGTAGGCCCCCCTGATGCCCCTACCGATGGGGGTTCGCTTGGCTTCGACGATGACGGCTGATCGCATGGGGCCTCCCGGTGTGAATAAACCTCTGGTCTTGGCTGGGAGGAGCCTAGCACCGGGCCCGGATGCCCGTCCCCACTTACCGTGGGTCAACGGGCGTGTTGCCCGGCGCTTATTC
>Ga0007794_10000278_pt1 | contig 15888 bp, 15 predicted proteins | sample CryBogmetaGMA5M_FD_60365 | JGI IMG/M metagenome (GOLD analysis project Ga0007794, IMG submission 60365) | Freshwater microbial communities from Crystal Bog, Wisconsin, USA - MA5M | ecosystem: Environmental > Aquatic > Freshwater > Lake | place: Crystal Bog, Wisconsin, USA | collected 2009-07-06
GTGAAAATTTTATTACCTGGTTACTTAAAGGAATGCCTGTTAACACTTAGGTATTAAGCATTAAATAATCGGTAGGGGTGATTGAAATCACCCCTACCGATTATTTATACGGCTAACATAGCCAACCGTGCAGTTTGAATGGCGTTTCTGACGGTATCAGGGGCGGTGCCACCGATATGTTTACGTGCTGCAACCGAGCCTTCCAGGGTTAAAAACCCAAAGACATCTTCAGTAATCAATGCTGAAAATTGTTGTAGTTCAGGTAATGATATTTCGGATAAATCACGGCTGCTGTCCAGTCCTGCACGCACAGCCAAACCTACTACTTCGTGGGCATCACGAAAAGCCATGCCTTTACGAACCAGATAATCGGCCAGATCGGTTGCGGTGGCAAAGCCGCGTTTAGCGGAGTTGTACATGTTGGCTTTTTTGGCGCTAAGATGCGGCACCATATCTGCATAAGCCCGCAAGCAATTAATTAATGTATCAGCCGTATCAAATAAGGGTTCTTTATCTTCTTGATTGTCTTTGTTATACGCTAAAGGCTGGCTTTTCATAAGCATCAGTAGTGACATTAAATGCCCTGTTACCCGGCCTGATTTTCCCCGAACCAGTTCAGGCACATCCGGGTTTTTCTTTTGCGGCATAATGGAAGAGCCGGTGCAGAAGGCATCAGGCATGTCGATAAAATCAAATTGGGCGCTGGACCACAAGATGAGTTCTTCTGAAAAACGCGATAAGTGCATCATGATGATGCTGCCCACGGCGGTAAATTCAATGGCAAAATCACGGTCACTGACTGAATCCAGTGAGTTGGCAGAAGGTCGGCTGAAACCCAGCAAGTCAGCCGTCATAAAGCGGTCAATCGGGTAACTGGTACCCGCCAAGGCGGCAGCACCCAGTGGCATAATATTGATACGTTTGCAGCAATCTTGCAGTCTTTCCCGATCACGCACCAACATTTCAAACCACGCCATTAAATGATGGCCAAACGTAATCGGCTGGGCAACTTGTAAATGCGTAAATCCGGGCATAATCGTGTCGGCATGTTGCTCTGCCAAATCAAGAATGGCAGTTTGCAGACGGGTGAGTTGATCCGTAATATGCCCTACTTCACTGCGTAAATAAAGCCGGATGTCGGTTGCAACCTGATCATTACGAGAGCGGCCGGTGTGCAGCTTTTTGCCGGCAAAGCCTATTAAATCAGTTAGTCTGGCTTCGATGTTCATGTGGACATCTTCTTGCTTAATTGACCAGACAAACTCCCCTTTAATGATTTCATCGCTAATTTGGTTCAGGCCGTTAATAATAGCGTCACGCTCCGCTTCAGTCAGAATGCCGCAGTGAGCCAGCATGGTGGCATGGGCGATTGACCCTTGAATATCTTGCTCGGCCATGCGCTGGTCAAAATCGACAGAAGCGGTAAACACTTCAACAAAAGCATCGGTTGCTTGGGCAAAACGGGCGCTGGAAAGTTTTTCAGAATTAACGGTGGTCATGATTATTTTTATGCAGATTAACAGAAGATGCGAAATTATACAGCTAAACGAAGCCTTATGAATCTAAAAGCAGTTTTATAGGGAACACGGATGACAGCGATGAGAGCGGTTTTTAGGCGATAGAGTCTTAACTGTTTATCAGCTAAATTCGTGTCATCCGTGTGCTATTGCTTAATGGATTTGTAGTTTCTACTCTTAAACAAAAAAATTCTTAATGACCAAAGCGGCATAATTTTGTATAGTGGTACAGTTTTATTTTTTATAACGGGATGAGTTTTTAACCTAAAAAATCAGTTAATCCACAAAAAGTACAAAAAGCACGTAAAGATTCCAATAAATAGCCGTTTAATACCCTTGTCTGGTTTATCTTGCGTCGCTTGGCGGTGCCTACTTTTTATTTTTGTGGATCAATCATCATTTTTTAGGTTTACGGGTTCATTCCGTTTTGTATATTCGAGGTAACGTGTTTGGCTAAGTCTGCATTATTAGTGTTAGAAGATGGAACGGTATTTAACGGTGTATCGATAGGTGCAGACGGCTGTTCTGTGGGTGAAGTGGTTTTTAATACTGCGATGACGGGGTATCAGGAGATTCTCAGTGATCCTTCATACTGCCAACAAATTGTGACATTAACCTATCCGCATGTCGGCAATGTCGGCACGAACAGTGAAGACGATGAGTCGGGTGGTGTTTTTGTCAGTGGTTTGGTCATTAGGGATTTGCCCTTACTGGCGAGTAACTGGCGCAGCGAACTTACGCTGCAACAGTATTTGCTGGATAATAATGTGGTTGCCATTGCTGATATAGACACGCGAAAGTTGACCCGATTGTTGCGTGACAAGGGTGCGCAACGTGGCTGTATTATGGCCGGTGATGCGGTTTGTTCAGAGACTGCAAAAGCGGCGATTGAAAGCTTTCCCGGATTAAAAGGCATGGATTTGGCTAAAGAAGTCACCACGGCCACGTCTTATGAATGGACTGAAAACACCTGGGATCTGCAAAACGGTTATACGCAAGGTGAGAACCTGTCCAAACATGTAGTCGCTTACGACTTTGGCATTAAACGCAATATTCTCAGATTACTGGTTAATCGCGGTTGTCGCATTACGGTTGTGCCTGCAACCACATCAGCAGCAACCGTGTTGGCGATGAATCCCGACGGCGTATTTTTATCCAATGGCCCCGGTGATCCGGAACCTTGTACTTACGCCATCGACGCCATCAAAACCCTACTGGAGCATAAAGTTCCGGTATTTGGTATTTGTTTGGGACATCAGTTACTGGCTTTGGCGAGCGGTGCCAAAACTGAAAAGATGAAGTTCGGTCATCATGGTGCCAATCATCCGGTTCAGGAAATAGCCACTGGTCGCGTGATGATCAGCAGCCAAAATCATGGTTTTGCAGTGAATGAAGACAGTTTGCCCGATAATGTAGTTGCCACTTACCGCTCGTTATTCGATGGCAGTTTGCAGGGCATTAAACGCACTGATTGCCCGGCGTTCAGTTTTCAAGGGCATCCAGAAGCCAGTCCGGGGCCGAATGATGTGGAAGCTTTGTTTGATGAGTTTATTGGCATGATGGATGCGCGTTAGGCGCTTATTTGCGCATTCACTAAAAGCTCTGGTTGGTTAAATTTCCAATTCTCGTCGCAGTAAACTCATACAGATAACATCCCTTAAAGGGATGGTATCTGTCGACAGAGAAATTATTTATCTGAAAATGTATAGGTCGTTTAAGTAATGAAGTAATAATTGATCCTACAGCAATTTATACAGAACTGTAAAAATCCTTTCTATTAAGCAAGTCGAGTTGGGGTACGCAACTCGTAAGATGGGTAGTGCGTAGTGAAACCTCTCAAAAAATCTGAACATAACACTAATTCTGAAACATCATGAATAACGAATATACCGCAGTAATAAAACAAGATGGTGATTGGTGGATCGGTTGGATTGAAGAAATCCAGGGCGTCAACTGTCAAGAATCTACATACCGCGAATTGCTGGAAAGTTTAAAAATAACGTTACAGGAAGCCTTGGTTTTTAACCGTGAATAAGCCAAGTAGGGTTTGCATTGCACACCTTTAGTTTAATTTTATGGAGATAATGAATAATGTCACAAGTAACCTTAGAACTAAAAAACAACGAAGACGAGCAGCTTGTACTGGCGTTATTAAAACGTTTAGGTATCAATTATTCAATGCAAAATGCAAAACCTTCTTCCATGAATATACCCAACAAAGAAACACTGACCGCTATTGAAGATGCACGTAACGGCAACGGTGAGCGTTATACGTCTTTAGGGGTAATGTGGAAAGATTTGGATAGCGATTAATGCGTGAGGTTATTTTAACGTCAGCTTTTAAAAAAGATTACAAGCGTCTAAGTCGTTCAGGACACTATATCATGCAGAATTTGCAGGAAGTTACTGAGAAATTAGCCTACGATGTGATTTTAGATGAGAAATATCGCGACCATGGATTAGTAGGTAATTGGCAAGATTGTAGAGAATGTCACATAAAACCTGATTGGTTATTAATTTATCAACTTAAAGAGAACGAACTTATTTTAGTCCGTACAGGTTCACACAGTGATTTGTTTTAATCAATTATTTTACACACACAAAGTAACAACATGCCAAAAAGAACCGACATAAAATCTATATTATTACTGGGTGCCGGCCCCATTGTTATTGGTCAGGCCTGTGAGTTTGATTATTCAGGAACGCAAGCCTGCAAGGCGCTGAGAGAAGAAGGTTATCGGGTTATTCTGGTAAATTCAAATCCCGCCACCATCATGACCGATCCCGATATGGCGGATGCGATTTATATCGAGCCTATCGACTGGCAAACGGTCGAAAAAATTATAGCAAAAGAACGCCCTGATGCTATTTTGCCAACCATGGGGGGGCAAACAGCGTTGAACTGTGCGCTGGATCTTGATGCGCATGGTGTGCTGGCAAAATATAACGTTGAGATGATCGGCGCGACTAAAGAAGCCATTAATATGGCCGAAGACCGTCAATTGTTTAATGATGCCATGAAGCGTATCGGTTACGAAGTCGCGAAATCAAAAACTGCCCATACGATGGAAGAGGCGTTGGCGGCTCAAAAAGAAGTTGGTTATCCGACGGTCATTCGTCCTTCGTTCACCATGGGTGGCAGTGGCGGCGGTATTGCTTACAATAAAGAAGAGTTTGTTGAAATTTGCGAACGCGGCTTGTATTTATCGCCCACTAATGAATTATTGATTGAAGAATCCGTATTGGGCTGGAAAGAATACGAAATGGAGGTGGTGCGTGATTCCAAGGATAACTGCATTATCGTCTGTTCGATTGAAAACTTTGATCCGATGGGTGTGCATACGGGGGATTCCATTACTGTAGCGCCCACGCAAACGTTGACCGATAAAGAATATCAAATTTTGCGTAATGTGTCGTTGGCGGTCTTGCGTGAGATTGGTGTGGATACCGGTGGCTCTAATGTTCAGGTAGCGATTAATCCGGTTGATGGCCGCATGATTGTTATTGAAATGAATCCACGCGTGTCGCGCTCATCGGCTTTGGCGTCAAAAGCGACCGGCTTTCCGATTGCCAAAGTGGCGGCTAAATTGGCGGTCGGTTATACCCTGGATGAATTGAAAAATGAAATTACAGGTGGCGCAACCCCTGCATCATTCGAGCCAACCATCGATTACGTAGTTACTAAAGTGCCACGGTTTACGTTTGAGAAATTTCCGCAAGCCGATGATCGTTTGACTACGCAAATGAAATCAGTCGGTGAAGTCATGGCGATTGGCCGTACTTTCCAGGAATCCCTGCAAAAAGCGTTGCGTGGCCTGGAAATTGGTATTAGCGGTCTTGATGAAATAATCGACTTAAACGCAGTTGACGCCAAAGAAAAAATGCAAAGGGAAATGCGTCATCCAGGGCCGGATCGTTTGTTATATGTGGCGGATGCTTTCCGTATCGGTATGACACTTGACGAGATTCATGAGGCTTCCAAAATTGATCCGTGGTTTTTAGCGCAGATTGAAGATTTAATTATCACCGAGCAATCATTGGCTACTAAAACCTTATCAACCTTGAAAGACGGCGAGCTTTATAAGCTAAAGCGCAAAGGTTTTTCAGATATCCGCATCGCCAAATTGCTGGACGCTTCTGAAACTGAAGTGCGTAATGTACGCCACAAACAAAACATTCGCCCTGTCTATAAACGCATCGATTCTTGTGCGGCTGAATTTTCGTCGGATACGGCTTATTTGTATTCCACTTACGAAGAAGAATGTGAAGCGCGGGTTTCTGATAAAGAAAAAATCATTATTCTGGGTGGTGGGCCTAACCGAATCGGGCAGGGCATAGAGTTTGATTATTGTTGTGTCCATGCCGCGTTGGCCTTACGTGAAGATGGCTATGAAACCATCATGATTAACTGCAATCCTGAAACAGTCTCAACGGACTTTGATACCTCGGATCGTTTATATTTTGAGTCCTTAACGCTGGAAGATGTGCTGGAAATTGTCCATATTGAAAAACCCAAAGGGGTTATTGTTCAGTACGGTGGCCAGACGCCCTTAAAATTGGCGCGTGCTTTGGAGGCCGCCGGTGTGCCCATTATTGGAACATCCCCGGATTCTATTGATTTGGCCGAGGATCGGGAACGGTTTCAAAAATTGCTGGAAAGATTGGGGCTAAAACAGCCGCCCAATGCCACCGCACGCTCAGTTGAGCAAGCCGTTATTGCTGCTAAAGAATTGGGTTATCCGCTGGTAGTCAGGCCGTCTTATGTCTTGGGTGGCCGGGGCATGGAAATCGTGTTCAATGAAGAAGGCTTGCAGCGTTATATGAAAGAAGCGGTCAGTGTTTCCAACGATGCGCCCGTATTGCTGGATCGTTTCCTTGATGATGCCGTGGAAATGGATGTTGACGCTATTTATGACGGTGAGCGCGTGTTAATTGGTGGCTTGATGGAGCACATCGAACAGGCTGGAGTCCACTCCGGTGATTCTGCTTGTTCATTGCCACCTTATGAATTGGCGCCAGAGCTTCAGGATAAGTTACGTGAACAAGTCGGTAAAATGGCTGAAGCCTTGGGTGTAAGAGGTCTGATGAATACTCAGTTTGCGATTCAGGGTGAAGATATTTATGTGCTTGAAGTTAACCCAAGAGCTTCACGGACGGCGCCTTTTGTTTCTAAAGCCACCGGTTATCCGCTGGCTAAAATTGCCGCACGCGTCATGGTAGGCCAAACCTTGGCACAACAAGGCGTTACCGAAGAGCGAATTCCCGCTTACTATTCAGTCAAGGAAGCCGTGTTTCCGTTTGTTAAGTTTCCAGGAGTTGATCCTTTGTTAGGCCCTGAAATGAAATCAACGGGTGAAGTGATGGGCGTAGGGAAAACCTTTGGTGAAGCCTTTGCCAAGTCACAACGCGCGGCGGGTGTTAATCTGAATGATTCTGGCAAGGTGCTAATCAGTATCCGCGATGCAGATAAAGCCAAGGCGCCTGATATCGCCAGAATGTTGGTAGACAAGAAATATGAAATTGTCGCAACCGGCGGTACGGCAAAATTTCTTAAAGAAGCCGGTATTCCTTGTGAAGTGGTTTATAAAGTCAACGAAGGTCGACCTAATACGGTTGATATGATTAAAAATGACCAGATTCAGCTGATTATTAATACCACCGAAGGCACAAAAGCAATTTCAGATTCCTTCACTATGCGTCGGGAAGCCCTACAGCACCGGGTAACTTATTACACCACGATGGCAGGCGCACGAGCGGCGTGTTACGCTCTGGGTGAGCTGGATGCGGGTGATGTGAATTGTCTGCAAGATTTGCATAAAAGTTTGATTTGAAGCGGCAAAGGCGCAAATACATCGGTTTTTATGTGTGCCTTTTGCTCAAAAGATTATTAATGGAGTTTAAAAATGATTAAAGTACCTCTCACCGTTAAAGGTGCAGAAAAATTACGTGCAGAATTGGATGAATTAAAATCAGTGGTGCGTCCGCGTATTATTGCTTCCATTGCCACGGCTCGTGCGCATGGTGATTTAAAGGAAAATGCTGAATATCACGCGGCCAAGGAACAACAAAGTTTTGCAGAAGGGCGTATTGCTGAAATTGAAGGCAAGCTATCCAATGCACAAATTATTGACGTTACCAAGGTAGATGCCAATGGCAAAGTGGTGTTTGGAGCAACGGTAGAAATAGAAGATATCGAGTCCGAGAGACGGGTCACATATCAGATAGTTGGTGAAGATGAAGCCAGCATCAAGGAAGGTCGCATCTCAATTGGCTCACCCATTTCGCGAGCGTTAATTGGCAAAGAGATAGAGGATGTTGTTACGGTTAAGGCGCCGGGTGGTAATGTTGATTATGAAATTATCTCAATCAAATACATTTAATTAAGGCGAAAGGAGCAAGGTTAAAGAAGTCGTTCGTTTTTCTTTCGCCTTGGATTTGTCTTTGGGAAGCAATGTCGTTAAGTTAAGTGCCTCTTGGCAAGATAAATCGTTGGCTGAGCGGAGCCGAAGCCAGCAAAATCGCTTCGACTCCGCTCAGCGAACGGCTTAACTTAATGACATTGGGTTGGGGGTATGAAACACTTGAACAGATTACCCCTTCTCCCGCTGGGAGAGGGGATATAATACTCAAGCTGTTGCGTGCCTGTTCTTTACTTACTGGGATTCAATCGGTAAATAACAGCGATTTGACCAATGGTTTGGATTAGCTCTGCGCCGGTATCGGTGCATATTTTTTCACTAATCGGCTTGCGGTCATCGCGTTCTGCGCGAATTTTTACTTTAATTAATTCGTGGGTGTTAAGCGCCTGATCAAGCTCTGCCAGTACGGCGGCGGTAAGACCTGATTGCCCAATCATAACCACGGGTTTTAAAGTATGAGCTTGAGCTCGAAGTTTTTTCTTGTCTGCAGGGTTCACTCAGTATTCCTAAATCAAAAAGTTACTATACACTATACAACATATTATGGGTCGAAGTAAAAGCAGCAGTCGTTGGATGGCAGAACATTTTGAAGATGAATACGTCAAAATGGCTCAAACACAGGGTTATCGCTCGCGTGCCGTTTTTAAATTAAAGGAGATTCAGGAAAAAGATCAGCTTATTAAGCCAGGGATGAATATTATTGACTTGGGTGCGGCTCCCGGTGGATGGTCGCAGCTTGCCCGGCAATTAATGGGCAAAAAAAATAAATTGATCGCGCTGGATATTTTGCCAATGGATGCGCTCGAAGGGGTTGATTTTATTCAGGGTGATTTTCGTGAAGAAGCGGTGTTGGAACAACTCCATGCCGCGTTGGAGGGCGCACCTGTTAATCTGGTTATGTCAGATATGGCACCTAATATGAGTGGCAATAGAGGCGTGGATCAACCTCGTGCCATTTATCTGGGAGAGCTGGCTTTAGAGGCAGCAAAATCGGTTTTAACAAAAGATGGCAGCTTTTTGGTTAAATTATTTCACGGCAAGGGTTTTGAGGCATTTCAAGGTGAAGTGCAGCGCTGCTTTACAAAAGTAGTCATTAGAAAACCTAAAGCATCAAGACCACGAAGCAATGAAGTTTATATTTTAGCCAAAGGGTTTAAATGATCTTTAGTCGTCCTTATATCTACAAGCTAAGGAAAGTTACTATGGTTTGGTGAGTTTCAGATAAATAACGACAGTCAGGAAAGTCAACTCCTGATATAATTACTCAGTTTTTTAAACCGAGAGCCGTTCGGGGCTAGGGTGTTTTTGTGAATGATATGGTAAAAAATATAATCCTGTGGGTGGTCATTGCTGTTGTATTGATGTCCCTGTTTAATAACTTTGGCTCACAAGGAGAGAGGATTGATTCATCGTTATCATATTCGCAATTCATCGAGTCGGTGAAAGCGGGTCAGGTACAACAGGTGATGATTGATGAGCATATTATTAAAGGCAAGACCCAAGGTGGTCAGCTTTTTAAAACCTATGCGCCTAACGATCCACACCTAATTGATGATATGTTGGCTAATGGCGTCGACGTTAAAGCGGTTCCGCCTGAGCAACCATCAATGCTGATGCAGTTGTTGGTCTCCTTTGGACCTATGCTGCTGCTGATTGCGGTCTGGGTTTTCTTTATGCGACAAATGCAGGGCGGTGGTGCCGGCGGTCGTGGTGCCATGAGCTTTGGTAAAAGTAAAGCGAGAATGCTTGAAGAAGATCAGATTAAAGTTACTTTTGCAGACGTTGCCGGTTGCGATGAAGCAAAAGAAGAGGTTGTCGAAATGGTCGACTTTCTTAGGGATCCTGCAAAATATCAAAAGTTGGGTGGAAAAATCCCAAGGGGTGCCTTGATGATTGGCCCGCCGGGAACCGGTAAAACGTTACTGGCCAGAGCCATTGCCGGTGAAGCCAAAGTACCGTTTTTTACTATTTCCGGTTCTGATTTTGTGGAAATGTTTGTCGGTGTCGGTGCTTCCCGTGTTCGTGACATGTTTGAACAAGCCAAAAAGCATGCACCTTGCATTATCTTTATTGACGAGATTGATGCAGTGGGTCGTCAGCGTGGTGCCGGTTTGGGTGGTGGCAATGACGAGCGCGAACAAACTTTAAATCAGTTATTGGTTGAAATGGATGGTTTTGAGGGTAACGAAGGTATTATCGTTATCGCTGCAACCAATCGTCCTGATGTATTGGACAAGGCTTTATTGCGACCTGGCCGATTTGATCGTCAAGTTACAGTGGGTCTGCCTGATGTCAGAGGACGTGAACAGATTCTAAATGTCCACATCAAAAAAGTACCCATTGCTGATGATGTAGAAGTTAAATACATCGCTCAAGGAACCCCCGGGTTTTCCGGTGCTGATTTGGCTAATTTAATCAATGAAGGCGCATTGTTTGCCGCCAGAATGAATAAGCGAGTCGTCAATATGTCTGACTTGGAAAAAGCCAAAGACAAATTGATCATGGGGGCTGAAAGGCACACCATGGTAATGGATGAGAAAGAAAAAAGAATGACGGCTTATCATGAAGCAGGTCATGCCATTGTCGGCAAGTTGGTTCCAGAACATGATCCAGTCTATAAAGTCAGCATTATGCCCAGAGGGCGTGCGCTGGGTGTGACCATGTTTTTACCGGAAAGAGACCAGTACAGTGCCAGCAAACAAAAGCTGGACAGTATGATTTCCAGTTTATACGGTGGCCGTATCGCCGAGGAAGTGGTTTTTGGTTGGGAACAAGTCAGTACCGGTGCTTCCAATGATATTGAGCGAGCTACTGAATTGGCAAGAAATATGGTGACTAAATGGGGCTTGTCTCAACGTTTAGGGCCTTTGTCATACAGTGAAGAAGAAGGCGAAGTGTTTCTGGGGCGTTCAGTAACCCAACACAAAACAGTCGCCGAAGAAACTTCACATACTATTGATGAAGAGATTCGCTCGTTTATTGATAGAAACTACGAGCGTGCAGAGCGGCTCTTAAAAGAAAATATTGATATTCTTCATTCCATGGCGGCAGCGCTAATGAAATATGAGACTATTGATAAATTTCAAATTGATGACCTGATGGCGCGTGTGCCGGTAAGAGATCCACAAGGCTGGGACGATAAGCCGCCGCGTGGCGATCTTAATACTGACGAAGTTAAAGGCAAAGATGACAAAAAAAACGATAAGACAATCGGCCAAACTGCCGAGCAAGGCTAACGTTTTTTACGTCGATTAAAAAAGGAGAGGCATCATGCCTCTCCTTTTTTTATGCACGATTATTAAGATGCAATGTACAGGTTAAAGGCGTCATTTTTTCGTGATCTTGGATTGGACTTGTAAAATATAACCCATAACTTATGCTGGATAAAGATTTCAGATTATCCAGATAGCGAGATTTAGAATTATGACACGAAAATATTTTGGCACGGATGGCATTAGAGGAAAAGTAGGAGAGCCTCCTATAACTGCAGATTTTTTTTTGAAATTGGGTTGGGCGGCTGGCAAGGTATTTGCCAATGAAGGGCATGGCTTTGTTCTGGTAGGTAAGGATACCCGCATATCAGGCTATATGTTTGAATCGGCTCTGGAAGCAGGATTAACCGCAGCCGGTGTAGATACGCATTTATTGGGGCCTATGCCAACCCCGGGTGTCGCCTATTTAGCCCGCACCTTAAGGGCACAGGCGGGTATTGTTATCAGTGCTTCACACAACCCGTATTATGACAATGGCGTTAAGTTTTTTTCAGTGCAGGGAACCAAGCTGCCTGATGATATAGAACAAAAAATTGAATATTATATTGACTCGCCAATGACCACGGTAGAGTCTTCAGAGCTCGGCAAAGCAAAGCGGCTGGTTGATGCGGCGGGTCGCTATATTGAATTTTGCAAGGCCAGTATTCCGACACGTTTTGATTTTAGCGGCATGAAAATCGTCGTCGATTGTGCGCATGGTGCCACTTATCATATTGCGCCGCATGTATTTAGTGAAGTAGGCGCGGAAGTTATTACCATAGGCGCTGAGCCGAACGGACTTAATATAAATGAAGAGTGCGGCGCAACCCAGCCGGATAAGCTGGTTGCAGCGGTATTGGCCAACCAGGCGGATATAGGCATTGCCTTGGATGGCGATGGCGATCGCTTGGTCATGGTTGATCATAAAGGTGAAATCGTTGATGGTGACGAACTGATCTACATTATTGCCAAAGCCAAACTAGAGGCGGGCTTGATGTCGGGGCCTGTCGTGGGTACCTTAATGACTAATCTGGGTATGGAGCACGGACTTAAGCGTTTGGGAATAAATCTCCTAAGGGCCAAGGTAGGTGACCGCTACGTACTGGAAATGATGTGCGAGCATAACGGTATTTTGGGCGGGGAAAATTCCGGTCATATTATTTGTCTTGATAAAACGACAACGGGCGACGGAATTATTGCAGCCTTGCAGGTTATGGCTGAAATGCATGACAGCGGCAAGAGTTTGCATGAATTAAAATCGGGCATGCAAAAATACCCGCAAATTTTGATTAATATCAAAACTACCAAAAAGGTTGATATAGACACCGATGTCGCGATACAAAAGGCAGTCAGTGCCATCGAAGAAAAGCTTGGCGATACCGGCAGGGTGCTATTAAGAGCTTCGGGTACAGAGCCGCTTATTCGTGTCATGGTCGAAGGTGAGCAGGCAGATTTGGTCAAAAATTATGCTCAACAATTGGCAGAAGATGTTAAGAAATCAATCGATGCTTGAATTAGGGACTATTAGCCTATATCATAGTCGGTTTAGTTCTTTGTGGGAGTAATGTTGATGCGTCGGTCTCTGGTTGTCGGAAATTGGAAAATGAATGGAACTCTTGCGAGTGCTGAGTTACTTGCAAAAGGAATTATTGCCGGGTTAGGGGCAAGTAATGCAGATATTGCAGTCTGTGTGCCTTATGTTTACTTGCCTTGCGTTAGCGCATTGGTTAAAGGTACCCCATTGGCATTAGGTTCGCAAAATGTTGCAGACAAACCTTCAGGTGCTTATACCGGAGAAATTTCAGCCTCCATGCTGAAAGAGTTTAATTGCCAATATGCCTTGGTAGGACATTCAGAAAGACGTAGTTACTACGGTGATACTAACGAATCAGTGGCAGCACGATTTTGTCAGGCGCAAGAGCAAAACATTATTCCTGTTTTGTGCGTAGGAGAAACTCTGGAGCAGCGTGAACAGGATCAAACTTTTGCGGTGATTAATGAGCAGCTTGATGCCGTTATTAATATAGCCGGCATTGCTGCTTTTAACAACGCAGTAATTGCTTATGAGCCTGTTTGGGCGATAGGCACAGGAAAAACAGCAAGCGATGAGCAAGCACAGGAAGTTCATTACTATATTCGCCAGTACATTGCTGCCAAAGATCAGGCTATAGCCGATAAAATACAAATTTTATACGGCGGTAGTGCCAAGCCGGATAATGCCAAAGGCTTGTTTGCCATGCCGGATATAGATGGCGGCTTAATAGGTGGGGCTTCGTTGGATGCGGAATCCTTTTTAAAGATTTTTCAATCGATTTAGAGCAGTTTAGACTTTCATGTATCAGGTAATTATCGTTATTCATGTGTTGCTGGGTTTAGGTATTATTGGCCTAATATTAATGCAGCAAGGTAAAGGGGCCGATGCGGGCGCAGCTTTTGGAACGGGTTCTGCCGGTTCTGTTTTTGGTGCACAAGGCGCAGCGTCATTCTTGTCTCGGGCTACCGCCATTATGGCAACTTTGTTTTTTATAACCAGCTTGGGTCTTGCTGTCATAAATGGACATAAAGGCGTCGCTTTTGATTTAATGGGTACACTAGAATCTCGGAGTGAAACGTCGGCTCTTCCTGAAGTTGCCGGCGAAAAAATCGTTGCTCCAGATCTCGCAGTTCCTGCGATTACGACTGAAGAAATGCCTGTGACACCTGAAGTTAAGTCAACTGAACCAGTCAATGGCGCAGAGATAGAAACTACAGTCGTGCCCAAGGCAGAAGAAATGAAGACAATTAAATAACAAAAAATTTTGTTTTTAAAGTCAATAAAGAAGCAGTAAGAAAATATTTAAAATGTTTACGCCGATGTGGTGAAATTGGTAGACACGCCATCTTGAGGGGGTGGTGACGCAAGTCATGCCGGTTCAAATCCGGCCATCGGCACCAGTTAGGCATTCAGCGAAGTGCAAAGCAGTACACAAACCCGCAAGTTATCTGGCTTCGCGGGTTTTTTATTGTCCAACGAAATACAGCGGTATTCAGCCAAAAGTGTGTCCTTATTCGTGTCCTTTGCTATAGTGGTAAAAAAAGGACACAATCGAGGACACGAATTGGCTAACAATATCAACAAAGACACGGTCTACAGGGCGGCAAAGTCTAAAGAAAAAGATTATATGGTTAATGGGTTGGTTACTTGGACAGCTTAAAAAATGGCGCTCAAGTGATCGCGTTTAAAATGATCGGTTAACTATGTGGCGTTATGATATCAGCCTGTGACAATTTGACGCATCAACCTTTTGGATTTACCGTTATAATAAATAAAAAAGAAACACATTAGGGGAAATGGCATGATTATTATCAATTTTTCAGACACATCGAAACAGGCTTTTACCAAAGGATTCTCTAAAGGAATGGCGGCTCCTTTGATGTTGTTTGGTCATTTTTCGCCACCGAATTTGCCGGAAGTTAAACAAATAAGCCCTCCATCAATAAGTGATAAGCAGGCACTTAACAACGACTGGCTGACAATTGGCGCTGATTTTAATAATGTAATAGCAAGTTATGGCCAAAAACACCACACTGAGAAATAAGCCTGCTAATAACCGTGTTATGGCTACAGCTACCCATCAAACAGTTACCCACTATGAGGGCGCTATTCCTCACCCTGAGATATTACGGGGATTTGAGCTACAAGTACCTGGATCAGCCGCTCGATTAATAAAACTGGCTGAAGACGAGTCTGCTCACCGTCGAAAACTTGAATTAATGACAATAGATGCAAATATATCTGCCCAACAACAGCAATTGGATCTGGGATCTCAGCAAACCAAGTCTGTATTTAGAAGTGATTTAATAGGGCAAATATCCGGTTTAATTGTTTGTGTGCTTGCAATTGTCGCCGCTGTGTTTTTAGGGCTGGAAGGCCATGACGGGCTTGCCGGTATCGTTGCCGCAATACCTACCGCCGCAATTATTAAAGCATTTACATTAAATAAAAAATAATCAGCAAAAAACTTACACACATTAAAACCCGCCCCGAGCGGGTTTTTTATTGGCCGTTAATGTACAGTAGTATGTTGTAGGAGCGACGCCCTCGTAGCGATTTGAGGCACCGCTCCTTAGAAGATAATGAAAAACCTCGCCCCGAAGTTGGTTACCGATTACAAGCCTGGCACCACTTTTTGTACGCCAGTCCATTCGCCATGTACTTCGCTTTTGTCCCACCAACGTATTCTATATTCACGGGTTTCGTGGGTATTGCCGGGTGCGAGTGGGCGCACATCCAGATAAGGCTTAATCGTATCAACGGCTAAAAAAGTCCACTCGCCGTCGTTGATTCGGCTTTCAATCCAGATACCATCGTGGCCGTATTTATTAAAATCGATACGCACTTGGGTTACATCAAGCCCGATTTCTACGGTAAGCCAGAATTCAGGAACCAAATGTTCAACGGCACCTCGGCACTAATGCCGCACAGGGGGCCATCAACAGGGGGCTTTAAAGAGTAATGGGTAAGCCAGACAATTTGCCCGGACTGAGTAGAAGGGAAAAAACGGCTCTATGTGATTTACAGTGGGTAACACATAATTAAACATGTAAGCTGGTCATAAGAAGAATTGATATTACCACAAGTCCCAGAGCCGTCATTCCGGCATGGATCGCCGGAATCCAGTTGCCATGGATGGCACTTACAAAGCATACAACCAGCTAATT
>Ga0007794_10000282_pt1 | contig 15689 bp, 21 predicted proteins | sample CryBogmetaGMA5M_FD_60365 | JGI IMG/M metagenome (GOLD analysis project Ga0007794, IMG submission 60365) | Freshwater microbial communities from Crystal Bog, Wisconsin, USA - MA5M | ecosystem: Environmental > Aquatic > Freshwater > Lake | place: Crystal Bog, Wisconsin, USA | collected 2009-07-06
CCAGAGCTAAGTCCAGCATTAAAACCAATCTCAAATACATTTTTTATTTGAGGATTGTTTATTAGAAGTTGTAAGAAAAAACTAATCTGCCCAGGTGTGCACTGACCCTCTGTTACAGGGATCTTAGCGTCTACCCACTTCTGAATGTAATTGTTTACAGGTATAGCTGCCGGATGCATCTGCTGCTGCTTCTGGGGCTGTTGGGGCTGTTGTTGCTGCTTTTTCTTTTCGTCAAATGTATCCTGGATTGTAGTCATGTATGACATTTTATACTCTTACTACAGATAATTATTTTGGAGCAAGGATTGGTTTTAAAAGAGGAGGAGTTATAGTTGTAATATCTAGACTACTCTCTTTACCACAACACTTTGATCTCAAATGTAGATGTGCTAAAAACGCTACTACAGTTGAAATGATTGAAAGGACAAGGGCTATTTCGCCACTGTCCATCTAGTAACGCTGAACTGTTTTAATTGGTTTCTTAGTATTTGTAATAATGCGTGGACGCTCAGCAGGTTGTTCTACATAACGATCTTGTTTTGTATTCTTGTATAGTAATGCTCTCTGACGCTCTTTAGCTTCAAGAAGCTCTTCCTCTGTAAAAGACATGTCGTCATCCTCATCTTTATGTTGTTCCCTGTATCTCCTCTCATCTTCAGCGTCACGCTGTCTAAAATCTTCTAACTCTTTTTTATCAGCAGCATCTTGTAACTTCTTATTAGCTTCAGCCTTTAATCTAAATACTTCATCATCTTCTAACCCAGCTTCCCTGCCTTCTAATTCTAATTTACGATCGTTTGATAGACGCTGCTCGTCTAATGCTAAAGAGATACGACGCTGTTTAGCAGCCTCTTCTTTCCTATCTTCTTGATCTTGTAGTTCCTTACGCTTCCTTTCATCTTCTTGCTTATGAGCTTCAATTCGTAACATCTCTGTATTCTTGTCTTCTCCTATATCTACTAGCCACTTAGGCATATTGTGTACAGGATCAATCTCCATATGTTTAGGAACCATCTTAGCCATATAAGCATCCCTGTCTTGTTCTTGCTTTTTATTCATAGCATCTACATCACCTATAAATCCTAAACCTCTTTCTATTTTCTTAGCTGCAAACTCTACTCTTACAAGTCCTTTGGGTTTATTATCCTGTAACCTTTTTACATTCTCTTCAGACAGTTTCACAGCAGCTTCAAACCTTTTTACACGATCAGATAATAAAGTATATTGTTCAGATAACTTACCATTTAATTTCTTAACTGCTAATTCATAAGCATCATTAGCAGCCTTTATAGCATTATCTCTCTTTGTAGTTGCTACTGTTAAAAGTGATTCTTTATCTTCCTCCTTTGTATTATACTGTTGTAATAGTCTATCAGCTGTTGCTAAATGTGATCTATTAGCTTCTAACCCTGCTATCGCTCTAGTTAACTCCCAATTTAAAGTTGTAGCTGCTAAAGTATTTTCACACTCTTTCTTATCATTAATGACATCCATTTTCTCTTTTAGCTTCTCTTTCTGTGCTGCTAAGCGTTCAGAGCTTGATAACTTGCTACTCATCTACACTTGCCGGGGAAATATATTTTTTCTATTTCACGCGGCTTTCAAAATTTTCTAAAAAAATCAAAAGTCATGTGAAATAGAAAAAATATATTTTAGCCAGACAACTACCCAAACTATCCAAAGGTATGGGATACATCCTTGTATTCTCTAGCAAATGTTAAAGCTTTCTTCTTACCTTTTAATGGATGATCTAATCCTGTAGTAATAATCTCATCACCTCTCTTAAATAGGTAAGCACCATTCTCTACTATTACAGATGCTGCTGGTAAATGAGAAGACTTCTTAGCAGTATAAAACACTAAAGAGTATCTGTTACCTTTAAACTCTTTTACACCGTGTAGAGTAGCTGCGAAATCAGCGATCAATCCCTTGTGTTTAATATCATACTCACCTTTATCATGTCCCTCTAACATTTGTAACTCACCTCCTTCATAATTTCCAAATGCTACAAGGTATGAGAGTCCTATATTCCCTTTATCTTTATGAGGTAATGCCTTGTAATCGCAGTTGACTGTAATAGATGTATAAGGTATAGAAACATGTTTCGAACCAAAGTCTATTAACATCTTGTAAAGCTGAGGACGCTGCCAACATAAGCGACTGTAGTCAGGAGGCAAGCAGCGGCGGTTTACTATTCCAAAAGTCTGAGTCATTCCAGACCCTGATTTAAGTCTATAAGTATTAAGAGGTAAAGGCCATCTGGTTAACTCTTGAAGTATATCTGAAAACTCTGAAGCAGGTATCTCAGAAGTACGGATCATTTTCTATTCTGTTGTATATATTTAATCATCTGCCTCCAGACCATCTAACATAGCCTGTAACATGTCACGAGTGATACCTTTACTCTTAGGCTTAGGAGCTGCTGGTGCTTCCTTTGCAACCTTTCCTGTTACTTTGTTTGCCTTGGTTACTACAGGTTCTGTGGGAAACTCTGCCTCCTTTGCCTTCTTAATAGTAGAAACAGTAGATGCCATCTTTTTGGGAGCAGAGGAAGGAGTGGCAGCAGGTGCCGGAGTCTCCTCTCTCTTTACACTCATCCTGGTGATCTCAGCAGCAATATCACCCTTCTTCATCCTGCTAACAGGCTTTACAGATTCCTTTCGTAACTCTCTGAGTTCTTTACGCATCTCGGAAAGGCTTGACATATACTAATAGCTACAAAATAATACAGTCATTTTTTACTGCTTTTGTAACAGGTTCCCCAACAACCTACAAGTGGATCGCAACACGCTTCTTGCACCTTCTTCTCTTTCACCAACCCCTTAAAGACTGCTGCCTCCTGGTCGGGAAGATCAGCAACAATCTTTGCTCTCAGGACTTGCATAACATATTCGATTAATGCTCTTGCTTCCTCGGCACCTTGAGGTTTCTTTTGGATCAGGTCCATAAGTGTTTGGAGTGCTTGATCAAAGGTAGGGGCAGCGGCAGGAGTACTCATCTAGTAAGAGAACATATACAAATATTCTCTTACATCTGTTCCCGGACCCCCTAAGAGGGTGGTACCTGACTATAGTTTTTTAATGATGTAAATTAGTTAAGCACATACCGGACACTGCTTGTTCGTGTGTAAGGATTAGGCCCTGTTGTATATCCAACCGATAGTACACGCAAGAGAGGGCCAGCAGTCCAGCCAGTAGTTGTTCCACTAATACCATTCAGGTTTGTAGCAAGAATAGGCTGTGAAGCATACGAAGAAGGCTGTGGAGAAATAGCCGTCCAAAACGGAGAGGGAACACCAGTAGCAGACACAGGAGGCGTATTTACTGGAACTACTCCTACTGCTGTGTAGAAGATGCCGTTTGGTGTTCCGCCAAAGCCAGAATATATCACAGTCTGCCCATTTGTATAGACACCTGTAGTAGTCCAAGATTGATAATTCGTTCCATCAGTCCAAGGATTGAAAGCAAGGACGCAATTTTGTAAAGGAATATGATTGACATCTGGATAAATATCATAAGGATCTCTCAGGCCCCAATCTTGAATGTCTGGCGTTCCCACACCTACCTGATTTGCAGTGCGTGGAGCATCATAGGCGTATATAAGATAGGTGAATCCAGCGTACAGATTTATTCCAGTCTGACCTGATCCAGTGCCAGCAGTATTACTGTAAGCCCATCTGCTGTTGTAGAATCCGCTCGTTGGTGGGTTAGTATCATCATACGAATATAGATTGAGTGCTATAATACCAGCAGTATAGATGTTCGTATTCACTGCAGGTTGAACTAAAGCCCATACGCTTTGAATCCTATCCTGGGCAGGATTACTGCTGTATTTTCTATAAGGCAACGGTGCTGCTGGAGAACCAAATCTTGGGTTATACATATACCAGTTGAATCCAGCATTACCGACTGGCTTCGTGTATAACCAACACACCGTTCCAGTTGGTGTTGTAGAAGATGTAGGTGCTGTTGCATCTGGCACAATAGCCGTTGGTGGTGTCAAATCATTATTCGCCGCCAACTCTACCACATCAGAAGTAAGTGGCAGTGCTGGAAATATACCAAGCTTGTTTTGAATACCTTCTACATCAAACGCAGACGCTTGAGGGAAGGAAGACCCGTTGATGCTGCTGACAAGCAGGATAGGGGTAGAGACTGCGTTACCTACATATATGTTGCTGGCAAAGGTGGAGATCACAGCTTGTGTTGGAGGGTATGGCTGTAGATTAATACTGCTCACGAAGACTTGTGGTGTAGACACTAACGCACTTGCTATTACATATCCTGCAGAGAGTCCATTTGTGGAGACGGTGTTTCCTACGAGTAAGTTAAATGTAGATACAAGGTTCTGTACGAAGACTGAGTCACCTACATATATGTTGCCGGCGAAGGTGGAGATCGCAGTTTGTGGTGGAGGATATGTCTGGTTATTAACACTGCTCACAAAGAGTAGTGGTGTAGACATAATTTGCTCACCTATTACATACTGTGCTGAGATCCCGTTGGTGCTGATGACATTCTGTACCTCTATAGCAAATGTGGAGACTAGGTTCGAGGCGACTAGAGTAGAGCATGTTAGAGTGGAGAACTCTAGCGTGGAAATTGTTCCTAGATCTGGGATTGCTACCCACTGGCCAAAGGCTTGAATGGTAGAGGAAGGTGTAGAGATTGTGTTGAGTGGATCAGAGAATGATCGAATGACTGGTGTTCCTGCTGATATAATTGTGGATATAAAGTATTCTTCTCCTGGTGTCTGTTCATTCACAGAGCTTACATATCGTATAATACTTGAGACATCTTGACCAAGAGTAGAGAATTGTAGTTGCGTTGTTCCATTCACTAATTCATAATTGGATTGTACGATAGTCTTAGATTGTCTGCCTTGCCAGATAGCTGTAACACCTGTGGCAAGGGCTATACCTCCTACAACCATATTCATACCTCCTAGTGCTGCACCTGCAACATTCGTGAATAGAGATCCAAGACCCATATCAATACTGAGATTAGGGCTGAAGGACGCAGAGGGATTCAGCTGAATACTGGAGACTATATTCAGTTGAATACTTCCTCTTACACTTGATAAGGAATCTGATACGAAGGTTGAGATGATGATGCTATTCTGATTGAACTCTGAGCCGTTGATGCTGCTGACGAAGAGCTGGGAGCTGCTGACCCAGTCTGTTGCTGTAAGAGTCTGAAAGGTGGAGATCGTGGAGCCAGTGCCAGGAGGGATGTAGGGATATGGTAAGTTGTTGATTGTAGAGACATCTTTAATGCTTGATACACCTCTGATAGATTGTACTAATAATCCGTATGTCTGTCCTGTGGCAGGGTCTTGAATCGCTACTTCATCTGTAGGAATAAAGTAGATACCTCCTCCTGCTGCACCAGAGTTAAGATAGATATCTCCACCGTTGAACGAGATATAGGAGCCTCCAGGGGCAGCCCCTAACTCTGTAATAGAAGACACAGACACATTCTCTGACACAACGCTAAGGGATGAGATGGTGCTAGTAAACGAGGAGACTGCTAAAATATTCCAGGCAAGGAGGTTGTTGAAGAACGCAGATCCAGCTCTTACATTTAACGAGGAGATCAAGCCGCCGTTCAGGACATCAAAGCCAGACATGTTAACAGACGATATAGCTGGCTCATACGCCCAGTCGGCGATACTAGAAAGATTAGAGGTCGTAGCAATAGGAATACCATTTAACAAAAGCTCTGTGCCTCCAACAACTGTTAGCTCTGCTCCGTCAATAAAAACTCCTGCTGTTGCAAAGATTGTAGAGGTATTTAGGTCTTGTATATCGGCATTACCGGATGAAATGTAATTCGTGTATATGCTTGAGAAGTTACCAGTTTGTATAGAGGCTGTGGAGATGAACGCTGTGTCTACTGTTAGAGTAGATACATTTGCTGTAATTGCTCCTATAGAAGATGTGGTGATCTGAGCTGTTGAGATACTGCCTGAGTTCATACTTGACATGTTAGCAAGTAAGAAGAATGCCATTTGATTATTGATCTGGCTTTGGTTTACTGTTACTGACATACTACTAGTGTGTCTATAATATTAAACTGCTGTTATGCAAGTCTCGGACTTCCAACAATCATCCCTCTAAAAATAAAATTAGCAGGAGCAGAGGCAGGTAGAGATATCAAAAAAGTACTGATACCTTGAGGTATAACACTGCAAATGTTACCTGGAAAAGCAGGATTAGTGTTGCCAGGAAAATTAACAAACACAGTATAATTAGGTAGGAGAGTTGACATGATTACTGGTCCGTAATTTGCTAAAATATCTATAATAGTACTTGGACCTGTTGAAAATGAATTACCAGTTCCTATAATATATCCTGGTTGATAGATAGGTTTACCAAGTATAGTGGATGTGGTTAGTATAGGTGTGTTAATCTGAGTAAATACAATAGATCCTGTTGACATAGTATCTAGAGATAACTGTGGGACAGTTATTGTAGATGCTGTAAAGGTAGATACTACAAGGTCAGGAGGGATTGTAAGAGTAGATAAAGTAGATATGAAGGGTGCATTATTAACTTGATTAATCTCTGCTAGGACTGTGCTGATAGTCGTAGCCGCAGTGAGAGTTGAGACTACGAGGTTTGGGTTTTGTACTGGAGGATATTGTTGGCCTGGAACATTAATAGATGATATAGTTATTTGTGGGGTTGTGAGTAGTCCAAATGAGGATACAAATAGTGTTGATACTACATAATTTGTAACAGGAATATAGGCTGCATTATTCACAGATGATACGAATGCGTTGGAAGATGTAATAGAGTTCGCAGCTGTAACAGACGATAAGCCGTTTTGTATAGCAGGTGTAAAGTTATTGATACTTGATACAACCAGATTATTTGTAGATATAAAGTCAGCTGCTGTGATCGTAGAGTAGCCAGTTCCTGGCGGAGGAGGAGGAGGAACTGGTGCACCCGCAGGTAAAAAGAATGTACTATCTGTATTTATATTTGTCTGAATGGGTACGCACCTTGACATCTATACTAGTATATATTTAATTAAGATACAACAACGCCTATTACTGCATAATTGATAGTTCTATTTATATCCCCTTCTATAAGAAGTGTAGAAACGAATGGGATATCTGTAGCAAATGATACATTAGGGATTGAGCTAAATGGTCCGACACAGTTCCAGTATCCTGCAAATGCACTAAGAGATGGGTATCCTTGCCAGGCACTAGGCAGAGACACAGTAGTAGATGAAACACCAGTGAGTGTTACTGTGCTAAAATATGCACTACTCTGATTAAATATATATGTAGGTAGTGAGTTGATGCTTGATACATTAAGATTAGAAGCAGACACAGATGCAACAGTTACACTAGAAAGATTGAGAATCTGATCTGTCACAATTTGTCCTGCAGCTATACTAGTTGCCGCAGTGAGAGTACTGACAGTTAGATTCTCAAGACTCTGTGCAGGAGGATATACAGACCCGTTGATGCTGCTCAGGTTAATGTTAGGAGCTACAATATCATTTGCCGAGACGAGTGAACTGACTACAAGATTAGGACCTGAAGAAGGCGGGGGCCACGGATAATTATTTATTGAGCTAACGCCAGTAAGACGGTTTGCGACAACATAGTCTGCTGAAGTTAGAGACGAGACAAATACAGAACCTCCTGTGATAGGATATATGTATCCATTAACATTCGTTACAAGTAAAGAAGGTGTACTGAAGAAGTTTGCGGCTGTCAGAGTGGATACAACCAAGTTCTCACTTGCAGGTGGAGGTGGCCACGCTACACCATTCAGACTGCTTATAAATGCTTGAGGAGATGATACATATTGAGACGCTGTAACAGTGGAGACCACTAGATTAGGATCAGCTGCTTGGGCAGACCCAACACCTGGTGATACAACATTAGAGTTATTGGCAAAGAATGGAATACCTGGGGCGATATCAGATTGAATAGGTACAACGCGAGACATTCTATACTATATGATACATATAAAATATATGTTACATTTAGTTTACACAGTTAAATAAGTGGTTACATACGAGACTACCGCTCCAGGGTCGCCGTAGAGAGTATAAGAGCCAGCGGGATTTGTATACACAGAGTACGCAGCTATAGCAGGCACAGCTCCTACTGTATTTACAGCGAGTGAGATCGTAGAGGTATTGGCAAGTGTAACGATAGTACTTCCACCAGCGTCTAGCAGAGTCTGAATGCCCAACACTTTTACACGAGGGTTGGGATTTAGTAAAGAAGTGCCGTTGATGCTAGATGTTATAACAGCAACCTGTCCTGCACTAAAGCTTGTACATTCTACGGTGTTTTCATTAATCACTAGACTAGCATTAGATGGTGATGTGATATTTCCTCCTCCTGCAAAATACAGAGTATTCGCAAGGATAAACCCAGGGGCATTACTCTCTGTTACAACTGTTAGAGTACTTGGTCCAGCTGTATCTACTGTATAGTCTTGTAGTTTCAAGCCCATATTAGGACTTACTCCTCCTGTCTGAATAGTTCCGCCTCCACCGTAGAATGTAACGCTGCTAACAGTTATAGTAGAGGTTGCGGCTGCTGCACCGAGAGTAGAAGATGCTGGTGTGAAAAATGATCTGTCTACATTCACATTTGTTTGATTCACAAGTGCTGCCATCTTATACTATATGATAATATTTTACTAGTTGAAGGAATGTTACACAGGCCCATTAGCAATCCAACTGAAAGAAACACCAATCGCATCTGTGGTTATAACAAAGGTACTCTGAGAGATAGCAGACAGTGTAAGAGGGTGGAATTTATTATTCAGAGTATTAATCGGAGTTGCTGTAATGCTTAGAGTACTAGCACTTGAGTAGGGTGTAGCAAAAGTAACGATAGCTGCATTACTAGCGATCGTATTCCCTAGACCTGCCTGTACAGTGTAGAGTGCACTAGCAGGTGAAACCACAACTGGAATACCGTTGAGTGTTGAAACAGCTAGACCGTCGTTGATTGCAAGATTCCTCATACCAAGGTTGGAAGTATACAGATATGTTGTGTCGTTACCTAGAGGGCTTTGTTTAATAAGAGAGCATGTTGTCAAGGCTCCTCCTACTGTATCAAAGTATACACCTGCGGCTGCAAGAGCTTTGGGGCTTCCAGGATTATTAGCTACAACACCTAAGGTAGATATAGGTCCTGTAACAGTGCTGACTCCTACAATATTCAATCCAACGCCTGAAAGTACTCCTCCTCCTTGAAGCCCAAAGTTTAAGAATCCTGCTTGTAAGTTAGGGTCAGTTCCCAACTCGGAAGCACCAAGTGTGGATGCTGGAGCAAAGAACGCAACATTTTTGTTCAAATACGACTGATTTTGAATAGGAGCTTGAACAGGCATTCTATATAATAGATACATATATTTAGCGGCTGCTTACTGAGTTGCCGAAACAGTGATCCAGCTGAAATTAGACCCTACAGGTCCAGCAACAGTAAATGTGCTGACTAGTCTGGCAGTAACAAATGTAGATGGGGATCCTCCTAAGCCTATAGCATAGACTGAAGTATCATTCCGTGGTACACTCACAACCGTAGTACCACCAGCACCTATTACATCTTGACCGAAATGTGTAAGGGGCTGTGGTATATACGGAGCATTATTGACAGTACCAGTTGTGATAGAGGAGCATGTAGTTACATTAGAATTAGCTGCAATAATAACTGAACCATTAAAATTTAGTGTCCCAGCTTGGTCTGTAATGCTTGTAAAGACAGTGCTTACATTTCCTAATAGCTGTACACTATCTAAGTATAAGCTACCGTGTCCTGCAGGGGCGGTTGAATAGGTTCCAAGGATAGTAGAAGAGCCTCCTCCAATTGCAGCAGCAGCAGTTTTATATAAAGACTGACCACTTGTAGGGAATCCACCTACAGTATCCCCGAATGTGATACTGCTTACCTGAATATCTGCAAGAGTGCTAATAGTACTCGGAGGAGGTGGTGGAGGGACTACTCCTCCAGCAGGTAAGAAGAAACTGTGAGCTGTGCCAGATGCAATATTTTGTGGGCTTACACTTGTTTGCCAGGGTAATGCACTCATATACTACAAAGCAATATTAAATATCTATCTTACATCTATACAAAGTACCTGCAAGGTTGTCTATAAATAAAAAGTGGTGGTCTCGTGTCATACGCTCATACCATTCTATCTTGTGATCGTAGTTCCAGCCTTGAGGTAAAACACCTCGTAAGAATGCTTTGATTACGGCTTCAGTCTGTTGGCTTGTATTCTGGTGAAAGAGTAGGACGAAGTTGAAGTTACTGCGTGATGTAGGATTTAGGAGTGTAGGAGATTGCATACATACTACGGCTGAGACATTTGAGTTCCTGTAGATAGTTAACATTTTAAGAAGTTGCTTGTCATTCTTCACAAGGGGACAATCATCTAACACATACAAGAAATCGTAGAAGTTCTTCAGCTCCCTGTTGATCAGGTAAGAATCTTTGACGAGTTCAGGAATGTATGCAGAGCTAAGAGGTAAAAGGGGATACTTCATGTGTTGGTAGGCTGGGGCTTTGGAAGACTCTGAGAAAATTGCTCCGAGATGTTTGCCAAAGTATTTGTCTAAGATATGTTTGAGACATGTAGTCTTGCCACATCTGGTTGAGCCTATCATAAGAATACTACATCCACCAGTAGACTTCTCTGGCATTTTTATTTCAAAGGGCATATCAGGTATCTTGACTTTGTGGTCCTCAGTCATCTACTATATATCATATATATTAGATGGACGAGCATTTAAAACACTTTTTAGATAGTGGCAAGAAACTCTTAACAGATACAAAAAGTCCTAGGCGTATGGCTGTTGCTCCTGTAAAAGGCAAGAAAGATACAGGCCCAGCTCAGCCTAAGATGTCAGAACTATCCGACAATCCACATGCTGTCTTTGTTCGGAGATGTGTACATGAGCGTCCTAAGAAGTCTGAGATTATTGAACAAGTCAAACGGTTTATTACAGTGGCAGAGGCTGATCTGTAGCACCTGATTAGCTCAGCATCCCGCCGGCGTGACTCTGGAACTGGCCAGGGTAGGGAATTTGGGAGTAGTGTGCACTGTGAGTCTTAGACGCATGTCCTAAGATGTGGCGTTCAGTTTGTCCTACACTCTTCTCGGCTTTTTTCTCGGACATGTGAGCGGGGACTTTGCCGTGTACTGTGTTTTGTACAAGGCCACCGAGACTGCGGTGCATTCCAGTTTCCTTTGTCATTCCTAAGACTCCGAAAGTTGTAGATCTTGGTGCACCTTTGCCTGCCATCATTTTTGGCTCCAGTACTTGCATGTAGGGTTGCAGATGTTCTTTCATTCTATACTTGTACATTACATTTTAAAATGTAAAGCTTTAATATAAGATGAGCCACGCACACTCTACCCAGGAAATGGTAAGGGCCGGCGAGCCTATGGATTTATACTACTACGACGGCGAGACCTCTAAGAAGCAGGCATTCCCTACTACACAGAACACCAAGTATGTGCAGAGCTTTAACAATCTAACTGGTGGATCTTCTGTGTTCACCATCCCTCCTACCAACGGTATTCAGGATGTGGTATGCGAGTTCGCTATGCCACCCGTTACAGGCACTGGCCTAACTGGTGTATCTCTACCTCGCGGCTGGGGCTACGCACTGATCAAGCAGGTAACCTTCAGGTATGGCGGCAGCTCTCAGTACTATCTAACCGGCGATCAGATTCTACAGAACGCCCTAAGACGCCAGCCTTCTAGGTCTACCGCTGACGATCTTTTCGCACTTGGTGGCTCTTACTCTACTGGCTCCGCAGTGGGCAGCTCCGGCCTTGATGTAACACAGTACGCCGCAGTGGTACTAACTCTACCTCACAACATTCCTTCTGGCTTCGGCAAGGCTAACCCTCTACCAACTGATCTACTCACCCAGCAGGTACAGATCACTGTAGAGCTAAACCAGGTGTCTAGCGTCTTCTCCGTAGCTGCTGGTAATACCACCGCTGTAATCCCTACAAGCCTCTCTTTTGCTCAGTTCCAGGTCCAGCAGGTGATGTTTAACAACCAGGGAGATGCTCTTGCCCGTCGTGTGGATATGGCTGTGAATGCCTACGCCTTCCCTTGTGAGTTTGTACAGCAGGTACAGCGTATTAATCTCCAGAACTCCGCGGCGTCTCAAAGTGTAGTTCTAACTGGCTTTAGGTCCGGCGAGTGCAAGGCCGTTCACCTCTGGCTAACAAGGGATAGTGACACTAATGGAGTAATCAAAAACCCTTTCAACTGGTATCTACCTCTGAGTGTGATCATGACATACGCTGGTGATATCTACGCTCGTTATGAGTTTGCTTCTTCTCCTCTATGGAATCTAATTAACGGCGACAAGGCCCCTGCTTGGGATAATGTACTAACCTCTGATGCTGGAGGTTCAGTAGTAGCACAGAGCAGCGTACTCAACCAGTGGGTAGAGCTACCTTTCGCACAGACTCACTTAGATGAGGACTCTCACCACATTCTAAGCCACGGCAAACCTATCACTAATGGTATCGTGAACTTACAGCTACAGACACCTTCCGCTCAGGCTGACTGGGTGCTAAATGTGTCTTACCTCTACAACGCAACCCTACTGTTTAGTCAAGGCACTGCAGATTATGTATTTTGACAAGGCTGGACAGATTACATTTGCTTAGCTCATTATGTGATAAGATGTTTATAAGTTTTCCTTGAGGTAATCCTATAAATAACTTGTTTCTCGCATGTATACTCTTTGGCAAGGCGTTCTAAACATCCATACAACTTATTAGATTCCTTTGCGACTTTGTATTTTGCCAAGATTTCTAGAGCTTGTGTGTCAGAGAGTATAGAGTTGGCATTCTTCTCACCAGATGCTTGCCTATTCCTCTCAACCATATCTCTAGAATTATCCGCTGGGCTTCCTAATATAAGATGTGATGGATTTACACATGCCCTAGTATCGCATGTATGCCTCACTATATTTTCTCCGAGATCTTCATACTTTAATAGAGCTGAGTAGCGGTGTGCAAATATCATGTTACGGTTTCTTGTTTCCCTTGTAGAATTGAAACTAAACCAGCCATATCCATCTTCATTTTTTGAAGCAATCCAAGGCCAACATTCATCATCTGTTCTAATATCAACCTTCTCCCAGAACCTTTCATCCTCTGGCTTCCTTTCGTATATTCCCTTTGGCATATCTGATTATAGTATCTCATGATAATAAAATCAACTTTTATGTAGAATGACCAAGCTCATCAGTATTACAAAGAGTCATCTACCTGAGAAGAAATGGGACGCACACTTCTTACATAACGGTCGTGAAAAAACTACACCCTTTGGCTCGAGCGGTATGGATGACTTTACCAAGACTCACGATAATGATCAGAGGGATCGTTATCGCAATAGACACCGTAAGGATTTGCAGACTCATAATCCTATGAGTGCTGGCTATTTAAGTTGGCACATTCTTTGGGGCCAGCACCCATCTTTACGGGCGAATATAGAAGACTATAAGAGGAAGTTTAATCTTTAGTCTTCAGATACTTGTAGGGTCATTAGGAAATTGTTCTCGTCGTTTGAATTAATTAGATTGCCTTGAGGGTTGTATACTTGAAATAATATTTGTCCTACTGGCATGTTACTCTCCCAACGAATCTGCTTAGGAGGAGAGAAGGTACGACGGACTACGAAAGGAGTATAGCCCATTAAGATAGGGAATCCGTTGCCGTCTAGAGTAGGAGGAGTATCCCAGGCAAAATACCAGCGAGCAAGTACATCATTAGAAATAAGAGCTGTAGAACCATCCTTGAGCTTCTGGTTGTATGTAAGCTGAGAAGATATAAAATCCAGATATCTATAAGGGCGTAGATCTGGCTTAGTTACAATTCTTGCAGGGTCACCATCAGCAGCTGGCTGATAGATATCTAATTTGCGAGCAAGAGGTGTATCGCTCACAGCAAAATCTACACCTGCACCTAGAGTATTTAGCCCGTCAATCTTTGAGAATGTCCAAGTAGCTCCTGGTACATTTGCAACAGTTAGAAGAGCTACAAGTGAGGCGAATGCTTCTTCTACTGTATAGAATCCCGTGGGTATAGTGACTGTATAAGCAACAGTTGCCACAGTGACTGTAACATTTGCCTGATTGACTCCGCCGAGAACAACTTCATTAATGTTAGGCTCATTCCACTCTAACACAATTTCAGTAGTTCCTATCCTATAAAAGAAACCATTTAGAATAGAGTTTTTTTTCTGAATAGTAAAGTTGCCCCAAGTTCCAGAAGTCCTATCGGCAGAATCTACCATTAAGTTTGCTGTCGCCGGTTGCCTGATCTGCATGTGAGGAATCTTATCTCCGCTCATATCTATTAGGAGATATTATTATTCTAAGATTCTTAGAAATTAATTGGCACTGAGTGGTACGGCAGCCCCAACCACAGTGGTATATCCATTTCCAAGAGGCAGCCCAAGTGTAGAGAGTGTAGGGTTAGTTACAATTGTAGAGCCAATCTGAAACAGCGTGGAGAAGTTAGGAGGTCCAGGAGCAAGAGCAGTGTTATTAGCAAAGAATCCTGTGGGAGACCCGGAATAAGGAGGAGGGATTTGCAGGCTCAGAGTGCTTACCTGGGCGGCAGTTAGAGTCGTGATAGGAGGTGAGTTGTAAGGACGCAGTGTAGCACTTCCTGAATATATGCCAGACATATACTATAGGAGTGATATTATTCTAGCAGTTCAATAAAAAGTTCTTATTGTACAGATTAGGAAAGAGACGCATGCTTAGAATCCTAGCACGGAGTTCATTCCTAGGACCTAACTCATCAGGTCCTTGGGTGATCGGAGCTTCCTTTGGCATCTTAGAAAGGTGGGTGAAGTGTTTCTTAGACTCTAACTTAGACATTTCAGCGTCTTCCTTGCGGTGCTTTGCCATTCTACTACTGTACACATTTTATACCTTCTCACCTTTCTTGTGTGCTGCAGCCTCCAGTACACGCATTTGTGCCTTTGCGTTTGCAAGAGGGATAGGAAGTTTAGAGTGATGTTTTCCTGTTAGAGTAGATACTACGATCCCTTTGCCGTGTGGAAAGTTGTGGCCACTGCTTCCTAACTCTATATGATATGGCATTCTACTGGTCTAAATATAATGTTCGCTAAGAGTATACTAATGTTTAGAGGAGTCTTAGGTAGTTGGCTTGCGGATTCCCGGTGGCTTCTTCTTGACAAAGGCAAGTTCAAGTTAACTATACCTCTTCCTGTCAATACATTTTCAATTCCTGTAGTACAGATACACAATATTAATACAAAGAGTCATGAGTTAGTAATAGAAGGAGTTGTAAAGCAGAATGATGGTAAGGTCGGTGGCTCCTGGTTCGGCGAGGAGAAAGTCTAAGAGTCTTAGAAAATAAAGTCTATCGAAGAGTATATGCCCGAGGAACGCCACACACTTTACCGAGAAATCTTGAAAGATGTCTCTGGAATGTATGTAGAAGTAGGAACTTGTTTTGGAGGGTTTGCAGACTTTCTGTTAAAGAATACAGCATGTACTAAACTCTTTTGTATTGATCCGTATCGTAACTTTAGATCTGATGAGTATAAGGATACATTAAACTCCTATACACCGGATGAGAATGATATGAAATACAGGATGGTCTTTGGGAAATTAAAAAGTACATTTGGTGATCGTGT
>Ga0007794_10000286_pt1 | contig 15605 bp, 13 predicted proteins | sample CryBogmetaGMA5M_FD_60365 | JGI IMG/M metagenome (GOLD analysis project Ga0007794, IMG submission 60365) | Freshwater microbial communities from Crystal Bog, Wisconsin, USA - MA5M | ecosystem: Environmental > Aquatic > Freshwater > Lake | place: Crystal Bog, Wisconsin, USA | collected 2009-07-06
GATTGGATCGACACCCACCTCGACGCACTCTTGGCGCGTGACCCCAAAGCCTTGGCGCACGCGGTCAAGCGCAGCTGCGAAATCAAAGCCTGGGTGGTCGGCCAAGACGAGCGTGAATCCGGCATCCGCGCCATCCTCAATTTTGGCCACACCTTTGGCCACGCCATCGAAGCGGGCTTGGGCTTTGGCGAATGGCTGCACGGCGAAGCCGTGGGTTGCGGCATGGTCATGGCCTCGCATCTCTCACAACGTTTAGGTTTGGTGGACGAGGCGTTTGTCTCGCGCTTCACCGCCCTCATTGAGCGCGCTGGTTTACCCATCGTTGGGCCTAAGCTGGGCGCAGACGAATACCTGCACCACATGCGTGTGGACAAAAAAGCTGAAGCCGGCGAAATCAAATTTGTGTTGATCGAAAAACCTGGCAGTGCCATCGTGCGTGGCGCACCTGACGCCTTGGTGGCGCAAGTCATTGACGACTGCTGTGCAGGCTAAGCCCGGCCTTCATGTGAGCGAATTAGCCCCCTACGCCTGCTTGCCCGAACTCTCCCGTGGCCGTCGCCACGCGGAGCCTGAGACTCCGGCCCACGCCCCCAGCTTTCGCAACCCGCACCAGCGCGACCGCGATCGCATCGTTCACTCCACTGCATTCCGACGCTTGGTTTACAAAACCCAAGTCTTCTTGAATCACGAAGGCGACTTGTTTCGCACGCGCATGACGCACTCGCTTGAGGTGGCTCAACTAGGCCGCTCCATCGCCCGTGCCTTGGGGTTGAACGAAGACTTGGTAGAGGCCATTGCCTTGGCTCACGACCTCGGCCACACCCCCTTCGGCCACGCAGGCCAAGACGCGTTGAACGAGTGCATGGCCGCGTATGGCGGCTTCGAGCACAACCTGCAAAGCCTGCGCGTGGTGGATGAGCTGGAAGAGCGCTACCCCGCCTTCAATGGCCTAAACCTGAGCTTCGAAACCCGCGAAGGCATCTTGAAGCACTGCGCGCGTCGCAATGCAGAGCTCCTCAACGCGCAAGAGCCGAACGGCATTGCCGCTCGTTTCTTGAACGGCACACAGCCGAGCCTTGAAGCGCAGCTGTGCAACTTGGCCGACGCCATTGCCTACAACGCCCACGACATTGACGACGGTGTGCGATCGGGCTTGCTCACGCTCGAGCAACTGCAAGAGGTGTCCTTGTTTGCCCGCTACCACGCGCAAACCTTGGCCGAATACCCAAAGCTTCAAGGCCGCCGCGTGCTGTACGAAACCATTCGCCGCATGCTCAGCGATCAGGTGTACGACGTCATCAACACCTCGCGCGCTGCGATCGACACGCATGCGCCTGCCAGTGCCGATGACGCGCGCCAATGCCCGTCGCTGGTGCAGTTCAGCGCGGCGATGCACGAAGAGTCCAAAGCACTCAAGTCGTTTTTGTTTCGCAATTTGTACCGTCACCCACAGGTCATGCAAACCACCGATGGCGCCCGCGCCGTGGTGCAAGAGCTGTTCGCCATCTACTTGGCCGAGCCCCAAGAAATGCCAGCCTCCTACGCCCAGCGCGACGATGTGCCACGTGCCGTGGCTGACTACCTGTCGGGCATGACCGACCGATTCGCCACCCGTGAGCACGCGCGCTTGGCGCAGTGACGGTCGTATGAGCAAACACCGCTTTGGCGTTCACCCCTCCTGGGTCATCGTGTTTGCCGGCGTATGCGCTGCGTTGCACGTGGGCAAACTGCCGCCGGCCTTGCCGGTGCTGCAAGAGACTTTGAACATCACCTTGGTGCAAGCGGGCTTCTTGTTGTCAGCCGTGCAAATTGCCAGCATGACGCTGGGTTTGGCCGTGGGCCTGGGCGCGGATAGCTTGGGCTTGCGCCGCAGCATGTTGGTGGGCTTGGGGTTGTTGTCGTTTGCCAGCATCAGCGGTGGTTTTGTAGCGGATGCAGAAAGTTTGCTGTTTTTGCGCGCGCTCGAAGGCTTGGGTTTTTTGCTGGTCGTCATGCCGGCACCTGCACTCATTCGTCGCACCGTGGATGCCTCGCAACTCAGCGGGCGCATGGGCTGGTGGGGCACTTACATGCCCACCGGCAGTGCCTTGGCGTTACTGATGGGCCCTTGGGTCATTGCGGGCTTGAACTGGGCTGCTTGGTGGTGGCTGTTGGGTGCAGTGACTGCCTTTGCGTTGGCGGCCGTGTGGCTGTGCGTGCCGGATGCGCAGGCACCTGCGCCCTTGCACGACAACGCGGCGAATGATGCATGGCCCAAGCGCTTGGTGCTCACGCTCAAAAGCCCCGGCCCTTGGTTGGTGTCGTTGACGTTTGCGGTGTACTCATCGCAGTGGTTGGCCGTGGTGGGGTTCTTGCCCACGGTCTACGCGGAGCTGGGTTTGACGGCGGGCATGGCAGGCGTGTTGTCGGCCTGCGTGGCGCTGGCCAATGTGAGCGGCAACATCATGTCGGGCCGCCTGCTGCAACGCGGCTTGCCTGCGCAGCGTTTGCTGCTGATCGGTTTTGCCGCCATGACCTTGGGGGCAATTGGCGCGTACGCCGTGTGGCAGGGCGAAGGCTTGCCCACCGCCATGCGCTTTGCGTGCGTGGTGATGTTCTCGGCCGTGGGCGGCTTGATTCCCGGCACTTTGTTTTCCTGCGCCTTGCGTTTGGCCCCCAGCGAAGGCACGGTGTCCACCACCGTGGGCTACATGCAGCAGCTCTCGGCCTTGGGCCAGTTTGCAGGGCCACCACTCGTGGCGTGGGTGGCGGTGAGCGCGGGGGGCTGGGAGTGGACGTGGACGGTCACCGCCGCACTCAGCTTGGCTGGCGCTCTGTTGGCGCACTTCATTGGCCGCGCTTTGCACAAGAAAGAAAAAATATGACAAAGGCCGACATGACCCAAACACTCACCCCAGACCAAGAGCGCACCGCGATCGAAGACACGCAAAAGTGGCTGCTAGAAGCCGTGGTCGGCCTGAACCTGTGCCCCTTCGCCAAAGCGGTGGTCGTCAAAGACATGGTGCGCTACCGCGTGTGCCCATCCGCCGAGCCCGCCGACGTGCTGGCCATGCTGCGTGAAGAGTTGCAACACTTGGCCGAGGCCGACCCAGACAAGCTAGACACCACGCTGCTGATCGCGCCCAACGCCTTGCCCGACTTCTTGGACTTCAACGACTTCTTGGCCGACTGCGACGACGTGCTGATGGGCCTAGAGCTAGACGGCGTGCTGCAAGTGGCCGACTTTCACCCGCGCTACCAATTTGGCGGCACCGATGACGACGACATCGAGAACTTCACCAACCGCACGCCATACCCCACGTTGCACTTGTTGCGTGAAGCCAGCATTGACAAAGCGGTGGAGGCCTACCCCGATGCGTCGCTCATCTTTGAGCGCAACATTGAGGTGTTGAATAAGTTGGGGCATGCGGGGTGGGTGGCGTTGGGGATTCGTGCGCGTCTTCAGGATTAATTGGCTGTCGGATTGTTTGCGTTCGCTTCGCCAATCGGCACAGCCGATACGCGCTGCGGCTTAACGTCGCTGACGCGCCGTGATGGCGCCGCATCGCGCACCGACTATGCCGCTTGGCTCCGGGACAACGAACTACCACGGCACAATTAACTCATGTCCAAACAAAAAACCGCCACCGCGCCCAAGGCCCAAGACCCAAGTTCTCAGCTCGACCTGCGCCCCGGCCAGTCCATCGAGTTGCTCAAAGAGCTGCACATACTCACCCGGGACGGCAAGCTCAACCAAGATTCGCGCCGCAAGCTCAAGCAGGTGTATCACCTGTTTCAGTTCATCGAAAAGTTATTGAAAGAACTGCCCGCCAGCGAGCAAGGCCCTACTTTGGCTGACCACGGCGCGGGCAAGTCGTATTTGGGTTTCATCATTTACGACCTGTTTTTCAAAGCTTTGGGGCAGGGCAGTATTTACGGCATCGAGACGCGCAGCGAGTTGGTCGAGTCATCCCAAGCACTGGCTCAACGCTTGGGCTTTGACCGCATGAAGTTTCTCAACCTCAGCGTGGCCGAGTCCGCATACAGCGACGCCTTGCCCGACCAGATTGATGTGGTCACTGCGCTGCACGCCTGCGACACAGCCACCGACGACGCGATTGCATTTGGCCTGCAAAAGAAAGCCAAATACATGGTGCTGGTGCCCTGCTGCCAAGCCGAGCTGGCGCGTGCGTTGAATAAAAATAAGGCACTCAATTTGCAGCGCACGCCGCTGGCCGAGCTCTGGCGTCACCCGCTGCACACGCGTGAGATGGGCAGCCAGCTCACCAACGTGCTGCGCTGTTTGTATCTAGAGGCGATGGGCTACCAAGTGACCGTGACCGAGCTGGTGGGCTGGGAGCACAGCATGAAAAACGAACTTATTTTGGCCAAGTACACGGGGCAGAAAAAGCGCAGTGCAGCTGAGAGCTTGACGGCTTTGTTGGAAGAGTTTGGCTTGCAAGAGTTGTCCGAGACGCGATTCAAAATTCAATCGGTTTAATAGGGGTCAGATCCCAATTAACATCGGCAGATGGCCCGTCTACCCCGTCTTACCGTCACCGGCTACCCGCACCACGTCATCCTGCGGGGCAACAACCGGCAGGAAATTTTCCGCAGCACGGCGGATTACCAGCGCATGCTAGATTTGTTGTTCGAGCACAGCCGTTCGCACAAGGTGGACATTCATGCCTATGTATTGATGGGCAATCATCTGCATTTGCTGCTCACGCCGCAAGAGGATCAGGCCTTGCCCAAGATGATGCAGGCTGTGGGCCGCAGCTATGTGCAGGTGTTCAACAAAATGCATGCGCGCACCGGCACGCTGTGGGAAGGGCGCTACCGCTCGACGCTCATTCAAACTGACCGCTACTTGCTGGCGTGCATGGCCTACATCGACCTCAACCCCGTGCGTGCCCACATGGTGGCGCAACCTGAGGACTACGCTTGGTCCAGCTACGGGCATTACATCGGCCGGCGCACCGACAGGCTCATCACGCCGCCTGCCCTGTATTGGGGGTTGGGCAACACGCCGTTCGCGCGTGAGGCGGCCTACGCCGAATTGGTGCATGCTGGCATCAGCGCGGACCAGCAGGGTGCATTGACCGACGCGACGCTCAGTGGTTGGGCGTTGGGGGATGCGGGTTTTGTGGCTGGGTTGCAGGCGCAAACCCAGCGACGCTTGGTCAAAGCCAAGCCGGGTCGGCCGTTCAGCAAGTCCAAAGGTGCCGATAAATCGACGCTATAAGGCGTGTTTCACAGTTAAAGCAACATGTCCCCAATTAATTTTTGAAAAACGATAGCGTAATTTAATTAGGATCTGACCCCAATTATTTTGCTTGGCATGGTTGCTGCAGTGCAGTATCCTCCTAGTCCCGCTGAATTTTTGAGGAACGCGCCATGACCACGGCTGCCCATAAAGCACAACTGCAATCTCAGGGTTTGTACGACCCATCTAACGAACATGACGCCTGTGGCGTGGGCTTTGTCGCTCACATCAAGGGACACAAGAGCCACGCCATCGTGGGTCAAGCACTCAAGATTTTGGAAAACCTCGACCACCGGGGTGCTGTGGGCGCAGATGCGCTCATGGGCGACGGCGCAGGTATTTTGATTCAATTGCCCGATGCTTTGTACCGCGAAGAGATGGCCAAGCAGGGTGTCAATTTGCCACCCATGGGCGAGTACGGCGTGGGCATGGTGTTCTTGCCCAAAGAACAGGCCTCACGTTTGGCTTGCGAGCAAGAGCTCAACCGTGCTGTGTTGGCTGAAGGTCAAGTGTTGTTGGGTTGGCGCGATGTGCCGGTCAACCTTGACATGCCGATGTCGCCCACCGTGCGCGCCAAAGAGCCGGTCATGCGCCAGATCTTCATTGGTCGCGGCAATGACGTGATCGTGCAAGACGCGTTGGAACGCAAGCTGTACGTGATTCGTAAAACAGCCAGCGCCGCGATTCAGCATCTGAACCTCAAGCACAGCAAAGAATATTACGTACCGAGCATGTCTAGCCGCACGGTCATCTACAAAGGCTTGTTGCTGGCCGATCAAGTGGGCACGTATTTCACCGACTTGAAGGACGAGCGCTGCGTCTCGGCCCTCGGCTTGGTGCACCAACGTTTCTCAACCAACACGTTCCCCGAGTGGCCATTGGCTCACCCGTACCGCTATGTGGCACACAACGGTGAGATCAACACGGTCAAAGGCAACTACAACTGGATGAAGGCCCGCGAAGGCGTGATGTCTTCACCCGTGTTGGGCGACGACCTCAAAAAGCTCTACCCCATCAGCTTTGCTGACCAGTCAGACACGGCCACTTTCGACAACTGCTTGGAATTGATGACGATGGCGGGTTACCCCATCAGCCAAGCTGTGATGATGATGATCCCAGAGCCTTGGGAAAACCACACCACCATGGACGAGCGCCGCAAGGCTTTCTACGAATACCACGCCGCGATGTTGGAGCCATGGGATGGTCCAGCGTCTATCGTGTTCACCGACGGCCGCCAAATCGGCGCGACGCTGGACCGCAATGGTTTGCGTCCTTCGCGCTACTGCATCACCGACGACGACATGGTCATCATGGGCTCTGAGTCAGGCGTGTTGCCCGTTCCAGAAAGCAAGATCGTTCGCAAGTGGCGCCTGCAGCCCGGCAAGATGTTCTTGATCGACCTCGAACAAGGTCGCATGATCGACGACGAAGAGCTCAAAGCTGGCCTGACCAACACCAAGCCCTACAAGCAGTGGATTGAAAACGTCCGCATCAAGCTCGACGACGTCAAAGGCCACGAAGGCGAAACCGCCCAAGCCAGCGACGTGCCCTTGCTCGATCGCCAACAAGCGTTTGGCTATAGCCAAGAAGACATCAAGTTCTTGATGGCCCCGATGGCCATCAACGGCGAAGAAGGCATTGGTTCGATGGGCAACGACAGCCCCTTGGCTGTGTTGTCCAGCAAGAACAAGCCGTTGTACAACTACTTCAAGCAGTTGTTCGCACAAGTGACCAACCCACCGATCGACCCGATCCGTGAAGCCATCGTGATGTCGCTGGTGTCGTTCGTGGGCCCTAAGCCCAACTTGCTCGACATCAACCAAGTCAACCCGCCCATGCGCTTAGAAGTCAGCCAGCCCGTGCTGAACTTCGCCGACATGGCCAAGTTGCGTGACATCGAAAAGCACACCCACGGCAAGTTCAAGAGCGCCACGCTCGACATGACCTACCCCTTGGTGTGGGGCCACGACGGTGTGGAAGCCAAGTTGGCCTCCTTGTGCGCAGAAGCAGTGGACGCCATCAAGGGCGGCCACAACATTTTGATCATCAGTGACCGCGCCGTGAGTGCCACTCAGGTGGCTATCCCTGCCGCGCTGGCCTTGTCTGCGATCCATCAACACTTGGTGCGCGAAGGCTTGCGCACCATCGCTGGTTTGGTGGTGGAGACGGGCAGCGCACGCGAGGTGCACCACTTTGCGGTGTTGGCGGGTTACGGCGCAGAAGCCGTTCACCCCTACCTCGCACTCGAAACACTGGCCAACTTGAGCAAAGACTTGCCAGCTGATTTGTCGACCGAAAAAGCCATCTACAACTACATCAAAGCCATCGGCAAAGGTCTGTCCAAGATCATGTCCAAGATGGGTGTGTCGACCTACATGTCTTATTGTGGCGCACAGTTGTTCGAAGCCATTGGCGTCAACACCGAAACCGTGCAAAAGTACTTCACGGGAACACCGACCCGAGTGGAAGGCATTGGCATTTTCGAAATGGCAGAAGAAGCCATCCGCATGCACAAGGCGGCCTTCAGCGAAGACCCCGTGTTGGCCAATAGGCTCGATGCTGGCGGCGAATACGCTTGGCGCGCACGTGGCGAAGAACACATGTGGACGCCAGATGCGATTGCCAAGTTGCAACACAGCACGCGCTCCAACAACTTCAACACGTACAAAGAGTACGCACAAATTGTCAACGACCAAAACAAGCGTCACCTGACCTTGCGCGGTTTGTTTGAGTTCAAGATCGATCCTGCCAAAGCCATCTCGGTGGATGAGGTAGAGCCAGCGACCGAAATCGTCAAACGTTTCGCCACCGGCGCGATGTCACTCGGTTCTATTTCGACGGAAGCACACGCGACTCTGGCCGTGGCGATGAACCGCATTGGCGGCAAGTCCAACACGGGTGAGGGTGGTGAAGACCCAGCGCGTTACCGCAACGAGCTCAAAGGCATCCCGATCAAGAAGGGTGAAACCCTGAAGTCCATCATCGGCGACGATGTGGTCGAAGTGGACATGGCTTTGGAGGCGGGCGACAGCCTGCGTTCACGCATCAAGCAAGTGGCTTCGGGCCGCTTTGGTGTGACGGCTGAATACCTGTCTTCGTCTGACCAAATTCAGATCAAGATGGCCCAAGGCGCTAAGCCTGGTGAAGGCGGCCAGTTGCCAGGCGCGAAAGTGTCTGAGTACATCGGCAAGCTGCGTTACAGCGTGCCGGGCGTGGGCTTGATTTCACCGCCTCCGCACCACGACATCTACTCCATCGAAGACTTGGCTCAGCTGATTCACGACTTGAAGAACGTTGCCCCTCACGCTGACATCAGCGTGAAGTTGGTGGCTGAAATCGGTGTTGGCACGATTGCCGCAGGCGTTGCCAAGTGCAAGGCCGATCACGTGGTGATCGCTGGTCACGACGGCGGCACAGGCGCTTCGCCTTGGTCGTCCATCAAGCATTGCGGATCACCTTGGGAAATCGGTTTGGCTGAAACCCAGCAGACCTTGGTGTTGAACGGTTTGCGTGGTCGCATCCGCGTGCAAGCAGACGGTCAAATGAAGACCGGTCGTGACGTGGCTGTTGGCGCCTTGTTGGGTGCTGATGAGTTTGGTTTCGCCACCGCACCGTTGGTGGTGGAAGGCTGCATCATGATGCGCAAGTGTCACCTCAACACCTGCCCCGTGGGCGTTGCCACACAAGACCCTGAGTTGCGTAAGAAGTTCACAGGCAAGCCTGAGCACGTCGTCAACTACTTCTTCTTCATCGCCGAAGAAGTGCGTCAAATCATGGCGCAGTTGGGCATTCGCAAGTTTGATGACTTGATCGGCCGTGCAGATTTGCTCGACATGCGTCAAGGCATTGAGCACTGGAAAGCCAGTGGCCTTGACTTCGGTCGTTTGTTGGCCGTGCCCCAAGTGGCCGCAGACGTGCCCCGTTTCCACGTGGCCAAGCAAGACCACGGTTTGGACAAAGCGCTGGATCAAAAACTCATCGAAAAATCCAAGCCTGCCATCGAGCGCGGCGAGAAGGTGCAGTTCATGGAAGTGGCCCGCAACGTCAACCGCTCGGTCGGTGCGATGTTGTCTGGCGCTGTGACCAAGGTGCACCCAGAAGGTTTGCCAGATGACAGCATCCGCATCCAACTCGAAGGCACAGGTGGTCAATCGTTTGGCGCGTTCTTGTGCAACGGCATCACGCTGTACCTGATTGGTGACGCCAACGACTACACCGGCAAAGGCCTCTCAGGCGGCCGCGTGGTGGTCCGCCCCAGCATCGATTTCCGTGGCGACGCGGTGAACAACATCATCGTGGGTAACACCGTGATGATTGGTGCGACACGCGGTGAAGCGTTCTTCTCCGGCGTGGCTGGCGAGCGTTTTGCTGTGCGTTTGTCTGGCGCGACCGCAGTGGTCGAAGGCACAGGCGACCACGGTTGCGAATACATGACAGGCGGCACAGTCGCGGTGTTGGGTAAAACCGGCCGCAACTTCGCTGCGGGCATGAGCGGCGGTGTGGCGTACGTGTACGACGAAGACGGCCAGTTTGACAAGAAGTGCAACACCGCCATGGTTTCCATGGAAAAAGTATTGACTGCTGCTGAACAAGAAGCCTCGTTGCCACGCGCCATTTGGCACCGTGACCAAACCGACGAAGCGCAACTCAAAAAGTTGCTCGAGGACCACCACCGTTGGACGGGCTCCAAGCGCGCCCGCGACTTGCTGGACAACTGGGCCACCGCACGTGCCAAGTTCGTCAAAGTGTTCCCCAACGAATACAAGCGTGCATTGGGCGAGATGAGCGCAGCCAAGGCTGCGAAGGTCCTCGCCGCATCGGCTCCAAAAGCCGTCGCCGCTAAGTAACGCAAGAAGTAGTGCAACGCACCAGCAAAAGGATTTGAATCATGGGAAAAGTCACTGGCTTTATGGAGATTGAGCGCATTGAAGAGGGTTACAAGCCCGTCAAAGAGCGTTTGAAAAACTACGACGAGTTCGTCATTGCTTTGGACGACAAGCAAGCCAGCGCGCAAGCTGCGCGTTGCATGGACTGCGGCACGCCGTTTTGTAACAACGGCTGTCCTGTCAACAACATCATTCCGGACTTCAATGAATTGGTGTACCAAGGCGATTGGAAGAACGCGATCGATGTGCTGCATAGCACCAACAACTTTCCTGAGTTCACAGGCCGCATCTGTCCCGCACCTTGCGAAGCAGCCTGCGTGGTGAACGTCAATGGCGACGCAGTGGGTATCAAATCCATCGAGCACGCCATCATTGACAAAGCTTGGTCTGAAGGCTGGGTGGTGGCTAAACCCGCCAAGCACAAGACAGGCAAAAAAGTCGCTGTCGTGGGCTCAGGCCCTGCCGGTATGGCGGCGGCACAGCAGTTGGCGCGCGTCGGCCATGACGTGACCTTGTTCGAAAAGAACGACCGCATTGGCGGCCTGCTGCGCTACGGCATCCCTGACTTCAAGATGGAAAAGTCTCATATCGACCGCCGCGCCAAACAGCTCGAAGCTGAAGGCGTGACCATTCGCACCAGCGTCATGGTGGGTGAGCTGCCAAAAGGTTCGAAGGTCACCAACTGGGCCAAAGACACCATCACCCCTGCGCAATTGCAAAAAGACTTTGACGCCGTGTTGTTGACCGGCGGCTCTGAGCAGTCGCGTGACTTGCCTGCCCCTGGCCGTGACTTGGCTGGCATTCACTTCGCGATGGAGTTCTTGCCACAGCAAAACAAGGTCAACGCAGGCGACAAGCTCAAAGAGCAGTTGCGCGCCGACGGCAAGCATGTGGTGGTCATCGGCGGTGGCGACACCGGCTCTGACTGCGTGGGCACCAGCACCCGCCACGGGGCTTTGGGTGTGGTTCAGTTCGAGGTGATGCCGATGCCGCCCGAGCAAGAGAACAAGCCGTTGGTGTGGCCTTACTGGCCGCTGAAAATGCGCACCAGCTCTAGCCACGACGAAAGCACCGAAAAAGGTTTGCTCAAGCGTGAGTTCGCCATCTCTACCAAAGAGTATGTCGGCGAAAACGGCAAAGTCACAGGCGTCAAAACTGTTCGCGTTGAATGGAAAGACGGCAAGATGGTGGAAGTGGCCGGCACTGAAGAAATCATCAAAGCCGACCTCGTGTTGTTGGCGATGGGCTTCGTCAACCCCGTGGCCACCATCTTGGAAGGCTTTGGCGTTGAAAAAGACGCCCGCGGCAATGCCAAAGCGACAACGGAATTCACGGGTGGTTATGCCACCAACGTGCCCAAAGTGTTTGCCGCAGGCGACATCCGCCGCGGCCAATCTTTGGTCGTGTGGGCCATCCGTGAAGGCCGCCAGGCCGCACGCTCGGTCGACGAGTTCTTGATGGGCGCGAGCGATTTACCCCGCTAATTCCTTCTCTTTACAAGCCTGTGACGGCTTGGTTCTAAAATAGCAAAAACTGGCCTTGTGCTGGTTTTTGTTTCTATGACTAACACTTCCTTATTAAATTCACCCTCCGATGCCTTGGTCGAGTTACGCGATCTTCGCTTTGGCTATGGCGAGCGCGTCATATTGGATGGCATCACGCTCACCATCCCGCGTGGCAAAGTGACGGCGCTGATGGGGGCTTCGGGTGGTGGCAAAACCACGGTGATGCGTTTGATTGGCGGGCAATACCGCGCTCAATCGGGCAGCTTGACGTTTGATGGCCAAGAGGTGGCCTCGCTCAACCCAACAGATTTGTACGCCGTGCGTCGCCGCATGGGCATGTTGTTTCAATTCGGTGCTTTGTTCACCGACTTGAGCGTGTTTGACAACGTGGCTTTCCCGTTGCGCGAGCACACCGACCTCAACGAATCCATGATTCGCGACATCGTCTTGATGAAACTCGAAGCCGTGGGTCTACGTGGCGCACGCGATTTGATGCCTAGCGAGATTTCTGGCGGCATGGCCCGCCGCGTCGCCTTGGCTCGGGCCATGGCGCTCGACCCAGAGCTCATCATGTACGACGAGCCCTTTGCCGGTTTGGACCCTATCTCGCTCGGGACCGCTGCGCGTTTGATTCGCCAGCTCAACGACACGCTAGGCCTGACCAGCATCATCGTCTCGCACGATTTGGATGAGACCTTCCACATCGCCGACCAAGTGATTGTTTTGGCCAACGGCAAGATTGCCGCGCAAGGGACGCCAGACGAAGTGCGCAACAGCACTGACCCGTTGGTGAAACAGTTTGTGACGGCAGCGCCCGATGGCCCTGTGCATTTTCACTACCCAGGCCCCTCAGTGGCGCAAGACTTTGGCGTGGAGGGCGAAGCATGAAATTCCTCGCGAACTTAGGTTTTGCCGTCCGTAGCTACTTGGCTGGTTTGGGTTTGGGCGCACGTTTGTTTGTGCGTCTTGTGGCTGAGTTTGGCAGCAATATGCGCCGCTTCGGCTTGGTACGTGACCAAGTGCACTTCTTGGGTAACTATTCACTGGCCATCATCGCAGTGTCGGGTTTGTTTGTGGGCTTTGTGCTGAGCTTGCAGGGCTACTACACCTTGCAACGTTATGGTTCTGCAGAAGCACTCGGCCTCTTGGTGGCTTTGAGCTTGGTGCGTGAACTTGGGCCCGTGGTCAGTGCTTTGTTATTTGCAGGCCGTGCCGGCACATCGCTCACGGCTGAAATTGGTTTGATGAAAGCGGGCGAGCAGCTCAGCGCCATGGACATGATGGCGGTCGACCCCGTGCGACGTATCTTGGGTCCGCGCTTTTGGGGCGGCATCATCGCTTTGCCTTTGCTCTCGGCGGTGTTCAGCGCTGTGGGCATTTTGGGTGGCTGGATGGTGGGCGTGTTGATGATTGGCGTAGACGCCGGCTCATTCTGGAGCCAGATGCAAGGCGGCGTTGACGTGTGGAAAGACGTGGGCAATGGCGTGGTTAAGAGCATCGTGTTCGGTGTGACCGTCACGTTTGTCGCGCTGTTGCAAGGCTATGAAGCCCAGCCCACGCCTGAAGGTGTTTCGCGAGCTACGACCAAAACGGTCGTGGTCGCTTCGTTGGCTGTGTTGGGGTTGGACTTCATCCTCACCGCCATGATGTTTAGTATTTGATGAATCGAGGAAGCTATGCAGCGCTCCAAAAATGATGTGTGGGTAGGTTTGTTTGTGCTCTTGGGCGCAGCGGCGATTTTGTTTTTGGCTTTGAAATCAGCCAATTTGTTGACTTTGAATTTTCAGTCCAATTACGCCGTGACCGGACGATTTGACAACATTGGTGGACTCAAGCGTCAAGCCGCTGTCAAAAGCGCAGGCGTGGTGGTTGGCCGTGTGGAGTCGGTCACGTTTGACGACAAAACTTTCCAAGCCACGGTGACCATGAGCCTTGAGAGTCGCTACCAGTTCCCCAAAGACAGCTCCTTGAAGATCCTCACCAGTGGCTTGTTGGGTGAGCAATACATTGGTATCGAGGCGGGTTCTGAGGCCGACAACTTGGCCAGCGGGGACCGCATCCAATCCACCCAATCCGCGGTGGTGCTAGAGAATTTAATCAGCCAGTTCTTGTTCAACAAAGCAGCGGAGCCAACACCTGAGAAGGGTGGTAAATGATGCGTGGGTTTAGCAAGCATGGGTGCATGAGCGCGGCCTTGGTTGTGCTGGTGATGCTGAGCACTGCTTGTGCGTCAGGCCCCAACACCAACCCCAAAGACCCCTGGGAGCCGATGAACCGAAGTGTTTCCAAGTTCAACGACACCTTGGATGACAACATCCTCAAACCGGCGGCCATCGGCTACCGCGATTACACGCCGCAGCCTGTGCAAACAGGGGTAAGTAACTTTTTCCGCAACCTGTCGGACGTGTTCTCCACGGCCAACAACGGCTTGCAACTCAAAGGCCGTGAGACGGCAGAGTCCTTGATGCGTGTGGTGGTGAATACCGTGTTGGGTATCTACGGCATCTTTGACGTGGCGACTGAGATCGGCTTACATCGCCACCCCGAAGACTTTGGCCAAACCCTGGGCTACTGGGGCGTGCCTGATGGTCCGTATGTCGTGTTGCCTGTGTTTGGACCCTCCACCGTGCGCGATACCTCCGTGCTGCCATTGGAGTTCGCGACTGACTTTGTGGGCAACCACGACGTGGTGGTGGAGCGCAATCTAGCGCAAGTGACACGCATCGTCGACAAGCGTGCGAGCTTGTTGCAAGCCTCTGACTTGTTGTCGGGTGCCGCGATTGATAAATACAGTTTTACGCGTGATGCGTATTTGCAATACCGCCGCAACCAGGTGTATGACGGTAATCCGCCTGACGACGATGCGTTGCCTGACCCGAGTGCTGAGCCGGCTACGCCGTCGGCCAAATAAAGCTGTCGAGCGTTGAAGAAATATTGAATCCTTTGGAGTTTGAACCCATGAGCCGCTTTTTGTCACGTCGTACGATTTCTGTTTGGCTACTCGGTGCAGTTTGCGCACTGGGCATGGCGGGCGCAGTGCGAGCCGCAGAAGAATCTGCCGATGCGTTCATCAAACGCGTGTCCTCCGACATCTTGGATTCGATCAAGGCAGATAAGTCCATTCAAAACGGTGACGTGAACAAAATCGGGGTCTTGGTGGATCAGCGCGTCATGCCGAACGTGAATTTTTTGCGCATGACCGCGTCTGCCGTGGGACCCACTTGGCGTCAGTCGTCACCTGAGCAGCAAAAACGCTTGCAAGAAGAGTTCAAAGTCTTGTTGGTGCGCACCTATTCCGGCGCTTTAGGCCAAGTCAGTGACCAATCTATTTTGATCAAACCGCTGCGCGCAGCTGCGGATGACAAAGAAGTTTTGGTTCGCACCGAGGTGCGCGGCAAAGGTGACCCCATCCAGTTGGACTACCGTGTGGAAAAGTCGGCTGATGGCGCAAGCTGGAAGGTGTACAACATGAACGTGATGGGTGTTTGGTTGGTCGAGAACTACCGAAGCCAGTTTGCCCAAGAAATCAACGCCAAGGGCGTGGATGGCTTGATCGCCAGCTTGGCCGACCGCAATAAAATCAATGCACGTGCAGCCAAATAAACCATGACCGCCACCTACACCTCCGTCGCTTTGCCTGCTGTCGTGATGCAGGCCCAAGCCCAATCCGTGGCGGATGGTCTGGCGCCGCTGTTGGCGGCTTGTGTGGTCGAAGGCGGCGAGGCCGTTTTGGATGCGTCGTCCTTGGTTCGATTTGATTCCTCCGCCTTGGCCGTGATTTTGGCCTGTCGCCGGGCTGTTTTGGCCAAAGGCGCACAGCTGCGCATCACGGGTTTACCTGCCCGCGCCCAGGCCTTGGCCAAGGCCTACGGCCTGAGCGACCTGTTCCACTGAAACGATCCTTCGTCGCCTAATTAGGTGGCACCCATATGGGCATCGGTAAAGCCTTAAAATCAAAGGCTACTCATG
>Ga0007794_10000288_pt1 | contig 15489 bp, 13 predicted proteins | sample CryBogmetaGMA5M_FD_60365 | JGI IMG/M metagenome (GOLD analysis project Ga0007794, IMG submission 60365) | Freshwater microbial communities from Crystal Bog, Wisconsin, USA - MA5M | ecosystem: Environmental > Aquatic > Freshwater > Lake | place: Crystal Bog, Wisconsin, USA | collected 2009-07-06
AGAAATCCTTCAAGTGCTGGCACAGCCTGCTGCCGATGCTTATTATGTGCCGCGCCGTAACTGGTTTATGGGGCGTTGGATCAAGCATTGCGGGTGGTATCCGGACTATCGTCAACCACAATTGTTTCGCAAGGGCGCGTTGATATTCGATGACCACGAAGAGGTGCATGAATCGTTCAGGGTGCAAGGCGAGATTGGCTATTTTAAGTCTGCTATCATTCAGGTGCCTTTCCAGAATCTGGAGCAGTTGCTACACAAAACGCAGCGCTATTCTACGTTAGGGGCACGCAAATTGGAGCGTAAAGGTAAGCCTGTCAGTATGTCTACTGCTTTGGGTCATGGTCTGTGGGCCTTCTTAAGGATTTATGTAATAAAGCTCGGCTTTCTTGATGGGTGGGCAGGTTTTGTGCTGGCTCTTGGGAATTTTGAAGGCACTTTTTATCGGTATGCCAAAGCGACTACGGTAAAGCTAAGCTGGACAAATCCTCCGGTAGATGACGATGAAGCAAAGTAATTTCCGTCTTTATGTCCCTGAAAAATAATGGGGTTACGAAAGCCCAGTCGCTCTCTAAAAGACGGATAGCTGTGCAATATAATAGTCTGATTTTTTTCGTGTCTTGGGTATTTTTTGTGAATGAAGTGCAGTTTTTAGATTGTTGGATAGAGTAGGGTTTTTTAGTACTACAGTAGTTGCTCAACTCGTCGTATAATGCTAGGTTATTTTAGTGATTGTTAGGTGTGGTTTATGCAAATTATTCAGGAAGCGCTCACGTTCGATGACGTTTTATTAGTGCCTGCGCACTCAACTGTACTGCCACGCGATGTAGAAATGAAGACACAGTTGACGCGAGGGATTACGCTTTATATACCTCTGGTTGCGGCGGCTATGGATACGGTTACCGAGGCTCGGCTTGCCATTGCCATCGCCCAGGAAGGCGGCATCGGTATTATTCATAAAAACATGACCATAGAGCAGCAGGCCAGTGAGGTTCTTCATGTTAAAAAATATGAGAGTGGCGTCATTAAAGATCCTATTACGGTTTCTCCCGATGTGAGTATTCGTGATGTGATTAAATTAACCCGCGCCAACAATATTTCCGGTGTGCCTGTGGTTAATGGCGACGAATTGGTCGGTATTGTTACCAGTCGTGATTTACGCTTTGAAACGCGTTTTGATGAACCCGTTTCAAAAGTGATGACGCCCAAAGAACGCTTGATTACGGTGAGTGAAAATGCTGATCGAAAAGAAGTCATTGCTTTGTTGCACGAACATCGTATCGAGAAAGTGCTGGTGGTTAATGAGTCATTTCATTTACGTGGCATGATTACCGTTAAAGATATTCAGAAAGCCAAAGATTACCCTTATGCCTGCAAAGACGAGTTGGAGCGCTTGCGTGTTGGTGCCGCCGTTGGCACCGGGCAGGGTACCGAAGAACGTGTGGCGGCATTAGTTGAGGCGGGCGTCGATGTTATTGTCGTTGATACCGCGCATGGCCATTCGCAAGGTGTTTTGGACAGGGTACGTTGGGTCAAACAAAACTATCCTTCCGTTCAGGTGATTGGTGGCAATATTGCTACAGCAGCAGCGGCATTGGCTTTGGTTGAAGCGGGTGCTGATGGTGTTAAGGTCGGTATCGGTCCGGGTTCTATTTGCACGACGCGCATTGTTGCCGGTGTTGGGGTTCCGCAAATTACGGCTGTCAGTAATGTGGCCGATGCTTTAAAAGGAACCGGTGTACCGTTGATTGCAGACGGTGGTATTCGCTATTCGGGTGATGTTGCCAAAGCCTTGGCGGCCGGTGCACATGCGGTCATGTTGGGTGGTTTGTTTGCCGGTACCGAAGAAGCGCCTGGAGAGGTTGAGTTGTTTCAGGGGCGCTCTTATAAATCTTATCGTGGCATGGGCTCTCTGGGTGCGATGGCGCAACAGCAAGGTTCCAGTGATCGCTATTTTCAGGAAGAAACTGATTCAGTTGAAAAGTTGGTTCCCGAAGGCATTGAAGGTCGTGTGCCTTATAAAGGCAGTTTGCTTGCGGTGATTCATCAGTTGTTGGGTGGTATACGTGCCAGCATGGGTTATACAGGAAGCCAAACCATTGCCATCATGCATGATAAGGCACAGTTTGTGCGGGTAACCAGTGCCGGCATGAGAGAAAGCCATGTCCATGATGTCACTATCACTAAAGAAGCGCCAAATTATCGCTCCGAGTAACGCTTAGCGCATGGATGACAGGCATTTAAATGGATAACTGCGGATAAAGATTATAAACAATCCGTGTAAATCTGTTTTAATTTATGTCCTCCGTGTGCCCCCTCATCCAATATTCAAAGACAATACCGTGAAACAAGAATCCACCAATATCCATACCCACAAAATCCTTATTTTAGATTTCGGTTCACAATATACCCAGTTAATCGCACGTCGCATTCGTGAAATTGGTGTGTATTGTGAAATATATTCCTGTGAATGCAGCGAGACGGAAATTAAAAACTTTGCGCCGAATGGCATTATATTATCCGGTGGCCCGGATACCGTCACCAGTGGCGATACGCCGAGAGCTCCTATTGCCGTATTTGAACTGGGTGTGCCGGTGCTGGGTATTTGTTACGGCATGCAAACCATGACAGAGCAAATGGGTGGCAAGGTTGAATCGTCTGATCACCGAGAATTTGGTTATGCACAAATCAGGGCGCGTGGACATTCAAAGTTACTGGTGGGCATAGAGGATCATCTTTCTGCTGAAGGTTTTGGTTTGCTGGATGTGTGGATGAGTCACGGTGATCGTGTTGTTGACTTGCCCAAAGGTTTTGTGACGATTGCCAGTTCAGAGGGTGCACCCATTGCCGGTATTGCCAATGAAGAAAAATCTTTCTATGCCTTACAGTTTCATCCTGAAGTAACACACACCAAACAAGGAGGACGGATTCTGTCTCGTTTTGTGTTGGATATTTGCGGCTGTGAGGCACTATGGACGGCCAGTAATATCATTGAAGACAGCATTAATGCCGTACGCGAAAAAGTAGGCAGTGATCACGTTATTTTAGGCTTGTCTGGCGGAGTTGATTCGTCAGTGGTTGCCGCGCTGTTGCATAAAGCGATTAAAGACCAGCTCACTTGTGTGTTTGTGGATACGGGCTTGCTACGCCTTCATGAGGGCGATCAGGTAATGGCCACTTTTGCTGAACACATGGGCGTTAAAGTGATCAGGGTAAATGCTGAACAACGTTATTTGGATGCTTTGGTGGGTGTTTCTGATCCTGAGCTGAAACGCAAAGTTATCGGCAATCTGTTTATTGAAATTTTTGATGAAGAGGCAGCGAAAATAGCCGATGCAAAATGGTTGGCTCAAGGCACCATTTATCCTGACGTGATTGAATCAGCAGGCTCTAAAAGCGGTAAGGCTCATTTAATAAAATCGCATCATAATGTCGGCGGTTTACCGGAAAATATGCTTTTAAAGCTGGTTGAACCCTTGCGCGAATTGTTCAAGGATGAAGTGAGGCGATTAGGTTTGGAGTTGGGTTTGCCAGCCGACATGGTTTTCCGTCATCCGTTTCCGGGGCCTGGTTTGGGCGTAAGAATTTTGGGTGAAGTGAAAAAGCAGTATGCCGATTTATTGCGTCAGGCCGATGCGATTTTTATTGAAGAATTGTATCGCCATGATCTTTACGACAAAGTGAGTCAAGCCTTTGCGGTATTTTTGCCGGTTAAATCAGTGGGTGTGATGGGCGATGGGCGACGTTATGATTACGTGATCGCCATTCGTGCCGTTGAAACCATCGATTTTATGACCGCTCGTTGGGCACACTTGCCTTATGACTTTCTTGACCTGATTTCCCGTCGCATTATTAATGAAGTCCCCGGCATTTCCCGTGTTGCTTATGATATATCGGGTAAGCCGCCAGCAACCATTGAATGGGAATAAGTTCAAACGGCGATGAAGCCTGGATGCGTTATGCCTTCAGGTTGGCACAACGCGCTGAACAACAAGGTGAAGTGCCCGTTGGGGCTATAGTTGTTAAAGATGATCTTTGTATTGCTGAAGGGTGGAATGTGCCCATTACAACGCATGACCCGACGGCGCACGCCGAGATGGTCGCGTTAAGAAATGCAGGGCTGGCTTTGGAAAATTATCGTCTCTGTGATGCTACGCTATATGTGACGTTGGAACCTTGTGTTATGTGTATGGGAGCCATCAGTCATGCGCGGATAAAACGTCTGGTTTTTGGCGCGTTTGACACCAAGAGAGGCGCGGTTTGCCATGCGTTGAGCCTTACCGATGCCAGTTTTTTAAATCATCGAATTGACTGGCTGGGGGGTGTTTTAGAAATGGAATGTTCGGAATTGTTAAGTAGTTTTTTTCGAGCCAGGCGCTAATGATAGAACAGCAAAAAATTGTCCACGAAAGGCACGAAAAACACGAAAAAATAAAGACAAAAGTTAGATCGGTAACAGTGGTAGGGTGCGCATCGCGCACCTAAAACCACACCCACTAAATAGTTTTATTTGCACCACGATCTATTATTTTTTCTACCTGTAGCCTATTGGGTTTCTTTCTCTGGCCCTGGTTGTGGTGCGCGATGCGTACCCTACTACTCTGGGAGCTCCAGCGACTTAATGATTCCTGCAACGCTGTATACGAAGCGTGTGGAGGCTATAAAGTGGAAGCTTATTTATTGCGGGTTGCCTAAAGACCGGAGTACAAACCTAGGTTTGCACTCCAAATTGTCAAGGTATCGGGCCACCTAACTGCCATTAAGTTAAGTATGTGGAGACTACAAATTGGGGGCTTATTTATTACGAGTTGCCTAAGTAGATAGCCAATGCGCACAACATCAGTTCTCGACTCAAGATTCCCGCCATTGTTTATAGGTGTTAATCAGGGCATTAGTCGAACAATCATGCCCGGTAATAACGTCATTGTTCTGAAGTTCGGGCAAGATAACGCCAGCTAATATTTTGCCTAGTTCCACACCCATTTGATCAAATGAATTTATGTTCCAGACGGCACCTTGGACAAAAATTTTATGCTCGTAAAATGCCAATAGCGAGCCCAATGTTTTGGGTGTCAACTTTTTAAACAGGAATGAATTTGATGGTTTATTGCCATCAAATACTTTGGATGCCACCAAGACTGTATCTGCCTGTTCTGTCGGAGTGAGTTTCTTTTTGACTTCATCAGCGGTTATGCCGTTGACTAGCGCTTCGGGCTGGGCAAGAAAGTTTGATATTAAAATATCGTGATGTTTTGGCAGTTTGTAATGACTGTTTGCCGCCGCCAAAAAGTCGCAGGGTATGAGTTTGGTGCCTTGGTGAATAAGTTGGTAAAAGGCATGTTGACCATTGGTACCCGGTTGTCCCCAAATAATCGGGCCGGTATTGTAGTCAACTTTTTCACCCTGCAAAGTAATGCTTTTGCCATTGCTTTCCATATCGCCTTGTTGGAAGTAATCAGCGAAACAGCGCATGGATTGATCATAAGGCAGCAAGGCATGAGATTCAGCATTGAAAAAATTGTTATACCAAATTCCCAGTAAGGCCATAATTACCGGTATGTTTTGTTCGTAAGGCGTATTGCGAAAGTGACAATCGGCTTCATAAGCACCTTGCAATAGTTCTTCAAAATTATCCATACCGACATATAAGGCAATGGACAAGCCAACTGATGACCAAAGTGAATAGCGACCGCCTACCCAGTCCCAAAATTCAAACATGTTGTTGGTATCGATGCCAAAGTTGGCGACATTTTCGGCATGCGTTGAAATAGCCACAAAGTGTTTGGCAATAGTGAGTGGATCTTTTGCGCTATCAAGAAACCATTTTTTTGCAGAGCTTGCATTCATCATTGTTTCTTGGGTATTAAAGACTTTGGAAGCGATAATAAAAAGCGTGGTTTCTGCCGATAATGGCTTTAATACTTCAACAATATTCGCCTGATCAATGTTGGAGACATAATGCACTTTTAATGAATCCGAGCTATAAGGCGCAAGTGCTGTTGAAACCATTTTAGGGCCTAAGCCTGAGCCGCCAATGCCGATGTTAACAATGTCGGTGATGGCTTTCCCTGTATAGCCTTTCCATTCACCTGAACGAACAGCTGCGCAAAAAATTCGCATTTTTGCCAAAACCTGATTTATTTCCGGCATAACATCCTGTCCATTGACATAAACCGGTAAATTGCTCTTATTACGTAGTGCGGTGTGCAGGACAGCCCGATGTTCGGTAGTGTTGATTTTTTCACCGGAAAATAGGGCGTTAATTTTTTCATTAAGCCCTGCATGATTAGCAAGATCTATCAATAAAGGTAATGTTTGATCTGTTATTCTGTTTTTGGAATAATCAAACAATATCTCATTAAAGTTAACTGAGAACATGTTGAACCGGTTAATGTCTGCTTTGAAAGCATCGCGTAGAGAATTATTTTTGGTTTGGTCGTAATGGCTTTGTAAGGCTGTCCACGCTTTTGAGGTAGTCAAAGATGACATGTTTTTTGGGCTCCGTTTAAAATAAATTACCGTAAGTCTACGAAAATGACGCTAGGATAGCAATAGCGCAATGGGTGCATTATTATTTGCTTATATATCGCCTGTTTTAGGCGGGTATCCTATCAATTCCTTTATTTAGGTGAGGTGGTGTGCTAGAGTTGACATTGCTATGGGGTAGGTTAATAGCAACTGCAGCTTGTTTTTAATGAAAAAAAGGTTATATAGAGCATTAACAATTCATATAATAATAACTATGTATCAAAATTGGAAGGTATTATGAACAGAGTACAACTAATAAGAAAGGGTTTCCTGGGGCTTTTAGGATTGTTTTTTTCAGCAACCTTATGGGCACATGGTGGCGCAGCGGGTACTGATACTGATCAGTGTAAATTTGAATTACAACCCACGCACTGGATTCATTACACTGCTTATCAGCCTAGTGCATATCCAGCGGAAGAATTTTGCGGTAAACTGCCCGGTTTAAACACGCTGACTCAACTGGTTTTCGATTACCAGGATATGAAATATAGAAATATGTTGGTTGAGTTTGAAGTAACCAAAGAACCTGAAGGCACGCGTGTATTTTTTCTACCCAGTGCAAAACATAAAAAAGGGTCGGTTAACCTGGAATTGAAAAATGGCGTGTCAGAGCCCGGTCAATACCTGATTCATATTACCTTGGTGCCCGATCCGGCTGATACTGAAAATCGCACTCAAGGTGAGAGACTGGATGTACACATGGGCTTTAAGGCGGGTGGCGGTCAACAAGTAAGCAGAAATAGTATGCTGTTGTATGTATTTGTCGCACTGGCAGGTTTGTATGTGTTGTATCTGTCAAATGCCGGTTTTAAACGTAAAGTCGACGAAGTCATTACAAAAATTAAAAACTGATAAAAAAGTCGATGTTACGCATTCGCTATGAACGATCAATTGCTTTATAAAATGATTGCGTAACATCGATAAAACAGTTTGTGTGTCAAGCAGGTTTGATTATTTGAGCGGTAGCGCACTACCGGCAATTGATCCAAAAAAGTACATTGATTATGTCAAGTAAAAGGGGAAACAAGTAATGGTGAAGTTATTGTCGGTTGGAGTACTGATTGTTCTTTTTTCTGTGCCGGTCATGGCTCAAGAATATGAAGACCATGATAGTATGCTGATGGATCACGGTGATGGTCACTTGATGGACATGGCGGGCGGCATGGTTATGGGTCAAAATGCCGATACCTTGCCCGGAGGTTGCGATAGGATATCTGAAACCAAAGAAATTACCGTACATGCAGGTCATAAATATGCTGAAAAATTTCCGGGCAGAATGTTCGCATTTGATACGCAGGAATTTAATTTTAAGCCGTGTACAAAATTGACTGTCCATTTTATTAATGAGGACAATGTGCGGCATCAATGGATGATGCATGGATTGCCTAAGTATTTATACCCCAAAGGGATGTTTCATTTGGAAGCAACAGGCCCTTCAAAAATTTCAGGCACATTGATTTTACCACCTGGCGATAAAACCTATCTGGTGCATTGCGACATTGCCCAGCACATGGAAAAAGGCATGAAAGCCCAGTTAAAGGTAGGTAAAGGCGATGGTGATTTGCCCAGTATTCCCGGTGTAACCGCTTATGTTGAAGCGGATGATTATACGGCAACGTTGCCTGAATTGGCGGCCAAAGCAGAGACTGAAGCACTTGCTGTGCCTGCGATTGTTGCAACGGCAGTGCCTGCGCCTACAACAACCGTACAGCCGGAATATTCTGTTATTTCGGGTGTTACAGTAATCGGTCTGGCATTGGGTTTACTGGCCGCACCTTTTCTGGCTCGCAAATTTAAAGGCTTGAGCGTATCAGAAGTCGTCGCTTATGTGTTTGATTTATTAAGAGCATTTATTGAGCTTGTCGTAAAGTTACTGACCATTTTGATTAAATGGGTCGTTGCTAATAAAAACAAAATACTGCCTGAAAAATAAGTATGGGCAACACTGAAAACCCTGTGCTCTTTGAACGCAGGGTTTTTTTTTGAGATAAATAAATGCAAGAAATAGTGAGTGGACTTTGGGGACTGTTTTTTAGTGCATTTATATCATCAACCCTTGCTCCGGGCGGATCTGAAGCCGTTTTGGCTTATCAGGTATCGACCGGAGATTTCCCGGTTCAATACCTGGTTATTGTCGCAACGATAGGTAACACACTGGGTGCCATGACAACTTGGGGATTGGGAATGTTAGCGGCAAGAAAGTTTCCGGTAGCGAACTTGTTGCCGGAAAAAAAACAGAATGCACTGAATTTGGTAAAAAAAAGAGGTATCTGGGTCTTGTTTTTTTCATGGTTACCCGTAATAGGTGATGCTTTATGTTTTGCGGGTGGCTGGTTAAAACTCCCGTTGTTACCGGCCTGTTTAATTATTTTGTCAGGAAAATTGGGCAGATACGCTGTAATAGCATGGATGTTTGTATGAAGTTAGGACATAGGTTAGGTGAATGATAGACTTAACGGCAATAAAAATTTAACTTAAAAAATAGTTGTATCGCTTTTGTGGTGTAGCAAAGTGGTTGGCTTTGCAGGAATGGATGGAAGGTATTTTGTGTGTAAACACTTCTAATGGAAGATTTCGTAAAAGCTTTTTCATGGCTGTGGCAGCCTGCCTCGTAAATTAATCTCAAAATGAAATCAAATTTAATAATCAATGACAATAAATCCGCATGGATTGAAAATGCCCTGCTGATTTCGGCTCTCGCGCTTTTCCCACTGCTGTATTTGACCTTAAGGGGATGGACAAATACGTTAACCTTTGTTCTGTTTGTCATCGCTTTATTTCATTTTTTGCGCTTGCCGAAATCGGCGTGGGGAATCAGAATTATTAGTGGTACTGAGTGGGCTGTTATCACGGCGCTGGCATCAGGTTTTTTGGCTATCTTGATCAGTCAACTATTGCGCCAAAGCGTGATTTTTAAGCCTTATGACGGGCCACTGCGAATGTTATTGTGCGCACCGATTTTTTTATTGCTGGTCGAGAAAAAGATTAATTTTATTCAAATATTTCAGTATATCTGCCCGGTTTCTCTGCTGATTCTGTTTATATTTGTGCATTTTTATCCACTTTCAGACGGTACTTGGGGCGGTCGGTTTGGCACTTACTTTGTTGATCCCAATACCATTGGCATCTATACAATGTTATTGGCTTTTATGTGCCTTTTTTCTATTGATGCTGTCAGTAAGGATGGAATGGTTTTAAGGCTTTTGAAATACGTCGGTGTACTGGCTGGATTTTATCTTGAATTAAAATCCCAGACACGGGGCGCTTGGATTGCCGAGCCGGCCATGTTAATTTTGTGGGCCGCCCTTCATTGGCAATCAAAAAGTAAGGCGGCGTTGTTGATATCCACGTTAATCAGCGTCTTGGCAATCTTGGGATTTTATTTCATTATTGATTTTTTTCATGATCGGGTTAATAGCATTTACTATGAACTTGTTTCGTGGCTAAATAAAACCAATACCGATACTTCAACCGGACTTAGGTTGTCCATGTGGCAAATATCGTGGGTATTATTTAAGCAAAATCCATTCTGTGGTTATGGTGATTTAGGTTATCAATCGCAATTGTTGATGCCCCGGATTCAATCTGCATTTTCTCGGGAAGCTATTTCTACGATGGAGCATGTGGGCCCTCACAATGAATACCTTGCCAACATGGTGAGGTCAGGCATATTTGGGTTGGTTGCGGTCTTGTTGCAGTTTTGTGTACCTGGCATAGTTTTTATTCGAGGCCTTAAATCTTCGGTTAAGGCAATTAAAGGTACCAGTGCGATGGGTCTTTGCCTGGTTGTGGGCATGATGATCACGAGCTTGAGCTTGGAAGTGCTGACACTGAAATACACAAATTCATTTTATGGACTGATGATTGCTGCTTTATGTGCTTCTGTGCTGTGGAAACGTCCTGATGAAAATTAATGATGAAGCTATAACAGTCTGTTTGCTTTTGTTATTTTAAATACTAGAACTTTAAAGAGGTAGTTGTGCTTCGTCATTTCCCTGTTAGTCATATCGCATACCCACATAAAAAACGGGATTATTTTATAGCGGCATTTACGTTTCTTTGTGTAGCCGTCTGTTTGATTAGTGATGCCAATGCCAGTATAGAAAAACAAAATGCACTAGGCGTTAGCGGTTGGGTATTTTTAATTGGCTTGTTACTCGGTGAAAATAGAGAGGTTAGAATGCAGGTTCTTATCGCTGTTGTTTTTGCGACTATCGGCGAGCATTTTGCCTCTCCTTTTATGGGCGGTTATACCTATCGATTTGGAAATGTACCCAATTATGTGCCGCCCGGACACGGCATGGTTTATCTAACAGCGGTGGCATTGGCACGTTCGGGTCTGTTTTTAAGATATGCCAGAGAAATCACAGTTCTGGTGATAGCGGTTTGTGGCTTATGGTCACTTTGGGGTATCAGCGGCTTTGCTCAGCAGGGTGATGCCGTAGGGGCTTTACTGTTTTGCGTGTTTTTGGTCTATTTATTTAAAGGCCGTTCGCCCATGGTTTATCTTGCAGCATTCTTTATTACAACTTGGCTGGAATTAATAGGCACCGCTGTAGGTACCTGGAAATGGGCGGCAATCGATCCGGTTTTGGGCTTGCCTCAGGGAAATCCGCCCAGTGGTGTTGCTGCCTGGTATTGTTTGGTTGATGCGGTAGCCATAGGTGGCGCTCCTTTTATTTTAAGTGGCTTTAAAAATGGGCACGAGTGGATTAGAGTTCTGAAAGCGAGAAAAAATGCTTATCAGGGATCAGGCAATGACTAGCGCCTTGTTTTAAGGTGGGTATGGATTGTTGCAACGCTTTATGGTTAAGTGTGAAAACGATGTGCAACGGGAAAAAATAATGACAAACATAACACAATTATCGCAATTGGATCTGAATGGCACCTATACTTATGCGGATTATATAACCTGGCAGCTCGATGACGCACTTGAATTAATCAAGGGTAAAATAATGCTGATGTCGCCTGCGCCTAATGTGAATCATCAGCGTATTTCCATAAGATTAGGCGCGATACTCTATAATTTTCTTAAACAAAAAACCTGTCAACCTTTTGCCGCGCCCTTTGATGTACGACTCTATGATAAAAATAAATCCAGAGCAGCGGATCATGATATTTATTCGGTTGTTCAGCCTGATTTATGTGTCATTTGCGATAACAATAAACTGGATGTGCAAGGTTGTTTGGGTTCGCCTGATTGGATCATTGAAATTTTATCGAAAGGAAATTCTAAAAAAGAGATGCAGATCAAATATGATTTGTATCAGGAAAATGGTGTAATGGAATATTGGCTGATCTATCCGGTTGAACAGGCTGTTTATCAATTTGTCCTGGATGCGGCGACGCAAAAATATAGCTTGTTTAAAATGTATTCGGGAGAAGACAAGGCAATCCCTTATCTATTCCCGGATTTGGAAATAGATTTACAAGAAGTATTTGCTGAGTAATCAAGTAGGTAAGCGCATCTCTGCCATAAATCGAGATGCAATCAATAATCAACAACCGAGGAAATGCTATGGAACGTCGTAATTTTATTCGCTTAAGTATAGCCAGCATCGGCGCTGGTATGGTCGCACCTACTTTGGCTTTGGCGGATAGTGGGAAACCTCTAAAGGGCGCTAGTGACATTTATTATACCAAGGAAGATCCTGGTCGCTGGAGTGGCAAGGTTGCCACGCATTTACCCAATATTGAAATAGAAAAAGCGGGTGGTAACGTCACTGTAAAAATAGTAACACCTCATGAAATGAAAGGTTACGAGCACTATATTGTTAAGCACGTTTTGTTGGATCAAAATTATAAGTTTTTAGATGAACATCTGTTTGATCCAACCAAAGACACGGCGGCAATTTCAACCTTTACACTGCATGATTACAGTGGCCCGATTTACGCATTGAGTCTATGTAATAAGCATGACCTTTGGTTGAATGCGGCTGAAGTGTAATATAGTTTTTAGATATATATTTTGGCGTTGATTTTATGACAAGCAGTTCATGGCGTTGTATTGTATTCAATGATCTGCTTTGTAATTATCGCAATATAAATTGCACATGAAAACCTGCCAATCTTTACAGTTAAAGCCAGCAAAAATTCTAGTCGTCGCAATGCAATATCTGGGCGACGTGTTGCTGACAACCGCTTTATTGCATTCATTGCGACAAGCTTACCCGGATGCTCAGCTAGATGTTTTAGTGTATAGCAATACAGCGGCTATGCTTGAAGGTAATTCTGATATTAATCATATTATTACTACGCCTAATCGCCCGAATCGCTCTGATATTTGGTGTTTGTTTCAGAAAATATTTAGACGCTATAATATCGCTATTTCGACGCAGACCGGAGATCGCCCCTTTTGGTATACGTTGCTTGCAGCACCGTTCCGGGTTGCCGCAGTACCACCTAAAAACACAACAGGCTGGTGGAAACGTTTTTTTGTTCAGCGCTGGGCAGAGTTTGACAACGTCAACACACACACCGTTTTACAGCATTTGAAATTAGTGGATTTAATTAATGTACCACGTAGCTATTCATTAATCCCTCCGAAAACCAGCCATGTTCAGCCTCTATTGGAGCAATTTCCTTTTTTAACTAAAACTTCCGGTTACGCAGTTTTGCACCCGCACCCACAGTGGACATACAAGCAATGGACTGTAGAAGGTTGGGTAGACGTGGGCTTATACCTCAAAAAATTGGGATTAAATTTGGTTCTTTCGTGTGGGCCTGCACAGCAAGAAATCGATTATGTTGCCAACATTCAAAGCCAACTTCCCGATGATACAATTAATCTGGCAGGTCAGGTATCGTTGGCGCAGCTGGCCTACATTATTGCACAGGCAAAATTATATATCGGCCCTGATACCGGGATTACGCACTTGGCCGCTGTAACCGGAATTCCGGTGATTGCGCTTTATGGGCCAACCAATCCGATAAAATGGGCACCTTGGCCGGTTGATTATAATCAGGATATAAATCCTTTTTATAAGGTAGGTAGTCAGCATGTTAATAACATCAGATTGATTCAGGGTAAAGGAGATTGCGTTCCCTGCCATTTAGAAGGTTGCGATAAACATCAACAAAGTAGAAGTCAATGTCTTGATTTACTGTCAATTAAGTATGTTAAGGAAATAGTTGATGAATTATTAAGCTAATTAATGTGGATGCTTGATAAGTTGGAAAGGTGCGTTATTAAAATTGACCAGCATTATCTCCAGTGCTATTTTTTATCATGAGCGAGAGTTAAGGCGCTTGTTGATCTGATTATTGTTTTGGATGAAGCTGGTAGTGGCAGCTTGTGGCGAAGTGGGTGAGCTGTCATAATGGTAATTATGAATAAATATAATAAAATTTTAGTAGTTTGTCCCTCAGGGGCTATTACCGGTGGGCCTGAGGCATTGCATCAGTTAGTGGCTCATATGAATAATTTAGGGTTGCCTGCTTATATGGTTTATTTGCCTTTTGATAAGGTTGCGGAAGCTCCAGAGCCGTATAAATGTTATAAAGCGCCCGTGGCACGATATGAAGACGTTATCGGCAACCTCATTATTTTCCCCGAAGTCCTTCCTATGCTGGCTTTAAAAGTAAGGTACGCCAAGTCTGCACTTTGGTGGCTTTCTTTGGAGAACTTTTTGGAGCGTCGGCATGTATGGCCTCTTCATGACAAAGTACGTTACATAAAAAAGGTTATAAAAGGTCAGCGGCCAGTAGATGGCGCAAAAAACCTTAAGAGCTTGTTACACTTCTCACAAACAGAGCATTCAACTCAGTATTTACGATCATGTGGTATTGAACCCATTCCGTTGATTGACTCTATTAATGAAGATTTTTTGACGAATAAGTATCTTGATAAAACAAGTCATAAACAAGATATTATTTTGTATAACCCCACTAAAGGCCGTAAGGTTACCGAAGCACTAATCAAAGCTTATCCACAATGGCGATTTGTGCCATTGAAAGGTTTAAATCGTGATGAACTTTCTGAAGCGCTTTATTCCGCCAAAATGTATATCGATTTTGGGCATCATCCCGGGCGGGATCGGATGCCACGTGAAGCTGCCATGCATGGCTGCTGCCTGATTACCGGAATCTTGGGCTCCGCAGGCAACGTAGTGGATCTGCCGATTCCGCGCAAATACAAGTTTGATAGCTCCACCCCCGATTTCATCGCAGATTTCGGTAAATTGGCGGGCGATATTTTCAGTCATTTCGACCAGCACTTCAGCACGCTACTGGAGTATCGTAATTATCTAAAAAGTGAACCCAAGATTTTTCGGCAGCAAATTCGTGATTATTTTCTCAGTGAGGATTGATCTTGAAACAGAAAATTTACGACTGCTTCTGCTATTTCAATGAGGATATGCTACTTAAGTTGCGCCTTGATACCCTGTGGGAACAAGTAGATTATTTCGTTATTGTCGAATCGGTCAAGACTATTTCGGGAAAACCCAAGCCACTCAACTTTCGTATCGAAAATTTCCAGCTTTATCGGGACAAAATCCGCTACCTGGTTCTTTCCGAATATCCTTTTCCTACCGATGATGCTTGGCGCAACGAGCGCTATCAGCGAAATTATGTCGCTCATGGTTTATTTGACGCGGACGATGGCGATTGGATTCTGGTATCAGATGTGGACGAAATTCCCCGGCCCGAAACTATCAGACAATTTAACCCTCGCAAATTTGTGCGCGGTGACTTTATGCAGGAAGCTTATTCCTATTATTTCAACAACCAGTGCTTCAGTGACGGCGAACCGGTCGTCTGGCCCGGTTCCAAGATTGTCACCTACAAGGCTTTTAGGGATTTTTTCGGTGGAGCCGAGCAGGTACGAAATTTTAAATCCACAGGTCTGTTGCGTTCCATTAAAAGAGCCTGGTTTCGGAATCGGCAGGTACAGCGGATAGTGAATGGCGGATGGCATTTTACCTGGATAGCGGATATTCCTCAAATTATTCGCAAACTGGAAAG
>Ga0007794_10000289_pt1 | contig 15487 bp, 11 predicted proteins | sample CryBogmetaGMA5M_FD_60365 | JGI IMG/M metagenome (GOLD analysis project Ga0007794, IMG submission 60365) | Freshwater microbial communities from Crystal Bog, Wisconsin, USA - MA5M | ecosystem: Environmental > Aquatic > Freshwater > Lake | place: Crystal Bog, Wisconsin, USA | collected 2009-07-06
ATGGAATCCGCCCGCAACCCGCACAGCTTCCTCGGTATTGACGAGGGGGGACAGATTGCCATCGTCCGCACCAGCGGCACCCAATGGGGACACCTGATCCTGCGCGGGGGCAAGGCGGGGCCTAATTATGACGCCTCCAGCATCCAGGACGCCTGCCAGCGGATGACCGCCAGAAACCTGCCCCCGGCCATCATGGTGGACTGCAGCCACGGCAATGCCGGCAAGAAATTCGCCGCCCAGGAGAAGGTCTGGAACGATGTACTTGCCCAGCGGGCCGCCGGCAACCGCGCCATCATCGGCATGCTGGTGGAAAGCAACCTCTTTGAGGGCAGCCAGCCGATCCCCCGCAACCTCGCCGACCTGCGCTACGGCGTTTCCGTCACCGATGAATGCGTCGGCTGGGAGACGACGGAGAGGATGCTTAGGGGGAGGTAGCAGCGGGCAGGGGGCAGCAGGCAGGCACGTCATGCTGAAGCGCTTCAGCATTGGTTATTTCACACTTCATCATTCATCCTTCCTCCTGACCTTGTAGCTCCACCGGCCGGCCAGTCGCACGGGGAGCATGAGGGTGTTCTGGATGTTGGAATACATGTCGGCGGCCATGTAGGAGATGGCCTGCCGCGCCGTGAAGGCGCGGGGGTCCTCGATGCCCCTGAGGCTGAGCAGGGCAAAGATCCGGAAGAACATGGACATCAGGAACAGGATGCAGTGATAGGTCATGGGCAGGCCAAGAAAGTCGCCACGCCAGTCCTTGAGCCAACCCGCGAGAAGGCCGCCGAGCAAGCCGCTGGCCGTCCCGGCCGCAGCCACCACCACGCTGTTCAGGGCCACATAGGCCGTGTTGCGCCCGCCCCCCTTTTCCTGCCGCACCAATCCCAACAGGATGTTGTAGGACGCCAGGTCAACCCCCGGCCAGGCAAACGCCGCCACCAGGATTCCCAGGTAGGCCGGCATGACGCTGCCCTCGCGGATCACCACCCAGAGCACGCCGCCATGGATCACGAAAGCGGTGGCGATCATGGCCACCGGCTTGCGGCCCAGCCGGTCTATCATCCGTCCCCAGAACGGCACGGCAAACATGGCGACCAGCACAGGGCAGGTCATCAGCAGGAAGTTGGCCTGGACGTTCGACATGTTGGCGACATCAAAGGCGTACAGCCAGGAGAACTGCCCGATGTAGCCCACGGAAAAAGTCAGCATCGCCGTGAACCCGAGGTAGCGCCTGAAGGACCGGTTCCGGAGCGGTTCCACAAACAGCTGCTTCCACCCGTAATGCTGGTTCTTCTCGTGCCCGCCGAAGTCGGGGATCCGGACAAAGAACAGGATGTCGGCAATGCCGCACACCGCCGCCACGGCCAGCAGCAGGCTCAGTACCCGGCTCAGGGCGAGGCCGCTGACCCCTTCCGCCCAGTCCAGGGCAACGCCCACGGTCACCGTGAGGACCAGGCTCACGAGCTGTCCCGCCTGGGTCCGCCGCGACAGGTACCGGCCCCGGATGCGGGACGGCACAATATCCGACAACCAGGAATACCAGGCCGGCGCGGTTGTGTGCTGGGCCGCCGCCGAGACCAGCATCAGGGTGATCAGTCCCAGCGGGGCGTGATCCGCTGACACCAGCCAGGGAATGGCCGCGATGACCAGCCAGAGAAAGCGGTGAATCAGGTTGGCGACCATGAAGATCCGCTTGCGGTGCCCGTACCGCTCCACGAGGAAGGACGCCGGCAACTGGGCGAAGGCCGCCAGGAACGGGATGGCGGCCAGAATCCCGAATCCAAACTCCGTTACCTGCAGCGACTGGGCATAGCGGGTCAGTGTCGCGCCCGTGGTGATTGACTGCCACGAGGCCCCGAAGATCCACGCGATCAGGATCCGCCGCAACACCTCCCGCCGACCGAATTCACTGGATGGATCGTCAACTTGAGTGGGAATCATGAATCCATTTCCTGTCATCCCGGCCGCTGTTTTTCCAGCGACTTCGCGGCCGACCTCAGGGCGGGCAGGACCATGCGATCCTTCTGCCGATTCAAATAGGCCTTACTGGCAATGATGCGGGAAATCGGCAACGCCTTGAGGGTGATCTTCCCGACCGGGACATCAACTGCCGTTTTGATTTCCTCGTCGAACTCCCCGATTCCATGAACTGTGAGCACAATGTCGAAACAGTCCACGGTCTCACCGGAAAACATGGGGGGATTCAACCCGAACGGGGGCACCAATACGGCCCCAAATTTCTTCAGAGCCTTCCGTATTCCCGGATGATCGATGTTCCGGAACCAGAGATCCACATCCTGGGTTACCATGGGAGCGCCTTGGAGCGCGGCGGCAGATAGCCCGACAACCATGAAGGGCACCTTGTTGCGGGTCAGCTCCCGCAGGAAGGCCACTTCCCTATCGGCGAATATGAGATTTTCGCGCACGGATCAAGGCCTTTCTCAACCGCTCTATGGGGGGCAGCTCCAGATTCATCAGCGTCCTGAACACCACATCCCGGTCACACGCCGGATGCTGTCGGCAGATCTCATCGGTCCTGGCCTGAAGCTCACGGATACGGCGGACCTTGGCGGAATCGTCACTCAGGAAACTGGCGGGACTCACGCCAAGCCGATCCGCCACCCGGCACACGGATTTCGGCAACACGGATTCCTTCCGGGTCATCGCGTAATAAGCCGTCCGGCTGACCCCGGCATCCCGAAGGAGATCCTTAAGCTGGATCCGGCGCTCGCTGCACAATTGCTTCAGTTTTTCCGAACTCAGTCTCATTTTCATAAAGTGCTATATTTTAGCACTTTTGTCAACTTCACCCAATCCAGGCCAATGCCACCGTGGAAACGGTGATGTCGGTCTTGCGGGGACGGATCTGCGTCCGGGTAATCTCGAGCGAGGCGGGATCGCCCCCGGTCTGGATCCGGAGGGTTTCCTGATTGAACTCCTGCTCGAGGGCATCGAGCCGCGCCTGGACCGCCGCCACGCTTTCATCGGCCCGCTGGATGTCGCCGCGTTCCCGCAGGGTCCTGCCGGCCCCGCGCATCGCCGTTGCCGCCCGGCCCATGTTGCCGACGCTCATGGCCTTGCGCCCGAAGAAGGCGCCGAGCACCGTCGCCCCGATCGAAATCGCCGTCTGCATGGCCTGCTGCCCCATCTGTGATTTTTCGGCCGCGACCCGCGCCTCGGCCCGCCGCAACTGCTCCTGCACCGTCGCCAGTTTCGGGGCATAGGTACGGCGAAGCTTCTCGACTTCCACGTCCCGCTTCTCGCGCAGCGACACCGCTAGACGCGCCCGGAAGTCACCTTCCGTCTCGCCCGGCTTCGAAACGGCCTTGAGCGCCTCGCAGGCCAGCAGGTCCAGCGCCACACCCTGGTAGAGCCAGGATTTCAAGGACTTGGCCCACAGCTCGTAATTCTTGGCCCGCAGGGCAGCCGCCGGCAAATCACTGAAGCCCGCCCCGGGGAGCGGCTCGGTATCGAGGGCATCCTCACCGCGCTCCAGCACCTGCGCCGTCTCCCACGCGACATCCGTCCCCGCCGCCGAGAAGGGCGCCACATGGACATAGGGCACCCAGCAATCCACATCGGATTTGGCTTCCACGAAATGCAGCTTGCTCACCGCGACCACACCGGGCCGGTAGAGCTTGGCCGGCCGCGCGCCGACCACGAAGTACTCCGGGACTCCAATCGGAGCGACGGGGCGCGACACCGGTTCGGATGAGCCGGAACCCTGAGCCGGAACGCGAGCCGGCACCGGGGGCGGGGTCGAAGCCACTACCGCGGGAGCCTGCGCCTTGCGTCCTTCCATCACCGACTGGATCTGTCTCGGCGTCATCGGTCCGCGCAGGTACGAGAGCGTCCAGCGGCTCTGGAACAGGACGGGGTGGTCCTCGTGGACGTTGTGCATCAGGAAGGTGCGCTTACCCAACTGTGACATCATGGTCTCCAGCTTCTGGCGGTCGAAGCCGTTCGGGATCGCGCTCTCCAGGCCGTCCATGACCCGCGCCTTGTCGCGGTCCGTCTGGAGCCTGCCGATCAGCCAGGTCCCCGCATTCGCCAGCCCCTTGTAGTCCAGGTCGACGGGATTCTGGGTCGAGAGCACCACGCCGACGCCGAATGCCCGGGCCTGCTTGAGCAGGGTCAGCATCGGCACCTTGGAGGGCGGCATCGCCGAGGGCGGGAAATAGCCGAAGATCTCATCCATGTAGAGCAGCGCCCGCAGGCTGGTTGTGCCCGACTGGGTCCTCATCCAGCTGACCATTTCATTCAGCAGCAGTGTCACCACGAACATCCGCTCCGTGTCGGAGAGGTGCGCGATGGAAATAATGGAAAGCCGGGGCTTGCCCGCCGGCGTGTAGAGCAAGCGCTGGATATCCAGCGGCTCGCCCTCGAGCCAGGTGGAAAATCCGGGCGAGGCCAGCAGGTTGTTCAGCGCCATGGCCAGCTCCAGCCGGTCCTTGGCCGGGTAGAACGTTTCCACATCAAACACCCCCACCTTGTCGAACGGCGGTTTCTGTATGGCGCCGATCAGGGCGGGAATATCGAGACTGCGCCCTGCCCGCCAGGCCTGGTCAAGGATATTGGCCAGCAGGATATGCTCGCGGCTTTTCACCGGGTCGGCGGTAACACCGGCCATGCCCAGCAGTCCTGACACGCAGGCGGTGATCCGGTCGCGCAAGACGGCGGCATCCGCCAGCACTTCCGGCGACGGTGCGGAGAAGGAGCGCAGGACGGAAAGCGGCAGGCCGGCCGTGCTGCCGGGCGTGTAGATCGCCATGTCCACGGCATCCCGGAGCCGGGCAATTCGGGCCGCGTCCTGCCCCCAGTCGGCCAACCCCTTCCGCCAGGTCTCCGCCGTTTTGGCGGCAAAATCTTCCACCGAAAGCCCCTGCCGGGCGGCCTCATCGGGATCCACCCACGGACGGAATTCCGACGGCTGGAGGTTCGGGAAGGTCAGGAGCAGGTTGCCGAGGTCGCCTTTGGGATCAATGATCAGGGCGGGAATACCGTCAATGGCGGCCTCTTCCAGAAGCCCCACACAGAGTCCGGTCTTGCCGCTGCCGGTCATGCCGACGCACACCGCGTGCGTGGTCATGTCCTTGGAATCATAGAGCAGCAGGTTGTCAGTCGCCGCGCCCTTGACGGGATCCACTTCCTTGCCCAAATAGAACACGCCCAGTTTTTCGTAATCCTGCATGAGAGCCTCCCTGAAAAGGCCGCATTCTTGCACCACTTCAGCGTCTTGAACAACTCCAAAAGACACTGGCCGCAATCTCATTTTCCTGCTTCCGCCTCAAGCCGGGAAGATTCACCACCCGCTTCGCTTGCTTTCAATTAACCACAACTCAAGAGGAAGACTTCACCACTGATTTGGGAAATGAGGGAAATCCGGAGAAGAAGAGGAGAATGTTGCGGTATTTTTGTTTTGGGGTACCAAAATCAAAAATCCCGCAACGGTTCTTCCCGGAATATAGGAAAAACTCCATCGGTGCGAAGCGCCTCAAGACCGGTTCCCTGATTCATCGGGATGGTGTGACGCGATTCTTGCATGTGGTGTACTCGCCACGCGCAAGAATCGCGTCACATTTTCTTCTTCCCCTTGTCCTGAACTTGCCGAGGGGTCCTGATTTCCCCCATTTCCCAAATCAGTGGTTAAAATCTTTCCGACTTGTGGTTAATTGAAAGCAAGCGAAGCGGGTGGTGATCTGTATTATGTATGGTCATTTGAGAGACACTACCGTAGCGTCCCGGCAATTCGGCGGTTGGCGCGGGGCATGGGGTATTCGGACAGGGCGGAGGGCGTAATCCACTTGAGTTCCACCGAGGCCTTGGGGCGGGCCCGGCCGGAGACCCAGTCGCACCGGAATGCTGTCATGGTGATCTTGAAGTGGGAATAGGCATGCTTCACGGTGGCATAGGGCATCCCCACCCGCACAGCGAGCCCCGTCTCCTCCGAGATCTCGCGAAGCGCCGTCTGCTCCAGCGTTTCGCCTTTCTTCTGCTTGCCCCCGGGAAATTCCCACAGGCCGCCCAGCATCTGGTTCTCTGCCCGGCGTGCGATCAGGATCCGACCCCGCTTCCAGATGACGCCGACGGCGATCCGGTAATGAGGAACTTTCGCGGCCTTTTCGACGACCGGGAGTTCATCCGTCCGCTTCGTCCTGAAGGCCACGCAGTGCCGCGACAGGAGGCACTGGCTGCACTGCGGATTCCGGGGCTTGCAAACCAGGGCGCCGGTTTCCATCATCGCCTGATTGAAGTGCGACGGGTTGACTGTTCGAATGAGCGGCGTCAACCGGGTCCGGACATCATCCGCCAGCGCTTTGTCGCGCATCGGCGTGTCGATCCCCCACAGCCGGCTGCACACCCGCAGGACGTTGCCGTCCACCGAGGGCACCGGCTCACCAAACGCGATACTGGCGATGGCGGCGGCGGTATAGGCCCCGATCCCCGGCAGCTCGCGCAATCCTGCGGCCGTCCGGGGTGGTATTCCCCCGTGTTTTTCCAGGATCAGACGCGCCGCCTGATGGAGATTCCGGGCGCGGGAATAGTACCCCAACCCCTCCCACAACCTCAGGACTTCCTGGAGATCGGCCAATGCCAGCGCTTCAAAGGATGGAAACCGCGCAATGAACCGGTCGAAATACGGGATCACCGTCACCACCTGCGTTTGCTGGAGCATGATCTCGCTGATCCAGACCTTGTACGGCGAGGGGTCGCTCCGCCACGGCATGGGCCGGTGTTCCCGTTCAAACCAGCGGACCAGTTGGCGCGGCCAGGGCACCGTCAGGTTGTTCTCACGCTTGGACATAACTGAAATTATGGCATACTCTGCGGCAAACAAGGAGGGTGATGTTATGAAAATGCAGGTGGCAGTCATAACCGGGGGCGCGCAGGGCATCGGCAAAGCCATGGTTCGCCAGTTTCTGCGTGACGGGTATTCGGTCGTTATCGCCGATGCGGATGAGGAAGCCGGCCGGGAAACCGCGTCTGAATACGCCGCGCTTGGCCCCCTCCGCTTTGTCCTGACCGACGTGGCCTCCGAGACTGATGTCGCCCGCCTGACGACGGACACCGTGGCCTCCTTCGGTGGTGTCACCGTGCTGGTCAATAATGCCGCCATCGCCTGCAACCGGCCGATCTGCGACCTCACTCTGGCAGACTGGAATCGCGTCCTGGGCGTCAATCTCACCGGGCCCTGGCTCTGCGCCAAACACTTCGCGCCCTCCCTGCGACTGACCCGCGGCACGATCATCAACATCGCCTCCACCCGCGCCCTGATGTCCGAGCCCCACACCGAAGCCTACTCCGCCACCAAGGGCGGCATCGTGGCCCTGACCCATGCCCTGGCCGCCAGTCTCGCCCCGGATATCCGCGTAAACTGCATCAGCCCCGGCTGGATCGAAACCGAATCATGGCGCAAGTCGAGCGCCCGGACCACTCCCACCCTCACGGCCGCCGATCACCAGCAGCACTGGGCCGGACGCGTGGGACATCCCGACGATATCGCCCAGCTTGCCGTCCACCTCGCCTCTGATAAGGGCGGATTCATCACCGGCTCCAATTTCGTGATCGACGGGGGCATGACCCGGAAGATGATCTACGTGTAAGTTTTCCGAGGATTCTTCCTTGATGATCTACTGCCATTCTGACATTTTCATTTTATGAACCCTTCGCCCATGAAACCCATCTTCCTGAGCCTTTTTTTCGCCGCCTCTCTCTCCTTGAATGCGGAGGAGATCTTTCCCAAGCCCGGCTGGACCGACAAACCCAACCCCCTTGCTTCCCGCGACGCCGTTCCGGGCGGGGAACTGACAGCCTTCGGGTTCCAATCCCCCAAGAGCTTCAACTACTATCTCGACAACAACTCCTTCAGCGCCGACCTCTTCAGCGCCCTCTACGAGTCCCTGCTCACGCTCAACCCGCTCTCCCCCGACTATGAGCCCGGCCTCGCGGAAAAATGGTCCATTTCCGACGACAAGCGCACCTTCACGTTCTGGCTGAACCCGAAGGCCCGCTGGAGCGACGGGCGGCCCATCACCGCCGCGGACATCAAATGGACGTTCGACACCATCATGAACCCCGCCAACCTCACCGGCCCGCACAAGGTTGGCCTCGAGAAGTTCACCAGCCCCGTTGTGGTCGACGACCAGTGCATCCGCTTCACCACCACCGAGGTGCACTGGCGCAACCTGGGCGCCGTGGGATCCCTGCAGATCCTCCCCCGCCACGCCTTTGAGAAGCTCGATTTCAACAAGGTGAACTTCGAGTTCCCCGTGGTCTCCGGGCCATACCGGCTGGGCACCATCCGGGAGGGGATCTCCGTCACCCTCGAGCGGCGCGCCGACTGGTGGAACCGTAACGCCGCCGCCTCGCGCGGGACCGCCAACTTCCAGACCCTGAAATTCAAGTTCTTTGAATCCCAGGAAACCGCCTTTGAAGCCTTTAAGAAGGGTGAACTCGACCTGTTCCCGATCTACATGGCCAGGCTTTGGATGAACGAAACCAGCGGGGACAAATTCTCCCGCAACTGGATCATCCGCCAGAAGATATCCAACTACGACCCCATCGGGTTCCAGGGGTTTGCCATGAACATGCGTCGCCCCCCTTTTGATGATGTCCGCGTCCGTAAGGCGCTCTGCCACCTGGTCAACCGCGAGCGCATGAACGCCACGCTGATGTACAACCAGTATTTCCTGCACCGGTCCTATTTCGAGGATCTTTACGACAAGGCGCATGCATGCCCGAATCCCCTGACGGCGTTTGACAAGGACCAGGCGCGGCGGCTCCTCGCCGAGGCGGGATGGAAAGCCAACCCGGCCACAGGGCTTCTGGAGAAAGGCGGACATCCCTTCCGGTTCCGCTTCCTCGAGCGCGATTCCTCCGCCGGGAAATTCTTGTCCATTGTCGCCGAGGACCTGCGCGACGTGGGAATTGACATGCAGATCGACTCCAAGGACCAGGCCGCCTGGACCCGCGACATGGATGAATTCAACTTCGACATGACCTGGGCCGCCTTTGGCTCATCGCTGTTCAAGGACCCGGAGGGCATGTGGTCCTCGCGCGAAGCCGACCGCAAGTGCGGCACCAACATCACCGGATTCAAGGACAAGACGGTGGATGAACTCATTGAGCGGCAGAAACCGATGTTTGACGTCGCGGCCCGCCACGCCCTCTGCCGGGAGATCGACCGGATCGCGTTCAACCAGTACCCCTACGTCCTCCTCTGGAACATCAACTACAAGCGCCTGGTCTATTGGAACAAATTCGGCACCCCGTCCACCATCCTCGGGAAATTCAACAATGAGAGCGGCGCCTATTGGTACTGGTGGTACGACGCGGATGCCGCCGACGACCTGAAGAATGCCATGGGGAAAAACCTTCCCCTCCCTCGCCATCCCGCGGAGGTCAGCTTTGATGCGGCGTTCACCACGCCCGCGGAGTGAACGTCGTCGGGAGCTTATTTCAGCAGGCAATTCTCACGGGTAATCTGACAGCTGCGCTCCGTGTATTGATGAAACTCAATCCGCACCCCGGCGGGGTCCGTCGTCCACATCTGCCAGCTGTGGTCCGCTCCGAGCGTTTTCGGCGTCACCTCGAATCCGTTCTCGACCAGTCGCCTGCCGACCGGATCCAGGTCGTCGACCTCGAGGCAGAAATGCTGGATGGGGCTGATCGCCTTGGCATCGATCTTGTCACGCTGGAAAATCTCGATGAACAATCCCGGCGACACTTCCAGGTAGAACCCGACCACTTGATCCTTGCAAACAAAATCAAACGTCTTCCTGAATCCCAGTCCCTTGCAGTAGAACCGTTCCGCCGCGGCTAGATCCGTGGCAGCCAAACACACATGAGCCAAACCCTTGATCATGACGCACTCCCCTTCGTGTCGAACAAATCCACGCCCTCACCCCGGCGCGAGCCGGAATCCGCGCTGATGCGCTCAAGCATCCCGACATTGCACCACGGTCACTTTTCCGTTGTTCATCGCGGCTCCCCCTGACCGGCTGGGTCAAGGAAAAGACTGATCTCGGTAAGGGCCGGACATACCGGGCTTTCCAGAACCCTGAAGCGCAGCCTCCTCGTGGTGCAGGTCGCGCTCCGGACCAGGCAACGGTTCCCGATGGCGGTACCGCGATGATACTCCTGCCAAGCACCAGCCTGATCGATATCGAGCGCGAAGCGGTCGATACGCTGCCCGAGCGGCAGGAACTCCCGGAGGCTCACGACATTGAAGGTTACCGCCTCCGGGAATTCCAGCACAACCTCCGCCGCGGGCGCATGGTCATCGGTCGCCCAATAGGTGCCGGGGCTGTTATCAACAAGGTTTCCCGGGGAAAACCGGGGACTATTGCCACGGGTGTTATTGGCCGTGACGCGCGCCCCCTGCGCGAGGTTGCGGCCAAAGATCTCATTAAGCCGCTGGCGGAATCCTGCCAGGCTCCTCACATCGTTCTCATGGAGTTGCCCCCGCCGGTCGGGCGGCAGGTTCAACAGGAAGGAAGCGCCCCGGCCCACGGACTTGAAGTAGAGGTCGAGCAGGTTCGCCGGGCTTCGCACCCGGTCGTCTTCCGAGGGATGATAAAACCAGCCGGGACGGATGGAGACGTCGCACTCCGCCGGCAACCAGGTGTCACCTTTCCGGTAGCCCTGGTTCAGCATCTCCTCGTCGGAAGCCCAGGCCTTGACCATGTCGGCCTCGACGCCCGTGGCCCACTGCTCCCCGCCAAACCCCGGGTAGAGGGAGGCGGTCGAGAGCGTTGACCAGCACGGGTCGCCAGCGATTCCCTGCTCGTTGCCGACCCAGCGCACATCAGGGCCCGCATCGCTGAACATGACGGCCCGGGGCTGGTTGCGGCGCACGATCTGCCATGTGTTATCCCAGTCATAGTAGGAGCGCCGGTCAATCTGCCGCGTCTCGCGGGCGCCGCCGTAGTAGCCGTCCCCTCCATTGGCACCATCGAACCAGACCTCGAAGAGTTCGCCGTACAGGGTCGTCAACTCATTCAGTTGATTCTTGTAGTACTCCACATAGGCTGGGCGGCCATAGTCCGCATGGTTGCGGTCCCAGGGCGAGAGATAGACACCGAACCGGATCCCGTGCCGCCGGCAGGCGTCGGCTATCTCGCGCACGACATCGCCCTTCCCGTCGCGCCACGGGCTGTGCTTCACCGAGTTCTCCGTGTATTTCGACGGCCAGAGACAGAACCCGTCATGATGCTTGCAGGTCAGGATCAACCCGGCCATGCCCCCGGCAGCCGCCGCCATGACAATCTGGTCCGCATCAAAGGCGGTGGGAGCGAAGATCTCCGGCCGTTCATCCCCGTAACCCCACTCCTTGTCCGTAAACGTGTTTACCGAGAAGTGCAGGAAGCCGTAGAATTCGTGCTGATGCCAGCTCAGTTGGCGTTCGGCGGGAACCGGTCCGAAGGGTTCCGGCGCAACCGGTTCCGGAGACGTTTTTGTCCGCGTTTCTTTCATGTTTCAATCGGGAACTATTTCGGCATCTCGCGTGTCACGACCTTGTCGGCCGGCATGTCTTCGGGCTTCGGCGGTGGCAGCGTGACCTTGCCGGTGGCGGCCCACTCGGCGCCACGGGCCAGGGTAACCTGGAAGCCGACACCGGACATCGACCGCGTGTCGTGGCCGAGCACCGTATGGAATACACGGCCCTTACCGTAGTTGATCACCATCAGGATCGGCTCATTCTTGCCGGTCCCCGCCTTGTCAGGCGCGGAAAACGCCGTGGCAATCACGGTGAGGTTCGTTGCCGGACCACGCATCTTGGCGTACAACTCGTCGCTGGCGTGCTTCCACTGGGGCGGCAGCCCCTTCAGGATCGGGTGTGCCGCACGCGTTTCGACAACGAACTCATGATTCGCGCCGTGCGTGCCACCACTGCCGGGCGATTCATCCCGCACGATCTTGCCATCCTGCCAGTACAGCATCGGCCCCGACTTCTCATTGCGACCACCCCAGCCGCCGACGCCGATCATCTCGTCGTATTCAGCCCAGCCGCCGAATGCGTTGTCGGCAGCATGGACGATAACCAGTCCGCCGCCTTTACGAACGTACTCGACGAACGATTTACGCACAGCTTCCGGCCAGTTCTGGCCGTTGTAGTTGTCAACCACCACGTCATAGCCCTGGAACTTCGGCTGCCACTCGTTGCCGATCGCGCCGGAAGGCGCCGTGGACACATCGACGGTGAACCGGCCGGTCTCCTCAAGCGCCCACTTCATGACAGGCGTCGTGGTTTTCCAGTTGTGATTGTTCTGGCCATCAATGATCAGCGCTTTCAGTTTGTCCGCCGCCTGGAGCGTCGAACAGACGCTTATGAACGCAAACAGTGACACGCATAGTGTTGAGAGTCTTGTCTTCATTTGATTCCTTAATTGCTTCCTCGTTATCCTGTCGACCATCGTGAACGCTTATTTCCCTACAGTCTCGATTACCGCCCTGGCCCTGTTGACTATTCTCTGATTCTTGCTGGCCAGAAGCTTGTTCGCCACATCCCTGACCTTATCGGCGGGACCCTCTTTACGAAGATGCTCGACGATATTCAATGCCGATATTTCGGCTTCGTTCCGCACCGCGGGATCATCCAGGTACATATTCACGATGGTGAGCGTAACGGCATTTCTGGCATTCTGCAGGGTGCCGGCAATCATCTTTTTTTCGTCCTCGCGTGTCGCCAGTTCCGCAGCCTGCTTGAACATCTCGCCCCGTTGCTCCGTACTCAGATTGGGGCCACTCCCGGCAAGCCGGATATAACCCCTGAGCGCCAGAATGCGATCCACGGCCTCGGGCGCGTTTTTCGCCAGCTCAAGAAGGTCACCTGCGGCAAGATCGTTGCACCACGCCGACAGCGACCGCACCGCAGCAACATGCATTTCCTTGTTCCCGGACTTCATGGCGCTCTTCACGATCTCGAGGGCGGCGGGACTGCCGACTACCGACGCCAACTCGATGATGGCCATCTTTGAATTTTCCGAAGCTTTGTCATAGTACGGAAGAATCACGTCGAAGCACTTGGCCTTGTCCCCGGCGCGCGCACAGACATTCCGCGTCACCGCCACGGCACGCGACACTTCGCCTTCATCCCTGATCGCGAACGCCGCCTTGGCCAGCCCGGCAAGATCCTCATCCGTCGCAATAGAATTGAAGCTGTCCCACGCCAGCAGCCGCAGTTCGGGATCAGCATCACTCACAAGTTGAAAGAGAGAGGGCTTCACCTCAGCGCAGCTCCTGGCAACCAGGGCGCGGATTGCCGGGGCCCTGAGTTTCTTATCCTCCAGCGCCGCCAGGAGCGCCGCATTGACCCCGCTTCCAGACATCCTGACGATGGCTTCCCTCGAGCCGCCCGGCAGGCCCAGCAGTATCCTCACCGTCCCGGCATCGCCGATCCGGCTTGAGGCCAGGATGGCGGCATTCCGGACCGGCTCGTTGGTGCTGGCCAGGCATTCGGCAATGCCGGCAAGCGCCGCCTGGTCCCCGCGCGCCCCGAGCGCCGTGATCAGGGCGGCCTTCTTCTCTTCCGGCAGTTCGCCAAGCAATTTAACCATGGCTTTTGTCAGGCACCCGCTCTTTTCGCCGCAGACCAGGGTCAATACGCCGCCGCTCATCCGGGGATCATCGCCCTTGATGAAATCAACCATCCGGGAGACCGCCCGTTTCTCGTCGACAGCAAGCAACCCGCTCAGGGCTGCGATACGGTGGGTTGTCTTGCCCTCAAGGACCTGCTCATAGAGCTTCCGGGCGTCAGATCCCTCCAGACTGCGGGCACAATCCAGCAGCGCGACCATGTGAACCGGCTTGAGGCTCTCCGCAGGTTGCAGTTTGCGGAGACATTTCGCGGCCGTCGTGCCGCCAATCCTGCCGAGCGCGCTGATTGCCGCGGAGGCAACCGCCGGATCTCCATGGGCGGCCAGTTTGACCAACTGCTTGGCGGCCTTGTCATCCCGGCGTACACCAAGACTCCCGATTATACCAATCTTCACCTTGTCAGAGGCGCTCCCCAAGGCAACCCGCATCGCCTCGTCGGCTTTCGGGTCAGCCATACGCTCCAATACAAGTCTGGCGTAATGGGAAAGGACCTCGTCAGTGAGCAGCCCGGCCACGGCGGGAATGCACTTCGCGGTCCCGATCTGCTGCAACATGCGGCAGGCAAACTGCTTGCCGTCCGGCGTGGCATCCTTTGCCGCCACAACCGCGATCAGCGAATCCTCGACCGCACCATGCTGGGCGACGGGTGTCTTCTGCAGAAGCTGTTCCGCTTCATTCACCGCATTCCCCTCACCGTATTTGTACTTCGCCAGATCCTGCCACACATCACCAAGCGAAATCCCCGCCGTGAGGCAGACAAGAGCTATTATCGTCGTTATTCTATTCATGATTATTCAACCGTATTGTTTTTTTGATCCAAATCGCATTTGCTAGATCTGCCAGGGCCCCCGTCGCGGCCTGTCAACCAGCCGGCTGGCCTCCGGGTCGCCGATAAAGTCTTCCTTCACGGGATCCCACTGCAGCCGACGATTCAGCGTGTAACAAATGTTGCCCAGGTGACACACCGTCGCCGTCCTGTGCGCATATTCCACATCCTGGAACGGGCGTTTCCGGCTGATGACGCAATTCACCAGATCCTGGATCGGCGAAGTGGCGCCATCCTCGTACCAGCGCAGCCCCGGAGGGACCTTGAACTCACGCAGCGGATGCGCCTCGCCCTTCTCGCACATGTACTTTGGCCCCTCCTCGCCGACATGAAGCTTCATGCCGTTGGCGAAGACATAGGTGAGGTATTTATTATCCTTCCCGTCGGGCGGCAGGATTTCCGTGGGCCCGGTGTGGTCCAACCCCATGCCGTGCAGCGCGGCCCCGAATTTATGCCCGCCCCAGTCCGTCATCATTCCACCCGAGTAATCGGACCATGACCTGAACCCCTGGCCCCCGAGTCCGTAGCTCTGCCCGCAACGGAACCGGTGATAGGGCGCCCACGGCGCAGGCCCGAGCCACATATCCCAGTCGATGGTATCGGGCGGGATCGGCTCCCCGGGCAAATCACACTGCCGCGGCGGGCCTCCCGGGTCTGCATAGACATCAAGTATTTTCCCGTAGTACCCACTCCTCGCCGCACAGGCAAGCGCACCGTAGTCCGAGATGACACGCTGACTGCCGGACGAGAGGACACGCCCGTACCGGCGGGCGGTATCCACCATCTTGCGCCCCTCGCCAATCGTCAGCGTCAGGGGTTTCTCGCAGTAAACATCCTTGCCGCTCTTCATGGCATCGATGGAAATCTGCGCATGCCAATGATCCGGTGTCGCACACAGGATCATGTCGATGTCATTGCGCGCAAGAACCTCGCGGTAATCCACATACCCCTTGCAGTCCTGGTTGTTGTAATGGTCGTTGACGCGTCTTTTAATCCCATCGAGATTCTGCTTCTTGACGTCGCACACCGCCACAACCTGGATCCGGGGATCATTCATGAACTGCCCCAGGT
>Ga0007794_10000290_pt1 | contig 15469 bp, 17 predicted proteins | sample CryBogmetaGMA5M_FD_60365 | JGI IMG/M metagenome (GOLD analysis project Ga0007794, IMG submission 60365) | Freshwater microbial communities from Crystal Bog, Wisconsin, USA - MA5M | ecosystem: Environmental > Aquatic > Freshwater > Lake | place: Crystal Bog, Wisconsin, USA | collected 2009-07-06
AAGACGCCACGTGTCTGTGGCGTCCAATGCGCGCGCACTTGTTCCGCACTGAGCTGAAAACGTTGTGCAGCAGTGGTCGGCACTAGCACGGCGCGACCTTCTGCTGCACTCACAAACTGACGGTTGCAGGGGTAGCTGGGGTCCGGCATCAGCACGTCATCGCCTGCCTCAATCAAGGCCAAGCATGCCAACTGCAGCGCGGCAGAGGCACCTGCGGTGATGACGATGCGTCGCGCTGGCACATTCACACCAAAACGTGTGCTGTACCAAGCGCTGATGCGCTCGCGTAACTCTGGGATACCCAGCGCCGGTGTGTATTGCGTGACACCGTCGTACACGGCCCTTGCTGCCGCTTCTTGTACCAAGGGCGGTGCGGTGAAATCGGGCTCGCCGATGTTCAAGAAAATCATGGGCGCATCGGTGTGCGCCACCAAGGCTGCGCGTTCAGCCGCTGCTTTGGCGACTTCCATCACATAGAACGGTTCTATGCGTTGAGCGCGCTGTGCGACCTTCATCATTCGTGGCGCAGTTTGCCTTTGGCTCGGTCTGCCTGCACTTCGAGGGCGCGCAACTGAGGTGCCAAGCCGTTGAGCACACCGTTCACATACTTGTGGCCATCGGTGCCGCCAAATGATTTGGCGAGCTCGATGTATTCGTTCATCACCACGCGCCATGGTACGTCGATGCAGTGCTGAAATTCATACGCCCCCATCCACATCACAGCGTGTTCAATCGGGGAGATTTCGTTGAACTTGCGATCGAGCAGGGGTTCAATCAAAGCGTCCAATATTTCGCGTTGTTCGATGCAGCCATAGAGCAGTGCGTCGTAATGCACGGAATCAGATTTGTTGAAGCCGCTCAAGTCGCGGGTGAACAGATCAATGTCGGCGGCTTCGTTTTGACCGACCAAGAATTGGTAGAGGCCTTGCAAGGCAAACTCACGCGAGCGGCTACGCCCAGATTTGGCGGCACTCTTGCGTGGCACTTTTTCTTCTGTTTTCAAGGTGTTCTCGCTCATGCCAACTTCTCCAGCAACAGGGCCATTTCTACGGCCACGCGTGCAGCGTCACGGCCTTTGTCGGATTGACGGGCCACAGCTTGTGCCAAGTCTTCGGTGGTGATGATGGCGTTGGCGATGGGAATGTGATAGTCCATGGCCACACGGGTGACGCCCGCGCCGGATTCGTTGGCGACCAATTCAAAGTGGTAGGTCTCGCCACGGATGATGCAGCCCAACGCGATGAGCGCGCTGAACGGTTCTGGATCTTCAATTTGCGCGAGCGCTTGCAAGGCCAGCGGCACTTCGAGAGCGCCTGGCACATACACGTGGGTGATGCGGTCGTCCGCCACGCCCATGGCTTTGAGTTCGGTGATGCAGGCGGTGGCCAATGCGTGGGTGATGTTGTCGTTGAAGCGTGCTTGGACGATGCCAATTTTCAGCGTGCTGCCGTCGAGCGTGGTGGTGGAGGCGAGGTTAGAGACGAACATAATTTTTATTTTTTGATGGTTTTATTCTTTGGACAGGTAGCCCGTGATTTCAAGTCCGTAGCCCGTCATGCTGGGCATGCGGCGGGGGTTGCCCATGAGGCGCATTTTTTGAACGCCGCAGTCGCGCAAGATTTGCGCGCCCACGCCGTAGCTGCGCAGGTCCATGCGGCCGCGTTCTGGGCCGTGCGCTGAGCGAGCTGTGCCGTCGAATTGCGAGAGCAGTTGTTCGCCACTTTCGCCGCAATTCAGCAAGACCACCACGCCTGTACCTTCCGTGCTGATGCGTTGCAGCGCCGCGTCCAAGCCCCATGAGTGCATGACGCGGTTGGGTTCGAGGGCGTCGAGCACGGACAGCGGTTCGTGCACGCGGGCCAGCACTTCGGTGTCAGCGCCCCATGCGCCTTTGACGAGCGCCATGTGCACAGCGCCGCTGGTCATGTCTTTGTAGGCGTTGGCCGTGAACTCGCCGTGTGCGGTGTGCATGGGGCGAGAGCCCACTTTGTGCACCAACGATTCGTTGCGGCTGCGGTAGGCAATGAGGTCGGCAATGGTGCCGATCTTCAAGCCGTGTTCGGCCGCAAAAATTTGCAGATCAGGCAGACGGGCCATGGTGCCGTCGTCTTTCATGATTTCGCAAATCACGGAAGAGGCCGAGCAGCCGGCCATGGCTGCCAAGTCGCAACCCGCTTCGGTGTGGCCTGCGCGCATGAGCACACCACCGTCGACGGCTTGCAGGGGGAAGACGTGGCCGGGTTGCACCAAGTCGGTGGGAAGGGTGGCCTTGGCCACGGCCACTTCGATGGTGCGTGAGCGGTCAGCGGCAGAGATGCCGGTGGTGACGCCCTCAGCGGCTTCGATGGAGATGGTGAATGCAGTACTGAACACCGTGCCGTTGCTAGCCGCCATGGGTGGCAACTTCAGATATTCGCAGCGTTCGCGGGTGAGTGTGAGGCAGATCAAGCCGCGGCCAAAACGGGCCATGAAGTTGATGGCTTCGGGGGTGACGTGGTCAGACGCCAACACCAAGTCGCCTTCGTTCTCGCGGTCTTCTTCGTCTACCAAGATGACGATGCGACCGGCCTTCATGTCGGCCACGATGTCTTCGACGGGGGAAATGTTGACAGGCGCTTGGCCTGTTGCGTTGGCGGTACTCATGCGTTGACTTTCAATGAAGCAGCGTCGCCCAGCGAGGCGTCAACACGCAACATGCGTTCAACGTAGCGGGCAACCGTGTCAATTTCGAGGTTCACCGTGCTACCCGTTTTGAGCGAGCCCAAAGCGGTGTTGTCCACGGTGTGAGGGATGAGGTTGATGCTGACTTCAGTGCCGCGCAAGCCCATTGGGCCTTCGGCATTGAAGAAGTCTTGCACCTGGTTGACCGTGAGGCTAACCCCGTTGATGGTGATGGAGCCCTTGTAGGCCAGGTACTTGGCTAGGTCGGTGGGGGCCATGATGCGCAGCTCCCAGCTCTCGCCGATTTGCGCAAAGTGGCTCACATGGCCGATGCCGTCCACATGGCCCGACACGATGTGACCACCTAAGCGGTCGTGGGCACGCAATGCTTTTTCAAGGTTGACGCGGCCCAGCGCTGCCAAGCCACTGGTGCGAGCCAGAGATTCAGCAGAGATGTCGATGGTGAAGGTGTGTGCGCTCGGGTCGAAGCTGGTGACGGTCATGCAAGCGCCGTTGAGCGCGATGCTGTCCCCCAGTGCGACGTCGTCGAGATACCCAGCCGGCGCCTGCAGTGTGAGACGCTTGCCGTGGTTTAAAGAGCTACCCAGGTCGTGGACAGCGGTGATGCGCCCCACGCCGGTGATGATTCCGGTGAACATGGGGGATATTTTGGCAGGTTTACGTGCTGCTTACCGCCCAAGGCGAGCCAATATCCGTAAATCAGGACCGATTTGTGTCACTTCGTGAAACGTGAGTGCTTTTGCTTCACTCAAACGGGTGAGTGGCCCCAAATTTGTCATGCCTCGGCCTTGGCCTATCAACTGTGGCGCGAGGTAGGTGAGCAGTTCGTCCACCAAGTTGTCACGGAGTAGCGAACCATTGAGTTTGTGGCCTGCTTCTACATGCACCTCGTTAATTTGCTTTTGGCCTAAGTCTTTGAGCATGGCCGCGAGGTCCACCTTGCCGCTGGGGTTGGGCAGGCAAATGACGTGTGCGCCTTTCGCCTCTAACGCCGTGCGGCGCTCGGGGTGGTTTACCGCGCAGTAAATCCAGACGGCGCGTTGTGGCGCAAACAGTTTGGCAGTGAGCGGCGTTTCGAGCTGGCTGTCCATCACCACCAGCGTGGGCTGGCGTGGGGTGGGCATGGCGCGCACGTCGAGCTGTGGGTCGTCTTCCAACACGGTGCCTATGCCCGTGAGCACAGCGCAAGCGCGGGCGCGCCATGCGTGGCCATCGTCACGCGCAGGGGCAGAGGTGATCCATTGGCTCACGCCGTTGTTGAGTGCGGTTTGGCCGTCGAGTGACGCAGCGATTTTCAAGCGCACCCACGGCGTGCCTTGGGTCATGCGTTTGAAAAACCCGATGTTGAGCTCCTGGGCTTCTGCACCGAGCAAGCCCACATCTACCTGCACGCCTGCGGCACGCAAACGCGCAATGCCTTGACCGGCTACCTGAGGGTTGGGGTCGTTCACGGCCACCACCACACGGGCCAAACCTGCGTGAATGAGTGCATCGCAGCAAGGGCCGGTGCGGCCTTGGTGGCTGCAGGGCTCTAGCGTCACATAGGCGGTTGCACCTTTGACATCGTTGTTTTTGGTTTGCGCATCACGTAGGGCCATGACCTCGGCATGTGCCTCGCCCGCACGTTGGGTGTGGCCGCTGCCGAGCACCTGGCCGTCAGCACGGACGATGATGCACCCCACGCGGGGGTTGGGCGAGGTCAAAAACAAAGCCTCGCGCGCCAAGGCCAAGGCGAGCGTCATGTAGGGGGTGTCGTGCGCAGAAAAACTCATGGCGCAATTATGAATGGCTTGGCTTATCGACTCCAGCACTGAGCCGCTGTTTGGCTAGCGCCTTGGACGCCGCGCACCCCCAGGTGGTTGAGCGTGAAGGTTGCGCAGGCATCCGAAGTTTGAATCCCCACAGGCGTCGCGCTGAGCGTGAAGCTTTGCGCGCTGCTGGTGACGCTCATCTTGTAACGCTGGCCTTCAACTTGCAGCACGCTGGCGGGTACATCGCCAGTGACGGGGTAGCTGCCGTTGGCGCTGGCGGCGCGCTCTAGCCAATGCGCGGCTTGTAGCAAGGACACACGCGCTTGTGCGCGTTGGCTGCGCACGATCAAGTTTTGGTAGCTGGGCCACGCAAGACTGGCAAGTGTGGCCACGCAGGCCAGCGCGATGAGCAATTCGATGAGTGTGAAACCTTGAGAGGAATGGGTGTGTTGCATGGTGCCCCTTAATCGTGCAGCACATGCCAGCTGTGCCATTGGCCTGTGTTGGCGGTGAGGCTGTTGCGCGCCCAGATGGTTTGAATCACGGTGCTGCTGCCGGGCATGACGCCGTTGGCGAGTGTGGTGATGCGATAGACGAAGCTGCTGGTGTTGGCCTGCGGAAATATCTCCACCCAATACCAGGCGGTGTTATCGCCATACGGCGTGTCGGTGGCGCTCACAACCATGGCGGTCGCGGTTTGTGCTTTCCAGTAACTGGCTTTGGTGGCGCTGGCATCGAGTGTGTTGGGGGCGCATATGCCTGCGTTACAGGGGCCTGGGTTTAAGCGCTGGCGTAAGACCGCGTAGTCCGCCAAGGTGTTTGGGAAGAACGCGTGTGTTTGGATGGCGTTTCCTGCCGTGTGACGGGGGGTGGGCGTTGTTCCCAAAATATCCGCCAAGGCGACGGGCAGAACAGCCTCGGCTTTGTGTTGGGTGCGAAACTGGTCAGCGTCTGCGTTCAGCAGCATGTCGTTCACCCATAGGTTGCGCAAAGCCAGCAGCGTGGCGATGCTGGCTAGGGTGAGCATGACCATCAGGGTGGGTAGCGCAAAACCATGGCAACGCCTTGAATGTGTCATGGCGATACACCCTCACGGTTGCGCAAGGCCACGACGCGTTTGAAGGTGCGACGCACGCGGCCATCGGCCGCGAGTGCTTCGCCTTGGCACCCTTTGTTGCTGGCGTTGGGTTTGCTGTTGTTGACGGGGTTGATGCTCATCACCCGAAGACATACCTCAATGGCCAATACATTTGCCATGGTGGTGACTTGGTCTGCCGTTTTCCATTGGAGGGTTTGTGCGCTGGGATTGAGCTCGGCGTAGCGCACCTGGAAATCTTCTACCCCCTCGGCCAAGGCTTGGTAGGTGCTGCTGGTGAGGTTCAGGTCTTTGCAGCTCAGCTCTTTGTTGGTGTTGAGTTTGTAGTCGTTGCGTACGGTGGTGTGTGTGCTGCCCGTGTTGCCCTGGCAATCGATGGCATCGAGTGCATGCCAATGGCCGAGCGTGAGGCTCTCGACATATTTGGTGCCGTTGAGGCCTGCGAGCGCGGCTTGGCCCATCTCTTCGCTGGGCGATAGGTCTACGGTGAAGTTGCCGTTGCTACTGGTGTCTTTCAGATAGGTGGAACCCGCCATCTGCGCTTGCTCTCGAAGACTGCGCAGGGCGATGCGTGCGTTGGCGTGAACGGCATCGGCGGCGGCCATGGCGTTCCACGTTTGTTGGCTGGTGCTATAGGCCGCGGTGGCTGCAGCAATCACCAACAAGCCCAAGACCATGCCAATCATCAACTCGGGCAAGGTGTAGCCGCGTTGTGAACCTTTGGGGCTGTTTGGTTTTTTCACCGGTCTGGCCTGAAGAACAAACGCCAGCAGCTCATTTGTGCAGGGCAAGGGGGCGTGCCTGACGTGGTGTCTGTGCGGTAGGTTTCGGCGGCGTCGCGCCAAGCGATGACGATGCCCCACCAGCCCGCGACGCCTTGCAAGGAAAACACGGACGCATCGCCTTCTGGAAGTTGGCTTTGCAGCGTCTGTTGAAGTTGCTGCAGATCCCATGCCGCTAGGTCTTGGCGAGAACAGGCGGTGGCGCTGCAATCAAAAGCAGCAGTGGCCGAGCTGCTGCCCCATGCTTTTGCATACATCACCCGTTGCGGTGTGTTTAGGCGCATGCGTTCGGCCAGATCGTCGGCAATACCCGATGCCACCGAACGCATGAGTTGTTGGCGTTGTTGGGCCAAGGTTTGCTGGTGCATCCAAAGCAGGCCCAGCACGCCGAACGCCAATACGACCAAAGCCATAAGTGCCTCCATCAAGACCATACCGCGCTGCGTGTGGGCTAGCTGCATGACTCGCCCGATTGCCAGCGCAAACGGCTGGCGCTGCTCAAACACAAGGTGTTGGCAATATTGAGTGTGGTTTGTCGCGACTTGATGATCCAGCGGTCACCCACCGTACCAAGGTCGCCCCGTTGACTGATGTCGAGTGGGTCTGATTTGGCAAACGTCACTTGCAAGGGCGTCTGCAGTTGCGATGTGTGCAGCACGGTCGGCGCGGTCTTGGTGCTGAGCTGCCAACCACAACTCCAATCGTTGTCGGCGGATGAGGCCCATGTGCAATCGCGCAAGCGAGTTAGCTGCAGAGCCTCGCCGCGTTGTAGGGCGCGCACGCGTGCGGTTTGTAAATCGTTCATCAGTTGATCGCGTGCGGCCTCAACGCGGCTGCGTTCTTGCAAACGAAGCCAGCCAGGGATGGCAAACGAAGAGATGACGCCCAGAAGGGCCAAACACACCAAGAGCTCCACCAGCGTGAAGCCTTGAGATGAGGGTGTTTGAGTCATAAAAAAACCTAGCGGTTGCATGCAGCAAATGCTAGGTTTTAAGAGGTTTTCAGCGCATCGCCAAAACTCAAAAATTACTTGCGAACTTCGTCCACCAAGCTTTTGAAATCATCGATGTCTTCGAAGCTTCGATACACGCTGGCAAAGCGGATGTAGGCGACTTTGTCGAGTTTTTTGAGCTCGCGCATCACCAGCTCGCCAATGCGGGCGGAGGGGACTTCACGTTGACCCACTGCCAGCAACTTTTCTTCGATGCGTTCAATGGCATTGTCCACTTGCTCGGTGCTCACGGGACGTTTGCGCAGGGCAAGGCTCATGGATTCCAATATTTTTTCACGCTTGTAATCAATTCGGCGACCGTCTTTTTTGACGATGTTCGGAAAGCTCACGTCGGGGCGTTCGTAGGTGGTGTAGCGCTTTTCACAGGCGCCGCATTGGCGACGGCGGCGAATGGAGTCGCCGTCTTCGGACATGCGGGTTTCGACGACTTGGGTTTCTAGGTGACCGCAGAAGGGACATTTCATTTTTTGTACTTTCTTGTGCTGGGCTCGCTGAGGGTATTTGGCATTGGCTGCTTCCTCATGCTGGCGTACCTGCAACCCGTGCCCTATCCGGCGAGAAGCCTTCACGAATACAAACTACCAAAAACAAAACCCCCGACACAAGGTGAGCGGGGGTTTGAAAGAAGTTACTTGTAAACAGGAAACTTAGAAGTCAGTGCATGAACCTTGGCTCGCACCGCTGTGATGTTGGCTTCGTCGTGGGGATTGTCCAACACGTCAGCAATCAAATGGGCGGTGAGGCGGGCTTCTTCGTCCTTGAAGCCACGTGTGGTCATGGCGGGGGTGCCGATGCGCACGCCGCTGGTGACGAATGGCTTTTCAGGGTCGTTCGGGATGGCGTTCTTGTTGATCGTCATGTGCGCGGCACCCAAGGCAGCTTCGGCTTCTTTGCCGGTGATCTTCTTCGAGCGCAAGTCGACCAACATCACGTGGCTTTGTGTACCGCCGCTGACGATGCGCAGTCCGCGCTCGGTCAGTGTGTCAGCCACGATCTTGGCGTTCTTCACGACTTGGGCTTGGTAGTCTTGGAATTCAGGCTGCATGGCCTCTTTGAACGCCACGGCCTTGGCCGCGATGACGTGCATCAGCGGGCCACCTTGCAGGCCAGGAAAGATGGCGCTGTTGATGGCTTTTTCGTGCTCGGCCTTCATCAAGATGATGCCGCCGCGTGGGCCGCGCAAGCTCTTGTGCGTTGTCGACGTGACCACGTCAGCGTGAGGCACGGGGTTGGGGTATTGACCTGCAGCGATCAAACCCGCGTAGTGGGCCATGTCAACCATGAAGATGGCGCCAACTTCTTTAGCCACTTTGGCGAAGCGTGCCCAGTCGATGTGCAAGCTGTAGGCAGAAGCGCCAGCCACGATCAGCTTAGGCTTGTGTTCGCGGGCTTTGGCTTCCATGGCGTCGTAGTCGATGGCTTCGTTGGCATCAAGGCCGTAAGACACGGCGTTGAACCATTTGCCAGACATGTTCAGTGCCATGCCGTGCGTCAAGTGGCCGCCTTCAGCCAAGCTCATGCCCATGATGGTGTCGCCGGGCTTTAAGAAAGCCAAGAACACAGCCTCGTTCGCCGATGCGCCGCAATGCGGTTGAACGTTGGCACAGTCGGCGCCGAAAATTTGTTTGATGCGGTCGATGGCCAGTTGCTCAGCCACGTCCACGAATTCGCAGCCACCGTAGTAGCGCTTGCCTGGGTAGCCTTCGGCGTATTTGTTGGTCAGTTGCGAGCCTTGGGCTTGCATGACGGCGGGGGAGGCGTAGTTTTCGCTGGCGATCAGCTCAATGTGGTGCTCTTGGCGGGCGTTTTCAGCCTGAATGGCGGCCCAAACTTCGGGGTCTGTTTGTTCGATCAAGATGTTGCGGTTGTACATACTGGCAGTCCTAAAAAAAGGTGGTTTTGTGGCTGCCCAGGCGAACGGCAAAACACCTCTGTATCAGAGGCTGCGCGCTTCCCAGTGGTCATACATCCACGTCAGCGGTACAGGGTTTGGACCCTGCACGCCTATCGCCAGTTGCGCACGGGTGAGAGTTTACCGCGCTTCATCATCGGCATTTATTCGCCGTCATCTTTGCCAAATGGGGTCAAGCGCTGCGCTTTTTCCCACAAACTCTCCAAACGCGCTGTCGCGGCCTCTGCTGCGGTAGACGGCCCTGCGGTGATGGGCACCTTCACGCCTTTGGCCACTTGTTGCAAGCGGACGTTTTCGGCCATCACTTTGCCGGCGTAGCCTTGGTCATCCTTCATATTGCCCGCGCCCACGTAGAGTTTGAGTCCACCTTCGAGGCTGCCGGCGCGGTTGATGCACTCTTTGAGCACATTCACACCCACCCGGACGTTGGCCACGGGGTCGAAGGCGGCCAAGGAGCCGCCAAAGCCTTGATACTTTTGTTCATGGATCTTTGTCATGACCTGCATCAGGCCTTGGGCACCGACGGAGCTTTGGGCGAAGGGGTTAAAACCCGATTCGACCGCCATGACCGCCAAAATGAGGGTAGGTTCGATTTGGTTGCTAGGGCCGACGTCATAGGCTTCGGCCACCAAAGCGCTCAAAGGTTCTGGTGCGACGTGGTATTTGCGGCTGAGCCAATAGGCCAAATTGGATTGTTGTTTAGGCAGATCTCGGGGGTCGGTGGCGGTGGCGCGGTCGACGGCTTCTGCGTCGGTGGCAATGCCCAGTTCATCGTATTGGCGCTCTTGTAGCCAGCTGATGACCTTGGCCTCGGTCACCACGCGCAGATCGGGGCGCACGGTCAACGCCACCACAAAAAAGAAGATGGAGAGCCCGACAACGGCCAATCCATTGTGAGAAATGGCGAAAAAGCCTTGCGCCACATCACTAGCAAAGGTACGTAGACCTAGCTGTAATCTGGCAATCATAGGGATGGACATAAATTTATAAATAAGGAGTAGGCCAAAATTTTAAAGCCTCGGCGACAATTGCGCCTAATTTACTGTGAGCCCTACTTGTGACTGATTCTTCTAACAAACCCCTCGACCTCGCCGCCCTAGATACTTTGACTGGTGGGGCCTTTACCGTTTCGACCGCTGCGGACCGCACTGCGCGCCTGCGCGACTGGCTCGCTGGCCAACCTACGTTGGAGCAACTGCAAGCCGTTTTTGACGAAATGAGCCACCGCGACAAAGGCGCCGCCAAAGTGCTGCGCGAGAAGCTCGACGAGTTACGCCGCAGCAAAGGGCAAGACGCCTTGATCGTGGAGTGGGCCGCCAAAGGTGAAGCCTTGCGCGATGCGCCACGCATCAACGTGGGTGACGCCATGGGATGGCAACGCGACGCAGCCAAAGCCGGTGCGCCTCTTTCACGCGAACCTTTGGCTGGTCTGAAAGCCGCTCTCGCCGAACGTGTGAAGGCCGTGGAAGACTTGCAACACCAAACCCAGGTGCAGCGCGAAGCAGCCGTTCTTTTGGCGCAACGCATTGATGTGCTGTCCACCAAGCCTTGGCAAGATGCCTTGGCTCAGCGTGAATCTTTGCAAACGGACTTGGACCGTTGGGCCTCGCAAGCCCAGGCGCTCGCCGCTGATGTTCAGTGGCCCAGTGTGGATGCCAAGTTTGCACCAGCGCTGCAAACCAGCACGCAACAAGTCCAGGCTGTCTGGACCGCTTTTTGTGAAGCCCTGGCTTTGACCGAAGCCGCCGCCGCCGATGCGACCGCGCCTTTGCCGGCCGTGCCCGCTTGGTCTGACCAAATTCGTTTGACACGTGGAGAGGTGATGCCCCAAGCTGCCTCGCCAGCCAAAGCCCCTAAGGCGGTGGCGCCGGGTTTGGATGCCACACGCAAAATCAAACCAACAGCTGACAAAGCTGTGGTCGATCAAAAGCGTTTAGAGCTGACCATGCAAGCCGAGGCCTTGTTCAAACCTGCGCCTGTGGCCAAGCCCGTGAAAGACAAAGCACCCAAGGTCGAACAAGCAGCCCCTGAAGCCGAACTGACCCCGTCCGTGTCCATCGAAGCGCCCGCAGCCCCCGAACACGTGGTGATTGAACCCGTGGATGTACCTGAGGTGACGGTGGACGCCATTGACACCGCTGCGGCACCTGATGCCGCCGCACCAACTCCAGCCGCAGCCGTAGCTAAAGCCGACGACGTGGTTCGTATTCCCGCCATGGGCGGCCGCAAGATGCAAGAAACCTTGCGCAACTTGCGTGAGCAATGGAAAAAAATAGACAAAGAAGCCGCGCCCAACCCCGCCTTGTGGAAACGCTTTGACGCCGCCTGCAACCGCGCCCATGAAGTGGTCGATGTGTGGCTCAAAGAAGCCCGTGCCCAAACCGCTGCCCACAAAGCACAACGCTTGGCCCTGATCGAAGAGGTCAAGGCTTGGGCAGTCGAGCATGCGAATGGCCCAGATTGGAAAGGCGTGGCGCGTCAGTTGCATCAGTTCGCTCAACGCTGGCGCGACAGCGGTCACCTGAGCGAAAAAATGTTTGCTGAATTGCAGCCCGTTTGGAAAGCAGCGATTCACGCCGCGCACGAACCCCTAGAAGTGATGCAAAAAGCCAGCCTGACGCGCCGTCAAGCTTTGATTGCCGAAGCTCAAACCTTAGGCGCTGCTCCGACGCTGCGCGTCGATGCGGTCAAAGCCTTACAACAACGTTGGCAAGAAGAAGCCCACGCAGTGGTCTTGGATAGAAAACTAGAACAAAAGCTGTGGGATGCCTTCCGTCAACCGATTGATGAGGCATTCGCCCGCAAATCGTCGGTACGTGAGCAATCACAAGCTGCTTTGACGCCGCATGACAAAGCCGTGTTGGATGCTGCCAAAGCCTTGGATTCAGCCACGGCGAAAGGCGATGCCTCACAGATCCGCGCCGCGATGCAAGCGTTGGAACAAATCGCACGCGGTGAAGTGGTGGCGGCTAGCCCCGTGGCTGCACCTGTGGCTGCCCCCGCCGCAGAGGCTGCTCCTACAGCAGATGCAGTAGAAGCCATAGAAGCCATAGAAGCTGCGTCTGTCGAGCCAGCCGTCAATAGCGACATGCCGACCGAGTCGTGTGAATCAACCGAAGCGGTCGCGGAGCCTGCAGAGGTGGTTGCCCCCGTTAAGCCCAAAGCAGCCGCACGTCCGGTGGTGGCGATGCGTGGCGATGACCGTCCAGGTCAAAAACGCACAGAAGCTGCACCTGCCGGACGCGGTCGCGATGGCAAACCCAGTTTTGGCCGTGACGGCAAGCCGCCTTCACGAGATGGTCGCGACGGTTTCGGTGCGCGCGAAGGCTTTGCGCCACGCGGCCCTCGTTTGGGTGATGCTGCATTCCGCGCCCAACGCTTTGCCTTGGAATCCGCTCAAGACGCATTGCGCCGTTTGGCAGCACAGGCCCATGGCGAGGTGTTGACGCAGCTCATGCACGCATGGGAAAAGCGCGATGCCGCCCAGCTGCCTGCAGCGCAAGCCATTGGCAGCAAGCTGTCACCGGCCCAACGTACGCAATGGGCGCAGGCTTTGGGCGCTCAGCCACAAGGCGAGGCGGTCACGCCGTTGTTGCGTCTTGAAGTGGCAGCCGATTTGCCAACACCCGCTGCGCAAATGGATGCGCGCCGTGCGTTGCAGTTGCAAATGCTCACGCGCCGCAATGATCCATCACCACAAATGACGTGGGCGGTTGATGCGGCTCAGGTGTTAGGTGGTGCCTATGACGAAGCGGCTGCGCGTCGTTTGCAAGCGGCACTCAAGGTGTTGCTCAAGCGCTAAGCGCTCAAAGGTAATCGGCACAACCCATGTTTGTCGTCCTGCGCTTGTGCCCGTAGCCAACTCAGCACTTCAAGGCGTGGGGGCGTGGCATCGGCATGCCAATCGCTGAGCACCCAACGGCTTAGGCCACGGCCCAAGTCGTGTTCAGCGGGCTTGTGGGTGTGGCCGTGCAGCAGCACTTGCGCGCCAGTGGCGTTGAGCCCATCGATGGCCGCTTGTGTATCCACATCAGCGTAGTCGGTCTGCGTTTGTTTGCGGGCTTCGCTTTGGCTGCGAATGCTGCGGGCATAGGCTTGGCGTTCGGCCAAAGGTTTGGCTAAGAAGGCACTTTGCCATGTGCTCTGGCGAACCTGGGTGCGAAACGCCAAGTAGTCATGGTCAGCCAAGCACAGAGCGTCGCCGTGGCTGAGCAAGAGGCGAGAGGGGTGGCCGGCTGGTGTGCCGAGGTCCAACACCGTCGGGTCACTCAAACCGTGCAGTCCAGTGGCGTGCAACAAGTCAGGGCCAACTAAAAAGTCGCGGTTGCCACACATAAAGTACACCGGTATGCGTTTTGCCGTACTTTGCAGAACGGCCATGCATTGCAACGCAAAAGGGTCTTGGTTGTCATCGCCGACCCACACTTCAAACAAATCGCCCAAGATAAACAGGGCGTCTGCCGGCGTGTGTGCCATGTGCTGGGCCCACGCCCTGAAAGTGGCGGGTTCACCTGCATCGAGGTGCAGGTCTGAGATGAAATCGATGCGTTGCCACGCGGGCTGGGCCCGCACACACGGGTGCGTCATGGCTGGTTAAAGCGCGACGGCCTTCTCGATCACCACGTCTTCTTTTGGCACGTCGTCATGGAAGCCTTTGCGGCCTGTTTTGACGGCTGCGATTTTGTCAACCACATCTTTGCCACCCACGACTTGACCGAACACGGCATAGCCCCAACCTTGCTGGCTGGGCGCTTTGTGGTTCAAAAACTCGTTGTCAGACACGTTGATGAAGAACTGGGCCGTGGCCGAGTGAGGGTCAGACGTGCGAGCCATCGCCAAGGTGTAGTGGTTGTTTTTGAGACCGTTGTTGGCTTCGTTTTCAATCGGTGCATCGCAATCTTTTTGCGTCATGCCCGGCTCAAAACCGCCGCCTTGCACCATGAAGCCTGGGATCACGCGGTGAAAAACGGTTTTGTCGTAGTGGCCTTTGTTCACGTAATGCAGAAAGTTCTCAGCGCACTTCGGTGCTTTTTCAGCGTCCAGTTCGATGGTGATGACGCCGTAGTCCAAGATATGCAGTTCGACTTGTGGGTTGCTCATGGTGTGGTTCCTTAATTGAAGAGAGGGGCTAGCACGTGCTTAGAGCACGGTGGCAGATTGAATAACGATGGGCGTGCGTGGCACATCCGATGAGAAGGGGCCACCCATGCTGGTGGGCGTGCTCTTGATTTTATTGACAGTCTCCATGCCCGACACCACTTTGCCAAACACGGTGTAGCCGGGTTGTTGTGGGCTGGGGTCTAGGAAGGCGTTGTCAACGACGTTGATGAAGAATTGCGAGGTGGCGGAGTTGGGCACATTGGTGCGCGCCATGGCGAGAGTGCCAACTGTGTTGCGAGGGCCGCCTTTGGCCAAGGCTTCGCGGCCTTCGTGCTCAACCGGCGGACGTGTGCGACGCTCGAGATAACGCTGGTCGTAACCGCCGCCTTGCACCATGAAGTTGCCAATCACGCGGTGAAAAATCGTGCCGTCATAGTGCTTGTCGCGCACGTATTGCAAAAAGTTGTCCACGGTCTTGGGGGCTTTGTCGGGGTAGACCTCAACCACAAACTCACCCGCATTGGTGACGAACTTGACGCGGGGTGCGTCTTGGGCAATGGCCACTTGGGTCAAACCAATGAAGGCGAGGGCGCACAAAGCGCGACGGGTGAGGGAGGACAGGTTCATGGTTTACCTTGAGTCAATGCGAGGACGGGTTTGAGACGTTCAATTTTTTGAGCGGGTTCGCTCTGTTTGGGGGTGATCGCCAAAGACCGTTCGTACGATTGGCGCGCCATGTTGACCAGCAAGTCGCCCATATTTTCGTGCGCAGCAGCGTAATTGGGGTTGGCCCGCAAGGCCGCATCCAGCGAGGCTTTGGCGTTTGGGTAGTCACCCTTGGCGGCGTAGAGCACGCCTAAGTTGTTGTGGGGCTCGGCCAACTCTGGGTACTCTTGCGAGAGGCCAAGGTACACCTTCAACGCGGCATCTGCTTGGCCCTGACGCTCAAAGATGTAGGCTTGCCAAAATCGCATTTGTGGGTCACGCGGGTTGGTCACTAAACCTTTGTTGACCAGCACCAAGGCTTGTGGGTACTTGGCTTGACGCAGCATCTTGCGCACATCATTGTGTGGCGTGCTGATGATGGTTGGGAGCGTTGATTGGCCGGGCTGCCACTCAAAGTCCTCAATGCTT
>Ga0007794_10000292_pt1 | contig 15452 bp, 12 predicted proteins | sample CryBogmetaGMA5M_FD_60365 | JGI IMG/M metagenome (GOLD analysis project Ga0007794, IMG submission 60365) | Freshwater microbial communities from Crystal Bog, Wisconsin, USA - MA5M | ecosystem: Environmental > Aquatic > Freshwater > Lake | place: Crystal Bog, Wisconsin, USA | collected 2009-07-06
CCCCCTTCTGGCGATGGCTCGACCGAACCCGGCTTTGTGCCGCCGATGGACGCTGCCGGCGGGACCGCCGCGACAACAAGCCCCCGGGCGGGGAGAGTGGAGGCTACGGGAACCCTGCCCCAGAACCGACCCCTTGCCGCACTGATTATCGTACGCCTCACCGCCGGCGATGTACGCGATGCACGCGCCACGTCACACGGACTGGAGGGGTTGCTCGCCGAAATCAGGGAAAGAACCGGCTTATCGTATCGCATGGATGCCAAATCCCTGGATGAAATCGACACGGAACCGGATAAGAACCCCATCCTCTATATGACGGGACACTATCGCTTCACCTTCACCCCCGCCCAGCGCGCCAAGCTGCACAGCTTCATGACGGCGGGAGGCATGGTGATTTTCGATCCCGCACTGGGGTCGCAACCTTTCTATGATTCCGCCCGCCATGAACTCGGCGTCATATTCCATGATGCCCCGTTGCAACGCCTCAGCAACGACCATCCTGTTTTTCATTCGTATTACGATCTTCTTCACATTAACTACGGGAGCGGAGTCCTTGCCCGGAACCGTAACCAGGATGACCACGAGCCTTGGATGGAAGGTGTTACAACCCATTGCCGCATCTCGGCGGCGGTGTCGCGCTGGGGGATGGGCGCCGGTTGGGAAAAACGGTCCCGGGATAACCTGCCAGCCTACGACTCCGAGGAGGCAATCCGCCTGGGGGTAAACCTGTTTTCCTATGCCACGGCCGTCCGCGGCTGGATCAAGCAGTCCACCCCCCTCCCCCCGCCCAAGGCGACGGCGACGGGAGTGGACAAGCTGTTTATCGGGCAGATCGTCTATACGGGCGAATGGAAAACGCGGCCTTCCGCCCTGCCTCTCCTGCTACGGGCCTTCAACCAGAGAACCGCCGTGCCTGTTCAGCTCGATGTGAGGGAACTACGGCTTTCGGACCCCCGCATCTTTGACGCACCGCTCCTCTATATCACCGGGCACGAGGGATTCCGCCTCCATGACGGGGAGGTGGCCATGCTGCGCAAATACCTGACCAATGGAGGGTTCCTGTTTGCCGAAGCCTGCTGCGGGCGCAAACGATTCGACCAGGCATTCCGTGCCGAGATGCGCCGCGTCCTACCCGAGAAGACAATCGCCCCCCTGCCGCGCAACAACGATGTATTCTCAATCCCCAATCCAGTCAAACAGATCACCGTCACCCCTTCCCTGGCCAACCAGCTGGGGAAAGCGGTCATCGCACCCCTGCTTGAAGGGTTTGAGATCAACGGCCATACCGCCGTGATCTACAGTCCCTATGGCATGGCAGGCAGCTGGGAAAACTCACAAAGCCCCTATGCTCTGGGGTATAATGACCCTGAAGCCCTGAAACTCGGCCAAAATATCCTGATGCATGCTATTACCCATTGAACATTGATAAACAGCACCACACGCTCCGGCCGGAATCGTTACCGATTCCGCTCCAGGCCTGCGGCACATTATTCGGAGCGGAATGCGTAAGCATTCCGGCCGGAATCGTTACCGATTCCGCTCCAGGCCTGCGGCACATTATTCGGAGCGGAATGCGTAAGCATTCCGGCCGGCATTGTTACAGAAATTTACTCATGTTGCTTATCTTCAACCACTTACATCATTTTAAAAATAATTGTGTAACCTTTCGGGGGGGGAAGACATTATGTAGGTGAAGGGTGAAGACCCGGTGGTGTAAACCAAAGAAAAGGAGACCAGAATGAAGTATATTGTTCCAGCGTTGGCCGCGACCTTGTGCGCGGGTGTTGCATTTGCGGCGGGTGATGGTAGCGATGAGGCCGGTTTTGTGGCGCCTCCCCATGAAGTGAAGTTGCCGTCCGCCCCGCCCCGCAGTGTTGCCTCGGCGGAGACCTATATCGCGGGTGGTTGCTGCAACCCGATGGCCCGTACCGAAGCCAAGAAGCCGCCGGTTCCGCCGGCCCTGGTTTCGAAGCTCACGGAGTAATGGTTTAACTCACGATAAATGAGTTGACCATTGAACGAACGACAGGGTAATAGCTGTCGTTCGTTTTTTTTGCACCATGAACCTCCAACGTTGCCCCATCCTTGGTTACGGCAAAAGCGAGACGCCCGAGAACACCGTGCGGCGCCTCGAATCCGCGCTGAGCCGGCATTACCAGTTCACGATCCAGGAGGGTCGTACCGCCGAATACCTCTACTGGAGCGGTCTGTTCATGGACGGGAATGACGCCGTGGGCATGGGCAAGGGCATCTCCCCCATCCTCAGCCGGGCCAGCGCACTGGCCGAAACGGCGGAACGCCTGTCCATCCGCGACCTGTCACGGCTCCCGGGATACATGAAGGCGCACCAGCGGGATGTCCCCAATGCCCTGCCGATCGAGAAACTGCTCGTCCATGTCTCCTCCGCCACCCCTGATATCATCCGCAAAATCCAGGACACTGACCTGGCGCAGCACTGGGTGGACGCACGCTCCCTCCTGACCGAAAAGACCGTCAAGGTGCCCCTCGCCTACATTCACGGCATCAGCGGAACGAACGGACTCGCCTCCGGCAACCGGCTGGAGGAGGCGGTCGTTCAGGCCACCGCCGAGGTCTTTGAGCGACGGGCCGCGATCACCGTGCTGCGCAGCAAACTCATCATGCCGACCTTTGACGCTGCCACCATCGGCAATGCCGTCATCCAGACACAACTGGAAGCCCTCCGGAAGCTGAACATCGAAATTGTGCTCAAGGATTTCTCGTTCGGCGGGATTCTCCCCTGCGTGGGCGTGTATCTCGTGAACCATAACGTGCCACCCGACCTGCAGCTCCATCACATCCTCAACGTCGGAACCTCGTTCGATCGCGAGGATGCCATCATGCGAGCCCTGACTGAATTTGCGCAGGGCCGCAAGTTTGAAAACCGGCCGGTCCGGGAGGGGTTCGAACGGCTTAAGTGTTTGGGTGATGAAACCGACCATTTCCTGGCCCTGTTCAAGTACGGTTATGTATCCTACACCCATGCCGATTTCCTCAAGGAGGGCGATGTGGTTCCCTTCGAGCGCGGAACCCTCTTCACCGACTGCCTGGATGAAATCGACCGCGCAAAAACGATCTTCCGGCAACTCGAACGTGATTACCTTGTGGTGGACTGCACGGATCCCCGCATCGGCTTCCCGGTGGCCCAGGTGATCGTGCCGGGGTATTCCGATATTCTTCCCTACCATCCGAAATCCAGCCGCGTCCTCTTCCGCGGATGGAGCCGCGACGACGTGATCGGGTACTATGATGAAGCCAAAGACTAGAATCCGCCTGGTTTCAATGCCGTTCGCCTCGCTGGCGAGCCCCTCCCTCGCACTTACCCAGCTCAAGTCCGTTGTGGAGCAACGACTGCCCGGCGAGGTCGATGTCGAAATCCTGTACCTGAACCACGAGTTTGCCGGCGCCCTCGGCGATCTCAACGCCTACCGCCACGTGCTCTCAAACCGGGGCTTCATGAGCGGGATCGGGGACTGGTTCTTCCGGCAGGCCGCCTTCCCCGACGCCCCCGACAACACCGAAGACTATGTTGGCCGCTACTACTCGGGTAGCGGCGAGAGCGAACGACGGGACTGGGAGCTGCTGTTCGAAAAGCGGGCGGCGGTGAATGACTTTCTCGATGGCGTGATCCGGAAATACGCCCTGGCAGATGCCGATATTGTAGGCATGAGCGCGCTCTTTGCCCAGACCATGGCGTCCTTCGCACTGGCACGCCGGCTGAAGGCCGTCCGGCCGGACCTCATGATCGTCATGGGGGGCGCCGCCTGTACCGGGGAGATGGGGGCGGAATACTCGCGGCAAATCTCCTGCGTGGATTACTTCTTCTCCGGTCCCGGGCTGGTCAGCTTCCCCGAATTTGTCAGCCGCTTCGGCAACGGCGATCTTGACGGTTTGAGCGCGATCAACGGCGTCCTGCGGCGCGGGGAAGGTCCCGGCCTGTTCGGCGACGAGCGCGACATCCGGGATCCCGTCATGCTCGATTACGACTCCTTTCTCAACTCGGTCGACCGCCATTTTCCCGGGGGCGGGGTTGAACCGATCCTGCTGTTTGAAACCTCACGCGGATGCTGGTGGGGCGAACGGCAGCGCTGCACTTTTTGCGGCCTGAACGGGCCTTCGCTACGGTTCCGCGAAATGACGCCTGAACAGGCGACCGCCCACATCCAGTCCCTGTATCGCTACACACCACGCTGCACATTCCTGGAGAGTGTGGATACCGTCCTGCCACGGGACTATCTGAAGGGCGTCATGCCCGGCCTCCAGACGCCCCCGGGCATAAAGATCCAATACGAGGTACGTGCAACCCTGCGCGAGCCCGAGCTGAAAACCCTGTGTGACGCGGGCGTAACAATGCTTCAGCCCGGTATCGAAAGCCTGTCATCCGAAACCCTGGCCCTGATGAACAAGGGGACCACGGCATTCCAGAACATCCGCTTCCTCAAGGCCTGCGCCCGGTTCCCGGTCACGGTCGGGTGGAATCTGTTGCTGTTCTCGCCGGGCGAGCCGGTTGACACGCTCGACCATACACTCCGCCTCATCCCCACCCTGACCCACCTCCACCCGCCCCAGTCTGCCAGCCTGGTGGGCTTTGTCCGCTACAGCGAGTATTTCGACCGGGCCCTGGACTTCGGGCTGGACCTGAAGCCCGAGGATTTCTACGGCCTGACATTCCCATTCAACCACGAGGGCCTCGCCCGGATCGCCGTGAAGTTCAAGGACACCCATGCCGATGTCGCCTTCATGGAAGGCTGGCTGGACCGCATGAACGCGGCGGTGGAGCGGTGGAAGACCCGCTGGCTGAATGCAGACAACCTCGAGGAGGCCAGACTTTGCCTGGCCCGGCACGGGGACTCAACGGTGGTGTATGACTCCCGCGACGGCAGGGCTGTCCTGCACCGCCCTGGCGGCACCCTGCTGCCCCTGATTGAGTATCTTGACACGCCCCGCACCCTGCAGGAGATCGCGGCGGTCTATCCCGGCCGGGAGGGAGAGCGGGAACTGGACTGGCTACGGCAGCGCGGAATGCTCTTCGAGGAAGGTCATCGCGTGATGAGCCTGGTGATTGGGGATGAGAAGTAGGGGTTCCTGCGTGACTGAACGGAACCCTGCACCCGCCCTTTTATCGGGGCTTGGCGACGACACGCCAATGATTGTCGTCCGCCATCACAATGATATTGGCGCCCAGATAGGCGAAAATCACTCCATCCAGACTGCCGCCGGACTGGAGAACACCGGGTTTTCCGGCGCTGGAGTTGAACTCCACCATGGTGTCGCTGACCAGTCTGGCGGGTTCGAGGGTAATGCGGCTCGCATACGGCAGGGCCAACGCTTTTGCCAGATCAGACAACGTCCCCAGCCGGCTTGATTCCAGGACATATTGCTGGGATACCATATCCTTGATGACGCTCTTCTGCCGGTATGTCCAAGGCTTTCCCCAGCGATCCGTGAAGGGTGGCATTTTGACGATCTTCAGGGCCTTGATCGCCTCCAGGGAAGCCGGAAACTCGATATCCCGCACATAGATCTTCTTCAGGGCAACACGGACTTTCTCCCGGTCGAGCCTGGTCAACCAGCTGCGCGCCATTTCGGCACCTGCGGCCTGGAGAGACGTTGCATTCCCGGGAACCGCCAGCATCGGCTCCAGCAGCATGATCGCCGCATTGGTATCTCCCAGCTTGAGCAGGCGCCAGGCTTCAATGCCCGCCGCAACAACAACGAGCGGATCCTGGGGCGCCTTGGCCTTGAATTCCCTGCAGGCAGCCACCACGGCCGCATGGTCCGCTACACCATTGGTGCTGGCAACCCAGACCTTCCACAAACCGCGCTCATCGGGAGAAGGAGATTGGGCCGGGCATGTCACCCCTGAAGCCAGCCCCACCAACAGGCAGATCAGAAGAACGCTGTGTCGCTGCATGAGCTTCTCTCCTTGAAAAAAAGGGGAACCCCCGCGGGTTCCCCTTTTATACTGACGTAATCTCAGACTTACTTGGCCAGAACCTTGGCGAGGTCAGCGGCAGAGGCCGCATCTGCGGCATAGCCGTCGGCGCCGATTTCATCGCAGAAAGCCTGGGTCACGGGCGCGCCACCGATCATCACCTTCACCTTGCCGGCGAGGTCTGACGCCTTCACCGCATCCACGACTTCCTTCATGTTCGTCATCGTGGTCGTCAGCAGGGCCGAGGCCCCGATGAGCGAGGCGTTGTTCGCCCGGGCCAGTTCAACGAACTTGGCCGGCTCAACGTTGATCCCCGCGTCCACCACCTTGAATCCGGCACCCTCAATCATCATGCCCACGAGGTTTTTGCCGATGTCATGCAGGTCGCCCTTGACGGTCCCGATTACCACCACACCGCGGGGCTCGACCTTGGCCGCGGCCAGGGCGGGCTTCAACACTTCCATACCCGCCTTCATCGCACGGGCCGCGATCAGCACTTCGGGGACGTACACTTCATTCTTCTTGAAGCGCTCGCCGATGATGCCCATGCCGCCCAGCAGCCCCTTGTTCAGAATATCGGCAGCACCGATCTTCTCATTCAACGCCTGCTGAACCAATGCCTTGACGTCATTGGCTTTACCCTTCATCAACAATTCCTTGATCTGCTCCAAAACCGCGCTCATCTGATTCTCCTTTGTTACTGATCGTTACTTTTGTGCCCGAAAAAAGTGATAACCTACCGGACTCATCGCCCAAAAAATAGTCAGATCCCGCTTTTTTTATAACGATCTTGCTGATTCGAGGGAGAAAATTGACTAATTCCGCCCCCGCGATACGCTTCTGTTTACTTGACGCGATTGCGGAAATAAAGGAGATTCTCAGCAGTTTGACTCCCGGAGGAAAAGAAAACAGGACTCGCTGCCCGAAACACTCATACATCGTTCTTGCCGTATGCCCCAACTCTCCAAGCGTATATTGACCGATGTGATCCGTGGCGTCCACAAGGCTACCGGGGTCCGCCCCTTTTTCATGGACCTGAACGGGCGCACGGTGCGGGACTCGGACCCCCTGGGCGACCCGCCCCCCCGGATCCGGCGGATGCGCCTGTATGCCCTTCATGAAAGCGTGACAACGGGACAGCCGTATGAGTTTGAGACCTGCCCGGGCCTGACGAGCTGGCTGGTGGCGCTGGAAGACCGGCGTATCATCCATGGGGCGCTGATCGGCGGCGATGTCTTCTCGACCGCGGCGGGGGCATCCACGGAGGATTGTTTGCGAAGCCTGACGGGCATGGGACTTACCGCGCTGGCGGCACGCGGCTATCTGGCCTCCCGCACAGCCCTCTCCCCCGCCATGATCCAGGAGGCGGCCGCCTGCCTGCAGCGGGAGTTTTACCAGGTCAGCGGCTGGAAAGCGGTCCAGATGGAGGAGAATCGGCTCCGGTTCGACCAGCAGCGGCAACTTGCCGAGGCGATCGAGGACCAGCGCCGGCAGGGCAGCGTGTCCTCCTATCCGTTCGAGAAGGAGCGCATTCTGCTCTCCCATATCCGGGCGGGCGACCAGGACGGCGCGCGGCGCGTGCTCAACGAGATGCTGGGCGCCATGTACCTGACCTCGCCCAAGCTGGTGGTGCTGCGTGCCCGGGCCATCGAGATGATGGGTTACCTGACCCGGACGGCCGTGGAGGACAGCCCTGTAATGGAATCCCTGATCGAAAGAAACCACCGCTGGATGGAACGACTCATCCGCGCCCGCGACTTCGAGGAGCTCTCGCGGGTACTCACGGAAGCCCTGAACGATTTCATTGAGGGCATCTACCTGCACGGGTTTAACCGGTCCAACACCCGCGTCAGCCAGGCTCTCGACTTCATTGCACGCAACCACGCCCACCCTGTCTCACTGAGGGATATCGCGAAGGAAGTGGGGCTCAGCTCCTACCGGCTCGCCCATGTCGTGAAGGCCCACACCGGCAAAACCGTGCTGCAAATCATCACCCACACGCGAATCCAGCATGCCCGCCAGCTTCTCGAGAGCACGGAGAAATCCTGCACGGAAATCGCCTATGAGACGGGCTTCAACGACCAGAGCTACTTCATCAAACATTTCCGCCGCCTCACCGGCATCACCCCGGCACGATACCGCCGGATGAGGGCGGGCAGCAGACAGTGAGCCGGGATCCGCTGCCAACTGTCTACTGACTCCTTCGATGTGACCGGAGCTTCAGGAGCTCGAAGCCGGCGATGCTCAGAAGGCCTGCCCCGATGCAAATGGCGATATCGACGGGGTGCAGGATGGAGAACTTGAAGAGATTGCGCAGGAACGGGACGCAGAGGATCATCGTCAGGAACAGCGTCGCCCCGCCAAGCACCCACCACATCGCCGCGTTCGGAACCTTCGCCATCTCGAACAGCGTCCGGGTCCTTGACCGGTTGCTGATGATCAGGGCCAGATTCGCCACGATCAGGGTGGTATAGGACAAAGCCCGCGACTCGTCCGCGGACCGTTCCAGGCCCCAGGAAATTCCAAACACCGCCAGCACCACCGCCAGAACGCTCAAGCCCTCCAGCACGCTCACCCCGATGCTGCGCAGGCTGAACAACGGTTCCCCGCTCTTGCGCGGCGGCTGTTTCATGAGGTCCTTCTCCTCCGCCTCCGCCTCAAAGATGGTGGAGCACGCGGGATCAATGATCAGTTCCAGGAACAGGATATGGACCGGCATCAGGACCAGCGGCCAGCCAAACAGCACCGGAATCAACGACATCCCGGCGATCGGCACATGGATGGCGAAGATATACGCGACGGCCTTGCGGATGTTGTCAAAAATCCGGCGCCCCATCTTGACCGCCTCCACGATGGACGAGAAGTCATCATCCAGCAGGACCAGCGAGGACGACTCGCGGGCGACGTCGGTTCCGCGCGCCCCCATGGCCACCCCGATGTGGGCGGCCTTCAGCGCCGGGGCATCGTTCACGCCGTCCCCTGTCATCGCCACGATTTCGCCGGCCGCCTTGAAGGCCTCGACAATACGGAGCTTCTGCTCGGGCACCACGCGGGCAAAGACGGTCACGTTCCTGATGCGGCGGGCCAGCTCCTCGTCGCTCATCACGGAAAGCTCCGGCCCGGTGATGAGATCGCCCTCCGCCAGGTTGATCTGTTTGGCAATATTCCGGGCCGTAACGGGGTAATCCCCGGTGATCATCACCACCCGGATTCCCGCTTCATGGCATACCGCAATGGCGGCAGGAACGGTCGGGCGGATGGGATCGGCCAGCCCCAGCAACCCGATGAACTCAAAGTCAAAGTCATGTTGCTGGTCCGGCAGGGCCGTCGGCCTGAACCGTGCCCGCGCCACGCCCAGCACCCGGTATCCGTCGCGGGCCAACTGGTCAATCTGCCCCGCCAGTTCCACTTTCCGCTCCGGGGACAAATGACAAAGGTCGGCGATGGCCTCGGGCGCCCCCTTGGCTGCGATCATGAAGTCATCACCCGTCCGTGACTTCCAGACCTGCGAGATTGCCAGCATCTCACGGGAGAGCGGGTACTCGCGCACCAGTTCCCAGTCGTCATGCAGGTGTTCCGTCTTGGCCAGGTAGCGCCCCCCGACCTCATGGATCGCCTTCTCCATGGGATCAAACGGATTGCGCTGGCTGGCCAGAATGCCGTACTCCACCACTTCGTGGAAGTTTTCCGCGAGGGGCACCTCCCCCAACTTCGTCAAATCACAGAATGTGCCATCCGCATAAAGCTGCTCCACCGTCATCCGGTTCAGCGTCAACGTTCCGGTTTTGTCGGTGCACAGCACCGTGGCTGAGCCCAGCGTTTCGATGGCCGGAACCCGGCGGGCCAGAACCCGTTTGCGGGACATCCGCCAGGCGCCCATGGCCAGGAAGATCGTCAGGACCACCGGGAACTCCTCCGGCAGGGTCGCCATGGCCAGCGTGATGCCGGCCAGCACGCCCTGCAGCCAGTCACCCCGGGTCAGGCCATACACCACGACAACAAGGGCGCACAGGGACAGCCCCACCACCGCCAGCCGGCGAACCATGCGTCCGGTTTCCTTCTGGAGCAGGGTTTCCTCCTGTTCAAGGCTCTTCAAGGCCTTGCCGATTTTCCCGATCTCGGTCTTCAGGCCGGTGCCCTTGATCTCCGCCACGCCCTGCCCCTGCACCACGAGTGTCCCGGAATACAGGAACGGGGTCTCATCGCCGCCGGGACGCGCCATCGCCAGGTCGGCGATCGGGCCATCAACCATCATTTTGTGGACGGGGACGGACTCCCCAGTGAGGAGCGACTCATCCACGGAGAGACTCATGGAGGAGATCAGGACGGCATCGGCGGGCACGCGGTCGCCTTCCTGGAGCAGGATGATATCGCCGCGCACGACGTCCCGGCCGGCGATCTTCTTCTGCTCGCCGTCGCGGATCACCGAGGCACGCGGACTGGAGAGGTCGCGCAGCGCATCGAGCGCCCGCTCGGTCTTGCGTTCCTGATAGAGGGTGATCCCCATCACAACGAACACAAACCCCATCAGCATGAGGGATTCCTGGATATCCCCGAGCACCAGGTAAATCAGGCCGCAGGCGACCAGCAGGAGAAACATCGGCTCCTTGACCACATCCAGCGCAATGGCGAAAATACTGCGCGGCTTGCTCTGTGGCAGCTCATTATATCCCTCCGCGCTGAGGCGCGCGGCTGCTTCCGCTCCGGACAATCCCCGGAGCGACGTGATGTCGATTGATGCCATAAATCCCTGCTTATTCCCTGAGGTTTTCCCGAAGAGTAAGGCCGGAAAAACCAAAGTCAACCCTGTTTACGCACGTTTTGCAGGACAATGCCCCCGGGGGCGGGGCATTATCGCTTGACCGCCCTGCTCCCGCCCCCTGATACTATGGGGATATGGCTAATGACTTCACAATGATCGAGACACCCGCTGAGCTGGGGAAATTGGGCGAGACCCTTGCGGGCGCGCCCTGCGTGGCGGTGGATACCGAATTTGTCTGGGAACGGACGTTCTATGCCCGGCTTGGCTTGATCCAACTGGGCACTCAGGATGGAACCTGTTTCCTGGTGGATACCGTCGCCCTGCCCGACCTTACCCCCCTGGGGGCAATTCTCGCCAATCCGGCCATAGAGAAAATCCTGCACGATGCCCCGCAGGATCTCATGATCCTGCGCCGGGCAACGGGCGCGGTGCCGCAGAACATCTTTGACACCCGCCTGGCGGCCGGGTTCGCCGGGCTGAGCAGCGAGACCTCCCTGCAAAATCTACTCGTGAACCTGCTGGGCATTGAACTGCCCAAGGGCCATACCCGTGCCAACTGGATGGCCCGCCCCCTGTCACCGGAGCAATTGGAATACGCCGCGGACGACGTCCGCTACCTGCCCCGGGCGGCAGCGCTTCTGCGCGGAAAAGCCCGGGAGTCGGGCGTGGAAGCCTGGCTGAACGAGGAGCTTCAACTGCTCAACGCACCGGCACTGACAGCAGAGTCAAATCCCATGGACGCCTTTCGCCGGATCCGTTCTGCCGGGCGCCTGAGCCCACGCAGCCTGGCCGTCCTGCGCGAACTTGCCGCCTGGCGGGAGCTGGAGGCAAGAACGGTCGACCTGCCGCGACAGCATGTTGTGGAGGACTCCGAACTGTTGTCCGTCGCCTTCGTCCTTCCTGAGCGCCCGCCCGACTTCGAGAAATGCCGCGACCTCCGGCGCCGGACCGAACAGCGCTACGGCGAGTCCCTGATGGCGGCTGTACTTCGGGGCACCGCGCTTTCGGAAGCGGCCTGTCCTGTTATCCCCGACCTGCCTGATGAGCGGACGATCGGAAAGTCGCGGATTACTGCGACCGCGGAGCTCATCCGCAAGATGGCGGAGGTAAAACAGGTGGATGCCCGGTTGGTGGGCACCAAGAACGACATCCTGATGCTGCTGGATGAGGGCCAGACCGCCCAACCCGAAAATCACAGGCTTCTGCGCGGCTGGCGCGCAGAACTGCTGAAGGATTCCAGCCTGATTGCATGCACCTGAATCCCGAACCCTGCCCTCTGAATCCCCTGCCCGGAAAGACCTTGTTGAGCAGAGGTTAGGGACGGCTTGACTTCCCCCCCCCTCAGCCTGCACCATCCCTGACGGCATGAAAAGCAACAGGACTAACGGTGGAAAGGCCTTCTTCCGACGGGGAAGAACGCTCCTTTTTCCCATGGGGATGGCCGCCGCCATCCTGCTTGCAGGCTGTTCACGCGAGTCAACCCCACCCGCGGCAAATCCGAAACGGGCCACAACCATGCAGGAAGCCATGGCGGCGCCTGACAAAGTGTTGGAACTGGACCTGTATTATCGCCGACTGCCGGCTTTTCCCGGGGACATCCTCAAATTGGGCAATCTGGAGCGTCTCTCCGTGCGCACCTGCAAAATCGGTTCCTTCCCGGATGAAATCGGAACTCTTTCTAAACTGGTCAGCCTCGACGCCGGTGAATCCAGTCTGACCAACCTGACCCCGGCGGTGGGCCGCCTTGCGAACTTGAGCCGACTATGGGTCAACGACAACCAGCTCACCACGCTGCCACCCGAACTCGGGCAGTTATCGGAACTGACTTACCTCAACCTGGACCGGAACCAGCTCACCACCCTCCCCGGCTCCATCGGCCGGCTGACCAACCTGACCTGGCTGCGGGCAAACCACAACCGCCTGACCGCCCTGCCGGTGGATCTCAGCGGGCTGGCGCAAAACCTGAAAACCCTCTATCTTATGGGCAACCCGATTCCGGCCGACGAGCAGACTCGCATCCGGAATGCGCTGCCGAACTGCAAGGTGGTGTTTTGAGGAAGAAGGGAAGTGTCTAGTGTCGAGTGTTAAGGGAAAGAAAGAGAAGAAGTGTCTAGTGTCTAGTGTCAAGGGGAAGAAAGAGAAGAAGTGTCTAGTGTCTAGTGTCAAGGGGAAGAAAGAGAAGAAGTGTCTAGTGTCTAGTGTCAAGGGGAAGAAAGAGAAGAAGTGTCTAGTGTCTAGTGTCAAGGGGGGCAGGAACAATGAGATTCCTCTCTCTTCCCTAGACACTAGACACTCGCCCCTTCTCCCCCTAGACACTAGACACTCGTCCCTTCTCCCCCTAGACACTAGACACTCGTCCCTTCTCCGCCTTGGTGTAAACATTGATCACGTGGCGACGCTCCGGCAGGTCCGGGGAACGGCCTATCCCGACCTGGTGCAGGCGGCCCGTGTCTGCGAAGCCGCCGGGGCCGGGGGGATTACCGTCCACCTCCGCGAGGATCGCCGCCATATCCAGGACCGCGATGTCTTCGCCCTGCGCAAAGCCATCAAAACCCGGCTCAATCTTGAAATGGCCAATAACCCCGACATCCTTTCCGTAGCCCTGAAGGTCAGGCCGGATGAAGTCTGCCTTGTTCCCGAACGGCGGCAGGAACTGACCACCGAAGGCGGACTGGATGCCGCGGGACAGGAACGCCGGCTGCGGCCGACCATCGGCAAACTGCGGGATGCCGGCATTGAAGTCAGCCTGTTTATTGCCGCAGACCCCCGCCAGATCGAAGCGGCGGCGCGTCTCGGGGCGCCGGTGATCGAATTGCACACCGGAACCTATTGCGACCTGAAGGGCGCGGCGGCCCGCCGGGAACTCACCGCCCTGTGCGCCGGGGCGCGACTGGCCCACGCCATGGGACTCACCGTCAATGCCGGACACGGCATCAACCTCGAAAATGCGCGGGGCATCCTTGAAATTCCCCATCTGAATACCCTGAATATCGGCCATAGCATCATCTGCAACGCGGTGTTTACCGGATTGAACCGGGCCGTGCGCGAGATGCTTGAAGCCATGCGCGCCTATCATGGAGGCAAACCGTAATGGCTGATCGCGTCATTGGAACCGGTGTTGACCTGGTTGAGAACGAGCGGATCCACACCTTGCTCGACAAGTGGGGCGACCGCTTCAAATCGCGGGTATTCCTCCCCTCCGAACAGTCGTACTGCGATAGCAAGGCCTCTCCCTGGCTGTATTACGCCGGGCGGTTTGCCGTCAAGGAATCCGTCTCCAAGGCCTTCGGAACCGGCATCGGACCGGAGCTCGGCTGGCTCGACATGGAAGTCGTGAAGGATCCCGCTTCCGGCGCCCCGTCGATTGCGCTAAGTGAACATGGACGGATTCTGGCAAGCAAGCAAGGGGTCACCAAGATTCTCATCAGCCTCTCCCACACCCACAACTTCGCCGTAGCCCATGCGTTGTTAATTCAGGAAGTGACGAGTGTCTAGTGTCTAGGGGGGAAGAAAGAGGGATGTGACGAGTGTCTAGTGTCTAGGGGGGAAGAAAGAGGGAAGTGACGAGTGTCTAGTGTCTAGGGGGGAAGAAAGAGGGAAGTGACGAGTGTCTAGTGTTAAGGGCATGAAAGAAGGGAAGTGTGTAGTGTCAGGTGTCAAGGGGGGAGAAAACAGCGAGACTCCTCTCTCCCACTTTGTCACGAGACACTCGTCACTTCCCCTCCTTCCGAGGATAGCCACATGAACCAGTATGGATTGGATAATTTTGGTGCTTATCAAAAAGCTCTCGAGCTTTACGATGGCACGGTAGAGGACATGAAATTACTGGCAAGGAACCCCCTGTGTTATCGCTTGGTTACCCAGCAAATCGGAAGTTCAGATTCCATTTGCGCCAATATCGAGGAAGGCTATGGCCGACTGAGCCGGCCTGAGTATGTTCGTTTTCTTGATTTCGCCCGTGGTTCTGCACGCGAAACCATGGGGCGCTACAAGCGCCTAGGCCACTGGCTACCAGCGTCAAGAGTCGCCCACCAAACAGCACTTGCCAATGAAATTATCTTGATTTTGACAAGTACCATCACAAAACTTCGCAGCACCATGGTCAACCCCAAGACTCAATCTGTTCACGAGGATCCCCCCGCCTATTCCCCCTCTCCTTCTTCCCCTCGACACTCGACACTAGACACTTCCCTCTCTCCTTCTTCCCCTCGACACTCGACACTAGACACTTCCCCCCGCCGGAGGCGCACATGAAGGCCATCACGTCGGCGCAGATGAGGGAACTGGATCACATTGCCACTTCGGAATTTGAGATTCCGGGGTTTGAGCTGATGCGGCGGGCGGGACAGGGCGTGGCGGCCACGGTGGAGTATCTGGCCGACAGGGCCCGTGGTGGCGATGCCTTTGTCCAGCTCATCGCCGGGCGCGGCAACAATGGGGGCGATGTCTTCGCCGCCGCCCTGTTCCTGCATGAAGATGAGTTTGAAGTCGAGGTGCTCCTGGCAGGCTCGGCCTCGGATGTCCGCGGCGATGCCCTCCGCCATCTCAGCAAAATGCGCGCCGCCGGGATCGCACTCATCGAACTTCCCACCAAGGAATCGTGGGAGAACGCCCTCCGGGATAGCGGCAGCGGCGAGATCATCGTCGACGGGGTGCTTGGCATCGGAATCAAGGGTCCCCCTCGCGGCCCCATCGCCGGGGCCATTAATTACATCAATAAACTTGCTGAAGATAACC
>Ga0007794_10000295_pt1 | contig 15386 bp, 10 predicted proteins | sample CryBogmetaGMA5M_FD_60365 | JGI IMG/M metagenome (GOLD analysis project Ga0007794, IMG submission 60365) | Freshwater microbial communities from Crystal Bog, Wisconsin, USA - MA5M | ecosystem: Environmental > Aquatic > Freshwater > Lake | place: Crystal Bog, Wisconsin, USA | collected 2009-07-06
CATGGTATGAACCATCAAATAATGTCACTTTAACGTCAACCACTGGGAAGCCAGCCAAAATACCTGAAGGAATGGTTTCACGTAAACCTTTTTCAACCGCAGGAATAAATTCACGTGGCACAGTACCACCCTTAATAGCATCGATAAATTCAAAGCCCTTGCCTGGCTCATTAGGTTCCATTTTTAGCCATACATGGCCGTACTGACCCTTACCACCAGATTGCTTAACGAACTTACCTTCAACTTCAACAGATTTCTTAATCGCTTCACGGTACGCAACTTGTGGTGCACCGACGTTAGCTTCAACGTTAAATTCACGACGCATACGATCAACTAAAATCTCAAGATGCAACTCACCCATCCCTGAAATAATAGTTTGGTTTGTTTCTTCGTCAGTTTTAACGCGGAATGAAGGATCTTCTTGTGCCAAACGATTTAGAGCCACACCCATTTTTTCTTGGTCAGCTTTAGTCTTAGGCTCAACAGCAACGTGAATCACCGGCTCAGGAAATATCATGCGCTCTAAGATGATTTCATCATTAACGCTACATAATGTATCACCAGTTGATGCATCTTTTAAACCAATTGCGGCAGCGATATCGCCAGCACGCACTTCGGTTAAAGGCTCACGCGTATTAGCGTGCATTTGAACAATACGACCGATACGCTCTTTTTTACCCTTAATTGGGTTGTATACAGTATCGCCTGCATTAATCACACCCGAGTAAACGCGGAAGAATATCAATTGGCCAACAAACGGGTCAGTCATAATCTTAAATGCGAGTGCTGAGAATTTCTCATCATCAGCGGCTCTTAAGCGGATTTCATTACCATCAGCATCTTCAGCTTTAGTTGGCGGGATATCAGTTGGAGCTGGCATCAACTCAATAACTTTATCCAACATCGCTTGCACACCTTTATTTTTAAAGGCAGAACCGCACACCATAGGCACGATTTCAAAGGCAATAGTACGTTGACGCAAGCCAGCTAAGATATCTTCTTCTGATAAATCACCTTCTTCAAGGTATTTATTCATTAACTCTTCAGTAGCTTCAGCAGCAGCTTCCACCATGTTTTCACGCCATTTATCACATTCAGCTTTTAAATCAGCTGGGATTTCACGGTAATCAAACTTCATACCCTGAGAAGCATCATCCCAGTAAACAGCTTTCATTTTAATTAAATCAACAACGCCTTCGAATTTCTCTTCAGCGCCGATTGGCACTTGTAAAGGAATTGGGTTGGCTTTAAGACGTGAACGCATTTGATCGTACACTTTGAAGAAGTTAGCACCAGCGCGGTCCATTTTATTAACGAACGCTAAACGTGGTACTTTGTATTTATTTGCTTGACGCCAAACCGTTTCAGATTGGGGCTGTACACCACCAACTGCACAGTACACCATACAGGCGCCATCAAGCACACGCATTGAGCGCTCTACTTCAATCGTAAAGTCAACGTGGCCTGGAGTATCAATAATATTAATACGATGCTGTTCGAATTGACCAGCCATACCTTTCCAGAAACAGGTAGTCGCTGCAGAAGTAATAGTAATGCCGCGTTCTTGCTCTTGTTCCATCCAGTCCATAGTGGCAGCACCATTATGCACTTCACCAATTTTATGGTTTACACCAGTGTAGAACAAAATACGTTCAGTCGTCGTTGTTTTACCTGCATCAATGTGTGCAGAAATACCAATGTTACGATAGCGTTCAATAGGGGTTATACGAGCCACAGCTATTACCTTTGCTTAATATTATTGCTTAAAATTCTTAAAGAGCGATGCACTTGGCCCAAGCTTTACGCTTAGGCCAAATAACTACATACAGTACTTAGAACCTGAAATGTGAGAATGCTTTATTCGCTTCTGCCATACGGTGAACTTCTTCACGTTTTTTCATTGCTGATCCACGACCCTCAGAAGCTTCAACCAACTCAGCTGCTAAACGGAGACCCATAGACTTCTCACCACGCTTACGCGCAGCATCACGTAACCAACGCATTGCCAAGGCACTACGACGGCTAGGACGAACTTCAACTGGCACTTGATAGTTAGCACCACCAACACGACGGCTCTTAACTTCAACCAATGGACGTAGGTTTGTTAACGCTAACGTAAACACTTCCAATGCATCCTTGCTAGTTTTAGCAGTGACTTGATCAAACGCGCCGTATAAAATACGCTCAGCAACAGATTTTTTACCACCTGTCATTAACACGTTTACAAATTTAGATACTTCTTGGCTTCCAAACTTTGGATCTGGAAGGATGTTGCGTTTGGGGACTTCTCTACGTCTTGGCATAATTTTCTCTATTCTCTACTTATGTTTTGCTAGCAATTGCTTGAGCAAGGCTTTTAATTAGCCGCTATATAATAAAACCGATTACTTGGCTTTAGCTTCTTTTGGTTTTTTAGCACCGTATTTAGAACGTGATTGTTTACGATCTTTAACACCAGCCGTATCCAAACTACCACGCACCATATGGTAACGCACACCTGGTAAATCTTTTACCCGGCCGCCGCGTAGCAATACAACACTATGCTCTTGCAGGTTATGGCCTTCACCACCGATGTAGCTAATGACTTCGTAGCCATTAGTAAGGCGCACTTTAGCAACTTTACGTAAAGCCGAGTTAGGCTTTTTAGGTGTTGTTGTGTATACACGAGTACAAACACCACGTTTTTGTGGACAAGATTCAAGTGCAGGCACTTTACTTTTTGTGACCACTTTAGCGCGTGGCTTACGTATTAACTGATTGATGGTTGGCATTGCCTATAACCTCTAAATTATGTTCTCTAAATATTTCTTTATTATGACGCTATGCAAAATAGTACTTTGCAAAACAAACTAGGATGGTAATGTCAATTATGACAATTACACCATCCTGAAAAACCAAGCATTCTATTTAGCCTGACTTTGCTTGTCAAGGCTTAAATAGTTTGCTTTTACTCTGCTGCTGTTTCGTTGCTAACTTCTACAGGTGATTCTTCCACTGCTAAAAACACTTCTTCAGTAGCAATTTCCTTAGCTGGAACACCGCCTGCAACCGCTGCGCGCTTACGTGCTTCATGATAAGCCAAGCCAGTACCAGCAGGAATTAACCTACCAACAATGACGTTTTCCTTCAAACCACGCAACTCATCACGCTTACCTAAAATAGCCGCTTCGGTTAAGACGCGAGTTGTTTCTTGGAAAGACGCTGCAGAGATAAATGAGTCTGTAGACAATGAAGCTTTAGTAATGCCTAGCAGTACATACTCAAATTCAGCTGGACGCAGATTTTGTGGAATGATTCTTTCGTTTTGCGCTAATAAATCTGCACGCTCAACTTGCTCACCCATAATAAAGCTTGTATCGCCTGCATCTGTTACACGAACACGACGTAACATTTGACGCACAATTACTTCAATGTGCTTATCATTAATCTTCACACCTTGAAGTCGATAGACATCTTGTACTTCATCAATGATATAGCGCGCTAATGCTTCGCGGCCTTGTAAGCGTAAAATATCTTGAGGATCTGCTGGACCGTCAACAATACTTTCACCTTTAGTCACCACTTGACCATCATGTGCTGTCACGTGCTTGTCTTTAGGAATTAAATATTCGTTACCGATACCATCTAAATCTGTAATGACCAAACGTTGTTTACCTTTAGTGTCCTTACCGAACGATACGGTACCAGTCACCTCAGCTAACATACCCGCATCTTTTGGAGAGCGCGCTTCGAACAACTCAGCTACACGCGGCAAACCACCGGTAATATCACGGGTTTTAGATGATTCTTGTGGAATACGCGCCAATACTTCACCAACGCCTACTTCTTGACCATCTTTAACAGTAATAATACAACCCAGTTGGAACGTAATGTTCACTGATTGATCGCCGCCGGTAATTTTAACTTCTGCACCATTAGCATCTAAAAGCTTAACTTGTGGACGTAATCCTTTGGTTTGGCCAGCACGTTGTTTAGGATCGATTACCACTAATGATGACAAGCCTGTCACGTCATCAATTTGCTTAGCGACAGTAATTCCTTCTTCAACGTTTTCAAATTTTACGTGGCCTGCATACTCGGTAATAATTGGACGAGTATGTGGATCCCAAGTAGCAATCGCTTGACCCGCTTTAACCATTTTGCCATCTGTAATCTGTAATGTTGCACCGTATGGTACTTTATGACGCTCACGCTCACGGCCATTTTCATCCGCAATAATCACTTCACCATTACGAGAAATCACAACCTGCTCATTACGCGCATTGGTCACATAACGCATCGTAGAAGTGAAGTTTAATACACCGTTTGACTTACCTTCAATTTGTGACACTGAAGCCGCACGCGATACCGCACCACCAATGTGGAATGTACGCATAGTCAACTGAGTACCAGGTTCACCAATTGATTGTGCAGCAATAACGCCTACTGCCTCACCCATGCTAATAAGCTTGCCACGACCTAGGTCACGGCCATAACATTTAGCACAAATACCGTATCGAGTATCGCAAGTAAGTGCTGTACGTACTTTAACTTCGTCAATACCTAAGGCATCAATATGCTCAACTTCATCTTCAGTCAGTAAAGTACCTGCTGGGTAGATGACTTTTTGTGTCTCTGTATTAATCACATCAAGGGCCGCAGTACGGCCTAAGATACGGTCATGTAATGGCTCAATAACTTCACCACCTTTAACTAAGGCTTTAGTAACTAAACCATCACTAGTACCACAATCATGCTCAGTCACTACCAAGTCTTGCGTTACATCAACTAAACGACGTGTGAGGTAACCAGAGTTAGCTGTTTTCAATGCAGTATCGGCTAGACCTTTACGTGCACCGTGAGTAGAAATAAAGTACTGCAACACGTTCAAGCCATCACGGAAGTTGGCTTTAATTGGTGTTTCAATAATTGAACCATCTGGTTTAGCCATTAGGCCACGCATACCAGCTAGCTGACGCACTTGAGCTGCAGAACCACGGGCACCAGAGTCAGCCATCATATAAATCGCGTTAAACGATTCCTGACGCATAGGTTTACCTGCTTTATCTTTAACTTGATTACCATCAGCGTCTAATACGTTTTCTTCACGTAACTGCTTCATCATGGCATCAGCCACTTTGTCTCCGGCGCGGCCCCAGATATCGACTACTTTATTATAGCGCTCACCTTGGGTCACTAGACCTGAAACGTATTGGTCTTCAATTTCTTTTACTTCGCCTTCAGCCGCAGCAATTAACTGACCTTTTTCTGGCGGTACTAACATATCGTTAATACTGATAGAAATACCTGCTTTAGTTGCGTAGGTATAACCTGTATACATCAATTTATCAGCAAAAATAACTGTTTCGCGGATGCCTACTTTACGGAAGCTGGCATTGATTAATTTAGAAATTTCTTTCTTTTTAAGTGCTTTATCAATATTGCTAAAGGCAAGACCTGCTGGCAGAATTTCTGATAATAATGCACGACCTACAGTTGTTTCATAACGTGTAGTTTTTTCAGTTTTAACACCGTCTACATCTAAGTCATATTCTTTAATACGCACAGTGATTTTTGCATGAATATCAATCAGGTTTTGATCAAACACACGTTGAACCTCTTTCACATCCGCAAAACGCATACCCTCACCACGAGCCAACACTTTGTCACGAGTCATGTAGTACAGACCCAAGACGATATCTTGTGAAGGCACAATAATAGGCTCGCCGTTTGCAGGCGACAATACGTTGTTAGACGCTAGCATTAAAGTACGAGCTTCCATTTGCGCTTCTAAGCTCAATGGAACGTGCACAGCCATTTGGTCACCATCAAAGTCGGCGTTGAAAGCCGCGCAGACTAGTGGATGCAATTGGATTGCTTTACCTTCAATCAGAATCGGTTCAAAAGCTTGGATACCTAAACGGTGCAATGTAGGCGCACGGTTAAGCAAGACCGGATGCTCACGAATCACGTCTTCTAAGATATCCCAAACTTCTGGTCCTTCTTCTTCAACTTTTTTCTTCGCGGCTTTAATGGTTGTAGCTAAGCCTAGCACTTCTAATTTATGGAAAATAAACGGTTTAAACAACTCTAAAGCCATTTTTTTCGGTAAACCACATTGATGCAACTTCAGTTGTGGACCAACCACAATTACTGAACGGCCTGAGTAATCTACACGCTTACCAAGCAAGTTTTGACGGAAACGTCCGCCCTTACCCTTGATCATGTCTGCTAATGATTTAAGCGGACGTTTATTCGCGCCTGTCATCACTTTGCCGCGTCGACCATTGTCTAGAAGTGAATCGACAGCTTCTTGCAACATACGTTTTTCGTTACGTACGATAATTTCTGGTGCTTTTAACTCTAATAAGCGTTTTAAACGGTTATTACGGTTAATAACGCGGCGATATAAATCGTTAAGATCAGAAGTAGCGAAACGGCCGCCATCCAATGGCACCAATGGACGTAGCTCTGGTGGCAATACTGGCAATATTTCTAGAATCATCCACTCTGGTTTAATACCAGACTTTTGGAATGCTTCTAATACTTTAAGACGTTTTGCAATTTTCTTGATCTTGGCTTCTGAACCGGTTGCACCTAAGTCTTGACGCAACTGAACGATTTCGCGCTCAATGTCCATTGTACGTAATAATTCACGTACTGCTTCAGCACCCATTACCGCATTGAATTCATCGCCATATTCTTCAACTTTGGCTAAGTAGTCATCTTCAGTTAGTAACTGACCGCGCGTTAATGGCGTCATGCCAGGATCTACAACAATAAATGCCTCAAAGTACAATACGCGTTCGATATCACGTAACGCAATATCCAAAACCATCCCTAGACGGCTTGGTAAACTCTTTAAGAACCAAATGTGTGCTACTGGTGAAGCTAAGTCGATATGACCCATGCGTTCACGACGCACTTTAGATAAAGTAACTTCAACACCACATTTTTCGCAGATCACACCACGATGCTTTAAGCGCTTGTATTTGCCACATAAACATTCGTAATCTTTTATTGGGCCAAAAATTTTGGCACAAAACAAACCATCACGCTCAGGCTTGAAAGTACGATAGTTAATAGTTTCAGGCTTTTTAACTTCGCCATAAGACCATGAACGGATTTTTTCAGGTGAAGCTAGCGCGATCTTAATTGCATCGAACTCTTCTTCTTGCGTTACCTGTTTGAATAAGTCTAATAGAGCTTTCATGTGAATTCTCCTCCAATGCGCCCAAGGCGCATGCTTTAAATTTAGTTACGGTCTAGGTCGATGTCGATAGCAAGTGAACGAATTTCTTTCACTAACACGTTAAATGATTCAGGCATACCCGCATCAATTTTGTGTTCGCCTTTGACAATATTTTCATATACTTTTGTACGTCCAGTAACGTCATCAGACTTCACTGTCAGCATCTCTTGCAAGGTATATGAAGCACCATAAGCTTCTAATGCCCAAACCTCCATCTCACCGAAACGCTGGCCACCGAATTGTGCTTTACCGCCCAATGGTTGTTGCGTCACTAATGAGTATGGCCCAGTTGAACGTGCATGCATTTTGTCATCCACTAAGTGATGTAATTTCAATACGTGCATATAACCAACTGTGACCGGACGTTCAAAAGCATCCCCTGAACGACCATCAAACAGCTTCACTTGGGTTTTACCCGCAGAGAACTGCAATTGTTTAGTACGTGGATCATTATCTGGGAAGGCTAAATCTAGCATGGCTTTAATATCAGACTCTGCAGCACCATCAAATACTGGTGTTGCGAACGGCACGCCGTTTTTCAAGTTTTTAGCCAATTCAAGGATTTCAACATCGCTGAATGATTTAATATCTTCTTTTTTACCCGTACTATCATTGTAGATTTGATCTAAGAATTTACGTATCTCAGCTACTTTACTTTCAGCGCGTAGCATCTCACCAATACGTAAGCCCAAGCCTTTAGCAGCCCAACCTAGATGCGTTTCTAAAATCTGTCCAATGTTCATACGTGATGGAACGCCTAATGGGTTCAACACGATGTCCATAGGCGTACCATCAGCCATGTAAGGCATATCTTCTACTGGTACAATTTTTGAAATAACACCTTTGTTACCGTGACGACCAGCCATCTTATCGCCTGGTTGAATACGGCGTTTTACCGCTAAGTAAACTTTAACCATTTTCTGTACACCAGGTGGCAACTCGTCACCTTGTGTCAGTTTACGTTTTTTCTCTTCGAAACGATTATCAAACTCTACACGCGCTTGCGCTAGACTGTCTTTTAACTGCTCTACTTGACGTGCGGTCTCTTCGTCACTTAAACGAATATCAAACCAATCATAGCGACCGACTGACTCTAAATACTCAGCACTTAATGTATCGCCTTTTTTCAGTTTGTTAGGACCACCATTAGCTGTCTTGCCCTCAATCAAGCGGCGAATACGGCCAAAAGCATCGTCTTCAACAATACGCATTTGATCGGCTAAATCTTGCTTGTAGTGAGACAATTGATCATCAATAATCTGCTGTGCGCGACTGTCGCGATCAATACCTTCACGTGTAAATACTTGCACGTCAATAACAGTACCACTCATACCTGATGGCACTCGCAGTGAAGTATCTTTAACGTCAGAAGCTTTTTCACCAAAAATTGCACGTAATAACTTTTCTTCTGGTGTTAATTGCGTTTCACCTTTTGGTGTGACTTTACCCACCAATACATCACCGGCTTCAACTTCAGCACCAATATAGATAATACCAATCTCATCCAAACGGCCTAACATGCGCTCGCTTAGATTAGAAATATCCTGAGTTATTTCTTCAGCACCCAACTTAGTATCACGAGCTACAACAGTTAACTCTTCAATATGAATTGATGTATAGCGATCATCTGCAACAACGCGCTCAGAAATTAAGATCGAGTCTTCATAGTTATAACCATTCCAAGGCATAAAGCCCACTAACATATTTTGACCTAAAGCTAACTCACCCATATCAGTTGATGCGCCATCGGCAATCACATCACCGCGAGCCAAACGATCACCCACTTTAACAAGTGGACGTTGGTTAATATTGGTATTTTGGTTAGAGCGCGTATATTTAGTCAGATTGTAAATATCAACGCCGACTTCACCTGCTTTAGCCTCAACGTCGTTAACACGCACCACAATACGTCCAGAATCTACATAGTCAACCAAGCCGCCACGACGTGCTTGCACAGTCGTACCAGAGTCAACAGCTACCGTACGTTCAATACCTGTACCCACTACAGCTTTTTCAGCACGTAAACATGGGACAGCTTGACGCTGCATGTTGGCACCCATCAATGCACGGTTCGCATCATCGTGTTCCAAGAATGGAATTAATGAGGCAGCTACTGACACAATTTGACCAGGTGCGACGTCCATATATTGCACACGCTCAGGTTGTGTCATCGTAAATTCATTGTGATGACGTGATGAGATCAAATCATCAATGAACATATTTTTGGTATCTAAATCAGTATTTGCTTGCGCAATCATGTACTGACTTTCTTCAATCGCTGATAGATAGTCAATGGTGTTAGATACTTTGTTGCCTTCAACTCGGCGATACGGCGTTTCTAAAAATCCATATTCATTGGTACGCGCATATAGTGCTAGCGAGTTAATTAAACCAATGTTCGGACCTTCTGGCGTCTCAATTGGACACATACGACCGTAATGGGTTGAATGCACATCTCGCACCTCAAAACCAGCACGCTCACGTGTTAGACCACCAGGGCCTAACGCAGAGATACGACGTTTATGTGTAATTTCTGATAGCGGATTGGTTTGATCCATAAACTGAGACAGTTGGCTAGAACCAAAGAACTCACGAATCGCGCTTGAAACAGGTTTTGCATTAATTAAATCATGTGGCATTAAATTGTCTGACTCAGCTTGAGACAAACGCTCTTTAACCGCACGCTCTACACGTACAAGACCAGTACGGAATTGATTTTCAGCCAATTCGCCCACTGAACGAATGCGGCGATTACCTAAGTGGTCAATATCATCAATTTCACCACGGCCATTGCGTAACTCTAGCAACACGCCGATAACAGCTAAGATATCGTCATTAGATAAGATGTAAGCACCCTCAGCACCGCGCGCACCTTTTTCTTCATAGAACCTACGCATCCAATTAGATTGGCGCTCTTCAGCCTTCTCAGGGAATGCGCGACGGTTAAACTTCATACGACCAACACGTGATAAATCATAGCGATCTTCATTGAAGAATAGGCCATTAAATAGCGCTTCAACTGAGTCTTCAGTTGGAGGTTCGCCTGGACGCATCATGCGGTAAATAGCTACGCGTGCACTGTATTGATCAGGGATTTCATCAATACGTAAAGTTTGAGAGATGTAATCGCCATGATCTAAATCATTTGAATAGATCGTGCTGATTGTAGTGATATTTGCAGCAACTAATTTATCTAACAGTACTTCTGTAATTTCATCGTTAGCATTAGCAACAACTTCACCAGTTTCCTGATCAACAATATTGTTAGCAATCGCTCGACCTAAAATAAAGTCTTGAGGCACAGCAATCTTGCTGACGCCGGCTTTTTCCATGTCACGGATATGCTTAACTGTAATACGCTTATCTTTAGCTACTATCACTTCACCATTTTTAGCGACGATATCGAATTTTGCAACTTCACCACGTAAGCGTTCAGGAACGACTGTAAATTCAATCCCTGATTTACCTATGGTGAAAGTATCAAAATCAAAGAAAGTGCTGATAATTTGCTCAGGCGTATAACCTAGCGCTTTAAGCAAGATAGTCACTGGCATTTTACGGCGACGATCGATACGGAAATACAAGTAATCTTTAGGATCAAACTCAAAATCTAACCATGAACCACGGTAAGGAATGATACGTGCAGAGAATAGTAACTTACCTGAGCTGTGTGTTTTACCACGGTCATGTTCAAAGAACACGCCTGGGCTACGATGTAATTGAGAAACAATTACACGCTCAGTACCATTAATCACAAATGAGCCATTTTCAGTCATCAAAGGCAATTCACCCATGTAAACTTCTTGCTCTTTAACTTCCTTCACGGTTGGCTTTGAAGCCTCTTTATCCATGATAGTTAAGCGAACTTTAACGCGCAATGGAGCAGCATAGGTCAATCCACGTTGCTGACATTCTTTCACGTCAAAAGGCTCAGCGCCAAGCTGATAACTAACGTAATCTAAGCGGGCATTGCCTGAGTGACTAATGATAGGAAAAACGGAACTAAAAGTTGATTGCAAGCCACTTTCCGTGCGTTGATCCGCACTGGCGTTTGCTTGCAAAAAGGCAGCGTAAGACTCTAACTGCATTGCGAGCAAGTATGGAATTTCTTGCACGCTTTCGCGCTTAGCGAAACTTTTACGAAGGCGTTTCTTTTCGGTGAAGGAATAGCTCATTGCATCTCCTGGTGTTTGAAGGCAGAAATAAAAATACTATTTACAAAATCTAAATGAATAAATCTAAATAAAAATCTAAGTACTTTGATTTCTAACTTCATAAATCAATACGAAATTATTTACATCCTGTAACACTATCCGTCTTTAAAAACGGATAAGGCTGACGGTTTCCCGTCAGCCCAATTTAACCATTAACTGATGGTTTATTTGATTTCGCCAGTTGCACCAGCTTCAATCAATTTCTTCAATGCTGCATCAGCATCTGCTTTAGAAACGCCTTCTTTAATTGCTTTAGGAGCGCCGTCAACTAAGTCTTTAGCTTCTTTTAGACCTAATGCTGTTAATTCACGCACAGCTTTAATCACGCTAACTTTTTGTTCGCCAGCTGTTAAAAGAATCACGTTGAATTCAGTTTGCTCAGCAGCAGCTGATGTAGCCGCGCCGCCTGCTGAAGCTGCAACAGCAACTGCAGCTGCTGAAACGCCAAATGTTTCTTCGATTTCTTTAATGAATGCTGTTAAATCTAAAACTGACATTGCACTAACTGCTGCCAAAATATCTTTATTTGAAACTGCCATTTGAATATTCCTTAAAATTAAATAATGTAGCTGAGTGATTAAGCTGCTTTAGCGTCACGAACTGCCGCAAGCGCACGCGCAAACTTCGTTGGCACTTCATTAAGCGTACGAGCAAATTTAGCAAGTAATTCTTCACGACTAAGCATAGATGCTAAGGCTTGAACGCCTGCAATATCTAATACTTGGTTAGGAACAGCACCTGCTTTAATCACGAATTTATCGTTTGTTTTTGCAAAATTGTTGAGCACTTTTGCTGCGGCCACTGGATCTTGGCTCATGCCAAAAACTAGCGGACCAACCATGTCATTTGCAAGATCAGAAAACACTGTATTTTCAACTGCACGACGCACTAAAGAGTTTTTTAGTACGCGTAAGAAAACACCAGATTCTCTAGCACTAGCACGTAACGTAGTCATATCAGCAACGCCTGTACCGCGGTATTCTGCAAGCACGATGACTTGTGATATAGCAACTTGTGCGCTAACTTCAGCTACAACTGCTTTTTTCTCTGTAAGATTTAGACTCAAAGTCTTTACTCCTTCCGTTAAAATCTCTGCTTTATTGCTAAAACAGAATCTGCTTTTATATCCACATAATGGGTATAAAAACCATTTTACGGCGACCATTTGGCAGGAATTCCTGTTTCAGGGGTACGCCATCTGCGTAGGGTTCAGTTCATTTATGACAGAGGTCTAAAGTTACCTTCACTTATTCGCCCACCATAAATTACTTACATTAAATCCTTACGGACACCTACGGTCTTTGATAACCTCACTACCATTGCATTACTTATATACAGTAAAAACATTAGCAATGAGCCCAAAGCCCTTTGCGATTAAACCTAGATAATCTAGGTTTAATCATCATTCTTTTTTTATACAGCTAACGTTGATTGATCAACACGAACACCAGCACCCATTGTGCTAGAGATGGCTAATTTTTTCAGGTATACGCCCTTAGTTGATGTTGGTTTTGCTTTATTTAAAGCTTCAACCAAAGCAACTAAGTTACCTTGCAATTGCTCAACCGTAAATGAGGCACGACCAATCGTACAATGCACGATCCCGCCTTTATCAGTACGATATTGCACTTGACCTGCTTTTGCATTTTTAACTGCAGTAGCCGCATCAGGAGTCACAGTACCTACTTTTGGGTTAGGCATTAAGCCACGTGGACCTAAAATTTGACCTAAAGCACCCACAATACGCATAGCATCAGGAGTTGCAATAACAATGTCAAAATCCATAACACCAGCTTTAACTTGTTCTGCTAAATCTTCAAAACCAACTACATCAGCACCAGCCGCTTTAGCAGCTTCAGCTTGAGCACCTTGAGCAAAAACAGCTACGCGAGTTGTTTTACCCGTGCCATTTGGTAATACCAAAGCGCCACGAACTAGTTGATCTGATTTACGTGCATCAATACCTAAATTGATTACAGCATCCACAGACTCATTAAACTTTGCAGTTGCATTTTCTTTAACTAAAGTTAAACCTTCAGTAACTGGGTACATTTTATTACGGTCAATCTTCGCGCGTAGCGCGGTAATACGTTTAGATGCTGACATGTTATACACCCTCCACTTCAATACCCATACTACGTGCACTACCGGCAATAGTACGTACCGCAGCGTCCATATCAGCCGCTGTTAAATCAGGCCTTTTGGTTGTTGCAATCTCTTCAGCTTGTTTACGAGTAATCTTGCCTACTTTGTCTGTATGTGGACGCGGTGAGCCTTTAGTAATATTGGCAGCTTTTTTAATAAGAATTGTCGCCGGTGGCGTTTTCATTATAAAAGTGAAGCTCTTATCAGCAAACGCTGTAATAACCACTGGAATTGGCAAGCCAGGCTCTACACCTTGAGTTGCAGCATTAAATGCTTTACAAAATTCCATAATATTAAGACCACGTTGACCTAACGCTGGACCGACTGGAGGACTTGGGTTGGCTTTGCCTGCAGGGATCTGCAGTTTAATATAGCCAATAACTTTCTTTGCCATGCTATAACTCCTAATGTGGGTGTTAACGCTTAAATTTAATTAAGCTCCCCGTTAATAAATACTGCCTTAAACTTCTTTTTCTATCTGACTGAATTCCAACTCTACTGGTGTTGAGCGACCAAAAATGACCACAGATACACGTAGCTTACTTTTTTCATAGTTCACATCTTCAACATTACCTGAGAAGTCTTTAAATGGACCGTCCGTAATTCGAATTGACTCGCCTTTTTCAAAGGTAAGTTTTTGCGTTGGATTGCTTTTACTTTCATCAATGCGCTGCAAGATGATATCAACTTCTTTATCTTTAATTGGCGTAGGTCTTTGTGCACTTCCACCAATAAACGCTGTTACACGCGGTGTACTTTTTACTAAATGCCAACTTTCATCCGTCATCGCCATTTGTACAAGCACATAGCCTGGATAAAGTTTGCGTTCTGAGATTTTCTTTTGCCCAGCCTTCATTTCAATAACTTCTTCAATAGGCACCAAAATTTGACCGAACTGATCTTGCAGACCAGAACGTACAATGCGCTCTTCTATGCCTCTTTGTACTGATTTTTCAAAGCCTGAGAAGGCTTGTACCGCGTACCATTTCATACTCATTACGCGCTCCGTCCCATTAACCACTGCACCATGTAAGCAAAACCAACATCAACAACCGCCAAAAAGGCAGCCATAATGACTACCAGCACGAACACCACTAATGTGGTTTGAATTGTTTCTTTCCGCGTTGGCCACACGACTTTACGCGCCTCGGCAACTGCTTCACCTATAAAGGTAAGCGACTGCTGACCAACTGGCGTTATCCATAACATTCCAATTGATGCGCCTATGCCAGATAGCACTGCAAAGATGCGCAATATCATTGGCTTATCTGCAAGCAGATAAAATCCAGCGACACCTGCAGCAAGTAGCAAAAATGCCACCAACAACTTGATTTTGTTGACCATAATTTACTTAATAGTGACTAAAAATTTATACCAGACTTAAACAGCTTTTGAATATCACATCAAAATCCGAATAAATCTTTACTCCAAATTTGGCAGGCCAAGAGGGTTTCGAACCCCCAACCCTCGGTTTTGGAGACCGATACTCTACCAGTTGAGCTATTGGCCTGTTGCTTACAACTTAAAAAGCTACGCTAGTTATTAGCGTAGCTTTTTAGTGCATAACTAATCTCACAATTAGCTATGCATTCTATAAAACTAATTACTCAATAATCTTAGCAACTACACCAGCACCAACAGTACGGCCGCCTTCACGAATCGCGAAGCGTAAACCATCTTCCATCGCAATTGGAGCAATTAACGTTACAGTAATTGAAACGTTATCACCTGGCATTACCATTTCTGTACCTGCTGGTAACTCTACTGCACCCGTTACATCTGTTGTACGGAAGTAG
>Ga0007794_10000296_pt1 | contig 15384 bp, 11 predicted proteins | sample CryBogmetaGMA5M_FD_60365 | JGI IMG/M metagenome (GOLD analysis project Ga0007794, IMG submission 60365) | Freshwater microbial communities from Crystal Bog, Wisconsin, USA - MA5M | ecosystem: Environmental > Aquatic > Freshwater > Lake | place: Crystal Bog, Wisconsin, USA | collected 2009-07-06
GGCTGCTCCAAAGCGCCGCAAGAAGGCTGCTGCTAAGCCAGCTGCTAAGAAGGCTGCTCCAAAGCGCCGCAAGAAGGCTGCTGCTAAGCCAGCTGCTAAGAAGGCTGCTCCAAAGCGCCGTCGCAAGAAGGCTGCTGCAAAGTAATTTGCAATTAAAAACCCCGCCACATTCTGAAAAGAATGTGGCGGGGTTTTTTAGTTATTAAATCTAATTTACTTTTTATCCTGTTCGGCCAAATACTGTTCGCGTAGTTGACTATGAACACGGTCGAAAATTCTCGCCATATCCTCTTGGTCCTTGACCGTTAAATGATCGATGAACCGATTACGAATGCTGTCGGTGTGATCAGGGGCTGCCTTCACCAAAGTCTTCCAACCGCGATCAGTCATGACAGCCCACAACCCACGGCGGTCTTCTTTACAAGCCTCTCGCTTCACCCAGCCCGCTTTTTCCATCACTTTCATCCGGTGGGATAGCCGAGACTTTGAGATTAATCCAGCCTCTGCAAGTTCAGTCATTCGAAGTCGACGGCCCTCTGCCTCTGAAAGAAGGACCAAAACTTCATAGTCAGGCAGTGATAACTCATGTGGGGAAAGGTCTGCTTCTAGAGCTTCCATCATGCGGCGAACGGTTTGGATATAGGAACGCCAAGCCTTCATTTCGCGCGGATTGAGCCACTTTGGTTCTAGCTTCTTTATTGCCATGCTCAAATCTTACGCTTTAGTTGAAAGTTGAACAAATATTGCCGTGCCTAGCTGTAATACGATTCCCGCATGTCCACATTAAAAAGCGGTATCACTTTCGAGCATGCAGACCAGACTATTCGCCTTCAAGATGACCTCTTTCGCCACATGAATGGAAAGTGGCTCAAGGAGAGTGAAATCCCTTCAGACCGTTCTGGCGACGGGGCATTCAATGCCCTGCGAGTAAAGGCCGAAAAAGAAGTTTTCGACATTATCGAAGAGCTTTCAAAACACGAGCATCCTGCCGGAAGCAATGCGCAGAAAATCGGAGACCTCTATCGATCTTTCATGGACGAAGATCGAATTGAAAAACTTGGAATAGCCCCCCTCCTCGAAGAGCTCACTGCTGCTGCCTCAATCAAAACTTCCAGCGACTTCATTCGCCTCATGGGCGATTTTGAAACCCGCGGAAATGGCGGACTCTTTTATTTGTTTATTACAAGTGATCACAAAGACTCTGACACGAATATTTCTTACATGGGACAAGCTGGAATCAGTCTGCCGGATGAGGCTTACTACCGCGAAGAGGAATACGCCCCTCTCCGAAAAGCTCTTCTGGTTCATATTGAGAAAATGTTTGAACTAGCCGGATTGCCAGATGGAGCGGCACATGCCAAAAGAATCCTCGCCCTCGAGACTAAAATCGCATCTCACCATTGGGATCAAGTTCGTGATCGTGACAGCCTTGCGACATATAACAAATTTTCATTTGCAGATTTGCAAAAACTCTCAGATGGGTTTGATTGGGAGCTATATCTGACCGCCTCCAAGGCTCCTAAAAAAGTAGTAGAAAACGTCATCGTTAGACAGCCATCATTCTTTAGCGGAATTGGGCAACTTCTTGCAGAATTCGACGCTCCGGCTTGGAGTTCATGGCTTCAATGGCATCTGCTTTCAGGCTCGGCGCCATTCCTCAACAAGGCGCTCGTTGAAGAAAACTTTTCTTTTTTTGGCACCACTTTGAGCGGAACCCCAGAACTTCGAGAGCGCTGGAAGCGCGGCGTTTCAATGGTTGAAGGAGTCCTGGGCGAGGCTATTGGTGAAATTTATGTGGCAAAGCATTTTCCACCGGCTGCCAAGACCCGCATGGTTGAACTCGTCCAGAATTTACTTGAGGCATATCGCGTGGACATCAACGCTCTGGATTGGATGACTCCTCAGACAAAAGAAAAAGCATACGAAAAAATCGACAAGTTCACTCCAAAAATTGGGTATCCGGATAAATTCCGTGACTACTCGGCTCTGACGATTGTTGCTGACGATGTCATTGCAAATATCGCTGCCACAACTAAGTTCCAAATGGATTATGAATTTGCGAAAATAGGGGCTCCGGTAGATCGCTCCGAATGGCACATGTTTCCCCAGACTGTGAATGCGTATTACAACCCAGGGATGAATGAAATCGTCTTCCCGGCTGGAATTTTGCAGCCACCTTTCTTCGACCTTGAGGCAGATGACGCCGCTAATTACGGTGGAATTGGCGCAGTTATTGGTCATGAAATTGGCCATGGCTTCGATGATCAGGGTTCTAAATATGATGGCGATGGAAATCTCACTGATTGGTGGCAAGAAAGTGACCGCGTTGAATTTGAAAAGCGGGCCAATAAGTTGATTGCGCAATACGAAAAACTATTTCCACGTGAAACACCGGAGTCGCATGTAAATGGAGCCCTCACTGTTGGTGAGAACATCGGAGACCTTGGTGGATTAACAATTGCGCTCAAAGCTTATGAAATAGCCTTAAATGGCGCTTCTGCGCCCGTTTTAGAGGGTTTTACAGGTGTACAGCGACTCTTCCTCGGTTGGGCACAAATTTGGCGCGGAAAAGTGCGTCTTGAAGAGTTAAAACGGCGCCTTGCTACCGATCCCCACTCGCCGAGTGAATTTCGCTGCAATCAAATCGTAAAAAATCTTAACGAATTCTATGAAGCCTTCGATGTCAAAGAAGGTGACGCTCTCTTCTTGGCAGAATCTGAAAGAGTGCGAATTTGGTAGCTAAAGATTATTTCTTGGCAGCCAATCGAGCGGCGCGACGAAGTGCTTGCTCGGCTGGATCTGGAACCGGGACCGCTTCAATCAGCCGTCGGGTGTACTCCATCTGAGGGTTCTTCAAAATTGCGTCACGGTCGCCTTCCTCAATCAGGAGGCCATCCTGCATTACAGCTACGCGGTGAGAAAGAATATCGACGACTGCTAAATCATGGCTAATGAAGAGGCAAGCGAACTTCAACTTTTCTTGAAGCCCTTGGAAGAGTTCAAGAAAACGTGCTTGAACCGAAACATCCAAAGCAGATGTAGGTTCATCAGCAATCAATAAGTCGGGTGTGAGAGCAAGAGCTCTGGCAATTCCAACTCTTTGACGTTGTCCGCCAGAAAGTTCGTGCGGATATCGATTGCGATAACTCCGAGGTAGCTCGACTTGATCCAAGAGGTCTTCAACCAAGTGATTGAGTTCCGCGCCTTTTGAAAGGCCGGCCAAAAAGATCGGCTCCCCAATAGATTCACCAATTGGTAGGCGAGGATTCAGAGATGACGCTGGATCTTGAAAAACTATTCCGGTATGCCGGCGGATTGCTGATAAATCTTTTTGAGTAGCCTTGCTTATGTCTGTGCCTGCAATTGTTAGTTTTCCAGATTTAATTGGAATTAAGCCGATGGCCGCGCGACCAACTGTGGTTTTACCTGAACCCGATTCGCCAACGAGGCCGACTATTTCTCCAGGGAAAATCTCAAGGTTAAAGTTCTTAACAGCAGTGAAAGCAGGGATACGGCCTCGCTTTGGGTATTCGATGGTGACATCGCTCAAAGTAAGTACTGGCGCAGGTTTTCCGCTCTTTCCAAAATCCAAGGTTCGCTTTGCGCTGTGTCCCAATTTTGGAACAGCCGCTAGAAGTTCTTTTGTGTATGGATGAGTTGGGTGATTGAAAATCGCATCCGCCGATCCGCTCTCAACTACACGCCCATCTTTCATGACGAGAATGTCATCGGCCATATCTGCCACAACGCCCATGGCGTGCGTTATCAAAAGGATTGCCGAATTAAGGCGGGACTTAAGCCCTCGCATCAAATCAAGAATTTCTGCCTGGACAGTTACATCCAGTGCGGTTGTTGGTTCATCAGCAACAAGTAGCGCCGGATCGCAGGCAAGAGCCTGGGCAATCATTGCTCGTTGGCGTTGTCCACCCGAGAGCTGGTGTGGGTACTTTTCAAATGACTTTTCTGGATCGGGAATTTCCACCATAGTGAGAAGTTCGACCGCGCGAAGACGCGCTTCCTTAGGGCCCATATCAAAATGAGTACGAAGGGTTTCCACGATTTGGAAACCAATTGTGTACACGGGGTTCAGAGCAGTCATTGGCTCTTGGAAGATATAAGCCACTTCCTTGCCGCGGAATTTGCGGAGCAAAGAAGATGGCGCCCCAATCATCTCTTCACCTTTAACTTTGACACTTCCATGCGTGCGAGCGTTGGATGCCAAAATACTCATGAGACCCATGGCGGTTGTTGATTTTCCGCTTCCAGATTCCCCGACGATCGCGGTAACTTTCCCCGCCTCCACATCGAAGTTCATATCAATGGCTGCGGGATACCAAATTCCATCCACCCAAAATTCAACGGTGAAATCTTTAACGCTTAGAACTGGCTCAGCCACGGAAATCACCACTTTCATATGACACCATGTAGTCATGGTAGTTATGAGTGGCGTCAGCAACCCCGAGGTTTTCAGAACCAAATCCAGCACCATTGGTGCCGGGATAGTTCTTTTGTTGATTCTGGCCTTGAATATTCAAACTTGGTTTTCCAGCTCTTTGCGAAGTGACATTGTCACTCTCGTGTGGTCCACTTTTTTCTGCGGAATTATCTATTTGGTTATCTACAGACCTAAAATTACGATCTTCGATGAGGGCGTAACCATTACGAACCCCGTCAAGGAATTCACTATCGGATGGGATAGTGTCGATGAAGTCGAAGCCCGATATAGCATGTCCATCATTACCAATGATGGAAAAGAAATTTTCGCTTGGGCTGCCCCAGCTCCAGGCAGGTACCACGCTCGCAGTATCCATCCGAGTGAAGTCCGTGGAATGAACGTTGGCGCACAAGGAATCATTAGGCCAGGTGAATCCCCTCGCGCTGACTCCGGAGTTGCCAAACACTTGGTACTGACTCGCTTGGAAAAGTTCAGACACGGCAACGTCATACCTGTACAGGACAGCGCTCGACTTCAATTGACGGGAATCTCCATAACCGGAGTGAGCCTCGTCGTAGGAATAGCTCTGCATCTCATACGTTTTTAGTTTTTGTTGCACAGTTACTCACCACCCTTTAATTCCGAACGGGCTACGCGTCGATCTTTTAGGGAAAGTCGGCGGCGTTGGCGCGGATCGAATGCATCGCGCAGGCCATCACCGATGAAATTCACACTTAAAGCAATGGCGATAATAAAAAATCCCGGGTACCAAAATAGATACGGCCTGGAAGTGAAAGAGTCTTGATATTGACTAATCAATAGACCGAGTGAGACGTCGGGGGCCACAACACCAAATCCAATGTAGGAAAGCGCCGTTTCAAGGAGGATGGCGCCAGACATTAAAAGAGTAACTGAAACAATGATGACACCAACTGCGTTCGGCAAAATATGTTTAAAAATAATTCGACGATTGCTGGCTCCAGCCACACGAGCTGCGTCCACAAATTCAAGTTCGCGCAGTTTGAGGAATTCACCGCGCACCAGCCGAGAAAGTCCAGTCCATGAAAATAGACCCAGATATAAAGCTAGGAAAGTTGCACCTAAGTTTCCAAAATGGAAACCAATCACTGAGCCGATAATGATTGATGGAATTGTGATGATGAAATCAGTGAAACGCATCAATACCGCATCAACAGTTCCTCTGAAGAAACCAGAGATAGCTCCAACAATCGTTCCAAGAGTTCCACCAACAATGCCTACGACGAACATGACCATTATCGATCGTTGTGCACCTTTCATCACAAGGGCAAAATAATCACGACCAATATCATCTTGTCCAAATGGATGCTCGCCTAAACCAAACCCTGCTCCCCCAAGGAATTTAGGTCGAAGGCTAAATGTTGGGCAACCAACGTTTCCTCCAGCGCAATCCTTTGTGCGCAGTTCAGGAATATCTTCAATGTGATATTTCCACCAACCATGTATTTTCCAAGGACCAAATTTGAAATCCAAAGCTGTGTAGACAAATAGGGTCAGAAAAAGAAGCGTGAAAACTGAAATCATCGCAGCTCGGTGGCGAACGAAGCGCTTGAAAACAATTTGACGCTGGCTTAAGCCTTCCGTCTCCTTGTTTGAGATTGCATTTTCGGCCGCATCCGTTGTCGCGAGCTCGACGCTCTTGCCCTTAAAAATACCCATTATTTACCAGCCCCCACTCGAATGCGAGGATCAAGAGCGCTGTAAAGCAAATCGGCAATCAAATTTGCGAGAACTGAGAGTGAAGCAGTTATGAAGAAAACGGCCATCAAGAGATTGAGATCAAAACTACCAATAGCTTGGCGGAAAAGAGTTCCCATGCCTACCCACCCAAAGACGCTCTCTGTGATGATGGCGCCACCAATAATTCCAGCGAAATCGACAACAATAATTGTGGTTAATGGAATCAAAGTATTTCGAAATGCGTGACGCATGATGACGGTGCGCTCGGTTAACCCTTTTGCCCGAGCCGTTCTGATGTAGTCAGCGTTTAGGACATCAAGCAATGTGCCGCGAGTAAAGCGAACATAACCTGCAAATGAAATAAGAGTCAGGGCTATTGTTGGCAAAATTAAATGCATCAGTGTGTCCAAGGTGCTCATCCAAAAATCGCTCTGGTCAAGAAGTGAATTTGCTTGCCCGATTGTCGGAACTGGACGTCCGTTTACCGCATCAGTTGCCATGTAAGGAGCCCACGTTTGCATCAATCGGTCGAGCAGCATGAGGAGTGAAATCACAAATCCTGTGATCATCGTTGTTCGAACGACAGGCCCGCGATCAATCTTGGCAAAGAAGCGCCCCACCCCAGCGCCCAGGCCGAGTGTAAGTAGCGCCATCAATAAAAGAGTACTTACGTGTGGTGAATGTTTGAAAAAATATTGCGCCGGATAATACGAAATCAAACCCAGCAAAGCCATCACTTGCGAAGCGCGAAGCGCGCTTTTGTTATGCAATCCCACTGAAAGTTGAGTGACTCCGTACGCAATTCCAACGCCCGCTCCAAAAATGACGATCGGTCCTAATCCAGGGTGGGTGAACCACTTGAGAAGACTCAAAGCCTCCAAAAGTGCACCTGTGCCTACAGCGACTGCGGCAAATATTTGAAAAACTCGTGTGCGAGATCCGCTAATTACTCCAGCCCAAAAGATTCCACTGACCACGCTAAAAACGATGTTCCAGCCGAGTGGGACGCTTGGGTTTGCAAGAAACGTATTAAATCTAATTGCAAGATATTGCTTGAGAAGCACTGCTACCCAGAAAACAGGGAGTGAATACATCAAGAAGGATACAAAGGTCATCGCATAGTCAAAACGGCTGTATTGGCGCAAGGCAGTCACAATTCCGACAGTTATTCCAAGCACTATTGCAACAATTGTTGCCATCGTTACAAGTCTTATTGTTACTGGAATTGCATGCTGCACAAGGCCTGAAACCTGTTGCCCGTTACGCGCGTTTCCAAAATCTAGGTGGCCGACAAAGAGACCAAGAATTCCACGAAGCCAAATGAAATAGCGAAGTGGAGGAGGGACATTGAGTTGAAGTTCGCGGGTTAAAGTGATGATTTGTTGCTTCGCACTTGGCTCGCTACTTGTACGAAGTCCTTCAAGGGGATCACCTGAAATTGCTGCAAGGTTATAAAGAATAAAGCTTGAGCCAAAGAGAATGACCAAGAGAATTCCAAGTCTGCGCATAATGTAAGCAAACATTGGAATTTTCTCCGTTTCTTAAGGGTGTAAGTGGTGTTTCAAGACTTTCATGCAAGGTGGTGCCCGGCGAACCGAGCACCACTCTCCGAGATGCATGTACTAAGAACTAGTTAGTAAAACTAATTATTAGTAGGTCCAATCCCAATAGTTCCAAACAAGTGTTGGAGACAATGGGGCTGGCTTAACGTTCTTCAACGTTGAGTTGTATGCGGTTACAGCTGGGTGCTGGAAGATCGCAAGAGTCAAAGCGTTCTGGTTAACAATACGCTCAGCTGTGATGATGTCGCGTGTTACTGCAGCATCTGACTTCACAATTTCAAGTGAGCGAAGTGCCTTGTCCAAGCTAGGAATGCTCCAACCCATGTGGTTATTTCCGCCACCTGTGAGGAAGTTGTCATTCGTACCTGTCTGCAAGACAGCTGATGGGCACCATGCATAGAACTCAGCATCCCATTCAGTGTTGTCAAGCTTGCCTGACCAACCAGTTGTTGGAACTGCAGTCACCTTGAAGCCAGCCTTTGCAAGTGCTGGAACAACAAGTGCTGCTTCAGCTGCGCGGCGTGCGTTTGGTGATGGTTGTTCTAAACGAACTGGTGCCATTGGATTTGAAGCGCTTGCACCCTTGTAGTAGCGCTGAACAATCTTCAGTGCTGCAGCAGTGCGCTGTGCTTGTGTTCCTGCTGTGTAAACGCTTGATGCGTTACCAGCAGCAACTGCCTTGTAATTGCTTTCCTGAGGCATAACGAATGTTGATGAAGCAACAACTGCATTTTCATTTACTGGCTTAACAATCTTCGCGATGATTTCTTCACGTGGATAAGCCATCAAAAATGCCTGACGAAGAGCCTTTCCTGCTGGGTTTGAATCAGCAAAGATGCCCTTGTAAACATCCTTAGAGCCTTGTGTTGCATTTGTGCGCAAATCAATGTGCTCGTAGCAAGAGCTTGTTCCGCCGACGACGGTTACACCCTTCATCGCCTTGAGCTGTGAAACAGCATCTGCCGTGGCTTGACCTTGGTAAAGATCAATTTCACCATTTGAAAGGGCTTGGGCTGCAGCAGTTCCATCTGCGATGAAACGGAATACGACTGTATCAATTCCACCTGAAAGCTTTGGTCCTGAGTTGTACTTAGGGTTTGGCTTCAGCGTTACAGATTGATCTGTAACAGCAGATGAAACAAGGAATCCACCATTACCAACAAGAAGGTTTGGATTTGTTGATGAATCAATCTTTGTGATGTTGTAATCCTCGTTCCAAATCTTTGCATACTTCTTAAGAGCAGCAGTGTCATAGCCTGTTACATCGCTGACAAAGGTTGACTTTGCAGCAGCTGCTTCAGAAGCTGAGAGCAAGGAAGACTTGCCAGCAGCCAAAGCTACGAGAGTATGAACAGGGAAAACTCCTGGGCCGTACAAATCCCAGTTAGGAATTGGTGCGTCAAATTGAAGAGTTACAGACATCTTGTCTGAAGATAGGACTGGTAGACCAACAATGTGGTTATCGAGAGTTCCGCCATAGCTAATTGAATTGAAGACTGGTGGATTCTTCTCATCGTTAGGATCGCCAAGGCCAGCCTTGATTGAGTACTTTGAACTGTTTAGAACAATTCCAAACATCAAATCTTCACCTGTGATTGGAGTTCCGTCAGACCATACGCGCCCTGGAGCAACAGTCCACGTGGTGCGGAAATCCTTGGCGGTGTTCTTTGTAATCTTGTATGAACCAAATGTTGGGTTCTTGATGAGCGACTTATTGTCGTCGTAATAGTTGAAACCCATACCTGTGAGGTATGTGATGTCAGTGTTTGTTGTGAGGTTTGTGTCAGGAGTTCCAGTGTTCAGCGAAGTGAACGCGTTTGTCTCGTGAATCACAACTGTTGAGCGAGCCGCATGTGCTGGGGCAATGAGGCCGACGGCCGCAATTCCTGCAACTGCAACTGATGCAACAAGAGCACGCTTATTTAAACGTAGCTTCATGTGTTCTCCATTTCGTTGTTTGAGGGACGCCAATCAACTAAATCGGACCTAGCTAGTTGCCCGCTTCTACTGATTGGTAGTGAAGGGAATCCTGCCCTATTTGTCTGTTTTAGGAAAGTGGGCAGAGGGGGTTAGATACGGATATGACCAACCCCAAGGGCTTCTTCTTTGCTGAGAGCCACAAGATTGAGGGGCACCTCGGCCGAGCGGGAGAAATTACGACGCCCCATGGTGTAATCAAAACGCCTGCCTTCATTCCCGTGGGCACAAAAGCAACGGTCAAATCCGTTCTGCCTGACTCTATTGAGGCTCTCGAAGCTCAGGCTGTTTTGGCAAATGCCTATCACCTGTATTTGCAACCAGGAAGTGATGTCGTTGATGAAGCAGGCGGTCTTGGAAAATTCATGAATTGGAGTGGACCTACATTCACCGATAGCGGTGGTTTCCAAGTTCTTTCTCTTGGCGTTGGATTCAAGAAAGTTATTGCAATGAACGAAGACACTTTTAGATCCGATGAAGTCATCGCTGAGAAAAAAGAGCGACTTGCGCACGTCGATGACGATGGTGTGACATTTAAATCTCATCTTGATGGATCCATGCACAGATTCACCCCTGAAATTTCCATGAGCGTTCAACATGAAATTGGCGCTGACATCATTTTTGCTTTTGATGAATGTACGACCCTGCATAACACTCGAAAGTATCAAGAGAAATCTCTAGAGCGCACCCGAAAGTGGGCAATAAGATGTTTGAAGGAGCATGATCGACTAACAAAAGAGCGAAATCATCGCCCTTACCAAGCACTCTTCGGCGTACTTCAAGGTGCTCAATATGAGGATTTACGTCGGAAAGCTGCGAAAGATCTTGGCGGTATGAGCATTGATGGAATTGAATTTGACGGTTTTGGGTTAGGTGGAGCGCTCGATAAAGAAAAGTTGGGAACTATCGTCGGCTGGCTCTGTGAAGAACTCCCTCGAAATAAGCCAAGGCATCTTCTTGGAATTGGTGAGCCAGATGACTTATTTGTTGGTGTTGAAAATGGCGCCGATACTTTTGATTGCGTCGCTCCTTCCAGACAAGCGCGCACTTCAGCTGTTTTCACTCAAGATGGCAGAGTGAATATGACAAATGCCAAGTACAAGCGCCAGTTCTCACCAATAGATGAAAATTGCGACTGCTACACGTGCAAGAACTTCACCGCCGCGTATATGAACCACTTATTTAAAAGCAAAGAGATGCTTGCCTCAACACTTGCAACTATTCACAACGAACGTTTTATAGTTCGTTTAGTTTCACAAATGCGAGAAGCGATTATTCGCGGCGATTTCTTGGAAATGAAAAAGGACTTCATGGGCAAGTTTTATGGTCAGGCGACTTGAAATGAGCGTTTAGCCAGTCCCATCCAGTAGCCATCAATTTTTGTTTCAGGTGCAACATCGGCGACCGTCGCTGCTCCGAGAGTAATAAAAATAGGCGCAAAGTGCTCGACTGTGGGATGTGCGTAGGGCATTCCTGGAGCCAAACTCTTGTAATTCATCAACTCATCTACTGCGCCACGATCCAAAACTTCTTTAGCCCACAAATCAAATTCAACGCTCCATCCAGGAGGAGTTGCGTTAATTGTCCAGTCTTTTAAGAATGGCAATCCATGTGTGAGAAATCCACTTCCAATAATTAAGACGCCCTCATCACGAAGAGGAGCAAGTTTCTTACCGATTGCAAACAACTTTTCAGGGTCGTAGGTAGGAATCGACATTTGTAATACTGGAATATCCGCATTTGGATACATCTTCATAAGTGGTACATAAGCACCGTGATCAAGTCCCCGCTTGGATTGATGTACGACATCGTCTTTAAAAAGCCCGGCAATGCGAGTTGCCAAGTCCGGAGCTGTAGGAACGTCGTATTGGAGTTGGTAGAACTTAGGATGGAAGCCACCAAAGTCATAAATGAGTGGGGTTCCACCTTCGATTGAACTTAATGCAAGCGGCGCCGATTCCCAGTGTGCGCTTACAATCAAAATTGCTTTTGGCTTATCCAATTCATCTGACCATTGCGAAAGTTCGCCACTCCACACCGGATCATCAAGAAGCATCGGTGCGCCGTGGCCTATGTAAAGCGCTGGAGTTTTCATGCGATAAGAATAATCCTTTTTAGTTGAAAGTTCAACTAAATTGAGGTTCCGCGCAAACGAGAAATTCTTTGAAGGGCAGCATCCTGCGAGGGCGGCCTATCCCCCAATGCACCCTTCAACATTTTTAAGTTGAAGCGAGCCAGGAGCAGCCAAGCGTTATGCGGTTTCTTTAACCGAAGTAGCTCTCTCTCCGAATCGGTCAGGGTAATCACTGCGGCTTTCAATAGAATTCGGTAAAAGAAAAGACTTATTTTTCCGAAGGGGGGCTTAAGTATGAAATCTACAACCTCCTTTGTTGTCGGCGAGTAGGAAAGTTCGGTCCGCATAAACTCGTTGATAGTCTCTTCCAATTCGGCTACCGATTTTGGTGCGTCAGTTAGACCAAGCGGTTCGGCGCTCAGTCGCCATTGGCTGATATAAGAATCCGCCCCTTGGTCAATCGGATATTTGCACGCTTGGTGGGCGAATAGAAATGACTCGGTGAATGCGCAGTGCACCCAGAGCAAGAATTTAGGATCGCGTGCCTGGTAGGCCGACTCCCCTCCATTCTTCTTCACATATTCCCCAGCTACTCGCTTATGCATTTCATTGACTCGATTGGCTTCACGAGAGATCGCTGCCTTGGATCCAAAGGTGGTGATGGTTAGCCAGCGAGAAGTTCCCTCTAATCGACCCAATAGATCAGTCTGGTATCTCGAATGAGTAGCCACGCCAGCGAGCGCAGCTGGATGGGCTGCCTGCAGAAGGAGCGCCCTGATGCCTCCTATGAGCGTCCCCACGCTTCCATGGACCTGCCAAACGGCGCTTTCTGGCCCAAACAACCCCTCGTCTTCACCTTCTTCTATGTATTTAATCCAATCAGGCCTGCCATCAGGCTCTCCCGAAACCATTTCTCGGAATCCATCGGCCACTCGACCCATGATGCGTTTCATAATCACCAGGCAAAGATTAGAGCCATTTTCAGGTGGTCACTGCCCGAAAGTTCCTTTACGATAGCGAGCCTGCTCACGGGCAGAATTAACTTTTGATGAACGATGAGTGACGGACTGGGAGTGTGATGTCAGAAGCGATCGCGACAAGCGAGAAGGCCATTGAAGGTCGCTCGCCCTCTCGCTTGGCTTGGGAACGGCTGAAGCGCGACAAGACCGCTTGGGTTTCATTTCTTGTAGTCATGCTTTTCATTTTGTTAGCTGCAGCATCCCCTCTTTTCGAGGCCATTATGAAAACCACGCCGGATGCCTTCCATCCAGAGGCACTCGATGAGATGAAAGGCGCTCTTCCACTCGGCAAACTCGGCGGCGTCAGCGGACACCATTGGTTTGGCGTGGAGCCACGTACCGGTCGAGATATTTTCCTACGTTTTGTTTTCGGGGCTCGCACCTCTTTATTGATCGCTTTGGCTGCTACCACTGTTGCAACAATCATCGGAGTTCTTGCCGGACTAATCTCTGGATTTTTCGGTGGAAAAGTTGATCAGCTCATCTCTCGAATTCTAGAAATTGTTATGGCATTCCCTTCAATTCTTTTCGCACTCGCAATTACGCCAGTTCTTGAATCTGTATTGGAGAGCGCCGGTGTTCCGCAAGGAAATTCTGCGCGTATACCGGTAATGATTATCGTGATGGCAACTTTTGGTTGGCCATACATCGCGCGCATTGTTCGCGGGCAAGTAATTTCACTTCGCGAGCGTGAATTTGTTGAAGCCGCTCGGGCACTCGGCGCCAGTCGTATGCATCTTGTTTTTAAGCAAATCTTGCCAAATCTTTGGGCGCCAATTCTTGTAACCGTTGCACTTAACATTCCATCTTTCATCACAACCGAAGCTGCGTTGACCTTCTTAGGTGCTGGAGTTATTGAACCTGCATCTGACTGGGGCGCAATGTTGCTCCAATCCGTTCCGTTTTATGGTGTAGATCCCCTCTACACATTTATCCCAGGAATCGGATTGTTCCTTCTAGTATTGGGCTTCAACCTCTTTGGAGACAGCGTACGTGATGCGCTTGATCCGAAGAGTGCTCGATGATCACATCACGTGAAATAAAGGCAAGACAACTTAATAACCCTCATATGAGAAAAAACCCTCACAGAAACGGAAAAAAGCCTAGATGAAACTTCATCGCAAAGCTGGACTCGTAGCTGCCGTCGCTGCACTTGCAGCAACCGCTCTCTACTCAGTCCCATCCGCCAACGCTGCAAGCACTTCATGGAATGGACCAGCTCCAACCGTGGCAGGCGCAGTTTCAGGCGGAACACTCAATATCCTAAATCAGGGCGATTTCGAGCACGTTGATCCAGCTCGTAACTACGTCGGTGGAACTCTTGATTTCTACCGCTTCTTTATTCGCACACTGACTCAGTACCGCACCGTCAATGGAAAGACAGAACTCATTCCTGACTTGGCTTCAGACCTTGGTACAACAAAGGATGGTGGCCTTAACTGGACCTTCAAACTTCGTACCGGAATCAAGTATGAAGATGGAACAACTGCAACTTGTGCAGATATGAAGTATGGCGTTGAGCGCACATACAACGATGATGTTCTAGATGGCGGAACAACGTATGCGCATGACTTCTTGGCAAATCCAACAGGTTACGCTGGTCCATACACAACTCCAACTAAGGATCTAACATCTGTAACTTGTTCTGGAGATTCAATCTCATTCAAGCTTGCACAAAAGGTTCCTTACTTCCCATACGTAACTACTTTTGGTGCCTTCTCTCCTATTCCAGTAGCGAAAGATACAAAGCAGAACTACGACTTGCATCCAATGTCAACAGGACCATACAAAATTGAATCGTATGACCGTGGCAAGCAAATGACTTTGGTTCGCAACTCTTACTGGGATCCAAAGACAGATCCACTACGCCATGACTTCCCAGATACAATCAAAGTGAAGTTTGGTTTTGAGCAGAACGCACTTGAGCAGCAACTTATTGCTGACTCTGGTGATGCCAAGACAGCAATCTCCCTTGATACAAACGTTATTACAAATATCGGTAGTGTCGTCGGTAACCCTAAATATGCTGATCGATTCTTCGGATTCAACTCACCATATGCTCGTTACCTAGCGATTAACATGGACAAGGTTAAGAACTCAAACGTGCGTAAGGCAATTCAATGTGCGATTGATCTGAAGACTGTTCTATTAGCCGCAGGCGGCTCAGCCGCTGGTGTCTATGCGAACTCTTTGATTCCTTCAAACGTTGATCCTGCATACCGCAACTTCCCAGTTTGTGGTCGCGATGTTCACACAACACCAGGTGCTCAAGTTGCAGCAGCGAAGAAACTTCTCGTTGGAACAACAAAGGCGCAAAAGAACCTCATCCTCGCTTACCGCGATAAGGGTGTTGAGCCACAACGTGCAGCGGCCGAACAAGCTGCTTTGCAAGCTGTGGGATTCAAGGTAACAATGCAGAAGCTTCCACGTGCTGGTTACTACACCGCAATTGGTAAGCGTGGAGTTGCAAATGAGCCAGATGTTATTCAAACATCATGGGGATTTGACTGGCCAGCAGCATCAGGAATTGTTTACGCACTTCTTGATGGACGCACAATGACCAAGGAAGATTCACACTCAAACTACTCACGTCAGAAC
>Ga0007794_10000297_pt1 | contig 15365 bp, 11 predicted proteins | sample CryBogmetaGMA5M_FD_60365 | JGI IMG/M metagenome (GOLD analysis project Ga0007794, IMG submission 60365) | Freshwater microbial communities from Crystal Bog, Wisconsin, USA - MA5M | ecosystem: Environmental > Aquatic > Freshwater > Lake | place: Crystal Bog, Wisconsin, USA | collected 2009-07-06
GGAATGGGCTGATACCGCCGCCGGCTCCACCAGGGCCCCCTGCTCATACGACAGGCTCTCCGGCAGCACCACAAGGCGGTCCTCCGGAACCACGAACAAATCCTGGGCGCAGCCCGGTGCCTGAAACCCCTGCACCTTGAGCTGGTTGCAGATATGGTAATCGCCCCGGCGGCACGGATCGCACACGCCGCAGACGACCTGCGGGCGGGCGGTCGCCTTCATGCCGGGCTTCACACGGGTGACCCCGGCCCCGACGGCCTCGACGGAGGCGCTGTATTCGTGCCCCTGCACCACCGGATAGGAGGTAAAGGGATGCTTGCCGTGCCACACATGGATATCCGAGCCGCACACCCCGATACGCCGGACGCGCAACAGCACTTCTCCCGGCCCCGCCTTGGGCTCAACTGCTTCACGTTGTTCAATAACCCCCGGACGAATCATAACTGCTTGCTTCACGTCTTTATACCTCTTCTGCGGCTCATATCCGCACGACTTCCCTGTTTGAATTTCTCGAGCAGTTAGAATATGTTGCACCAGACATCGGATGCAAGGCCATTTTAGGTCACGAAAGGGACTTTACCGTGAATCAATTTCGTCAAGAGGGGAACCGGATCATCGTACAGTGCAACGGGGAGACAGTCTGGCTGGAGGCCTACGGGCCGGACACCTTGCGGGTTCGCAAAAGCCTGACGGCGGAGATGCCGGCCGACACCGATGCCCTCCTGCCTCCGGCACCCGCGGGAATCTCAGTCGAAATCAGCGGCCGCAACGCCTTTGTCACGAATGGCAAACTCAAGGCGCAGATCAACATCCGGGGAGGAGTCTCGTTTTTCCGCGTCTCCACGGCGGGCGAGACACCGCTGTGCGCCGAGCAGGGCGCCGATTACCGCCCGCTCCATGGCAACGCGTATGCCGTTACCGCAGATTTCACGGCTTACCCCGATGAAAAGATTTACGGACTGGGGCAGTACCAGCACGGCCTCCTCAACCAGAAGGGCTGCGTGCTGGACCTGCACCAGATCAACAAGGACATCAGCATCCCGTTCCTGGTGTCGAGCCGGCAATACGGCTTCATGTGGCACAACCCCGCCATCGGCCGCGTGGAACTCGCACAGAACCGCACGCGCTGGGCCGCCAACGCTTGCCGGGGCATCGATTATTTCGTGACGACCGGCGAGTCCTATTCTGAAATCCTGGGCCATTACGCCCGGCTCACGGGGCTCCCGCCGGTCATGCCGGAATGGGGCATCGGGTTCTGGCAATGCAAGTTGCGCTACCGCTCACAGGAGGAGCTCCTCAAGGTGGCCCGCGGCTACAAGGAGCGTGGATTGCCACTGTCGGTCATCGTGATCGACTTCTTCCACTGGCCCATGCTGGGCGACTTCAAGTTCAAGAGCGAGGAATGGCCGGACCCGCAGGCGATGGTCGACGAGCTGAAGGCCATGGGCGTAACCCTGGCGGTTTCGGTCTGGCCCAACGTTAACCGAAACAGCGAAAACTACAGCGAAATGGCCAGTCGCAACCTGCTGATCCGGGCCGAGCGCGGCGAGCCTTATCACCACACCTTCATCGACGTGTCCCCCAAGGGCGTCGTGTCGTCGCAGTACTATGACGCCACCAATCCGGAAGCGCGCGACTTCCTCTGGGGGAAGATCAAGGAGAACTACTACCGGTATGGCATCAAGCTCTTCTGGCTCGACCAGTGCGAGCCGGAGATTTTCCCGATTCATTTCGACAACCTGCGGATGTGGGCGGGGAACGGCGAGGAGGTCCTAAACCTCTATCCGCTCCTCCACGAGAAGGCCTTTTACGAAGGCTTGCGCAGCGAGGGCGAGACGGAGATCGCGACCCTGTGCCGGGCCGCCTGGCTGGGAAGCCAGCGCTACGGGGCGATTGTCTGGTCCGGCGACATTACCTCCTCGTTCGAGGTGTTCGCAAAACAGATTCCCGCCGGCCTGAACATGGCCATGAGCGGCATCCCCTGGTGGAACACCGACATCGGCGGCTTCAGCGGCGGCGAGGCCGCAAGCCCCGAGTTCCATGAGCTGCTCGTGCGGTGGTTCCAATACGGCGTATTCTGCCCCGTATGCCGGCTCCACGGCGTGCGCAATCCCTCGTGCTGGACCTCCGTTCCGGAATTGACCGGTGCCGACAATGAGGTATGGTCCTACGGCGAAAAGGTCTACGGGATCCTGACCGGCTATCTCCAGCTGCGCGAGCGGCTCCGCCCCTACATCCGGGAACTGATGACCGAGGCGCACGAGACGGGACTCCCCCCGATGCGCCCCCTGTTCCTGGAGTTTCCCGGAGACCCCTCCTGCTATGACATTGGCGACTCGTATTGCTTCGGGCCGGATCTCCTGGTGGCACCGGTGACGGAAAAGGGCGCCACACAGAAGCGGGTCTACCTGCCGGCCGGCGCGCGCTGGACAGATGCCTGGACGGACCGGGTACACGAGGGCGGCCAGTGGATCACCGCCGAGGCACCCCTCGAGCGGATCCCCTTGTTCCTGCGAAACAGCCGGAAACTGCCGATCCGGCAGGCGGAGTAATCAGGGGCAGGACAAACATTCAACGGCTCACTCCCCGATGCGCTTGATCGCCTTGGCGCCGGTCTTCGAGCCACCCTTGCCGCCCGCCTTGGCATCCGCCCCGGTCTTCTGGTTCATGGTCGTCAAGCTCCCGGCTCCACGCAGTCCCCCACCCGCGCCTGCGGTGTCATTCTCAACCTTCACACGCTCAATTTCCTCGATCAATTTTTCCAGCATCTCCGTCTCCGACACCGGGCTCACCGACCTCGTCCTGGTCGACCGCTTTGTCGAGGGCCTTGGGGGGGGGCGCTTAAACCCGAAGGCATCCTGCGTGCTATTCGACATGGCGTCCGTCCTTGGCGCGGCCGCCGCCTCCTTGGCTTCTTTCTCCTTGGTCAGCCGCTCCAAACGTTTCGCTTCGTTCTCCTCGAGCGGGGCCTTCGCCTTGTCCAGCGCCTCCGCAGAGGAAAAACGTCCCATCTGCTTGACTTCCCGCGGTGCCGGGCATTTCAAGGGAAAGGGCGGTGCCGGAACCTTATAGTCAACCTGCTGGGATTGGCCCCCATTATTAACAGTCCGCTTCTCGACTTTGCTCTGGGTTTTTTTCCAATCCTTGCGGAGATTGGCATAGGCCGCGGGGAGCGCCAGGTTGTCCTTTTTGGCCACGCTGGCGAGCTCGATGAATTCTTCCGGGGTGGCCGCCTTGTAGGTGGTGAGCCCCGCATAATCCGTGAGGCGCACCAGAACGAACACCTGGCCGGTGTCTGACCCGGTTTCCAACTGCGCCCGGGCCTGTCCCGGAAGCAACAGCAACAACAGCAGGACCACCATGCGGGAGAGGAAGAACCTCCGGGTGATTCCGCCTCTCAAAACCTTGGCAATGTTTGGCATTCTGGCTCCTGTTCTGGTGTCATTCCTGATCGGGAAGGATACTCTTCCATCAACGAAGTTCCAGCCCAATGTGACGCGAGGAAATGGCTGAAGGAACCCGGATGTGCCGCACCGGAACTTTCTTTATCCTGTGAAGTGGTTGTTGACTTGTTTGGGGAAAATCAACAAAGTTAACGGTCAATTGATGGTCCGCGTGGACTGTCGGGTCCCTATTTAACTTTACTAAGGAGTATATCACATGGCGAACAGTGCAGTATCAACCGAGTCTTTGGGTGGCGAAAAGAAGGTCGAACACAAGGGAAAGAAATTGCGCGTGGCGGTCATCGGCTGCGGCGGTATTTCCGAACTTCACCTGAGGACGTTTGCCGCCATGCCGGATGTGGAGATCGTGGCCGGAGTGGATATCAAGCCCGAACGTCTGGCTGTGATGCAGGAAAAATTCGGCATCAAGAAACTCTACAAGGACTGGAAGGTCATGCTGAAGGAAGTCAAGCCTGACGCCGTGGATGTCTGCACACCCAATGGCGTGCATGCCGCGGCGGCTATTGACGCCTCCAACGCGGGATGTCACGTCATCACCGAAAAGCCCATGGCCATGAACCCGGCGGAATGCACCCGGATGATCGCCGCCGCCAAGAAGGCCGGCAAGGTGCTCGTGACCGGATTCCAATATCGCTATCACCCCGTCACCCAGATGATCAAGCGGTTCCGCGAAGAAGGCCAGTTCGGCAATATCATGTTTGTGAAGTGCCAGGCGTTGCGGCGGCGCGGCATCCCCAACTGGGGCGTGTTCGGCCAGAAGGCCCTGCAGGGCGGCGGACCGATGATCGACATCGGCGTGCACGTCATCGAGATGGCGCACTACGCCATGGGCCGGCCGCGCCCGGTAGCCGCCACGGGCAACGTCTGGACCTATATGGGCAACAAGAAGAGCAACGTGGTCATCCCCTGGCCGAACTGGGACCACAAGACCTACACCGTCGAAGACCTTGCCATCGGCCACATCCGCTTTGAGAATGGCGCGGTGCTGCAGATCGAGTCGAGTTTCTGCGGCCATATCGAGAAGGATGTCTGGAACTTCAACATGATCGGGGATAAGGGCGGTTGCAACTGGGATCCCGCCGCAGTCTTCACCGACAAGGCCGGAACGATGGTCAACATCACCCCGCAGTGGTTGCCGCAGGGCAGCTTTGAGGCCATGTTTACCAGCAAGCTGCAGAACTTCGTGGATGGTTGCCTCACGGGCTCGCCGCTCGAAGCCCCGGGCGAGGACGGCCTGACCGTTCAGAAAATCCTCGACGGCGTGTACCGCTCTGCGGCCGCCGGCAAGGAAGTCAAGATTGACTGATGATCAGTATTTCGGCTTCTTGTCGTCTTCGGCGAGGAGGGTCATAAAGACCTGAAACCGCCGGGCGTCAATTACGCCTGAAGCCAGTGCGGCACGAAAGGCGCACTGGGGCTCGCGGTCATGCCGGCAGTCACGAAACCGGCACTGACCGCGCAGCGGCTTCAGTTCCCGGAACCCCTCCGCAAGCTGCTCGCGCGACAAGTGCGTGAGGCCGAAGGCCTGCAGGCCGGGACTATCAATCAACGCCCCGCCACCGGGAAGGTCATACCATCGGGCATGGGTCGTGGTATGCATGCCGCTGCCGAGCGCTTCCGACACGATCCCCGTCCTGGCCGCGGCTTCGGGCACCAGGACATTGGTCAGGGTTGTCTTACCCATGCCGGACTGGCCGACGAGCAGCGAGACATGGCCGGACAGGCGCCGGCGCAGCTCCTCAAGATCGCCCTCCTGTGCGCTCACCTCGAGCACGGGATGCCCCAGCCTTGCAAAGGGGGCCAGCAAATCCCGACCGCGCTGAAGATGAGTGGAAAGGTCGCACTTGTTGAGCACAATCACTCCCTCGATGCCCTGGGATTCAACCGCACAGAGGCAGCGCATCAGCAGCTCATCGCTGAACCCCGGCTCCGTCGCCGCCACCATCACCACCTGCGTAACATTGGCGGCAATCAGTTTTTCCTTAAAGGAATCGGCACGGTGGAGCAGGCTGCGGCGGGGAGTGAGGGCCACGATGACGCCCTGGGTCTCACCCGAGGCTTCCACCTCGACCTCGTCGCCACAGGCATAGAGGCTTTTCTTGCCCCGGGGGAAACACATCAACAGGTTGTTGCCGGGGAGGCGTCCGTCTATCCGCACTTCATACTGCCGCCCATAGGCCGCAACAATACGCCCGTGAAGCAGGGCACTGGCTGGGGGAGTCGATGTAAAGGCCATCACTCCTTGAACACAACCTTCATGTCCTTGCTCCACCCCCCCTGCGCCAACGCCATCCGATGGTCAGCCCGGTACTCGAAAGTGAAGATGACCCGCCCTTTCCACTTGCCCGTATCCTGAATGCGGTAATTCAGGATGATGCCGCCGAAATAGGAGGGCTCATTACGTTTCTTGTGAAAGAGCACCGATCCGTTCAGCAACTGCTTGGCCTTGGGTTCAGGCAACAGCCAATACCCGCTTTCCCATACCTGATTCTCAACCCGTTTGATCCCGTCACTCCGCTCAATCAGGTGGATGCGTTTGCTTTTAATGGTCATAGTTATGAAAGAATCTGTATCTGGTGACGGTTGACTGAAACTCCTGAATAACATCCGTCATCTTTATAAGAGTCCCAAAAAACGGCCTCGAGTTCAAGCTTGATGAATTTTGCCCCCTTTAAAAATCGAGAGGCACTTCAAAGAAGGTGAGTGCGGCAATCCCGTTCTGTCCGTTGAGCAGGTTTTTGGAGTCCCATTTCCGGTCGGCGAGATAGCTGATTGTTTTCGCGGTCTCGGCAGAAGCCAGCTTGAGTTTAATTACCTTGCCGGACGCGTCACCCGCCGCGACCCGCCCCTCTTTCCCGTCCAGGTAGAACTGGCTGGCCAGGGCATCGCTCCACACCATCGGCTGGTCGAACTCCAGGGCGATCTCGTCTTTCGAGGCACTCGTGTAGTAAGCCTTCTTCAGGTCGGCAGCTGTGACAGGTTTGGCGGGTTCTTTTCCATAGTTGTATTGCTCAACCACGGGAAGTAGTTGCCGGGCCAATTCCGCATAGCCCGCCGGCGGGAAATGGCAGGGCCCTTCCGGCTTGATCCCCAGGGTCGATATCGGCGTCATATTGGAGAAGAGCCGCGGCAGGAGCCTCTGCACATCTCGCAGCTTGTCGCTGTGCCGGTTACCTCCAATGGAGCACGAGTTCGGCCAGATCTGGAATAGATAGTAATGCTGGATATTGGGATAATCCTGCTTCCAGGCCGCCGCTATTTCCAGGAACAACGTCTCGTACGATTCCCACCCATAGCCGCCCGTCTCACCCCAATTGCTCTGGTTGCACTCGCCCTGGTGCCAGAAGGCGCCACGGATCCCGTGGGTGAGCCCCGCCTTCTCGATACGATTCAGCAGTCGCCCATAGATCGACGCCTTTTCAACGGAATTAGTCAGGTTTCTAGTGTGAGCCTCGATCAGCGTGCCACCGACCGCCCCGTTCATAATGCAGATCGGGATCTTCTCCTTGTCCACGAGGAGCTTGGCAAGATCCATTCCCCAGCATCCGATCTGCCAGTGCCCGCCCTGGCGGCGGACGGCATTGCCCCACCCGCTGATGGTGTCGCCGCCGTTGTCGCCGAAACTGCGGATCCACTCGCTCGTGTCAGGATGTTCGCCCGGCCCCCAATCAACGGCCAACGCATTCGATTGGCCGTTGATCAGGTAGGCATCGCCACACACAAGATTGGTGACGGTCTGCAGTATCGTCTCGGCATCCCCGTTTTTGGAACCGAACTCCACCTTGTACTTGATCAGGCCGGGCTTGAGCTTGGCTGAAAACGCATAGGCTTTGTCCGCCGTGAGCTTCTGGCTTTCGGTTTTCACAAGTTTGTCGTCGGCATAGACCTTCAGGAAAACCGTATCAGCGGCATTACTCAATATACCGTTGTAGTAGAGCGTGCCCTCATTCTTGTCGTCACGGGCATAGAACTGGTTGTTGAGGGGTTTCTCGTCCTTGCCGGGAATACGCTGCACCCATGCATCTTTCGCAGGTTCCCTGACCACGATCTGCATCGTCTGCGCGACCGGCTTTCCACCGTTACTGACCGCGACGGTCACGGGCATCGTCCCGCTATTTCGCGCCCTCTTGAGGATCAGTTTCCCCGACACAATCTCCTTGGCCTCCACCATGGGCGTAACGGTCCACTCGTATTTCAGTTCACCGGCATGCTTCGCCTGCATGGCCGGCAGATTGTCGATCTGAGGGACCACTTCCACTGTCTCGCGGCCATCCCACTTCGCCGGAGCCTTCAGGGTGAATACCGGGTCCGGAATATCTTCCCGCACCGTGACGGGAATATCCTGGGTCTTCACTCCGTCAGGATAGACCGCTTTGAACTGCAGGGTATACGTTTGGTCCCCGGTCACCCGGCCGGCCTCCACCGTGAAATTGAACTGATCCACGGCGGCTATCGTTTCCACCCCGCCGCTCTTAACGATCCAATAAACCTTCATCGCACCACCGGCACGGCCCTTGATCACGATGCTTTTACCTTCCAGCAGTGTGATCTTCTTCTCTGAAACCGAAAACCCCTTGCCTGATTGCACCAGGGGCCCCACCAGCATTTGCAGGGGTTTCTGGTTTTCGTATTGGAGTTTCACCCAGTTGGAGGAGCGCGCCCACCGGGAAACCCGCACCTCGTCGATGTCACCAATGAAACCGCCGCCGATCCCCAGCGACACCGGCGTCAGGATGTCCATCTGGTCCGGCACGGGAGCCGGGACGTCAGACTGCCCATTGACATAGATCTGGCCACTCTGGCCGTTATAGGTGTAAACGACATGAAACCACCCGGATTTCTGAAGCACGCTGGTTCCGTGAACGCCCCCTGCAGCAACATGGGGCGGCGTGCTCAGGAACTGTAAATTCACCATGTCATGCTTGCCCCAGACGAGAATGGGTTTGTTTAATTTCTCCCCCTTGAACCAGGCCTCGGACGTATGGGGGCTGGAGGCGAACGGATAGGTTGTGATTTTATTGCCGCAACTGATCCCCTTGCCACCCGAAAAATGCCGGCTCATGCCGATCATTCCGGAAGAAGAGGAGGTGTCCACATCCGTTGAGTCAAGCGTGCCGGCATCATCCTTCACAGTATCGTTCATGTGCCACACGCTGAGATAGCCATTGGATCTGTTAAACACCGCTGGTCCGCTGGATTCGCTGGCGGCGTCGGCTTTCCCCCAGTACATTTTCAGCTCCTGCCGCGCGTTGCCCTTGATCAACGGCACCCGCACCCAGATGAGGGCCGTTCCGGCGGCCGCATCCCATTCATCGATCTGGAAGGCCAGCGGGATATCAGCGGCGGTGGCAAAACGGATATCCGCTCCCCCGCCTTTCGCCTCGCTGAAATTGAACCAGTCCTTGCTCAACCGGACCAGAACCGGGAAGTTATCTTCAGAGGCCGATGCCTCCAGGTTCGCGCCTTCCGGGGTGGTCAGGAGGAAGAGGGATCCGGAATGTTGCCAGCGTTTGTATTGAACCGACGCAGGGGTAACCGGCCCGCCCCCTGTCCGGGGAAGCGGTCGATACGCCGTGCTGATCCCGTATTTGGCCGCCAGGTAGGCACCCACCGATTCCTCCTCGAGAGGTGACAACATGGACTGGTACCCGAGTATCTCGGCAACGTCAAAATTACACCCGGCCATACCGTCGTTATTCCCGATCGCGTAGCTGGCCGCATTTGTGCTGTGATCATTCACATCAATCTTGAGTACCATGTAATTGGTGATCGGCGAACAATCGAACCCGATTCCCGGGAGCACGGTCCCATTCCTGGTAACAGCAACCGGGGATTGATCCGTCCAGAATCCGGTGTCTCCGGCCCAGGTATTATAGCTTGAACCCCGCCCCTTGAGGCGGCCGAGAAAGCTTCCGGGGCCACTCCACTTGTCGACCGGCGAGCGCAGCACGATGTAGTGCTCCTTGGCAAAGAACGTTCCCGCAAGGGCGAGCCAGTTGTTCCTGAACTGGACCACTGGTTTCGAATTGATCTGGTTCAAGGCAAGCGCCGGCGCACTGCCCCCGGGGGTGGCGTGATGAGCATTGCCCGACAGGTCATTCCAGGTCTGTACAACCCCGTTGCTGCCTGTCGTGATGCCTGAAGATGCATCAAACCAGCAGACTAGGCCATTGGTTACCAGAAGAGCCGGCTTGGTATCCGTCACCGCCTGGCTGGATGACTTGGCTGAAACGCGAGGGACGACCGGAACGCTAAGCGGAACCCCGCTCGAGGGAGCGGCATACGACGTGCTGATCCCGTATTTGGTTGCCAGATAGAGGCCCACCGCTGCCTCTTCATTGGATGACAGGGAGCTGGCATAGCCAATGATTTCGGCAACATCAAAGTCGCAGGAGGCGAGATCCCCAATGCCTATCTGGTAGGTATTCCGGCTCATGTCCCCATCGTTCACATCAATCTTGAGGACCATGTATTCGGTGATAGGTGCCATGTCAAACGGGCGATCCCTAAGTTTTTTCCCATTCTTTGAGACCGCCTCCGGGAACTGGTCCTGCCAGAACCCTGAGGAGTTCCTTCCGAGCCTGTAGCATGAGCTCCGTCCCCATCTCCGGCCGAGAAAGCAACCGTCGTTGTTCCATTTGTCATGCGGCGAGCGCACCACGAGGTATTGCTGCTCCACGAAGAACGGTCCGTCCACGTTAAATCCGCAGGCCCCGGACGCTGTCCTGAACTGGACCGCGGGCCTGGAATTAACCTGGTTCAAGGCGAGGACCGGCGCACCGGAGGCTCGCGTACCGTAGTGATTGTTGCCCGACAAGTCGGCCCAGGTCTGGATCACCCCATTGGATCCCGTGGTGACGCCGACAGCCGCATCATACCAGCAGACCAGGTCTTTGGTGACGGGCAGAACGCCACCCTTTGCGCTCCCTTCAGGTGCGGCCTGACCAGCCCCCGGCCAGACAAGTTCTATCGCCACGGCCAACACAAACCACGGTGTATAATACTTCATCTTAAACCTCATTCCCCTTCTTCCCTTGTTCATTACGGTTCAGCACCAAGGCCTGGCCCTTGTATTTGTTGCAAATCCTGTATGCCCGCTATTTATCGGATCCATTGTGATAGCTGAAGAAGACTTCTTGTGCCATATGCGTTGCGTGTCCTCAGGAGTTTGAACTGGTTTCCAGATCAGGTGGATAACCTGAATAAGCCGTTTCAGAATATTTGAAAGCGTCTCACATTCCCCGGCAATGTCAAGGGCCACGCCTTGTGTACTTTCGGTTTTGAATCGGTGTGGCGCGCAATGGACGGGCCGGATCCACTGCTTCAGAAACCAGAGAGCCGGTGTCGGAGCCAAGAAAGGGCTTGAGAGTCCTGTCAGAAGGGATAAAAGCTTATCGCTGAAACTGAATGGATCTTGCGGGTTGCGGACCGCAGGTCACAGGAAGATATCTGTATAAGGAAAAGATGAACATGAAAACCATGATTCGACATATCAGCATGACGACTATTTGCGGAGTGCTTGCACAGGGTGCGGTCCTAATGGGAGCCGTGATCCCGGTCACGGACAGCAATGTGTCTAAGGGGTTTTCCCCTTACAATTGGGTGTGTAAGAGCGATTCGATTAACTCAACGGTTAATGGGGCGTCCATTACGCTGACGTTCAAGGGCACCCGGCAGGTGGCGTTGCAGGTGGCCACCGACCACTTGACCACCAAGGTTCCTTCGCGTTTTCCGATTATCGCGTGGTCGGTAAACGGAGGCATTCCGCAAACCCATCAACTCGCTGCAAATGAAAAATCCGTGTTGTTGTCTTCGGGAATCGAGGATCCGACGATCGAGTTGTATCTCAAGGGGATGTCTCCTTTCGAGGATCGCTTCAACGGTGAGGTACCGGGTAATGCACTCAAGGTCTGCGGCTTTGTCGTGGATGCGGGCGGTTCTGTCGTGCCCGCCAGGCTCCCCGACAGGGTTTGGTTGAACATCGGTGATTCGATCATGTCGGGCGATGGTGCCGCATACGCGAAAGGACAAGGGCGGCCGCCGGATGATGCCTGGGCGGCGTCAGAGGACGGACGCGCGAGTTACGGCTATCTTCTCGCCCGACATTTTGGTTATCGGGAATCCAGGATTGCTTACGGGGGCTATAACTGGGGCGGGGGAATGGCCGGGGTGCCCGCGCTTAAAATGCTGATCGATCAGAGGACATCGACGGAAAGTCGGTTGCTGGGTGGGAAGTTAAATCCATCACCCGATGTCGTGTTGGTCAATCTGGGCGAGAACGGGGCACCGGCCGAAACGGCGGTGACCGAGGCGCTCATCACGTTGCGCAATCGGGCCGGCCAAGCCGCTAAGATATACGTGATGATCCCGGTGTCCGGCCGGGCGCGTGCCGAAGTGACCCGGGCCTTTAACAGCTACAAGAACACTTCCAAGGATGAGAACGCCTGCCTCGTCGATCTGGGGCATGTATCGTTCGACACCTGTGACGGCCAGCATCCAACAGCAGCGGGTCATCAGGCGCTATTCAAGGCTGCTTTGCCGTCATTTAAGGAAATTGTTGTGAATCCGGGGGTTGACCGGAAATAATGCGTCAGGACAACATACATGCTGTAACCGGGGCCTTCGGATACTCGGGCAAGTATATCGCCCAGCGTCTTCTGGCTGAGGGGAAAAATGTGATCACACTCACGAACTCACTTCACCGGAGAAATCCCTTCGGTGATCGAGTCCGGGTTCTGCCATTCAATTTCGACTCTCCGGGAATACTCGCAGAGTCACTCCGGGGAGTTTCCGTGCTGTACAATACGTACTGGGTTCGGTTCAACCATGGCGACTTCACCCAAGCGGATGCCGTGAGGAACACGGAGACATTGTTCCAGGCAGCGAAAATAGCGGGAGTGAGCCGAGTGGTGCATGTCAGCATAACCAACCCTTCAGAGGACTCGCCGCTGGAGTACTTCAGAGGGAAGGCACGGCTGGAACGATCCCTTCGCGAGAGTGGTCTCTCCCATGCGATTCTCCGGCCAACCGTTCTTTTCGGGAAAGAAGATATCCTGGTGAACAACATCGCATGGGCCTTGCGTCATCTCCCCGTATTCGGAGTCTTCGGGGACGGACAGTACAAACTTCAGCCCATCCATGTTGATGACCTTGCCCAACTTGCCGTGGAACAGGGCAAGCACACAGGCAACACCACCCTCAACGCCATCGGTCCCGAGACTTTCACATACAGGGGATTGGCTGAGGCAATCGGGAAGATCATTGGAAAGAAGCGGCCCATTGTTTCAGTACCTCAAGCTGCTGGTTATGCCGTCGGGTGGATCATCGGGAAACTCCTGGGTGACGTGATGATCACCCGGGAAGAAATCAGGGGCCTGATGGACAATCTCCTGTTTGTTGACTCTCCGCCCGTCGGCACCACGCGACTGACCGATTGGGCCATCGAACGAGCTGACAGTCTCGGTCTTCACTACACCAGCGAACTTGCCCGCAGGCAGGACAGAAAAACGGAATACAGGAGCAACTGATCGCCCACACGGACTGATTCGTGACGGGCTGGTGCCAGCCCTTTGTCCAGAATACCACGGCAATCAGACAGCGCGCGCAGTACTGCACACCCTCAGCCACCTCGTTCGGGCCGTGTGGAGGGACCGGGGGGCGTCGGTGGCCATATCCAGTTCCATTCAGACTGAAAAACGCCCCTCCCCCTTGACAATCCCTCCCGGAGGAGGAGAATCCGACTGAGCAATGAGTTTCGACAGTTACGATTGACGAAACATTTCCTGAATGGTGTGAAGCCCGGAGAAAGGTGGAAAAGATGAGTAGATTCATAAGAAGTTGGGAATTGCTGAAATGTTCAGTCAGCGTGGTGGGCAGTAACAGGAAATTGCTCCTGTTTCCCATAGTCATCACCATTCTGATGGTGGTCATCTCACTGTTTGTCATTGCCCCCATCGCCCTGTGGCATACGGGCCATGGTTATACTGAATCGGCACACTGGCAAACGGTCGCCCACCGTTGGGTAGCCTGGGATGCGGAGGGGAAGAATGTTAGTGTTAACCCTGCCGGGTATGCACTGCTGGCCGGCATCTACCTGGTCTCGACATTTCTGGCCACATTCTTCAATGTGGCTTTCTACAGTCAGATACTCAACGCCTTGCGGGGGCGGCCGGTGTCAGTCTCCGGCGGTTTGCGGGTGGCCTCGGCTCGCTGGAAAGCCATCATTGCCTGGTCGTTGTTCGCCGGACTGGTTGGTCTCATCATCAAGGGGCTGGAGGAGCGGGTAGGGTTCATCGGTCGCTGGATCATCCGGTTGATCGGCCTGGCCTGGAGTGTGGCATCCGTCTTTGTCATTCCTGCTATCGTCATTGAGGAGGAAAAGGCCAATCCGGTGGAGTTCCTCAAGACGTCGGCGATGCTGCTCAAGCGGACATGGGGGGAATCCCTGCTTGGTTATCTGGGGATCCAGTTCGGAGGACTTCTCGTGATCCTGGGATCCATCCTCATATTGGCCATCTCGACCGTCCTGAGCATCGTCCTCCATAACTTCTGGTTCCTGGGGATTGGCTCCGTCATCTGGTTCCTGGGTCTGGTGTTCTTCATGTACCTGCTCAATGTTGCAGGCCAGGTGTACATGGGAGCTCTCTACCTCTACGCAGCCGGTGGCGAGGCCCCGGCCCCTTTCAACCCCGACCAGATGAACATGGCATGGAAGGTCAAAGACGGCAGTGTTCCGGCAAAGGAATAAATTGCGGTTGGTAATCACTGGCCTAAGGGCGGTCTACCCAATTTTCGGGAAGGTCTTATGCCCATATTTCCGTTCGGCCGGCTGGGGGGACCGGGAGGCATCGGAATTGTGTTTAAGCACATGCCGGATTCCATTCCGATTGGAATTTTCCCCTTACCCTTGACAATCCCTCCTGGAGGAGGAAAATCCGGGATAAGCATATCGGATGAAGGAGAAGACCATGGCCAGACACCTCACCTTGTTGACAACCTTTGTTCTCGGAGTTGCCGTCTGTGGATGCCGGACAGTCAAGCCCGTGCCGCCACCTCAGGAACACAGTGTCCGCATAGATGTCCAGACCTTCCTCATGGACACCCATCATGTCGGCGAAGTGGCCAAGGGCGAGACCCTCATGGCGGGTGGCATCGAACGTCTCCGCAAAACCGGGGATGCATCACTCGTCACCACCGAGAGCATCACGGCACGCATGGGGAAGGAAGCCGTGCTCAAGGGCGTTACGGAGTGCATCTATCCCACGGAGTTCACTGAGCCGACCAAGGAGGAGAAAACGCCGAAGGTCAAAGTCAATGTGGAAGTCCAGGAAACGACCGTTATGCCGTCCTCATTCGCAAAGAGGGAAGTCGGGAATATCCTGACCGTGACGCCGGTGTATCATGATCGTAACCGAGTCTGCCTCATGATCAACAGACAGACGGTTCAGCCGCCAATATGGGTTTCGTATCCTGAGAGCAGCATGAAGCCTGAGATTTCAACCAATCCGGCGGTCTGCTCACAGCCGGTTTTCCGTGTGGCAGCAACAAGCACTGAACTCTTGGTCACACCCGGTCACCCTATCGTACTGTCTGCCATCCCCCAGCCCGCCACGGAGCACAGGACGCTCGTGACAGTTCTGCTGGTCACCCTGGTGGAGTGAGATCTTCTGACAGGGAACATTGCACTGCCAGGCGAAAAGGTTCCTCTGGTTACCGACTGGTTCGAATCCACCGTGTCGATGATAGTTTCACGATCACCAAGTGGTCGGCATAGGAACGCTTTTTGTGTTCATTCAGGAAGGGAATAAGCAAGGCCAGTATATTGGAACTTGTTGTCGGACTCACCTTCAGCCTGACAACTCCGGGGTGCGATTCCAGCGGCAGCACAGCCCAGTCGCCGAA
>Ga0007794_10000298_pt1 | contig 15336 bp, 14 predicted proteins | sample CryBogmetaGMA5M_FD_60365 | JGI IMG/M metagenome (GOLD analysis project Ga0007794, IMG submission 60365) | Freshwater microbial communities from Crystal Bog, Wisconsin, USA - MA5M | ecosystem: Environmental > Aquatic > Freshwater > Lake | place: Crystal Bog, Wisconsin, USA | collected 2009-07-06
AGGCTGCGAGAAAGGGTGTCGAGCTCGGACTTCATTTGAGCGAGAGCTTCGGCGTCCTTCAAGGCTTGTTCACGCCCTGACTCCAGCGTCTCGGCCATCCGCCGCTGGGTCTCGGAGACCAGTTTCAAATTTACAGCCAGATCGCCCTCAGTCGCCCCGAGCTTGAGGCTCATGGCAGTCAATTGGGCATCGCGTTCCGCCAGGGCCGTCCGTGCGGCCGCCAGATTGTCGCGCAGCGTTGCAGTATCGCGCTCAAGGGTTGCCGCCAACGAGGCGGAATCATTGACAGCCCCCAGTCGGCGCTGCGTCTCTGACAGGACTTTTGCATGACTGGCCAGATCCAGTTCGGCCTGTTCCAGTTTTGCATGAAGTACTTCCAGGCTTGCATCCCGGTCGGCAAGCTGCGCCATGACGGCCTTGTGAGCCGCAGCCAGTCGCCCGATCGCATCGGTCAAAGTATTCCCGCAACCGGCCAGTACCTTGCGGCATTCATCCACCAGCAACGGGAGCAGGGAATCATCGAGAACCGCCGTACGCGGGGATCCGGTCTCCACCAACTTTACACCGCGGGGAATGGATTTCTCTGCCGCAAGCGTCCAGATGGCCAGAAGATTCAGCGGGCCGTAGGTCGTGTGATCGTCGAAATGGACCGACCAGTTGAGCCGGAGCTCCGGGAGGGATTCCACGGGGAACCAATTACTCCTGTCCGCAGACAACTCACAACCGGGAATCACCCTCGCATCGGCGGCCCATAAACACAACGTCGCCATGTCGACCGGACCATAAATCGTCGCGTCCGGCGTCCGGAAATAGTGCTGACAGGCATCTGACGGTCTGGTTTCCATACCCCGTTATCCCCCGTTACCCGCATCATTGCGCCGGTATTGGGGGGCGCGGCGGGGTTTCCTGCAGGCAACCTGATTTACGGCAACATGTACCGAGTCTTCCCCGAGAATATGCTCCAATTCCGTAATCAGGGCCTCCTCACATGTGACCTTGTACTGGTTATCGGTGTCGAGGAACACCTTTTCCCCGGAGGCGAATTCCAGACAGATATGAACATCCGTCCGACCGGGATGGATGTTCAAAGCATCGCGAACCCGCTGCAACATGACCTGTCCGTTCTCCACCCGTTCCGCCGGGAGCTTGATGTTGACCCTCTCGACAAAGAGGTTGGGACAGTCCCGCAGCGGGTAAACCTCACTGGCAATGATCCTGGGCTCGCCTTCTTCAAAACGCACTTCCCCGCAAAGCATAATCGCCTGATCCTGGGCAAGAACATGCTTGTACTCGCGATACGCATCCGGATAGACGACCACCTCGACGCTGCCGTCAAGGTCTTCCAGCTTGATAATCGCCATGGGTTCCTTTTTCTTGGTCATCCGGGGCGTCAGGGTGGAGATCAATCCCCCCAGCCGGGTCATCCCGCCGCCCTCGACATTCTTCAGCCCCTGGACGTTGGTCAACTGGTAGCGTTGCAGGAGTCCTGCATATTGGCTGAGGGGATGCCCTGTCATGTAGATTCCGAGGAGTTCGCGCTCACCGGCCAGCAATTCACTTTCAGACCATTTGTCGGCGGCGGGCAGGGCCTTGTCGTCGGCCGTCACCTGGGGTTCCGCGGCCATCAGGTCAAACAGGCTTGCCTGCCCGGAAGCCTTGTCGCGGGCGGCGGCATTGGCCCGGTTCAAGGCGAAGTCGATCCCGGCGAACATACGGGCACGGTCGGCGTCGGGACTGTCAAAGGCGCCGCACCGGATCAGGCTTTCCGTGGTCTTCTTGTTGATCACCTGTCCCTGGAGGCGCTGGCAGAAATCCATGAGTCCCTTGAAGGGACCATTCCGTTTCCGCTCCGCGACGATCTCCCGTGAAGCCCCCTCGCCCACGTTCTTGATCCCGGCAAGGCCGTAGCGAACCGCCCCCTTGACGGGGCTGAAACGGACTTCACTGAAGTTGATGTTGGGGGGCAGCACCTCAAGCCCCATCGCCCGGCTTTCGGTGATGAAAACCGGGATCTTGTCGAGATTCCCCATTTCGCTCGACAGCAGGGCGGACATGAACTCCTCGGGGTAATGGGTCTTCAGGAAGGCGGTCTGGAACGCCACGACACTGTAGGCGGCGCTATGGGATTTATTGAAGCCATAGCCGGCAAACTTCTCAATCAGATCGAAGACCTCCCCGGCTTTCCGGGCAGGGATATTATTCGTTGCGGCACAGCCCTCTACAAACTTTGCCCTCATCTTCGCCATTTCATCGGCCTTTTTCTTGCCAATGGCCCGACGCAGGTTGTCACCCATCGCCAGCGAAAATCCAGCAAGGACATTGGCAACGCGCTGCACCTGTTCCTGATAGATCATGTACCCGTAGGTGCCCTTCAGGATGCCTTCCATCAGGGGGTGCGCGTACTCGATCTTTTCCGTGCCGTGTTTGCGCTTGATGAAGCTGTCGATAAACTCCATCGGGCCGGGCCGGTAGAGGGCGTTCATGGCGATCAGTTCTTCAATCACCGTGGGCCCAAGTTTCTTAAGGCTGTCCCGCATGCCGCCGCTTTCAAACTGGAATACCCCGACCGTGTCGCCACGCTGGAAAAGCTCGAAAGTAGCCTTATCGTCCACCGGGATGTTATCAATATCCACCGTCTCGCTGCGGGTCTGCCGGATCAGGTCCACCGCCTCCTGGATCACAGTGAGGGTCTTCAGGCCGAGGAAATCCATTTTCAGCAACCCGATCTTGCCGATGGGATCCATGGCGTACTGGGTGATGATCTGCTCGTCTTTATCACGGGAGAGCGGAACGATCTCGATGAGCGGTTTCTCGCCGATCACCACTCCGGCGGCATGCGTGCCGGCATTGCGGAAAAGGCCTTCGAGGATGAAGCCATAATCCAGGATCCGCTTGCAGTTCGCCTCGGTCTCGTAGGCCTTCTTGAAGTCAGGATTCTGTTCCAGAGCCTTGACCAGGGTGATCTTGGGATCATCCGGAATCATCTTGGCCAGCCGGTCGCATTCCGAGAACGGCAGTTCCATGACGCGGCCAAGGTCACGAATGACGGTCTTGGCCCCCAGTGATCCGAACGTGATGATCTGGGCGCAATTCTCCCTGCCGTACTTGTCCTTGACGTATTCAATCACCTCGCCGCGGCGGGTCTGGCAGAAATCAATATCGAAGTCCGGTGGCGAAACGCGTTCCGGGTTGAGAAAGCGTTCAAAGATGAGGTCGTACCGGATCGGATCGATACCGGTTATCTCAAGCAGGTAAGCCACGAGACTTCCGGCGCCCGATCCGCGACCGGGGCCCACCGGGATTTCCTTGGTCTTCGCATAATGGATGAAGTCCCACACCACGAGAAAGTAATTGATGAAGCCGGTCCGTTCGATAATGGAAATCTCGTAATCACAGCGCTTCACGAGTTCGACTTCACGATCATCGCACGGATGAGCAGGATCCTTCAGCCCATAGCGTTTGAGCAGCCCCTTGTGGCAGAGCTCGATCAGGTAGTCCTTCTGGGACAACCCGGAGGACACCGTGAACTGCGGGAAATGCGGCTGGTTGAATTCGAACTCCAGGTTGCATCGTTCCGCAATCCGGAGGGTATTGGTGATGGACTCGGGAACCTCGCGGAAGATCTGGGCCATTTCATCGCCGCTCTTGAAATAGAATTCCGACGAGGGGTACTTCATCCGCTTGGGATCGCTCAGCACGGTCTGGGTCTGGAGGCACAGCATCATCTCATGGGCCTCGGCATGTTCCCGCTTCAGGTAATGGGCGTCATTGGTCGCCACCAGGCCCAACCCCGTTTTCCTCGCCAGCTCCACCAGCCCCTTGTTCGCCTTGCGTTGTTCCGGCATCAGGTGATCCTGGATTTCCAGGAAGAAGTTACCCTTGCCGAAAATGTCCGAATACAGGCCGGCCAGGCGGAGCGCACCCGCCTCGTCATCCTCCAGCAGCCGGCTGGGGATCTCGCCCTTGAGGCAGGCGGAGAGGCCGATCAGGCCCGCGGAATACCGGGCGAGAATCTCATGGTCAATCCGGGGCTTGTAATAGACCCCCTCCAGATGCGCCGCGCTGATCAGGCGGACCAGATTGCGGTAACCCAGTTCATTGGTGGCCAGGAGCACAAGGTGATGGGCCTGTGTTTTGGAGGGGTTCTCGGCCTTCCGGTCGAACCGGCTCCCCCCCGTAATATACGCCTCGCACCCGATGATCGGCTTGACGCCCTTGGCGCGGGCCGCCTCATAAAAGGGAACCACCCCATACATCACACCGTGGTCCGTAATGGCCACCGAGGGCATCCCCATGGACTGCGCCGCGCCCATCATGTCCTTGATGCGGCAGGCTCCGTCCAGCATGCTGTACTCGGTGTGGACGTGGAGATGGACGAAGGGAGTCATGGGAGGGAAAATTATACGTCCATCGCCATTGCGACTTCAGGACAGGTGAAAGGAGAGTCGTACTTGGCGCAGTTGATGCACCCCATGTAGAGCTTGTGCATCAGGGACGCCTTGGGAACCTCATGGAAACCCATTTTCGCGAAGAACCCCGGGGTGAAGGTCAGGCAGATGATCTGGGACGGATTCAGGATACGGATCCGCTCAATCGCAGCCGAGACCAACAAGCGGCCCACACCATGCTTGCGTAACGATTTCTTGACCGACAGCGACTTCACCTCGACGGAGGGGTGCCGCACATGACCGATCTCCGGCAGAATGGACCACGATACCGTGCCCACGACCATCCCCCTCCACTCGCACACGATAAAGCGGTCGATATTCTCGGCAATATCGGAAATGGGACGGGGCAGGAGTTCCTTGGGATAGGCCTTGATCAGACTGTAAATCCCCTCCGCATCGGTAAATCCGGCGTTCCGGACAATAAATTTGGGTTTTGTTTTCACACCCACCAGAATACCCCACCCCGCTTCCCCACGCCAAGGAAAAGATACAGAAGAAACAGGGTAGCCCCCCTCAGGGCCATACGCGTCAACCTAAGGGTCTCGCCTTGACGGTCATCGTCTCTGGATCGGCTCAAACCGGGGCGATTCGCCACCCGCCTGGAGTACCAGGCACGGAGGCACCGAGAAGACCCTTCGACAAGCTCAGGGCAAGCAAGAAAAAACAATGTTGTTGAAGCCGGCCCGATCCACCACTCGCATCCGGAGTGTCTGGTTGCTGTTCGACCTGGCCCACACCCGAAATGAGTATTTTGTGCCTTTGCGGAACGCCAGCCAGTCGTGTTGCTGCCAGACGCCAGAGAATGGTTCACTGGTGCTTTCAAGCCGGACCGAGTGCTTGCCAACATACACAACCTTGTCGTCCACCAACACGCCGCCGCCGTTCAGTGTCCACCAATGCTTCGGTAATCCGTCGTCCACAGCGGCGAACTTCCGGTTGGCGACCGCTTCTGCGCTGATTCCGCGCCAGATCGCACGGCGGGTATGTTCCAGGTTGTGTCCGAACAACTGCGGCGAAATCACGGCAGCCTGGGCTTCAGCATTTCGAGATGCCGAAGTGTGCCTTTCGGCTCACTCCTGCCACCGGCATTGGACCGGAGTCAGGCCGAAGCGGCGGCGGAAGCGGGTGGCGAAGTGGCGCTGATCCTTGTAGCCGCTGGCGGCGGCCACGAGTTTGACGGGCAATCCGGTGGTGGCCAGCAGGTCCCGGGCATGATTCAGGCGCACCTGCTCCAGCCAGATTCGCGGCGATTGCCCGGTGGCGGTGCGAAACAGCCAGGCCAGGCGTGAGGGCGACAACCCGCAGGCCGCGGCGGCCTCCGGCATGGCCGGCGGCTCCGACAGCCGGCGGGTGAAGAGATCCATGGCGGCCCGCACCCGCGCGTCAAGATGCGTGTTGGTTTCCCCGAGCTCGATCTTCAGCCAGAGCAGGGCGCGCTCGATGGCGTTCATGGCCAGTGCCTGTCCGCCGCCCGCGGGAATGCCGGCGAAGCGGTGCGCCTGCAGCAGAGCGCGTCGGATCTTGCCGGCGTGCTTCCGGCCAGCCAGCGGCAAACGGCTGAAGTGCGGGAATTCCTCCGGCAGATCAAGCAGAGGCAGCCAATCCGGTGTGGGCTTGAACACAAACCAGATCACGCACCAGGGCTCCTTGTCATCGCGCGAGACTTCCCAGGAATGCACTCCGCCAGGTTTCATCAACATGAAATCGTGGGGATGCTCCCACGTCTCGCCCTGAGAAAGGACTTCCCTCACGGCACCGGAAAGAGTGTAGCCGATGTTCCACTCATTTTCCCCGGCGCGCCATGGCGCGGATCTCATCCCGGGCGGGTGGACCTCCCGGCCATAGGACAAAATAGGGCCCGGATTGGGGTCGATCTTGCGCAGGCTGGTTCTCAAGGTTCGCATTTATTGAACAAGAATGCTCCAATCAGAAACATCAATAATCTACCATACGGCATAAAGTTCGCATATTATCAGGAGAACAAAAAGCTAATATGCGCCGAAAACAAACAAGACAAGGGATGGCGAGAGGAATGAGCCGTTGACTTTGACCAGCCTCAATCACCGCCGATGCTTGCACAGGGCGGCTACATCCCCTTCCTGGACCACTCCATTCCGCCCGATATTTCGTATGCGGATTTCATGCACTACTTGGATCAAAAGTTGGAGTTGATGGGAAGGTAGGCGGCGAAGCGCTGCACATGCACAAGAAGGGGACAAATGAAATCGCTTCAGCAGAACAACATGGGCGAATGGACTTTTACATCCGGCAAGAAGCATGCGGACCCGTTCAATGAGGTCGAACTGACCGTTTGTTTCCAGCAGGACGGCAGCAGCGCGGTGCAGCGCGTCCCCGCGTTCTGGTCCGGGGGGCGTGAGTGGCGTGTGCGGTTCGCTTCGCCCCGGACCGGCACATTCCGGTTTCGGACGGAGTGTTCCAGCACGGCCGACGCCGGGCTGCACGCACAGGAAGGCGCGTTCAAGGTTGTTTCGTACAAGGGCAGGAATCCGCTCTACCGGCACGGCCCGGTGCAGGTGGCTGCGGAGCGCCGGCATTTCGCTCACGCGGATGGCACGCCGTTCTTCTGGCTGGGTGACACCTGGTGGATGGGGCTTTGCAAGCGGTTTTCGTGGCCGCAGGACTTCCGCGCCTTGACAGCGGATCGCGTAAAGAAGGGCTTCACGGTTGTCCAAATTGTGGCCGGCCTGTATCCGGATATGCCGGCGTTCGACGAGCGCGGCGCCAACGAGGCCGGTTTCCCCTGGACCAAGGAATTCGGCTGCATCAATCCAGCCTATTTCGATGCAGCGGACCGCCGCATTCAGCATCTGGTGAACGCCGGGCTGATGCCGTGCATCGTTGCCTGCTGGGGCTATTTCCTGCCGTGGCTGGGCGTGGAGAAGATGAAGAAGCACTGGCGCTACCTGATCGCCCGCTACGGCTCCTACCCGGTCACGTGGTGCCTGGCCGGCGAAGGGACCATGCCGTATTACCTAACGAAGACCTGGGATGCCGATGCCTTGACCCAGAAGAAAGGCTGGACCGAACTGGCCGGGTATGTCCGGGCCAACGATCCTTTTGCCCGCCCAATCACCATCCATCCCAGTTCCAGCAGCCGTAAGTGCGTCGAGGATGCGAGCGTTCTCGACTTCGACATGCTGCAGACCGGCCACGGCGACCGCAGCTCGCTGCCGAACACCGTGAAGCAGATGGTCACCTCGTATCGGGCGGAGCCGGTCATGCCGGTGGTCGAAAGCGAAGTCTGCTACGAAGGGATCGGCGCCTATTGCGGGCCGGAGGTGCAGCGCTGGCTCTTCTGGGCGTGCCTGCTGAATGGCGCCGCCGGTTTTACGTATGGAGCCAACGGCATCTGGCAGTTCAATACCCGCAAGAAGGCCTACGGACCGTCGCCGCACGGCATGTCCTGGGGCAATACTCCGTGGGAAGTGGCACGCTGGTTGCCCGGCTCGGGACAGGTGGGGTTGGCGAAACGACTCCTTATGCGTGTGCCCTGGTGGCAGATGGAACCGCATCCGGAATGGGTGGAGCCCGGCTGGAATGATACGCTGAATGATCAGCCGTTCACCTGCGGCCGGCATGATATTCCCCTGGCGGCCGGCATCCCGCGCACGTTGCGCATCATCTACTGCCCAATGGGCACCGGCCTGCAAGCTGTGAAGGGACTGGAGCCGGGCGTGGACTACCGGTTGCGCCTGTTCGATCCCGTGACCGGGGCCGAAGTGGCGGGCGGCGCGGTGACGCCGGATGCAGCCGGCAACTGGACCCCCGTGGTGCCCGGCACGCCGGCCTGGTTTCCCCGGCCGATCTATCAAGATTGGGTTCTCGTGTTTACGGCCCGCCGGACGGGGCTTTCCAGTGGTAGAAGGCATGGGCTTAACCGAATGGCGCTATGAACGCTCGCGAACGTTTTCTCGCCTGCATGGACTACAAGCCTGTGGACCGTACGCCCTTCTGGAGCTGGGGCGGCTGGCCAGAGACCATGGAACGCTGGACGAAGGAGGGTTACGATCCGGCCAAGGGTATTCCGGAGGAGGCGCTCACAGACCCGCGCATCGCCATGGGCCACTGGTTCTTTCCCAACCCGGCCTTTGAACGCAAAGTCGTCTCCGAGGATGCCGAGCACGTGGTTTATGTCAACCACGAGGGGATCCTCATGAAGGAGATGAAAAAGAACCCGTACAGTTCGATGCCGCAGTTCCTGAAGTTTCCGGTGGAGACGCGTGAGGATTTCCGCCGGTTCTGGAAGGAACGCATGCAGCCGGATCTGACGCAGCGCATCGGGCCGAACTGGAAACAGAAGTTGCTGCAGATGCGCGCGCAGCCTGTGCCCTTCATCATCATCTCCGACCGGTGGGGCGGCTTTTTCGGTCCGCTGCGCAACCTGCTGGGCGTCGAGAACCTGTGCATGATGTTCCATGACGATCCAGCGTTCGTCGAGGAGATGATGGAGGCCAACGCCGACTTCATCATTGCCATCATGTCGCAGGTCCTGGACGTGATTGACGTTGATGCGTTCGGCTTCTGGGAGGACATGGCCTACAACCACGCGCCGCTGATCTCGCCGGACATGGCACGCCGGCACATGCTGCCGCGCTATTGCCGGGTCACGGAATTCCTGCGCGGCCGCGGCGTGCCCTATGTCGGCCTGGATAGTGACGGGCAGATTCACCCGCTGATCCCGGTATGGATGGACGCCGGGCTGAACTTCCTCTATCCGTTCGAGGTGCAAAGCGGCATGGACGTGCTGGACGTGCGCCGGCGCTACGGCCGCACCCTCCGAATCTGGGGCGGCGTGGACAAGCGCGCGCTGGCCCGCGGCCCGGCGGCGATTGACGCCGAGCTAGCGCGCCTGAAGCCCCTGATCACCGAAGGCGGCTTCATCCCGCACACCGATCACTCCTGTCCGCCGGACATCTCGTTCCCGAACTACTGCTATCACCTGAAGCGCCTCGCCGAGGCGTGTGGGCGGAAGGAGCGGACATGCCCGACATTTGAGGCGGCCAACGATTCGTTCGAGCAATTCTGGGCCGACGCCCAGAAGGAGAGAGGGTGATTGTGAATAAGGAGCGACCATGAAGAAGGTCGTTCTGCTTTCGGTATTGGGTTCGCCGCTTGGAAGTGCCCTGCCGGCGGCTGAGACAAATCGCGTCGAGATTGATGCAAAGCAGATCGGCGCGGTCACACGTGGCGTGGTTGTACCGAGCCGTGCGGGCATGAATGTCTCGCTGGGTTTCCTACAAGGGGAGATTGCGCCGGCCCTGGTCCGATACCAGGGATGACAGCATTCGGGCTCTCTGCGTTCTGCCCACGCCCGAGGATGCGAATCTGCCGGCAACGGCTTCGGAAGAAGCCTTCACGCTGAAAGAGCTCACACTTGTCGGTTTCGGTGTGAAGTGCATGTAACGCGTTCCCGCGAATATGGCAAGCTGCGGTCAGCGATTCGCACCACCCGGGCGCTATGCGCGCAGGGCTGGCCGCCGGCGCGGTGCCCGGAAGCAACGGACGCTCGGACCCTACTCCTGCACCCCCCCCTCAGGGGACGTCGACAGAGAAGGGAGACGGCGGGAACCCCTCGTCATTGCGGAGGTTGGTCTGCTGCGTCTCAAGCCAGCAGAATCGAACACCGGTGACGACCTGACCCGCAACACTCACCCAAACCTTGTCCCCCCGGATTTCAGCACTCGCCGGGACCCATTGATCGCCGGCAACATGCCCCTCAAATCCGACGACGGGCTGTCCATCCGCCGTCTTCAGGGCGTCAGCGGTTTCCGAGAAAGCCACCAGTACCCCCGCCCCCTCACGCCGGGCTGAGGCCAGGGAGGGTCCTGCAACGGATTTCCCGACCTTGACGCCATAGGTCCCGGCAAGCGCCAGGCGAGCCAGACGCTCGCCGGTCTGCCGCTTGTTATGGGGGTGGATGTTCCTCACATTATCGGGGTTGTCCAGGGTATGAATCATACCGGTATGGGGAACCGTCGCGGCCACCCGCGCCTGCGCGGCACGTAGTTCGCCGAGGGCGGAGGGCTCTTTCCCGTATCGATAGGGCGCAATCTCAACGAAATAAAACGGCATGTCCGGCCGCTGAAAAGCCTTCCGCCAGGCACTAATCATGTCTTTCATCATCTTCTCATAGGCCGCCTTGTCCCCCAGGTTTGACTCCCCCTGATACCAAATGGCACCCCGGATGGTCATGGGGGTCAGGGGCGCGATCATGGCGTTATAGAGCGTGCCGTCTCCCTTGCCCGGCACATCCTGCGGGGTCCAGGGCTCAATACGCGTGCCACCCCAGGCGGACTGGATAAGGCCCACCGGAATGCCCAGCTTGGCCTGCAATTCCCGGCCGAAATAAAATCCGGTGGCGGTGAAGGATCCGGCATGGGTCCCGACCTTGGTGACGTTCTCCGGGGAACAGGTCACCCACCCCTTGGCTCCCTCAAATTTGACCTGCGGCGTCGTGGCCGATTTCTTCTCCACGGAGAACAGGCGAAGCTGCGGAAAATCAGCGGTCGTGATGTCCTCCTTGCCGGAGGGGACGCCCAGCAAGCCCCACTCCATGTTGGACTGACCGGAGCAGAGCCAGACTTCACCAACCAGCACATCCTGAATCCCCGCCTCATTGTGGCCCCGGACAATCAGCGCCCCTGATTTAGCACAAGCCTTCATCGGAGCCAGCAACACCGACCAGTTCCCCTGCGCATCCGTGACGGCCTTCCGGGTCTGGCCTGCAAAAATCACCTGAATTGGCTCCCCGGGGTTGGCTTTACCCCAGACCCTCACCGGAAGTTCACGCTGAAGCACCATATGGTCCGTAAAAACCGGATCCAACGTCACAGGAACGGCCTTCTCCGGCAGGCGATAGGTTGAACACGCCGACAACCACAATGCGCACACCACCATCAAAACATTCCGCACCATACTGAACATAATCGCCGTCCCTTCTTTTAGATGACACCCTGTTTCACCCTGAAAAATGAGTTGATAATTAACCTCCCTCTGCTGCTTTGTCAATTGAATGACAACGCCCTTGACTTTATCCCCCCGATAGAAGATTCAAGGGATTTCAACGCGAAGGGATAGACATCTTGAAATCACAACCTGAATGCCTGGCCTGCATGTTCCGGCAGGCTTTGAATACCGCCCGGGTGGCCACAAAGGACACCAAAGCCCATACCGAGATTCTGCGCCGGCTGGCGCGGATACTTCCCACCCTGGACATGAACCGGGCACCCGCCGCCATTTCGAAGCCGGTTTACGACATCGTTTTCGATGTAACCGGTATCCGGGACCCCTATGCCCGGTCTAAAAAAGAAACCAATCAGGCGGCCCTGGAATTGCTTCCCGCACTGGAGGCATCCATCCACCACTCCAAGGATCCACTGAAAAACGCCATCCATCTCGCTGTCGCGGGCAACATCATTGACCTCGGTATCGGCCACGCCTTCGACCTCAAGAAGGATGTCGCCCGGATCATGAAGCAGCCATTTGCCATCGATCACACCACCCCGTTCCGCAAGGAACTCAAGCCGGGGCGGAAATTGCTCTATCTTGCCGACAATTGCGGCGAAATTGTGTTTGACCGGGTACTGATCGAGCAACTCCTCACAGCCGGGCTCAAGGTTACGGTCGCCGTCAAGTCCGGCCCCATCATCAACGACGCCATGCGGGAAGATGCCGAGTTTGCAGGAATCACCGCACTGTGCCCTGTAATTGAGACCGGCTCCGACGATATCGGCGTGGGCTGGGCAAACGCTTCACCCGCCTTCCGCCGGCAGGTGCGCGGGGCTGACGTCATCCTTGCCAAGGGACACGGAAACTTTGAGACCTGCATCGGGAAACGCGGGAATTACTATTTCCTCCTCAAGGCAAAATGCGATATTGTTGCCGCCGAACTGGGTGTCAGGAACGGCGACACCGTCTTCAAGCACGTATGGACCGAATAACCTATTTTATCCGGAGACTGCTCCTGGTGATTCCGACATTCCTCGGCATCACCCTGGTTTGCTATGGCATACTCCAGGTGGTGCCCGGAGGCCCGGTGGAACAGGCCATCATGCAAATGAAGGGCGTGGGTAGCGGCGAGGGAAAACTGAGTGGCGGCGCCTCGGGCACAATCTCAGCCGAACAACGCAAGGCGCTGGAACAACACTTCGGCTTCGACAAGCCGTTCATGACCCGGTACTGGAAGTGGCTCGTCCATGACCGGCTCGGCATGCGCCAGGACTCCTTCAAATACCCCAACAAAACTGCCTGGCAACTCATCCGGGAGCGGTTCCCCGTCTCCCTCATCTTCGGCCTCACCGGGATCGTGCTGAGCTACCTCATTTGCATCCCCCTGGGCATTACAAAGGCGCTGCGGAACGGCGGGACGTTCGATATGGCCTCCAGCGTCCTCATCCTGACCGGCTACGCCATCCCCGCCCTGGCCCTGGGTATGATGCTCAAGATGCTGTTCTGCGGGACGGTCGAGACCCTGTGGGACCTCTTTCCCCTCTCCGGATTCCATTCCGAGAACTTCAATGCGTTGTCGACATGGGGACAGATGGGGGACATCGTCTCGCACATGGCCCTCCCGGTACTGTGTTACATCATCGGCGACTTCGCCGTGCTGACACTCCTGATGAAAAACTCCCTGCTGGAGCAGATCGGGAAGGACTACCTGAGGACGGTGCTGGCCAAGGGCGGCTCCGCCCGGCGCGCAATCTGGGGGCACGCCCTGCGCAATGCCCTGATCCCCATCGCCACCGGGATCGGGGGGATCCTCAGCGTCATGTTTGCCGGATCCGTCATCATCGAGCAGATCTTCGAGATTCCCGGCATGGGCCGCCTCAGCCTGGAAGCCATCGTTGGCCGCGACTACCCCGTTTTCATGGGCATCCTGGCCCTCACCTCCATCCTGGGCCTCCTGGGCAACCTCATTTCCGATTTCTGCTACGTCCTCATTGACCCCCGGATAAACTTCCAAAAATAGGAAACACCCATGATTATTGAACCCCATATCCACATGTACTCGCGAACGACGGATGACTACGTGGCCATGTACAAGGCGGGGATCAGGGCCTGCGTGGAACCCTCCTTCTGGATGGGATGCAACCGCCGCTATGCGGGGACATTCTTCGATTATTTCAACCTCATCCTTGAATTCGAGACCGTCCGCTCCCGCCGGTTCGGCATTGACCACTACGCCGCAGTGTCCCTCAACCCCAAGGAGGCCGAAAACACACCCCTCGCCACCGAGGTCATCGACGGTCTGGCCCCCTACCTTGACCATCCCCGTTGCGTGGCCCTCGGGGAAATCGGGTTTAATGCCATCACAGCCAACGAGGAGAAAGCCTTTTGCCGGCAGCTCCACATTGCCCACGAACGCCGGATGCCTGTGATTGTCCACCTCCCCCACGTCGACAAGCTGCGAGGCACGCACCGCACCCTTGACATCGTGCGCTCGGAGGGCATCTCCCCTGACCTCGTCGTGATCGACCACAACACCGAGGAGACGATCGGCCTGTCGCGCGACAGCGGCTGTTATTGCGGCATGACCGTCTACCCCATCTCCAAGCTCAACCCCGAGCGGGTCTCCGCCATCATCCGCCAGTACGGCAGCGAGCGCATGATTGTCAACGGCTCCGCCGACTGGGGCGTATCCGACCCGCTCAGCCTGATCAAGGTCGTAACCCAGCTCCGGCAGGACGGCTTTCCCGAGGCGGATATTGAGCGCCTGACTTTCGGCAACGCCATGTCCTTCTACAGCCACTCGCCGAACTGGAAACCGGATTTCACGATCCAGCCCCTTGATCCGCGGGAGTTCCAGCGGTAAAAGGTCCGCTAGATACCGACCCGCCACGCGCAGGAAAACGATTTTCCGGGTTCCAGCGTGATGATTCCCGGCTTGCGCAGGAGTTCGCCATCGTGGCTGGAGGGATCGGCATGGCCATACCAGGGCTCAATGCAGACAAAAGGCGCGCCGGGCTTCGCCCAGATACCCAGATGCGGATAGCCTGGAAATTCGACCGTCACCCGCCGCGAATGCCGCCGCGAACACAGACTGACCCGGCTGGAATTCAATTTCAGGAAAATCAAGGCGTCCCGGTCAAATAGATCACTCCGCAACGGCAGCACGCGCGTGTTGGCCAGGATCCGCTCGGTTTGCGTGGTCAGCAACCCATTGGAGTCAAGCCGATGGGCCACCAGCCTCTCCGGTTTTTCAAACTGCAGCGCATAATCCTCGACCCGGTCCCCCACCCCCCAGTTCAGGGCGAATGCAGGATGCTCGCCGATGGAAAACGGCATCAGGGCAGTCCCCGTGTTCGCCACCTCACAGGAAACCTCCAGGACGGCTCCTGACAGGCGATAATGGCGCAACAGGGTGAAGTCAAAGGGGTATTGTCTCCGGGTCTCCTGAGAGGCTTGCAGACGATATGAAAGGGCCTCCCCGGAGGCCTCCACCAGCTCAAAGTCCATATCGCGGGCAAATCCATGCGGTGTCATCTCATAGGCCCTGCCCTCGAGAAGATACCGGCCGCGGACCAGTTTGCCCACAATCGGAAACAGAAGCGGGGCATGGCGTCCCCAAATGGCAGGATCCGCCTGCCACATGTATTCCGTTCCATCACCGGCCTTCAACCCGCATAGCTCCGCCCCATGCCGCTTAACCGTCACTGACAATAATGAATTACCGATGGTGTTCTGCATTCGTTTCCTTATCCTTTGCCTCAATCTTCCGTAAATACGCGCCCCCCGTCAACTTGTCTCTCGTGTCCTTTACCGATTGACACACTCCCCCGCAACAGGCAACCTCAACCTTTCTAATGATCTTTCACAAAGGAAAGCCAGCATGAACATAAGACTTTTTTCGGCCGTCTCTGTCGTAACA
>Ga0007794_10000300_pt1 | contig 15215 bp, 13 predicted proteins | sample CryBogmetaGMA5M_FD_60365 | JGI IMG/M metagenome (GOLD analysis project Ga0007794, IMG submission 60365) | Freshwater microbial communities from Crystal Bog, Wisconsin, USA - MA5M | ecosystem: Environmental > Aquatic > Freshwater > Lake | place: Crystal Bog, Wisconsin, USA | collected 2009-07-06
AGACGCTACTGTAAAGAAAGTCGTGAAGAAAGTTAAAAAATAGGCGCTGCCCGGTTAGGCCTTTACACACGTTTTTCCGTTGCGGCAGGACACCAGCAAAGACCTAACCGGTTTTTTCATCTTAAAAACAAACTCTCCAGTCCCAACGTACGTTGTACGTTCCACAGATTCATGAACAGTGCGTCGAAGCGCTCATGACGAACCTGTTCCTCTTCACGCTCCCAGAAATACAGGTTTGATGCTGGGTAGAGGTAGCCAAACGGATAGGCGGTCATGCTTGTACGTTGTCGTGCGACCTGATCTACAGGGTATCTGTAAATATCTTCCTGACGCTGAACAATGGCCTGGGCTTTCTTTCGTACCAGAAGAGCCGATGCTAGCAACGGCTCGGAAAAGTTGTTATGATTCAGGTTAGCGGTGTGCTCTTCACGTTTGGCCAATAACGCCTTCAACGTCAAAGCCCGGTGAGTAGCTCGCAAAGAGGTGACCCGTAATCCTCGCTCAAGTTCTGATAACAACCTGAACTGTAGTTCTCCAATCTCTTCTCCCCTGTGTAGTTGCTCGATTCTACCCTCCAACCGCTCTACAACGTCATTCATAAGAAGCGCGTACTTTTCAAGATCTTTCACTGGCAAGCCGAGTACCAATGTTGCTTCAACAGGCGAAGCCTCATTCAGTAGCCAATCGTAATGAAACTTCGGCTCTGGTTGAAATGGCTTATCGAAAGGATGCGGTAACTCAGAAAATGGCGCCAGGGCCGACATATAGCGCAACAGCTCTTTATCTTTCAGATACCTGTTCTGTAGACGCAACGCTTGAGCCATGAGTCTTTGAATTTCCCGGTCTTTGCACAGTTCCGCCAGCCTCGACAAGGGTGTCGTCAAACGATTTTTACCGTTATCCTTCAGTTGCCACGACCAGCGGGCAATACTCCAATCAACCAGCCAATATCCCCATTCCCATCCGGACGAGAACGTAAGATGTCCGCTCACACCAAGCTTCGCCATGGTTTCAATATCGTTCCATCTGGCATCGAGGTACGGCAAAAGCAGGAGTGGCACCGAAGAGTCAAAACCAACCCAATAGGATGACTCAGGCCAGTACCAGGTTTCGCGGCGTTTATTTCAGCTATCGCAGCGTCGAGCATGAATCTCTGGTTTTTATTGCCGTACACCGGCGCATTGGCCTCCGAAGCTGAATAGCACATGACGGTGTGGATCATGATCCCGCTGTTGGGGAGTTTGGGGCGACGCACCTTTTCACCGTCTTTGGGGCAGATCACATGGGTGGCGTACATAAGCCGAGCCCCGTAACGTTTTTCCACCTGCTGTTCGATATGCATCTGAACGTCAGGCAGCAGTTTATCCAGAAACGGCAGATGCTCACCCAGCGTCACGTCCAGACTTACATAGTCCCATGGCGCTTGGAACAGCCAGGCCAGGGTGTCATCGACCTGCTGCTGATATGACGGATAGGGGCGTAACAGGGTGATCGCCTGAAACGCCTGCTGCTGGATCATGGACAGAGAAATCTGGATACCGCAGCGAAGTCCTCGACTTTGGGCATAGGACACAATTCGGCGGGCGTGCGCTGGCCATTTTTCCCGGTCGACTCCTCTCAGCAGAAAGAACTGAAATGTATTCTGTCCGTTTCGAGCCAGCCAGTCGACATAGGTTTTCACCTCTTCAAAGGCATTTGGGTATGAAGGGTCGTGGAGTTGTTCTGTCAGTTCCGTCGGGTGCAGTGTGTGGAGATGAAAGCCCCTCTTTTCAAAGCGTGGCGAACCTTCAAATGTAAACTGATCCGGGAGAGGCCAGCCATCGAGAGAAGGCGGAATATTTTCTTTGGGATGATAGAATCTGAAGCCGAGCTTTTCCTGCAATAGTCCGTATAGCCCTGCCGCAACGCCTTCAGGTGTTCCCGCTTTTAAAACAAGGGTGATGGTTCCTTTTACTCTTTGTGACTGCCATCGATATGAAGCGTCTGGAACGGCGGTACAAAAATAGGGCCGTACCGAAGGGCCGGGAGCACACCTTTCTCTGTTGGCAGTAACATCGGGAAGAACGATCCTCACGTGGCTGCTTCGGGCGTTGTGTTTGACGCTTGTTTGAGGGGAAGAGTGGCGAATAAGTTCAGCGGCATCCACAATTGCCAGGTAGGCTACGGGATTCGAACAAAGCCGCTCTGATACGTCGATGGATATGTCCAGTGCGGAGGCCTGAGTGACACACGTAAAATACGCCGAAATCAGGGACGTCAGAAAAAACAGCCGTTGGCTTTTATCAAACAATGATACGGGCAAAATTGGGTACCGAGTTGATGCGGGCCGGGCTGTATCCTACAAAGTCACCATCTATCTGAATCGGCTTGACGCCACGGATTTCAAGGCCGTCAGCCGGAATCCGGATGAGTTCGTTACTGGTATCGGCCTTTCCGCGAAGCAGTTCTATTGCCAGCCTCACATAGTTTCTCCGTCTGTTTTTACTGATACAGACTGCGGTAAGCTCGGGTGAGAAAACATCCCCTTCGGGAGAGATAATATAATCTCCCCCATAGCGCGAAGCGCTGCATACTATGGCACTGTGACAGGTAACCTGTCTGTCAGAAGTAATGACTTCGATCATGCTCCGGTCCCATTTGAAGGTGCTGAAAAGTGCAGAAAGTGCATACGCTCCCTGCTTCAAAAGGCGCTTTCCCAGAGGCCAGACGTCCCTGACCACTGAACCATCAAGTCCAACTCCGGCCATGAGCAGAAAACGGTAACTACCCTGCTCCAGATGCAGCAGTCCCACCGAGAGTGCCCTCGTTTTCCCCTTCAGGATTCGCTTGATACCATATTTGATCGATTTGATTCCGAGTTCGGCGGCAAGAACATTGGACGTCCCCATGGGAAGCACCGCCAATGTAACACTGCCCGGCTGAAGACCATTTACCACCAAATTGATGGTCCCATCACCCCCGGCAACGATTACCAGCGGATTCTCGGCAGTTTCATTGATCTGCCGACAGCAGGAGAATATTTCTGTTGGAGTTGATACAGAAAAAACAGTCGGAGACATTCCGGCATTTTTAAGCCGGGTGATAACCATGTTGATTCTTTTGCGGGCATAGCTGCCTGATAGTGGGTTGATGAACAGGAATGGTTTCATGATGGTGCAGTCATACCATATTTTTTGTTTTCTTGGATAACGAACGGGTAACGATATGGTTACAAGTCTGACAAATGAGTGGGCGTGTTTGAAGACCGTATGCAAACATTTACTGTATCGGAACACTGTTGTAACCATGCTTGTGTTAGTAAATCTGTCTAAGATTTATTATTTTTTCAGGGGGGATGGAAAATGAATGTAGTGAAAAAGAAATTTGCTTATGCCTCGGTGGCAGCTGTGATGGCTTTGTCCAGCATGATAAGTGGCTGTGGCAGTGATAGCGTCGCTCAACCAGCCACAACCGCAACGCTTTTGTACACTTCGGATGCACATTACGGCATCAAACGCGCTGCCGCATACGCTTTCAGTGGTTACAGCAATGCCCAGCAGGTCAACTCAGCCATGGTTTCGGTTATGAACACCATGCCCACAGTAAAGTTACCAAGCGATGGTGGCGTGAATGCCGGTGCAGTTATTGGAAGCATCAACTATGTTGTCCAAGGTGGAGACATCTCAAATCGTATGCAGGCAGACCCGACTTCAGGATATGCTCAGATTCAGCCGGCCTGGGATTCATGGAATCAGTTTAATTCCGGTTTTATTGGTACCCTCAAGTTCCCGACGCTGTTGTTCGCCGGCAATCATGATGTTTCAAATGCGATCGGTTATAACAACGGTAGCGCAAGTGCAACCAAGCCCCTGAACAACGGCAGTGGGCCCAATACGTTTGACGGTACTGTCATGGCCACTCTCTACAACCTGTTTGTCAAATCGGGTACTTTTGACACATCAACCAAGGCAGCTGCTCAGGCATCGTATAATTTTTCAACATATCAGGACCCTGCTAACAAGGTGTACTATTCCAGAGATATTGCCGGCGTGCATTTCATGTTCATCAGCATGTGGCCCGACCTTGATGCGCAGGCGTGGATGGAGAAAGATCTTGCAACGATCAGCTCAACTACTCCTGCCGTCATTATGACCCACGATCAGCCGGATACCGAGGCAAAACATCTAACCGATCCTACTTCGCCTGTGGCAGCAACAATGTGGACCGCCGGCTTTGAAAACCTCCTGGTAAATGTGTCGCCGACAGCTACGACAGCTACATCGGACACCATCGCCGCACAGAGGACTTTTGTGCGTTTCCTCCAGCGCCATAAAAACATTGTTGCCTATTTCCACGGTAATACCAATTACAATGACCTGGGTACCTGTGACGCCAATGGCAATAAGTTGACCGGTGATCCGCTAAATACAACCGGCTGTTACAAAGGTCCTGATCCGGTTTCAAATCCGGTCTATCTCCCATGGTTCCGTGTTGATTCCCCGATGAAAGGCGAAGCTACGGGCGTAAATGCGAAAACATCTTCCTGTACCTCAGCGGCTGCTGGTATCGTTGTAGGTGGCACGTGTGTGGACACTGATCGGCTTTCCTACCAGGTCATCTCGATTGACTCTACGGCCAAGAAGATGACTGTTCGGGAATATCGCTGGAAGACTGGAACGTTTGGGTCTGACACCGGTTCAGTTGCAACGGTAGGTCTCACGCCTCGCATAAAATAGTTACATATTGACAATTGCCAGTCGGATTATTAGCAACACATCTTCATGCAATGGCGCGGGAACCAAGTACCAGGTTCCCGCGCATTTTTTCCAGTATCATCAAGCCAGTGATGTCACAAAGGTTTAGCTAACCTGGCACCCTATTGTAATCATTTCTTTGCTAGTATTTCTGATCAGATTAATTGCGGTGGTACCAAAAACCTTAAAAAGGAGTCAGTCATGGATATCTCACATCTCAATACAAATATTCTAACCCATACCGCTATAATAGCCTTGAAGAATGCCTACGACGAGTGCACTGAAAGGCCCGCCAAAGAATCAATTGTCATCGCATTTAAGGCGCTAACCCAGCTAGGTCAAGACCTGGAAAGCCGCGACGATATATCTGAAACAGACAATGATTATGACCCAAGTGAGTATTGCGCCGCAGTATGATATTGACTCCATGAAAAAGGGATCTCAACATGACATGTCCAAAATGTAGAGCCAAGATTGGGATAATGAATCATCAAATTTTCCATGAAACCGGAGTAGTTGATGGCTGCCGGTGCTTTATATGTGGGTATTGGAAATTTGATCATCCGGAAATGCGTAACAAACCATCAGGTCAAGCCCTTCGAGCCAAGAGGTAATAATGAGCAAAATTCTTATCATCGGTGCCGGCGGCGTCGGCCAGGTTGTTACTCACAAATGCGCTCAGCGCCGCGACATCTTCAGCGAGATAACCCTGGCATCCCGGACCAAGTCCAAGTGCGACACCATTGCCGCTCAGCTGGGCAACAGCATTACTACCGCTCAGGTGGATGCCGACAACGTCCCTGAGCTTGTAGCCCTGATCAAACAGGTGCAACCAAAGCTGGTCATCAATGTGGCGCTTCCCTATCAGGATCTGCACATCATGGATGCCTGCCTGGAAACCGGCGTTGACTATCTCGACACCGCCAATTACGAACCACTGGATACTGCGAAGTTCCAATACTCCTGGCAGTGGGCCTATCAGGACAGGTTCAAACAGGCCGGCATCATGGCCCTGCTCGGTTCCGGGTTCGACCCGGGCGTAACCAATGTCTATACCGCCCTGGCTGCCAAAAAATATCTCGATGTCGTTGAAGAGATCGATATTATCGACGCCAACGCCGGCTCCCACGGTCAACCGTTTGCCACCAACTTCAATCCGGAGATCAATATCCGCGAAGTGACCGCTACCTGCCGCCACTGGGAAAACGGCCAGTTTGTCGAATCCCCGGCGCTCTCCACCAAGCGGATTTTCAACTTCCCCGAGAGGATCGGGCCCATGAACTGCTACCGTCTCTACCACGAAGAGATGGAGTCCATCGTCAAGCATATCCCCACCATCAAGAAAGCCCAGTTCTGGATGACCTTCTCGGACAACTACCTGAAGCACCTGGAGGTGCTACAAAACGTCGGCATGACCCGCATCGACGAGGTGGAATTCAACGGCCAGAAGATAGTCCCCATCCAGTTCCTCAAGACGCTCCTCCCGGACCCTGGCAGCCTTGGCCCGCTGACCAAAGGTAAAACCTGTATCGGCGTCATTGCCAGAGGCACCAAGGATGGCCAGAAGAAGCAGGTGTACATCTACAATATCTGCGACCATGAAGCCTGCTACAAAGAGGTCCAGTCCCAGGCCATCAGCTATACCACCGGCGTACCGGCTGTGGTCGGTGCCATTATGATGCTGACCGGCACGTGGCATGAATCAGGCGTCTGGAACATGGAGCAGTTTGACCCGGAACCGTTTCTGAAGGTGCTGGGACCGATGGGGCTGCCGACAGTCATCATCGATGGTGGTGAGTGGCCTGAGTTATAGACTGACAAGGCCGAACCTGGCGGCGTGACGCAAGTTTTACACGCTTGAAACACTCCTGTAACATTCTAACTGATATAGTGAAATAAACGTACGTCGGCAGATCAAAACGAGGATAGAGCTTTAGGACGTTGAATATATTTTGCAGGATGAAAGCGGTTTCAAAACGGAGGATACTGTTTATGATAGTTTTTAACAAATCAAAGTATGCAGAAATTGGCCGGAAAGTGCGAGCACTACCAACGGAAAAGTCGGGTTCGACTCATGAGTGGGAAGAACTCGTGCAGAAGATGTGCGCCTCTGATGATGCCGGACTGCACAATATCGGCATAAAAGAGTTGAGTGAGCTGAAACACAAAGGGTAGGATAAACAGCTACATGCAGGGGCCGATGGAACTATTCACTTTCAAAGCATTTGCCTTCGGCGGTGAACTTGACTTAAACCGCCTGGCCGTAAAACTCGGCATCACCCGTAAATACCGATGGGAAGAGCCGATGAAGCTCAACCCGTTGACTTTTGCATTAGCTACCAGCAACGATACAGAGCGAGTTTATCTCTATTATTTTGGCGGGGTGGTTTTTCTCAACTGCTCCGCTGATATCATTATCCGCTTCCTGGACAGCATTCCCCAGTATGCCGAATCCCTCAAAGGGCAGATTCAGTTGCCCTACCGCGAAGAATACCGGCTGGAGATAGACCCTGAACGTGATCCGGCCATAGCCAACGATTGTGCTGTTATGCCTCGATACAATCTGTCTTTTTTAGATATCATCTGTTTTGTGATTGCAAAATCGGTGGCGCTGGAGCGGATTGAGGAACGGATCGACGTGGTCTTTGACGAGGTTGAAGGGTTAATAGTCAATTTGGGCAAAGGCAAGCTGGAACTTCCTGACCGTGATATGGCACGGCTGGCTTCCTCAATCCTCAGTTTTAAGTTTACCTCAATTGCCCATATCATGGTGCTGGATAAACCTGACAGCACTTGGGATAACCCTGAGGCGGACCGTCTTTATCTTACCATGGCGAGCCTCTTCGAGTTAAACCAACGGTATCAGGAAATCAAGCACAAGTCGGAAACGCTGCTTGATATGACCGATGTTTTTACCAGCCTTTCCCACGCCCGCCGTTCCGCCCGCCTAGAATGGATCATCATTGTCCTGATCGCCTTCGAAATTGTAATTTACCTGATGCAACTGTATCGTGGACATTGATTGACCACACAGTCAGGCAGGCACTGTGGTGCTTGCTATTTCCTCTGCAGACGTTCCGTACTGTGTCTTTTTAACCCCGTGCTGGTACGAATCTCTCAACATACGCATCTTATCGATCTGTATATCGAGTTCAGCAAAGCCACCCAATGCCGGCAGACGACACCATTTAGCCAGATTGTTAACCCACCGGCGCATAGTTAACACAACCCCGCCGAAATTTTACCTTCCGTAACGACGTCTTTTATCTCCAACAGATTCATTGGTTTGTGGCATGCCCCACATGTGGTCCCTTCCTCCAGCTTTGTCCAGAACACCCGATTTTCACTGTCACACCAGTCACAGCACCAGAAGTAATAGTCTTCAGTAAGCCTCATTTTCATATCGCAAACTCCTTTTTTTCTTACCACTATACACAACCATTATTACAATCACGTGGAGGTAAGATAAAAGTTATGTAAAATTTTTTGCCTTCACCGCCGAAGGACGCAAAATCTACAAAATCTTTATCCAACTGCAACATTACTGTAACAATTGTATGGTAATCTGCGTTCTAGAGTAAATAATTGGGGTGAGACATGAAAAATATATTGATTATCGAAGATGAAAAAGACCTGGCCGAATTGCTAATGTTTAATCTTGAGATGGAAGGATATGCTGCTAGCTGTGTCCATGATGGCAGTCTTGGTCTCAAGCAGGCCAAAGACGATTTGCCGGACCTTATCCTGTTGGATCTTATGCTGCCGGGCATGTTGGGAACTGATATTTGCAAGGAGCTCCGGAAGGATCCCTGTACAGCTTCTATTCCAATTATCATGATTACAGCAAAAGGCGATGAAATAGACCGGGTAGTCGGCTTTGAGGTTGGGGCCGATGACTATATTGTCAAGCCGTTCTCCATGCGGGAAGTGGCTTTACGGGTAAAGGCGGTCATGAGACGCTTTGAACATAACGGTACGGTGCCGGTCCGCGATGTGTTCACGATAGGCGACATCATTATAGACAGACAGCGCCACACAGTGGAGAGCGCAGGTATTGATATTGAGTTGACCAGTACGGAGTTCAAGCTGTTGCTGTATCTGGCTGAAACGAGCGGATGTGTGCAGAGTCGTGAACAACTGCTGCAAAAGGTCTGGAGTTACTGCAATACTGGTGACACCAGAACCGTAGATACACATGTAACCCGTCTGCGCGGTAAACTCGGCGCATCGGGAGATATTATCAAGACCATCCGTGGTTTCGGCTACAAGATCGAGGAGTAACAGAATGGGATTTCGAACTAAACTGGTATGGTCTTATATTTTCCTGATCGTATTGATCACCGGATGCTTCTATATCTACTTCAACCAAAGCTTGCAAAAGATAATGATTGAAGAGAGTCGTGCCAACCTGACCAGACAGGGAGATTTGGCCCGCCTGCTGGTTATGAACGACCAGAAGGTCAAAACAGTGCAGCAGCTTGCTGAATCGCTGGGGGCTGCCTCTAAAGCCAGAGTCACGTTGATTGCCTTAAATGGTACAGTAATGGGTGATTCAGATGTGGGGCAGGCGCATCTGGCGCAACTGGAGAATCACCTGCAACGCCCGGAAGTACAAGAGGCGCTCAAGAATGGCAGCGGCACGGCCTTACGCTATTCTGACACACTGCAAACTACGATGGTGTACTCGGCTGTGTCGTACGGCAACGCGACAACTGGCGGTGTTATCCGCTTTGCCATGCCCCTTGAATACCTAGCATCCGCCAGGAATACACTGCACGGCCTGGCAAGCGGAGCCGCCACCATAACGGTACTGATAGCTCTCATCTTCAGCTACTTCCTCTCCAACCTGACATCCAAGCCATTGCGTGACATGGCTGAAGCCGCCGCCCACATCGGCTATGGGGGGAGTAAAACCAAAATCCCTGTGATTTCAAACGATGAGATAGGCATGTTGGCCACAGTGCTAAATGATATGTCGGAGCGGCTTGGCGATCAGATGCAGCACCTCTCGGCCGAAAAGCAACGTTTGGATACCATTCTCCGCAGCATGGGTGAAGGAATTATGGTAACAGCTCCGGATGGCGTCATAACCATGATCAACCCTGCCTTTCGCCGACTCTTTTCGATTATCGGCGAGGTTGAGGGCAAAAAGCTCGTGGAAATCTCACGCCACCCCGATTTGCAGGAGGCCTTCAAAGATCTCGACAAGCCGGGAGTAAGCGAGCTGGTGCGGGAGATTTCCATTCAGCCTAACGACATCACCCTCTTTACCCATTGGGTCCCGCTGAATGTCGACGGGGTCAGGCAAGGTGTTGTTGCGGTATTTCACGATATCAGCAATCTGAAGAAAGCTGAAAACATGCGCCGCGATTTTGTTGCCAATGTTTCCCATGAACTGCGGACACCGGTGACGATAATAAAAGGCTACGCTGAAACCTTGCTGGATGGCACCCTGAAATCTGACCCGATTCGGTCAGTCCGCTTTGTCGAAATTATTTCCAGCCATTCAGAACGTCTGACCAATCTGATAAACGATATTCTCACACTATCAAGTCTCGAAACGAAAGAAGCGATTATTGAACTCAATCCACTGGATGTTTCAAGCACGGTAGCAAAGGCCTGCAGTCTGCTTCAGGAACGTGCCACACAAAAAAATATCGCGTTAATCAATGAAACTGTCAGTGGCCTGCTGCCCCGAGTGATGGCGGATCAGGGGCGCCTTGAACAGGTAGTGATAAACCTGTTGGAGAACGCCATCAAATATACTCCCGATGGTGGAAGCGTCCGCCTGTTTACCGAGGATGACGGCGAATATGTAAGGGTGTCGGTGGCTGATACCGGTATTGGCATCCCCTTCAAAGATCTGCCGAGAATATTTGAACGTTTTTACCGCGTAGATGAGGCGAGAACACGCGAGCAGGGCGGTACTGGCCTCGGTCTGGCCATCGTTAAGCATATCGTGCAGCTTCATGGCGGTACTGTTTCAGTAACAAGCGAACCAAAAAAAGGTTCACAGTTTTCCTTCACCATAAAAAAGTGTTCATAACCAGGTAAAGATTTAACCGAGTATTTTCCAAGCTGTAACATTGTTGTAACAATACTCTGTTATGATGACAAATATATCGCAACAACACATTCAAGGAGGAACACTCAAATGTTCAAGAAGTCAATCCTGACCGCCGCACTGCTGATGGTCACCGTTGTAGCCGCTCACGCCGAAAAAACGGTCGTGGACGCCAAAATCAAAAAATACACCCCCGCCGCCGGCGTCGCCGGTAACCTGGGCAGCATCGGATCGGACAGCCTCAATAACCTGATGACCTACTGGGCAGAGGGTTTCAAAAAGAAATACCCCAACGTCAACATCCAGATCGAAGGCAAGGGTTCCAGCACCGCACCACCGGCTCTGATCGCCGGCACCGCACAGCTTGGTCCCATGTCCCGCGAAATGAAGAGCTCTGAAATCGAAGAATTTGAAAAAAAATACGGCTACAAACCGACCAAAATCGGCGTAGCACTTGATTCCCTGGCCGTGTTTGTCAACAAAGACAACCCCATCAAAAGTCTGTCTATCGACAAGGTTGATGCCATCTTCTCAAAAACCCACAAACGGGGCGGCGCTGATGTCACCACATGGGGGCAGCTTGGCGTAACCGGCAAACTGGCCGCCATGCCGATCAGCATGTATGGCCGTAACTCCGCATCCGGCACCTACGGATACTTCAAAGAGCACGCCCTGAGCAAAGGCGATTTCAAAAACAGCGTCAAAGAACAGCCCGGCTCCGCTTCCGTTGTTGAAGGTGTTGCCAAAGATATCGGCGCCATCGGTTACTCCGGTATTGGCTATGCCACATCTGGTGTCCGCGCAGTACCGCTGTCCGACAAAGAAGGTGGCAAGGTCGCCGAAGCTACCTATGCCAACGTGCTGAATAAATCGTACCCCATGAGCCGTATGCTGTATATTTACGTCGCCAAAAAACCGGGACAGCCGCTGCCGAAAGTTGTGGAAGAATTTCTTCGCTACACCCTTTCCAAAGAGGGCCAGGATATTGTCGTGAAGGATGGTTACGATCCGCTGACCGCCAAGCTTGTTGAGGATCAATTGAAAATTTTGAAATAATTTCTCCGTGGGGGCGAACACAAGGTTCGCCCCCACGCCATCATTTTTTTTGCACCGCAATTACAAATATCGTCCCGTAAAAATCAGGAATGGCATTCATGGCAAAGAATTTTACAGATAAATCCCGGCGCAACGACCGTCTTGCCGAAATTATGATCCGCATCGGCGGTGTCTTCGTCATCGTTTCGGTGGTCTGGATCCTGGTGATGATCTCCCGGGTGGCCCTGCCGCTGTTCTACCCGCCGTCCGCCAAAATTGCCGCCACCGTCAAAGTACCGACGACTATCTCATCCGGCACGGTGCTGGCGATCGGCTCTGAAGAGAACCAGCACGGGGCATTCATCCTTGACGGTACCGGCACCTTTCATTTCCTGAAGGCTGCTGGCGGATCAGTCTCTGCCAGCATCAAAACCCCTGGTATTCCTGCCGGAGCGGTTCGGGTTGCTTCCGCCGAATATATCGGCAAATCAAGCTATAACCTGCAGTGGGACAACGGTGCCATAAGCTCGGTAACCGTAGCGCTGGCTTCTGCCAAAGAGAAGGATGGCACGGTAACCCTCTCCCATGACGTCACCCTGAAAGATGACCTTGCTTTCGCAGCCTCCAGTGGCATCGTGCACTCTTTTGCCCGGCCGATCGAAGGGAAAGGCGCCGTCCGTATCGACCGCCTGGTCGGTGACCGCATTCGGGTAACCCATCAGCTGGCGGAAAAAGACCTGCTCGGCAATGAACAGCGGAGTACTTCCAGCGCCGAGCTTACGGAACCGCTGCCGGGCCATCTGTCAGCACTTACGGTGGATTCGAAGGGACACTATCTGTATGCCGGGACGGACAACGGCTGGCTGCTCCGCTGGGATATCTCCGAACCGGGTAAAATCAATCTGCTGGAAAGCACCGCTGCCTCCGAGAAGCGCACAGCGATCACGTCACTTGCTCTGGTGCTGGGGGATGTATCCGTTGCTGTTGGTGACGCCAGTGGCTCCCTGACAACCTGGTTCCCGACCACCGTTGCCGGGAGCGGTGAGGACAAACGGCTGACACGGATTCACACCCTCCGTTCCAACGTCGGCAAAACAGGCTTCATCATCCCGTCACCCCGTGACAAGACCCTGTATTCCGGTGACACCGGCACCATCAATGTCGACCACATGACCTCGGAACGCAATCTGCTGACTATTAAACCACCAGCACCGATCACCCACGCGGCGCTGTCACCCAAGGGGAACACCCTGTCGGTTCTCGATCGTTCCGGCACACTGACCTCCTGGAAAATGGACATACCGCACCCCGAAATTTCGTTCGGCACCCTGTTCGGAAAAGTCTGGTACGAAGGGTATGACAAGCCGGAATATGCCTGGCAGTCATCAGCCGCCAATGACGACTTTGAACCCAAGATGAGCCTGGTTCCGCTGGTGTTCGGCACTATCAAGGCAACACTGCTTGCCATGCTGTTTGCCGTACCGCTGGCGCTGCTGGCCGCTCTCTACACCAGCCAGTTCATGTCGTTGAAACTGAAAGGGCGCGTCAAGCCGGTGGTCGAAATTATGGCCGCCATCCCTTCGGTGGTGATCGGCTTTCTGGCCGGGCTCTGGCTCGCTCCGCTGATTGACAAAAGCATCCTGACGGTGTTTTTGAGCATCGTCATTGTGCCGCTGATGCTGCTCCTGACGATCTTCTTCTGGAAACGGATCAAAACCGCTTCACCGCTGCAGAGAGCCACCCGTGGCCATGAATTTGCCGCCATGATCCCGGTGGTTATTCTGGGCATTTATCTCGCCTTCCTGCTCAGCGGGGTGGCTGAGGTTAACCTGTTCGCCGGCGACTTCAAGCAGTGGCTGTTCAGCACCCTGGGTGTCCGCTACGACCAGCGTAACGGTGTCATTATCGGCATCGCACTTGGTTTTGCCGTGATCCCGATCATCTTCACCATCGCCGAAGACGCTATCTCCAACGTGCCGCGCAATCTGACGGCAGCCTCTCTGGCGCTGGGTGCCAGTCGTTGGCAGACCGCCTGGCGGGTGGTACTGCCATCAGCGCTGCCCGGTGTTTTTTCGGCAATCATGATCGGCTTTGGCCGGGCCATCGGTGAAACCATGATCGTGCTGATGGCCACCGGCAATACACCGATCATGAGCTGGAGTCTGTTTAACGGTCTCCGCTCACTGTCGGCAAACATTGCTGTCGAGATCCCGGAAGCGCCGCTCAACAGCTCACTCTACCGGGTGCTGTTCCTCTCGGCAGTACTGTTGTTTATTTTTACATTCCTCATCAACACCGGTGCCGAAGCGCTGCGCCAGCGGTTCCGGAAGAAATACGGCCGATACTAATGAACCACCACGGTAAAGCTTACAAGGTACTACTATGAAACTATTCTGGAAAACAGGTGAACCCTACGTACTGGCAACCGGTGCCGCATTGGCCATCATACTGGTCATGAGCCTCACGCTGGTCGGGACGGTAATGACCAATGGTCTCGGCTATTTCTGGCCCCGTGCACTCGTCAAGTTCGAGCTGAAGGATGGCTCTGCCGTACTCGGTCAGATTACGCAGGAGGAGAAAAACCCCATCAGCGGAGAGCGGCGACTGCAGCTTAAAGTCGGCAACCGGGATGTATTCGGTCAGGACTTCCGCTGGATAGACGAAAAAGGTATTGCTGCCCGTACTACGCCGGCAGATGCCGTCCTCCTGGAACGGCGCGAGCATGGCAACTATTTCGGTATGCTCAAGGATGTTACCGCAGAAGGGATGGCACTGACTGCCGCGACTCCCTATGAGAAACTGATTCAGGCTCGTACACTGGTAGCCGGCAAGATGGCTGATACCGGTAAGATAAAAAAACAGATGTCCGACCTGAACCACACCGCTGAAAGTCTCAGACTGAAGATTCAGAAACTTGACTATAGCGGCAAAGAAAAGAATGCTGCCACAATCAGTGAGCTATCTGCTGTCCGTGAGAAGAAAATGGCGGAATTTACCCGCTTGAACGAACAGGCCACGGCAACGCTGGCGGAGATCGGCCGGATTACGGTGCAGATGACCGATGCGGCAGGCGGCAGCAAGGATATCTCCCTGACAGAAATCGTTGCCCTGCAGAAACCCAACAGCATGTCGCTTTTTGCCAAAGGCGCTGCCTATCTGGAACGGGTCCGCGAACTGCTCCTTGATGATCCCCGCGAATCCAACACCGAGGGGGGGCTCTTTCCGGCCATCTTCGGTACGGTTATGATGGTCCTGCTTATGAGCATTTTTTCCCTGCCGTTCGGTGTAGTAGCGGCCATTTATCTGCGCGAATACGCCAAAGACGGCCTTATGACCCGCATGGTGCGCATTGCCGTCAACAATCTGGCCGGTGTACCGTCAAT
>Ga0007794_10000303_pt1 | contig 15102 bp, 24 predicted proteins | sample CryBogmetaGMA5M_FD_60365 | JGI IMG/M metagenome (GOLD analysis project Ga0007794, IMG submission 60365) | Freshwater microbial communities from Crystal Bog, Wisconsin, USA - MA5M | ecosystem: Environmental > Aquatic > Freshwater > Lake | place: Crystal Bog, Wisconsin, USA | collected 2009-07-06
GTTGGTGGGATTTTTGCTGGTAATATATTTTTCCATACGTTGACCGTATGACGGTGTATCGAATAGACTTGTGATCCATTTTAAAAAAGTTTTCATTTTGTGATTTCCTTATAATATGCGTATTAGCGTTTATACTTATATGTACTTATGTATTATAGCAAAAAATCTTGTGCTACGCAACATTTATTTTAATATAATTTTAACTATATGCCAATATACATTAAATACAGTATCAGGAGATTTATTATGTTAGATTTTTTTAAACGATTATTTGGACTTGCACCTAAACCAGTGGCGGTAACAGAGCCAGCACCATATAAAGTAGAAACACCGGCACCAGTTGAAGAACTGGCACCAGTTGTAGCAGAACCAGTTGAAACCCCGTCACCGGCACAAGTAGCCAAAAAAGCAGCCACAGGAGCTGCCAAAACTACTAGAAGACGCAAGAAACCTGCTGCTACATAAGCAGCATACGGGTTAGTCCGATAGAATCAATAATGACCAGAAAGACGGCATTGGCTAAAAGTCCAAAACTCCGTCTGGTCCAGCAAGCCCATGCGCTGGCGATACATCCACAAATAAAGATTGAATAGAGTGGAATTACCGGAATTGACGGAACTGTTACAGCAAAGATAATTGCGCTGACAACGGAACATGCCCAGGCAAAGACTTCTGCCATGAATCTAGTTCTGTTACTACCCCAATCTTGTTTAATATATTGCCAGATATTACTACTGGCTATTGTTATCCATTCCATTTTTCCACTGCCTATATAAGTTAAAGGAAGAAAGATTCTTTCCTTTTGATTCTACCATTATATCAGTCCATTCTAAATGACTTAATGCCCATTCATTACATGCGATATTCCACATGAAATCACTATGTGCTCGTAACTTTTGTTTATTTTTGCCCTCTGCTAGTAGTGCAGAATAATCAGGCAAAACGTTTATGTCATGAGCAGGGAGCCAATCTTCACGAGATACTGAATAATGACAAGTAGGGCGCACACCGCGCCAACTGTCCATGATACGCATAATACGATTATCGCTCGCATGGATATATTCACCCTCACGTACCCAATGATGGTGTATATCAAGCACAATAGGAACGACATCGCTAATAGTAAGACAATCATTTAGCCCCCATGCGTTTTCTTCGTTTTCAATTGTAATAGTATTCCTAGCTTCGGGCGAGAGTCTTTGTAGGGCTCGCCTGATACCGTCTGGCCCTTGCCGCCCAGCAATGTGGACGTTGATCTTGAAGTCTTGGAATTGTTTGCCGTAGCCCATGTATCTTGCCATGTCCGCATGATATTCAAATTCCTCTATTGATCTTGAAACAATGCTGTCAGAATCTGAAGCCAGAACACAGAACTGACCAGGATGGAAGCTAAGACGCACCCCACCATCCCTAGCCCTGTCGCCAACTTTACTGAACGCCGTTCCGAGGTAATTGATAACGTCAGGCATGCGCCAAAAATAACTCCAGCTATCATGAGTATAGACTGGTAAAATATCACTACTAATACGAACCATACGAAGGTGCTCATCTAAATTTCCTACCTTATTAACAAGTTGATACGTAGACTCGGTATTTTGTACCATTAAGTCCCAGAGTTTTTGTTCAGCAACTTCTCTAGTCTGGCGATTTAGCCAGGCAACAGTAGTGCCTCCTGTATTGTACTTCTTGGCATCGTCAGATGATTTAATGCCATTGACTTGATCAGGACGATCAATCCATTTACAGGCAAAGCCAACCTTAGCTATCATGTGGATCCTTTATATCATTTGCGAAAACAAAGTAAAACCAAGTGCGGTCTTTCTCTTCCATAAACTGAAATTGTACATATTTTACCCCGTCAAAATCCCAACGCTCTCCACGCGGACCAAAATTTAAACGACAGTATCGTATCATTTTGGAAGCATGAGCAAATTCTACTGGCTTAGACGTTAAGGGTAAACTATTTTTCATAACACTATTATACTGTGTTATGCATAATTTGTCAATCGTTTAGTATAGCCAAAACGTTTTCAAATTTATCTTTGCCTAAATTTGATAATGACATAAGTGCAGGACAAATATTATTAGGATGATCAACTAAAATCCATTGTACCTGTGGTGTTGATTTTATAGCTTGATGCACTAGTCCACGATAATGTTTTATTTTTGTATTTTCTAATTTATTTAACAATGGTGGGGTTTCACTAAAATCAAAACCTAATAATAATATCACATCGCATATACTGGCTGCAAGATTCATTGAGATAATTTCATCTTGATTGGCAACATCATTTCCCATAAAATTTCCCTCATACAATCGTACTCCAGATGGACGGCCAAGGGAGTTGTATGTTGAATTTGGAATATAAAAATTACAGGTAGATTGGAAATCCCTTTTAATTAGTTCTTGGGCTTTAGTCATATCGTGACAAATAACGTTGTCAGTATTATATGCTCTCCATGTTTTCCAAGATCCCCAAAATGCTCCGCCCTGTTTCATGCGAGCAAGATCAATCGTAGGATCTAATATAAGATTGTCGGCAAGTACCCATTGAATATTCATGCTATTACTTATATGTAACGATTCCCATCAAAAAATAGATAAATATTTAACATCAAGGGTATATATGTTAGATATGACACCGCTACCAATAGCATTCAGCCAAATGTACCAACCAACACAAAAAGATATTAACAAATATTGGGTTAATGAAATATACAATATGATGGTATTAAATATGTTAACCGTTTGGTTTATGCCATATTATATTATTGGAAATGTAACAAAAAAGTAATAATTAAATGCTACTATTATTGTAAATATTAATACAATAGTTTAAAATCGGGTACAAGATAGAGTATCACTGGAACTCGTAACCAGTAACTTATGGATCACAAATGTCAGAAAAAAAGTACAAAACAATTTTTATTTCAGACGTTCATTTAGGTACTAAAGACTGTAAAGCCAATCAATTAAATAATTTTCTTAAACACAACACCTGTGATACATTATACATGGTAGGTGATATAATTGACGCATGGAAAATACAACAAAATCGTTGGAAATGGAATCAAAGTCATAGCAATGTAATTCGTCGTGTGTTGGGTCATGCAAAACGTGGTACAAAAATAATTTACATTGCTGGTAATCATGATGAATTTCTTCGCCCATTGATACCATATGGCATTGGATTTGGCAGTATTGAAATAATAAATCAAGCGCAACATATAGGGATAGATGGAAAAAGATATCTAGTCACTCATGGTGATTTGTTTGATGGTATTACTAGATTAGCGCCATGGATTAGTTTTCTAGGTGATAGAGCTTATGATACTATACTTTCTCTTAATAGTAAATTTAATTGGATTCGTCATCGCATGGGATTTGGATATTGGAGTCTTAGTCAATATCTTAAACGGCGTGTTAAAAAAGCAGTAGATTTTATATTTCAATTTGAAAAAAACTTAGCTGCATATTGTAAAAAACGTGGGTATGATGGCGTTATCGTAGGTCACATACACTCGGCGGAAATCAAAGATATAGATGGTGTTATATATATGAATGACGGTGACTGGGTAGAGTCCTGTACTGCGTTAGTAGAACATCACGACGGCAAATGGGAAATAATTACTTGGACTAAAGAACACGATTGAAACACGATATATGTTCACATATTACATCATAGACATAAATACAATATGATAAACTTGTCAGAACTTAAACATTACCTAACTAACACTATCTACGGTTCAGATGGAAAAATATCCACAGGAAAATTCAAAAGCCTGCCGGCAGAAGTTAAAGATAGCATTTTACATTTTACCAATAAATGCCAGTCGGGCAAGTTAACTGAAAGAATTTATTGGATACTAAATGATCTACAAGACTATCCTGCTAAATGTAAACAGCCTGCGTGTGATAACCCATTGAGATTCAAAGGCAGGTATCAAGGAGTGTTCTGTTCATATAGTTGTAATTCAAAATATCAGTTGTCAGTCTTGCCTAATCCTTTTAGTGGGCTGTTAGGCATACAGCGTAGGAAAGATGGAATGCTGAAAAAATACGGTGTTGACCATAATATGAAGACCGAAGGCAGTCTTGTCAAAAGACAACAGACTTATATTGACAACTATGGGGTTGACCATCCGTTAAAATCAAAAGAGATTATAGATAGTGTAAGGAAAAAAAATGAAGATGCTGGTAGATGGACTCCCGTAGATCAAATGGAGGAATTCTATCTTTATAGACGAAAGGTGTGGCACTATACCAATCAGCAACCGATTGAAACTTTGCCTAACTATGATTTACGAGGACATTCAAGTAATAAAACTGCCTACTCATTAGACCATAGATTTTCCTGCCACGAAGGGTTTAAGAACAATATACCTCCAGAAATAATAGGCAACATAGCAAATCTTGAGTATATACCTAACATACAAAATTCAAGTAAGAAAACTTCCTGTTCTCTAACTAAAGAAGAATTGTATGAAAAATTTAATTACGTGGACACAGGAGAAAGACAATGTGGATATTATTACTGATAGCAGTACACATGAATAATTCTAATGACATACCAGCAAAAGTTCAAATTCCATTTGAAAGCCAAATAGCGTGTGAGTATGCTAAAGACAATATGACATATTGGATTAAATTTGAAAATTTTAAGGTAGTGGGCGAATGCAAAAAACTATATTGATAGTAACTGATAACTTACCGGAGCAAATCAATGGCGTGGTTACGACCTATAAAAATATTGAGGCTTATGCGATTCGGGACAACTATCGTGTTGTATATCTTGATCCCAGGCGGTTCCGCTATGTTGATTGCCCTGGCTACAACCAAATCAAGATTGCCTTTCCGTGGAAGGTGGGCAAGATACTTGAGGAGATCAATCCAGATCATATCCACATCGCCACAGAGGGTCCTATTGGTTTGTGTATTAGACAATATCTTGACAAACACAATTATCGCTACAATACTGCTTATCATACTAAATTTCCAGAAGGACTTAGAAAACTTTTTGGAGTACCTGAAGTTTTAACATGGAAATTTGCTCGTTGGTTTCACAAACACAGTGGCAAAGTTTTAACTACTACACAAAGTATGGTAGAAGAATTGCGTGATCACGGCTTTGATGGTGAGCTTGTTTCATGGACTCGTGGTATGGATAGAGAAATTTTTAATCCTAGTAGTAGAACAGGTGCTAATGACAAGACAGTTTTATTATGCGTTGCTCGTGTTAGCAAAGAAAAGAATTTAACAGACTTTTTTGAATTAGATTTTCCTGACTGTCGTAAAATTATGGTGGGCGACGGGCCTATGCTACAGACTTATCAAAAGAAATATCCAGATGTTGAGTTTGTAGGGTTTAAAACAGGAACAGAGTTAGCCGATTATTATGCCAATGCTGATGTGTTTGTATTCCCAAGTAAGTGGGAAACATTTGGTATTGTAATGATAGAAGCCATGGCGTGTGGTACTCCGGTAGCGGCTTATCCATGCCAAGGTCCAAAAGATGTAATTGACGAAGGTGTTACAGGATACATGGACGAATCATTGGCAACTGCTACATATCGTTGTCTTGGATTAAACAGAGATAGCGTAGCAGTAGGCAGTGAGCGTTGGAGTTGGGAATATGCATGGGAGATATTCAGAGCACATCTGGTTCTAGCAAAAATTGATTAGTTGCTTATCATTAACGCTTAACAATCACACCAGTCCAATCTGCAGAGGGTTCATTTTGTATATATTCTGTTATTCTGGTTCGTAGTATTTCATAGAACGAATCAATTTGTTTGCCCCAAAATCCAGTCAAGTGATCAAGGGCTTGAATACAAAAATTCCAATTTCTCTTGCGATAATTTTCCATCAAATCAGCATGTAATTTTTTGAAAATTGCAATCTGACTTAATTCGCCAAGAGGAAGATCTTCTATAACGCAATAGGCAGTAATAGGATTACTGCTTTTGATAGTTACAGTATCCAACTCAAGTACAATATATTTGTCTTGTAATTTTACTACTTCGGTAGTTCCAAAAATAATATTCAATTTATATCTCCTATTAAATAATTATCATGGATAAATACACACAATATAAAAAGAAGCATATAAATGAATTTTGATCTTATCAGTGATATACACAGAGAAACGTGGGATTATTTTGACTGGAGTGGACAACCAACATCACAATATTGTATAGTTGCAGGAGATATAGCCAGAGATAGAGCATTGGTTATTGATACATTAACTCATCTTAGTAAAGTATACACAGGTGTTTTTTATATTGATGGCAATGACGAACATAAAGATTATGCTGAAGATATGAATAATAGCTATCTTGAATTGGCAGAATTAATAGCTCCTATAGACAATGTAGTTTATCTACATGACAATGTTGTGGTTATGAATGGAATTGCTATATTGGCAACTAATGGATGGTGGAGTTATGATTTTGATCCAAATTTAGATTTAGAACAATCAATAACATGGCTTCAACATAAAGATAAGATTAGTCAAACGGCTGCAATAAGCATAAATGCAACAGCTTATCGTGATTCTGGATATATGGCTAACAGTGTGGCCAAATTACAAACGTATCAAGATGTTAAGTCCATTATTATGGTTACTCATACAGTACCACATCCAAAAATTATTCAGCATGATTTAGAGTTAATAGACACATGGAGATTTAATTCAATGGGCACTAGCACAATGAAAGATGCTATAGATGCAGATAGTGAAAATAAAATTAAATTATGGTGTTTTGGTCATTATCATCGACCAGTAGATACAGTAATAGATGATATTAGATATGTTAGTAACCCTCGCGGACGAGGGAATACTGAATATTCACAATTTGCATATTATCCAAAAAGAATTACCATAACAGTTTAATTTGTTTCTGGTTCCAATTTAACTTGTAATGGCATGTTTGCCGAACGAGCAGAAATAGTAACTTCCATACCTTTCTGTTCGGCAATTTCATATGGCAATACAGCCACGATAGCAGAGCCTGCTTCATGAATATCTTGTGTAATTTTCACGGCGGTGTCTGGAGTATAATCAAAAAAGTTCATTAATGATTCGACAACAAATTCCATGGTAGTTGCATTATCATTCAGATAGATAACTTTAAACATTGATGGTTCTTTGAGGTCGTGGTTAATATCAATTCTGGTAGCTACATCTTGTTGGGACATACAAATTCCTTTTGTGTTTAGTACGGGACAAAATTATCCCGTACTGTATTTACTAAATTACATTATATTACGATTCGTAGGTAATAGCAATGGATTTAGGCTGAAGTGCTTCTGGAATGTTGCGTTCTAACCGTACAGTTAAAATGCCATTCTTAGAGGTGGCGCTTGAGACTTCTACGTAATCGGCTAGACTAAAAGTACGGACAAAATTTCTGGCACTAATACCTTTGTGTGAGTATTCGTGTCCTTCGGGTAATTCTTTGTCAGTTTTTACGCCTTTGACAATAAGGGTGTTATCCTTAACTTCAACATCAACTTCTCCCTCACCAAAACCGGCAGTAGCTACTTGAACTTCAAAAGTATTTTCTCCAGTTTTAATAATATTATATGGGGGATAGTTTGTGCCATCATTGCCGTGATGATCAATCTGGTTGATAATGCGATTAAACAGTTGATCTACGCCAATAGCGTTACGTAAGAATGGATTGAGATCCATGGTAGTGATTTTTGTCATTGTTTTCTCCTTTAATTAAACGAAGTGACATAATGTAAGCCCGACCATCGGCACCTACAATACTATTTATTATACTATAAAATCATTAACTACTAATATTATTTGGTAAAATTGCTCAGAACAGACAGACTTTTTTTAAGTTCTTCTTTTGTTATAAGATCGTATCCAACAGGATCAGTGGCAGCTATGTTTACAGGAGTAGGTTCAGGTGGATTCTTGTCTGACACTATACGCCATGGACATTTATAGTTTTCTATTGGCACATTAAACTGAGTATTATAAACAGGATGCGGATCAAATGTTAGCCCGAAAAAACTATAAGTTTGTTCGTCATTAAACCATACTGTAATAGTATTTTTACGCTTCATGTAATGCAGTGGAATACTATGCTTTATAGACCAGTTCTTTAATTCAGTAATATGAGTTTGTGCGAGGCTGGAGCTAGAAGTGCTTCTCACCCCAATTCCAGGAACTACATAAATTTCTATTAACATTAGTAGAATTTCTTAGGAAGTTCTTGGGCACGAAGTTTCTTTTTCCAGCGTGACTTGGCTGCACCAGCTTTACGTTTTCTGACGGTAGTTGGTTTTTCATAGGTATCCCGCGCACGTAGCTCGTCCAACAGGCCTGAGTCTTGTATCTTTTTCTTAAATTTTCTAAGTGCCTTTTCTACGTTTCCGTCATTGACAATTACTGTGTGTCCGTAAAGCTTCATTCATTCTCCCGTGCGAGTGTAGCAGGAGTATTTACTAAATTTGATGTAATTGCCACGGAAAGTATACTTTGCTTACGATACTTTGGTAGATCAAACATGTGTGGAAGTAATATCCGTTCTAATTCTGTATGCAGCCCACGAGCACCAGTTTTGGTTTTAATAGTACGTTCTGCGATTAAGCTAAGCGACTCTTTTTCAAAATTAAGTTCAACACCATCTTGATTAAACAACCATTTGTATTGTCCAACGTAGTTGTGCTTAACTTCAGTCAAAATGCTTACCAATTGCTCTTTAGTCAATCCTTGTAGATTTACTAAGTTACTAAATCGGCCAACAAACTCTGGAATCATGCCATATTTGACTAAATCATCTGGAGACGTTGCAGTATTGTCTAATGACTCTGTATTGGCAATGTCCGCACTGAATCCCATTGCCGTTCCCTGTACACGATTTTTAACAATTTTATCAAGTCCAACAAAAGCTCCACCAGCAATGAATAGTATATTTTTAGTATCAATTTCCACAGTAGTTTCACTACGTCTACCTCCGACAGGACTAATTTTTATCTTAGTTCCTTCTATCAGCTTTAACAGGGCTTGTTGCACACCTTCTCCTGATACATCTCTGCTGACAGTAGCACTTTCACTTTTTCTGGCAATTTTATCTATTTCATCTAAAAATATAATACCACGTTGTGTGCGCTCAACATCTGAATCAGCATTTTGATATAGCCTTAGAATAACTGATTCAACATCGTCACCAACATATCCTGCTTCAGTAAGGGTAGTGGCGTCGGCAACAACAAATGGTACATTTAAATATTTTGCCACCGTACTGGCCAGCAATGTTTTGCCGGTTCCAGTTGGGCCAACTATTAATATATTTGCTTTATCAATTTCATTGTCAGAATTACCAATACGTTTATAATGATTAGTAATTGCCACTGATAATACTATTTTGGCACTATCTTGCCCTACCACATATTGATCAAGATAGTCTTTAATATCATGCGGATTTGGCACATCAACCAATGTAACAGATTTACTGGTTCCTTGTTTATTTTTTATTAATTTACCACATCCTTCAACGCAGTTGCTACAAATAGCTACATCGTCACCGACGATGAAAGTATCTACCGAACTTTTATGTTTGCCACAAAATGAACAATGATCAATTTTTTTCTCTGTCATACTATCCTATACTGTTTGCATTAAGCTTAGATAAAATACGCTCACGTTCAATGTCACTTAATAATTCAGGATCGTATTCACCTGATTCAATTTTTTCAATTAAGTGATTGATGTATGCGTCATCATATACATAACTATCACTTAGATTTTTATTTACTTTAATCCAGTTGTTACCATTAAATTTGTAAAGTACGCTTGGTAAATTATCTACTCGTAGGAACATATCTCCCTTAACTGCTGTCTTAGGAAAATCTGTTCCAAATCCTTTTATTTCTCCTTGATTAGGATCATTATCAGCTTCTAGTCCTAATTTAAGGGTAATTAGATCTCTGTCACTTAAATTTAATTTTTCAACATGATCTGCATTATGCCATGGTAATTCTGTGATCGTTCCTGCGTTGTATTGAGCAATATGTTCTTTGAATGTTTCGCCAGGATTTTCTGTTTTCCAAATTGTCATGGCATGTTTTTGTAATGAGTTGCCATAAGGTTCAATATCATTAAACTGAGAAAGTTCTTGCACTAATTCTTTAGGCGGATAATCAAACAAAGTTTCTTCGTTTATAAGGGTTGATTCTTTAATTTTAGAAATTTCTTCTTTGGCAGTTTCTTTTATCTGGTCAATTTGATCATCCGATAGAGGACCGTCGTCGGGTTCGTATTGCTTTTCCGTGGCAGCATAATACTCAGCAATTTTTTTGTTTATCTCTGTATAGTCTACTTCTGGAGTATCCACAACTTTTTTCTGTAGTTGCGCGGTAAGATTACTAATCTGTGCTGTGGCAATCTCTAAATGAGCATTTTTCATTTTAAAAGCACCGGACAGATTATTATTCTCTTCAACGAGAGATTGATTTTCATATGCAAGATTTTTTAGCTGTTCTTCATATTTTGCTGTATCAACCTTAGGTTCTAGTTTTTTCTTTTTCTTTTCTCGTTCCCATCCCAGCCCTTTGGTGGCGGCCAGTAACAAAGTAAGAGCCAGTGGGTCAAATACTATAACAATCAATATGATTACCCAACGCACAGAATGTTCTAGCACATTAGCATCAGGATTATCTCCATAGATAAGTGCTGCAATGTATTTGATAGGGCCAACTTCAGCTTCTACTTTACGCAAATCCTTTGCTATTACTGCTTTTTGTTCATTGAGTTGTGCGATTTCAATCTGCGCTTTGCCAATATCATCCGCAAGTTTCGTTCTATCTTTGGCTTGTTGTTGTCTAAGAGCGTTAGCGTTTCTGGCGCCTTGTTCGTTGTTTGAGCGAGACAAGACCGCATCCACTGCGCCATCCATTTGAGTAAGAACTTTACGCGCCGCATTAATGTTCTCCTTTTGTGTTTGGAGTTTAGTATCTACCAATTCAATTTGAGCGGCAATATCACCGGTCGGAACTGCTTGGTCCGAATGTGCTTTTGATAAAAATCCAAACACACCCATCGAAGTCATTACCATTAAAACAATTACTGAAAAGGACAAATACAATTTATACCTTAGTTCAGCAACTACCCAATATTTGTGTAACCAAATAGTTGTTACGATTTTGCCAAATTCCAATGATCCACCAAGTATAACAATAGGCCAATAGGCAGCGGCAAATATAGCTGTCAGGCCTAGTATTGAATATACTGCTGCTGAAATACTGATCACCAATGCAGTTAGTAAAGTTATTAATCCAAATATCATTATGTATTTAGTTCCATGTTCTATGTACTTCTTCTACCCACTCTAGCCCATCATACTCGGCGATATCCCATTTGACTTTGGCGGGCACTTCTACGATCTTTAGTTTAGCATGATTACCATCGGCTTTGCTACCTAATTGGCGAATTACGTCAACTAATATAGGATCATCCCGCTCAATATCATTGTCACGCCAATTTCTTCCATTAACTTTGATCTCCGGACCGTACAATGACTCGGTGTGTCTATCAGGTCCTGGAACAAGAGTATAGGCAATTCCTGCTCGTTCTAGATAAAGGAGTCTTGCTTCTTTGCTTAGACCGAACCCGCCATGCTGTGTGTTAATTACAATGTATTGTATTCCACGCAAGTGGCGAATAAGATCTTCATGTTCCGGATTTGTCATTTCTTTTAGTAGTCTTGCCAACAGTTATAATTGCGCCACGATAATACCAATCACCGCCAACTTCATCATCAGGGCGATTTGTTACTTTCCTAAAACTTGTGCCAGGACGATTCTTGGCATCTAGACTAAACTCATAAAATTCCTCTGGTGTTAGTACATATTCTTCCACGGGGCCGGATGCTGTACCATCAGTATGTGCCAGTTCTAGTTGTTCAAAAATATTAAACTTTCTTCGTTTTACTTTCATAATACTTCCTTTATAATTTTTCACCGGGTTCAGTGCCACGGAATCGAACAAACCGCGGAAATCTAAGACTATAAGTACCATCTTGATTTTGAGTAACTGCATCAGCAGCAACTTCAACCACATGACCCATTAAGCTATCTTTGTTTGTCCAATATTCATCACGATTCTCGTCAGTAAGACCGCCGCCTACGTTAACTTTAATAGTTTTACCGTCATCAACACCTTCACAGACGATAGCACCAAGTCTTCCTTCATTGCGACCAGTTCCTTCTTCAAAGCCAATTATATTTAAGTCTACGCTGATAACAGGCTTCCACTTCATCCAAAAACTTGAACGTTTACATTCATATGGAGCATCAACATCTTTAATCATAATGCCCTCAAATCCTGCTACTACCGCATCATTGGCATAACGTTTTAATTGATTATGACCTTCACATGTGTCAAGATTAACGTCAATCCCTTCCATAATATTAATACAATTAGTATTGTCAAATATAGGACGTAATTTTTCTAATATCTCTAGTCGTTTATATTGTTGAGCATTCCAGTATCCACGTTCAAAATCTTCTAGCGTAATAAAATCAAACACATTATATACCATGTCCGATGAATCAACGTTAGTTTTACGTTGAGCCTGCTTCATTAGTGCCTGAAAACTGGCTCCCATAATTTCACCATCTAGTACAAATCCTGAATAAGATTCTTTTACTGCTGTGCGCAAACTCAGTATTACAGAGTTAATGGCTTCTACAATATGAGGAAAGTTATCAAATGGTTTGCCGTTACGTGTGAATAGGCGCACACTTGTTTTAGTAACTAGTGCTAATACACGCACGCCATCTAACTTAACTTCAAGGCGTTTTTCACCTTTCATTTTAGATATGTTTTTATTTGAATCGGTTGCTAATTGGCATTGAAATACCGGAATAGCCCATTCAGTTTTACCTAAAATTTTGTTAAGAGTACGTTCTGTAATGCCACAGCGCAAGTCTTTAATTAACACACGACGGCACAATTGATTCCATTCAATACTATCAAATTGTTGACTCATTTCCGCAATCGCATCACGAGCAGCATGGCCCGTTGCGCTACGTGTGCGTAATGCTTCTAACATAGCCCAAAACTTAGGCCATGGATTAGGCTTGTCAACTAGTCCATCTGTCTCAGGAACTTTTTTGACATTAAACACATAGTACGGGTTGTATGCTTGATAGCAATTGAATAGGAAACACTGGGCATTAGTTGACCCTAGTTGTGCTGCCATCAGAGCCTTTTCAATTACTGCTTCTTTGTGTAGTCTACCGTTGTCACTCTCAAGGTCTCTGATCCAATCTGCTGCCAATTTAATTCCTTCAAAATGCTCTGCGCCGTAATCTATATGTGTAGATTGTATGCTTGTATTCATGATTTTAATAACGCCCATGCTGTGGTTTTTTCTAAATCTTCTTGAAATTCTGGATATACTTCGTGTAATTTATCTCTTGGGATCTCTGCGTATTTACTTTCTTTGCTGCGAATCAACTTGTCAATATCGTAGTCGCTGGCATCATCTATGACTTTGCTTTGTAGACTTTTGCCACGCCGGCCCCAGATACTTAGATACTTTCCACGCCAACGGTCATGGGATAATTGGATACAAACCCAGACCTTATCATGTACACCATCGCTACACCATCCAATAAATTGATATTTCATATATCACCAGCTTGAATTGTAAAATACTTTAAGACCAAGAAAAACTTCTGCCTTGGCTTTCTGAATAAAATCTAAATCGTCTTGTTTGTAGTGAGCGTCAGAATCATCACCAAAAAAGAATCCTTTTGTTTTAGGTAGATTGCCAGACCTTACATCGGCTTCTAACCTAGCTAGATCTTCCCATGTAAGTTCTAGCTGAACACCGTTGAACACGTAATCAGTCTCATCGTTAGCACCTGGATTTTTTTCTAGCCAAAGTCGTTCCATCCACCCCTGCAAATTCGGATGCTTACGCCAATATGCCAATTCGACAGGCTTCCTAAGTTTTGTTGGATCATCCTCGGCTTTTTCGTAATTCTCATCTTCGTAATATTCATCATATGCGCCTGCTTTTGCTGCAACATATGCGTATTGATCTAATCCCATTATAATACCTTTACACGATTAAGTTGAGTGGAGTCATCGCGGTGTGCTTTGACAGTACCTTTGATTGTAACTATTGAACCAGTATCTAACTCGTGGTTATATGCAAACGATAATACCTTACGAGTATCAGTTGTTATAGCATGAATAAAAGTACAGCCATAATTCTGGCTGAATACTTTCTTAACAACTTCAATTTGACATTGAACCTTGGCACCAATTTCAGCTAGTGGACTAGTATCAGTGCCCCACATACGTTGTTCATGCCAAACACCTGTGCGATAACTACGAATTTGACTGGCAATTGTGGCAATTTCTAATTTATGTACTTCTAAGGCAAACTCGTCCATGCTAGCAGCCTTGGCCAAGTTATCTTCAAACCCTGAAAGAGGACGCTTAATAGCAGTCATTAAGGTACGACCTTTGTGCCAGTCACGAGCAAGCTTGCCGATTTCGTAGTCTGCTTCGGTAATAGCTTTGTTACCATTGGCACTATCCAATTCACGATACATAATCGTGCGATTTGGCTCATGTGTGATCTCGCCATCTTTGTACTGAGTTTCTTTGAAGTAAAGACCACCATTGACTCGGTCAGCATAGGCAGCAGTTGCCCATACCTGATCGGCTTGAACTAAATTAACTACAACAGGGATTTTTTTATTCACTGGTTTACGATATGCGAAAGGCGTACTACGAGCTTGAAAGTTATACATAACAACACCTTGTTAATTAATCATACAGCTATTATAACTAACAGGGAATTAATTGTCAAGTATTTTCTGAAGGTGCTGTGCTAGTACCAGTTGGTTGAATAGGTTGCTGAGCACGACGATTACGTTTTGCCACAGCATTAGGATTTTGACTTAACATACCTTTAACTCTGCCGCCACCCTGTGCTCTAGGTGTATAATTTTTTGCTAGATACGTGCCTTTATTGAAACTAGGACTAGGACCAAATTCTTCTTTGCCTGCATGTGTTTTTCCCCAGTTATATCCCGCCTTGTGCCCGCTGCAATCTTTAGTA
>Ga0007794_10000306_pt1 | contig 15051 bp, 12 predicted proteins | sample CryBogmetaGMA5M_FD_60365 | JGI IMG/M metagenome (GOLD analysis project Ga0007794, IMG submission 60365) | Freshwater microbial communities from Crystal Bog, Wisconsin, USA - MA5M | ecosystem: Environmental > Aquatic > Freshwater > Lake | place: Crystal Bog, Wisconsin, USA | collected 2009-07-06
GATATGTGTCTTACCGGGCTGTGCCAGTCTGGTGAGCAATTCCGCTTGGCCGGTGTTTATCGACAACGCAACGGGCCCTGCGGAATTTGTGATTAAAAACAAAAACGATGTCGAAATGGCACGCGGGCAAACGCCCGCCATCATTATTCTGGAAAGCGGCGCGGGTTATTTTGCCAATGCGGATTATATTGTTCACTTTTCCAAGCCCGGCTATCGGAACCAAGGCTATCGGCTGGTTAGCCGTCTTAATGGCTGGTATTTGGGTAATATGCTCAATATAGTGGGTTTATTTATCGATCCCGCGACAGGCGCTATGTGGAGGCTACCACAACAATTGATTATTGCATTGCCAAAACTGACTCTATCTTCAATAGTCCAGTAGATTAGGTGTAGTTTCTTGATTATTGATGCCGTTGAAATTTTCATCACCAAGACCGGCATAACCACTCAACTATTTTGCGGAATGACCGCATTCAAGGGTTAGCTTGATGTTCATTGGTGGAAGCACTAATGATATCTTTCTGGCATATTGCACAACTTCATTCTGCAATATTCATCGCCATAAAGCGGTCAGTCGCGTCCGACCGCTTATGGCCGAAAATGATCGTTCAGAATAAACGTTAAAATACCTATAAGCACTAACTAAAAAAATAAGTTGCCTTGGTATTCCAAACCGTTTCACGTTATTAAAATGTAAACAACGCATCAAGATTAACGTCCACTCAATGACTGTTAATGGCCAATTAAGCTGAGCCAGTGATGGCAATTGTCGAGCTTTATTATCGCCCTAAAGCGGCCAGTCGTGACCAGCAATTGATGGCCGTGAGCTTGCGGTCAGTTCCAACTAAAAACCAACACACTTTCAGAGTGGCTTGGGTTAGGGAATATTTTTAAATAAATCCCCACGGCTCTGAAGCCTGGCGGGGTTTGGAGACAGCTCCGGAAACGCTGAGCCCCAGCTCGGCGTAGTCTGGTTAAATGCCAAGCTGGGGCTTGGCGCTCCCGGATGCGTTTCTCAGGCGTGACGGGGTTCAAATCCCGACCGGTAGAGTGTCTATATTAGGTTAATGATGCTTTATCGCGTGAGGCTCTCAGTAATAAAGTCCCCACACCTTGATCGGTAAAAAGCTCAAGCAGTACCGCATGTTCAACGCGTCCATCAATAATATGGACACTGGTTACGCCGCCTTTTAGCGCATCGGTAGCGCAACGGGTTTTAGGAATCATGCCGCCCGATATGGTTCCATCTGCAATCAGGTTCTCAATGTCCTGGAGTGATAAACCCGTCAGTAGATCGCCGGCTTTATCAAGAATGCCGGCGGTATTCGTCAATAAAATCAATTTTTCGGCTTTTAGCACTTCAGCAATCTTGCCGGCAACCAGATCAGCATTAATGTTATAAGAGCGACCATCATCACCCACACCGATAGGCGCAATAACAGGAATAAAATCACTGCGTCCCAGCATTTCGACGACGGACGGATCAATGCTGCTGACTTCGCCGACATGACCCAGATCAATTATTTCCGATGCATCAATATCCTGTGCCGATTTTTTTAAGTGAATTTTTTTAGCCCGAATAAAATCACCGTCTTTTCCGGTCAAGCCGACTGCTTTACCGCCATTTCTGTTGATGAGGTTAACAATTTCCTTGTTCACCAAGCCGCCCAACACCATTTCAACGACATCCATCGTCTCACTGTCGGTAATGCGCATACCATCGACAAAGCCTGTTGTTTTTCCCAGTTTCGTCAATAAGTCGCCAATTTGAGGGCCGCCGCCATGAACCACAATCGGATTCATGCCAACCAGTTTCATCAAGACGATATCACGGGCAAAACTGTGCTTAAGCGCCTCGTCAACCATGGCATTGCCGCCGAATTTAACCACTACGGTTTTGCCTTTAAAGCGTTGAATATAAGGCAATGCTTCTATCAGCACATCGGCTATTTGGTGAGGTGTTCTTTTTTGCATCATTTTAGACTTTCCGTTTATTAAAAAGAGTCATCACTAAAGCTTTTTCAGAAAAACAGCTTAATGACGACCGGTATGACCAAAGCCACCCTCGCCTCTATCGGTCTCCGTAGTAAAATCGGTAACCACTTTAAAAGCGACCTGAACCACTGGCATAAACAGTAATTGTGCAATTCTTTCGCCTGGTTGAACAGTATAATCATTCACACCATCATTGTGCAAAATGACACCTATTTCGCCAAGATAATCAGAGTCGATAATGCCCAAGCCTTGTCCAACCCGGATTTGGCTGTTTAAACAAAGTCCGCTTCTGCTGGCAACAACGGCCACCAAGCCGGGGTCTTGAATATTGACAGCCAGACCGGTGCCAAGCAATTTATTTTCGCCACCGGCAATGGTTATGGGTTGGTCAATACAGGCGACCAAATCAATGCCTGCCGATCCTTTGGTTTTATAGGCAGGTATCCCGTATTTTTCAAGTAAAGGATTGACTATCCTGGTTTCGATGAGTCTTTTCATGTCGTTAATTTTATTAAAAATATGACATTATACCTTAGCATTCGCTTAACACCGTTAAGGATATAAAGATTTAAAACACGATAATTTTGCAGCGCCAGCTTGCGAAATCTTGGAAAATAACCATGGCTGCATACGGCAAGCGTGACTCTAGATACTATCAATGCCAGTCCGGTTATTTTAGTCAAGCGCACAGGTAAAAACTATAATAAGATAGTGCCAGTATTTACCCTAAAAGAGTCACAGCCATGCGTCGATTTATTCTATTAAGTTTTCTTGCCTTTCCGGTATTTGCTGTTGACGAGCAACCACCCAAACTTGAAGCGGTGCCCGAAGTGCCAGAGCCCTCTTTACCCGTGCAAAGCGGTGAGACACTGGAACCTGATATCACCATTACCCGTAAAGGTAGCAAGACCATACAAGAATACCGCAGGGGCGGCAGACTTTATATGATTAAAGTTATTCCGGACGTTGGCCCGCCTTACTATTTTATTGATAACAATGGTGACGGCAAAATGGATGTCCTTAAAAATGAAGTTGAGAAAAACAGCAACATCAATATGTGGAAGTTATGGGAATGGTAGTCGCCTGACCTGTGGCTGTTTATACGCAAATAACCCGCTCACAACTCGATCAATTTTTTAGTACCTACGCACTTGGCGAGGTTATCAGTTTTGAGGGTATCCAGGATGGCATTAACAATACCAACTATTTTGTAGAAACCACGCAGGGCAGCTTTGTCTTAACCTTGTTTGAAACACTGACCGTCAATGAGTTGCCGCATTTTATGGGGCTACTGTCACATCTGGTCAAACACAAGTTGCCTTCTCCCGCGCATCAGTCAGACCGGCAAGGCCGGGTATTGCGTGAGCTTAACCATAAACCGGCGGCACTATTCAAGCGCTTGTCGGGGATAGCAATCACCTCGCCCTCCATCGAACAATGTTGGCAAGTCGGCAGGCAGTTGGCTGCTTTACATCGGTGCACACAACATTACGATTTTCCGGTAAAAAATAATAATGATCTGGAAGGGTGGCAACAACAACTGAATAAAATCCATGACCGGTTATCGGCTACAGACCGTGACTTGATTAAAGACGAGTTGCTTTTTCAAACGGCAAATCATTCGAACAATCTCCTTCAAGGCGTTATACACGGTGATTTGTTTAGAGATAATGTCCTGTTTGTTGATAACCAACTCAGTGGCATATTGGATTTTTACAGTGCCAGCTCAGGGGCTTTGCTGTTTGATCTTGCGATAACCGCTAATGACTGGTGCCGTGAAAACGGCGCTATTAATACCGATAAACTAACGACTCTGCTTGCTGCCTATCAAAGCCTGAGACCGTTGGAGCCACTGGAAAAACACCACTGGCAAACTCAGCTTAGAGCCGCTGCTTTACGTTTCTGGTTATCCCGATTGGAACACCAACTCTATCTCCGCCCCGGTGACCTAATCCAGCAAAAAGATCCGCATGTTTTTAAGCAACTACTCCAGTTACATCGGCAAAGTCTTGACTAACGAAGACCCTAATTAGCGCAGCTCAGATAAAAGTTTCGCCATCATGCTTTCAGCTTGCCGCAAATAGCCGCTACCAAACAAGTTCAGGTGGTTTAAAATATGATACAGATTGTACAGCGTCTTTCTAACGCCATAACCGTCATCCAGTGGCCAAACAGATTGATAGGCTGCATAAAAATCCTGACTAAAACCACCAAACAATTCCGTCATCGCCAAATCAGCTTCCCTGTCGCCATAATAACAGGCAGGGTCAAAAATAACCGGACATCCCTGTTTGTCGACACCGGCATTACCGGCCCATAAATCGCCATGTAATAATGAGGGTTGGGGTTGGTAATGTTTAAATAATGCTGCCATATCGCTGCAAAGATGCTCGCCTTGGCTTTGCAGAGTGGCGTTATAGCCTTTGTTTGCCGCCAGTTTTAATTGAAACTCCAAGCGCTGTTCGCGCCAGAAAGTCAGCCAGTCATTACTTGGGTGATTAATCTGTAAGGTACTGCCGATGGTATTATCACGATGCCAGCCAAAATACGGCTGTTGTTGCTGATGCATAAGCGCAAGTTGTTGACCTAATAAACGCTCAGAGGCTTTATTAGAGCTACCCAAGTCAATGTTTTCCAACACTAAAAATGAATGTCCGGCTGTTGTTCCGAAAACAACGGGCACAGGAACCCGAACTGATTGCGTTGTTGCCAGCTCTTGTAACCCTGCAAATTCAGCTTCAAACATGGCTATTAAGTCAGTATTATTTAACTTAACAAAATACGCTTTATCAGTACCTTGTAACCTAAACGCAGAATTTATGTCCCCACCGGAAAGCGCGTGAACAGACGCGACTTTAAAGGCCTGTCCGGTTGCGGCTTTAATCTGTTCTGAAATAAGTTGCCAATTCATAGTCAAAAAAATTCATAAGCAGTAAGCTCATTCCCAAGCATCCCTTGGGAATGAGTCAATGAGTCAATGAGCCTTTAGTCTGCGTGTTTTCTTTTATATAAAATGGATGACAATACCGACAATCCAATCAATACCGCACCCACCGAGCCAGTGATTATTTCAGAAATATGATAGGTCATGCTGACCAGCATAATGCCCGCCAGCGATCCAATGGCATAATGAGCGCCGTGCTCCAAAAATACATATTCATCCAGCGTGCCCTTACGCACCAGATACACGGTCAAACTTCTGACAAACATCGCACCTATCGCCAACCCCAGCATAATAATGATTACATCTTGGGTAATCGCAAAGGCACCGATAACGCCATCAAATGAAAATGAAGCATCCAAGACTTCAAGATATAAAAAGCTCATAACGCTGCCTTTTTTAATGATTTCCGAGACCTCTTCACCTTCTTCTTCATCTTCAAATAAAGTAGCCAAACTGTCGACGATAACAAATAAAATAACGCCTGCGACACCGGCAACCAAGGCATCTAAACGAATCGCCTCGGGAAGCCAGTTCTGGCTAACCAACAACAGACCCAAGGCCAGAATAATTTCAATTGATTCAAGTTTTCCGAATGACGCCAATTTTTTTTCCAGATAGCCCAACCAATGTAATTCACGGCCTTCATCAAAGATGAACGAGAAAAATACCATCAACAAAAACATTCCGCCGAAAGCGGCAATTTGTACGTGCGATTCGTTTAAATGTTGCGAATAAGTATTGGGATCATGCAGCGCCATATCGGCTACGCCATAAAAATCAATGCCGGTAGCAACGGCAACGATTAAAATAGGAAACAGCAAGCGCATACCAAATACGGCAATTAAAATCCCCCACGTTAAAAAGTACTGTTGCCAACGCGCATCCATGCGCTTTAAGATGGATGCATTCACAACGGCGTTATCAAATGATAAACTCACCTCAAGAACTCCCAGAATAAGGGCGATAAACGCGCCCATTATTCCACCCCAATAAACGGCTATAGCCAAACAAATGGCTGTAACAATAAAAGAAAGACGAAAATGCTGCATAAAATACCTGTTTGATTAGTGTTTTTGTTGTGCAACTATAAGACTATTTAACCGAAAATCAACCTAATGAATGATAATGACGTTTTTTTTACCGCCGCGCAGCAATTGATTGATGCCGGACGTTTTATTGACAGTAAAGGCTGGGTTCCTGCAACCAGCGGCAATTTTTCCGCACGATTGACTGATGGCACCATTGCGATTACCGTTTCCGGCAAACATAAAGGCCGGTTAAAAATAGAAGATATCATGCTGATTGATGCCGAAGCCAATGCCTTGGATGGTAAAAAACCCTCCGCAGAAACGGTACTGCATACGGCATTATACAAGCGTTTTCCTGACATTCATTCGATATTGCACCCGCATTCGCTTAATGCTACGCTGATATCAAGAATTTTTAAATCTGAAATCGTTCTGGAAAATTATGAGCTATTAAAAGCGCTGCGGGGTACTACGACACATGAAGCCCAAGTTGTAGTGCCGATTTTTGCCAATGACCAAAATATTCCCCGTTTGGCGGAAGTGGTTGATCAGTACCTAAATAACAACGCCACCTGTTGCGCCTATATTATTGCCGGACATGGACTCTATACCTGGGGCGGTTCGATACAGGAAACTCTGCGTCATCTTGAGGCGCTGGACTTTTTATTTGATTGTGAACTACGACTGCATGGAGTCAAAAACCAATGAGCGCATTAACTATTTACCCCGATAACCAGCCCCAATACGGCGAACTATATACCGATTTTACCGCTATCCAACAACAGCTAAAAAGTATAGGCGTTCAGTTTGAACGTTGGGAAGCCACGTTTACACTGGCAACGGATGCCGATCAGGCAGCGGTACTTGAAGCTTACGCAAGCTCCATCGACAAACTAAAGCATCAGTGCAATTTTCAATCCGTTGATGTGATGAAATTAACCCCCGATAATCCTGAAAAAGCTGCCTTTAGACAAAAGTTTTTGGCCGAACACACTCACGATGATTTTGAAGTACGCTTTTTTGTCGAAGGCCGTGGACTGTTTTACTTACATGTTGCCGATAAAGTCTATGCCGTATTATGTGAGCAAGGTGATCTAATCAGCGTACCGGCCAACACCACGCACTGGTTTGATATGGGTGAAAATCCCGAATTTACCTGCATACGTCTGTTTACCACCCCCGATGGCTGGGTCGCTAATTTTACCGGCAGCGAAATTGCCAAAACGTTTCCAACCTTAGACCAATATATTGCCGAACTCTAATGATTAAAGCCATCGTCACCGATATTGAAGGCACCACCTCATCACTGGCCTTTGTTAACGAAGTCTTGTTTCCTTACGCACGGGCAAATCTGGCCGCTTATGTTCGCCTTCATACGACAGAGCCGCAGGTTAAAAGCGCACTGGAAGAATCCTGCAAAGAAGCCGGTGCAGAACTTGATACCGAGCAATTAATCACACAGTTAATTCAGTGGATAGATGAAGATAAAAAAGTAACGCCGTTAAAATCCCTGCAAGGTTTGCTATGGGAAGCGGGCTATCAAGCCGGTGCTTTTAAAGGCCATATCTACAAGGATGCCGCCGCTCACCTTAAAGCATGGAAAGCCAAGGGACTGGATTTATATATCTATTCATCCGGCTCCGTACACGCGCAAAAATTATTATTTACCCATACCGAATACGGCGATTTAACACCGCTATTTTCCGGTTACTTTGATACCCATATCGGTGGCAAAAAAGACCAAGAATCCTACCACAAAATAGCCCAACAAATAGGCATACCTGCCAATCAGCTATTGTTTTTATCGGATATTAAAGAAGAACTGGATGCTGCCAAAGCCGCCGGATTTAAAACCGTATGGCTAACCAGAGATAGCACACCCGATCCACAAGCGGTACATACACAGATAAGCAGTTTTGATGATGTCGTGCTGGACGCTTAAATTTCAAATATAGAGACCTTCGTTGATTTAGCGACATAGACTTCCAGTTAATCAAGACTCTTAGCTCGTGTATTTGTTAGGCAATTCGCAATAAATAAGCCCCCAATTTGGAGTGCAAACCTAGGTTTGTACTCCGGCCTTAGGCCGCTCGCAATGAATAATCTTCCACTTTATAGTCTCCACACGCTTTGTACACAGCGTTGTAGGAATCATTACGTCGGTGGTGCTCCCAGAGTCAGGCAATGATTGGGGGGTATTGCGAGTTACCTTATGTCGTTTAATTAATTACGGCCTTATGGTTATAGTCAACCGGACAGGATAATTGTCGCCGAACATCGGCACATCGCTGAAGACAGAAACACCCTGGGAGCGCCAAGCCCCAGTTTGGCATTTAACCAGGCTACGCGGAGCTGGGGTTCAGCGTTCCCGGAGCCTAAACGGGGTCACCTACGGTTGTTTATCAGGATGCCTTTCTTAACTCACCCATGCCATTGGGTTTTTTAACGACTTGAAGTTGGGCTTTAAAGCGTTTTTGTACGGCTTCAACATGGGAAATAACGCCGACGGTTTTTCCGTGGGTGTGCAAACTTTCCAGGGTGCTGATGACGGTATACAGTGAGTCTGCATCCAGGTTGCCAAAGCCTTCATCGAGAAACAATGAATCCACAGAGCGTCCGTTATTGGCCAGTTCCGAAAGCCCCAGCGCCAATGCCAGACTGACGACAAAACTTTCTCCACCGGACAGGGTCTTGGGCAAACGCCGGACATTAGCCTGATAAGTGTCTTCCACTTCCAGCGCCAATCCCTGCTCACTGGGTGCTTTTCGTAAATAATAACGCCCGCTGATTTTTTCCAGCAGGGCATTGGTTTGGGACAGTAACTGGTCGGCAATGCGGCCCTGAACCCGGCGACGAAAAGCCATGCCGCTTTCTTCCGCCAACAAAGCCGCATCGGTAAAGTAGGGCAGGGCTATTGCTTCTTGTTGTTGCAATCGTAACAGCACGGCCTCGTAGTTTTGTCGCAGTTGGGTTTGGTCACTTAGCAGCCTTTCCAGATGCTGCACTTCCATGCTGCTTATCTCAACCTTCTCGGTAACGTGCTTGAGTTGTTCGTCTATGTCTGTTTTATTTAACGCGGCTTCCGGTAAGGCAAAATCAGCGTCTAACTGCGCACGACTGGCCTCAATTTCCAGGGTTTTAGCATCAATTTCCTGTTCCAGTTCCGCTTTCTGGCGCTCCAGTTCCGGCTGGCTTTCCATCAATTCCAGTAATTGGCTAATTTCCTGCAAGCTGGCAAATCGGGTGGTTGGTATTTTTTCCTCTAACGCTTTATGCAAGTTAGCCACGTCGGTTTTTTGCTGCGCCAAAAACTGTTCTTTATCAGCAATCAGTTTCTGTTTTTCTATCAGCGCCAAATGCAAACCAATAATTTCTTCTTTCTGTAATTGGCGGGTATAAATTTCCAGTTGATTATTACAACGGGTTATTTCAGTTTGGCAGGCTTCCTGTTTTGCGGCCAGCGCGGCCAATTCTTCTGTCAGGTTTTTATGGCGGAAAGCATAGCCGTGGTAATCTTGCCTGCGCACATTAAGTCGATCAAACAAGGTATCTTCCTGACCTTTACCCGGCATTTTTTCGCCCAGTAAAGTCAACTGTTCAAGCACTTTATCGGCCAGCTGTTTGGCTTCTTGCCGAGACTGAGCCAAAGTGGCTTCAAGGTCTAGCTGTTCTTGGGTCACACCTTGGTTATTGGAGCCCAGTTGCTGGGTGCTGGATTGTAATTGTTCGATAGCAGCCAGGCTTTTGGCGATTGCCGTTTTTAATTTTTCGATGCCGGCCTGTTTGCTGCGATATTTTGTAGCAAAATTAATAATGTCAGTTAATTCAAGGGTTTCTTTTTTTATCAGTTCTTTCATCAAGCCTAATTTACTGATATCAAGATCATGGCTGACGATATTCAGGCGATTACACAGGTTTAACCACTGCTCTCTAATTTGCAGTAGTTGCGTTTGCGTGGCCTTATTTTTTTCTGATTGCTTGCGTGCTTCACTGATTTTAAGTTCAGTGTTAACCGACTTTTCCTTTAGCCCCCTTAATTTGGCTTTTTGATCGATCAGCGCCTGTTTGGAATTACTGAGGGTCGGTGGATATTTAGCGTAAGGATGTTGCAAAGCGCCGCAAAATGGACAGGGTTTGCCATCGACAAGGTGAATCCTGTCCGGTGCCATTTTTTTTAATAAGGCTTCATTGATAAGCGCTGCTTCGAGTACGCTTTTAATATTTTCTTCACGGTTTATTTCCAGCTTTAACTTGTCAAGGTCAAGGCTTAGCACCTCGGCATCATGATCCGGTTGCTCTTTACGTTTAAAAAAGGAGAAAAAACCTGAACCGCTGGTCAATGCTTGATGTTTTTGCGCCAGATTGTAAAGCGTCTGAAAATCCTTGACGCGCTCTTGCTGTTCCAGCTTTAAGGCCTCCATGTCATCCGTGGTATTGCCCAGCGCCATGGCCTCAAGCTCTTTTTCGGCCACTTCTATTTGATGTTTTAGTTCGGCCTGTTTATTATTTTCTTTGGCCAAGGCAGCGGTATTATTTTTGAGTGACGCGTTGGCTTTTTTTGACTGTTTGGTAAAAAGTAACTGCTTTCGACTTAAGTCAGCGACTTCGGCGTTAAGTTTTTTTAAGGCTCCAATTTCAGGAAAATCCGTCAGTAATGTTGCATCAGGCGCATGCTCTTCCAGCCAGCTTGATACGGTTGCAAGCACCGAGTTTTTTTCTGCGTACTGTGCCGCCAAAGATTGCCAGTGTGCGGTTTCCGATTGCCGGTTTAACGCATATTCGTTAACTTGGGTTCTGACGTTTTCCAGCAGGGGTTGCTGCTCGGTAAAAGAGCGCTGCACCAAGTTGTCTGGTGCCGCTTGATCGCCCAACTGGGCTTTTAATTGGCCAAGTTCGTTCTGGAAATCGTCCAGAGTTGCTTTGCCTTGCCGAATAAGGTGACTTTTATCCTTAAGTGTTTCGATGTCATTCTTAAAGATTAAGGCGTCTTGAGCAGCGTCAATTTGGTCTAACAGGTCTTGGGTGTTTTTGACGTGTTCTTGGGCTTTTTGCAGATTTTTTTCTTGCTCAATAATCTGCTTTTTTATCGCAGTTACTTCTGTTAGCCAGGCTTGCTGTTGCGTTAAGGTGTTTTGTTCCTCCTGCAATTCGACTAATTGTTCTTTAAAATCGTTTAAATCCTGCTCGCAGGCTTCCTGTTTTTCAGGTTCCATTAACTGGATAGCGGCTAAATTTTGTTTTAAAAGTTCCAGTTCCAGTTGTGCGTTTTCAGCGTTGGCAAGCGTCTCTTTTTTATAATCTTCGTAAATATCGGTACTGATTATTTTTTCGAGTATGTCCATGCGCTCAGTGTCCAGCGCATTTAAAAAAGCGGCAAAATCTCCCTGCGCCAACATAATGGAGCGGGTGAAATTACGAAAATTCATCCCGGTAATTTCGGTCATTCGTGCGCAGACTTCATGCGACGTGCTGGCTAAGACTTCGCCATCGCTCAGGCGGATTAAGTGCATTTCCGGCGACGTTAATTCGCTCTCGGGAATGCCGCCTTCACGTTTAACCTGCCAACTGGATTGGTATTTTTCACCGCTTAGAGAAAACTCGATTTTTGCAAAACATTCCGCTGTGTGCTTGGTCATTACATAGTCGGCAGGTCGATCAAAACGAAATGTTTCGCCATATAAACCCAAGGTAATAACATCCAAAATACTGGATTTTCCTGACCCGTTAGGCCCCGTAATCGCAAAAACTCCGGTATCAGAAAAAGGGGGTTGTTCAAAATTAACCTGACTCTCGCCTTCCAGTGAGTTGATGTTTTTAAAATGGATATTGAGAATCTTCATAAGCTATTATTTTATATGCTTTTAATAAGCAATGCCGCGCCATGGTTTAAGCGCCTGGGTACACAGGGTTAATGTGTTTAAATAGCGTTACATGATACACGATGAGGCCGTTTGAGAAAACCGCCATACAAAAAAGTCGTTTTGATTTCATCAATGAACAAAAACAGGATGGATTATAAAGTATATGTTACATTAGCAACTGAATGTTAGTTGCTAATGTAATACTATGAGTCAAACGAAAAAATTGTTGGAACAATTCATTAATTCGCCGCTTCCAAAATGGAGTGAATTAATAGTCCTGATGAAGAAGCTGGGTTATAAAAAACTTGAAGGCGATGGTTCGCGGGTAAAGTTTGTAAATATAGAAATAAAAAGCGTCATTGAATTGCACAAGCCACATCCACAAAACACCATAAAATTGTATGCCAAGAAAGATATCATCAAAGAGCTAAAAGATAAGGGGTTTATCAAATGAAATACTTTAACTACAAAGGCTATCAAGGTAGCGTCAAAGTAAGCGTGGAAGACAATTGCCTGCACGGAAAAATTGAACACATCGGCGATCTGGTAAATTACGAAGCAGAAACAGTTGAACAATTAGCGCAAGAATTTAAACTGGCCGTCGATAGCTATTTGAATACTTGCAAAGAGATGGGTATAGATCCAAAAAAACCGTTTAAGGGCTCATTTAACGTGAGGATAGGCCAAGAGCTTCACGAAAAAGCAGTAAAGCGAGCCGGTGAGATAGGAAAAACACTCAATGATTACATCAAGGATATTGTTAATAAAGATACCGCTTCACACATCTAAATTATGGCTGTTTCCCAAGCTGGAGCTCTCGTCGTTATACACAAGTATGTGAGGACACCCAAAGCTCGTTATTTCTGCCGGGATTGGGAATGTGCCTACAATGGAGGTCAGGCTTTGCCTGACAGTCAGGCAGAGCCTGACCTCCATGAGTTGCAAAGGCTCCCAAACTCCAGCAAGCACTTGTGTATAAAGATGAGAGCTGGAGCTTGGGAAACAGCGTAACCGGGGGCTTTGCTGTTCCCCACGAAGCGAGACTTTTTTTTGTAGGGGCAGCTTACGCCTGCCCTTTAATGCCACGATGTTAGCAGGGCAACCGCAAGGCTTAACCGTTCGCCCTCACCACGAACGGCTTAACTTTAAACTGTCCCGTCTTGAGTGGATAGCCCTTTTTCTTTAGTCACCGCTTTATTCCACAAGCCGTTGCTTGAAAAACACACCCAGCCCCATTTTAGCCAGTTGAGTAAAGACACAGCCAGCCATAGTGCCCAAGCCAGCATTAATAGTCGATAGACCATTAAGGGTACGGAAACCACAGTGGCAGTCGGTAAGGTCGATAAACTTCTGTCCTGGTACCAGTTTAACAAAAAGGTCGAGGACTGATTACCGGTAATCTGCATATCGGGAGAGCTCAACAGTCCTTGCGCAACGGCTGCAAATAAAGTGCCCAGTGCCAATACGGTTAAGCCGCCAATAAAAATTTGCAGGGCATTAAAATAACGCCAATTGGCTGGAGACTGGTTGGCACGCCAACCTAAGCCCATTAACCAGGCAATAACGAGGCCGGCTGCCGGCATCGGTAGTTGGCTTAAACCGACCAGTAATAAAAACCAGTGCCGACTTTTTAACGGCGTCAGAGGGATTTTACCCAGACCTAAGGACAGAATAAAAATAACCACCAACACGCCCCAAAACAAAACGGCCGGCCCCATTCTGGGCCCCATAACGAATAATACCCAGCGATCCTGACCCAGACTGATACTCAGATGGGTATTGACGCTGTCCTGGCCCAAATCGAGCAACGGTGTTGTTATGGCGGCGGCGATAACCTTGGCTTCCTGCCAATTTATCAAGAAGTCCTGTTTGCCGGGATTGACTGGTAAGGTCAGCTTTCTGCCTTGTTGCCGGATGGGCTGTGTTTGTCCATCAATAGATACCGATTGTAGCACGGCTTGGTCAGGTAAGGTCAGCGTATGTTGCGTCCCCTGAGAGCTGCGCAGGCTGATTTTTAATTCGGCATCCTGTGTGCGCTGCCCGGGTTTAATGCTCAAACTGCTGCTGTCAATGGTTAAAGTTTGCCCTTCCACCGCTTGCGGTCGGGTTATTTGCAATGTTACTTTTTCGCCCGGCCAGGGATGCCATTCAGGTAGCCACTGCCCTTCATTATTTAAATGAATCATGGCGATACCAGAGGTTTCACTGTGCCAGACAGGGCTGATGTCGGCTGTCCAGACTTCGATCCATTGCGCCGTTTCCGGCGCGGTTAATTCGATTTTTTCCGCTTTTTCCAGCGTCGATTCCCATTGCATGCTGCTTTGTTGTGCCGCCATATTAACTTCAACGGCATTATCTTTAACGCGAATGTCCGGACTGGTAACCGACTCACCCGATAACAGTGGAACGGTTAAAACCACGGCAGAATCGGCAGGAGAAAGCCGAATAATTCGGGTGATAACGCGCCAATCCAAGCCTAGCGACAACTGTCGCTCGACGCGAACAAAAGGCGGCAAAGTACCGGGTTCTGCTACCGGTTTGGTTTTATCTTGGCGTGTTTGTGGTTGGCGGCTGAATTGTAATTGGTCGTCTGACCAGCCGTTTTCATGCAAACCCACGACGTCCCAACCCGATTCTTCGATGCTGACCCGGTTCGGTTTTAACGGTAAAGGCAGTGTGAATTTACTCAGTAAAGGCGTTAAACCTTTAAGAGTGATTTGATGGTCGCCTTTGGCCAGATTGATCCATAAGGTATTGTCGTTACGGTACAATGCCTGGGCGGCTTTACCGTTATCCAGTACCTGATTGGGAAACCATTGATTGTATTCCGAGGGCAACGGCAGGGTAACCGATTCCTGGACATCAATTTGCAAGGTTATTTCAATGGTTTTATCGGTAATCGTCATGTTCATTTGCTGAATTTGAGCGCAACCGGGCAAACAATCGGGAATCTCCACTTCCTGTAACCGGGTTTTTAATTCAGTTAATAAGGCCTCGCTGGGGTAATCGGCATAAACTTTTGGCGAGGAAACGGACAACAGGGGAAGTAATAAAAACCATAGCAATAAGGAGGGTGCCTTATTGCCAAGTCCCAACTTGGGAGCAAGATCAGGCCTTAATTTTTCGGCCACACCCAACATCAATAAGGCCAGCAAGGTCACCAAAATTACGCGCAGGAAATTCAACAACATCGTCATTCCGGGTGATAAATACCATAAATCCA
>Ga0007794_10000309_pt1 | contig 14983 bp, 12 predicted proteins | sample CryBogmetaGMA5M_FD_60365 | JGI IMG/M metagenome (GOLD analysis project Ga0007794, IMG submission 60365) | Freshwater microbial communities from Crystal Bog, Wisconsin, USA - MA5M | ecosystem: Environmental > Aquatic > Freshwater > Lake | place: Crystal Bog, Wisconsin, USA | collected 2009-07-06
AAAATTTGTGATAGCCTTGGCTTCCCGCTCGGTGCAGCGAGGGTTCGTCGATTTTCAGATGGTGAAGTTATGGTTGAGATCGGCGAGAACGTCCGTGGCCGCGATGTGTACGTCGTCCAGTCAACCTGTGCACCGACCAATGACAACCTGATGGAACTGCTGGTTATCACTGATGCTTTAAAACGGGCATCGGCAGCGACAATAACCGCCGTAATTCCGTACTACGGGTATGCCCGTCAGGACCGAAAAGCAGCGCCACGTACGCCGATTACCGCTAAACTGGTTGCCGACCTCATAACAACTGCCGGTGTCAACAGGGTCGTTACCATCGACCTGCATGCCGGGCAGATTCAGGGATTTTTTAATATCCCGGTTGATAACCTGTACGCAGCACCGGTAATTCTCAATTATCTAAAAGACAGATTCAGCGGTGAGCAGGTGGTTATGGTTTCTCCTGATGCCGGCGGTACAGAGAGAGCCCGTGCTTTTGCCAAGCGCCTTGAATGCTCCCTTGCTATTATAGACAAGCGCCGTACCGGACCTAATGTCGCTGAAGTTATGCACCTGATCGGTGATGTACGTGATAAAATCGCCGTTATCCTTGATGACATGATTGACACTGCAGGGACATTGACTCAGGCAGCCAAAGCGCTTAAAGAGAATGGAGCTAAAGCCATTTTTGCCTGTGCAACTCATGGCGTACTTTCTGGCCCTGCAATTGATCGTATTAATGCATCGGACATTGAAGAAGTAGTTATAACTGATACAATACCTGATAGTTGTGGTGGTCACGCTACTACAAAGATCAGAATGCTCTCGGTTGCAGACCTGTTGGCTGAAGCAATCAGACGTATTCATGAAGATGAATCCGTAAGCTCTTTATTTGTTTAGTATCAAACAACTGATTATGAATAGGACAGGGTCAACCTGTCACTACACGTGGAGGAACGTATGCAACAGAAACAAATGAATATTGAACTACGCACAAAAACTGGTACCGGCGTCAGCAGAAGACTCCGTAACGAAGGCATGGTACCGGGTGTTGTTTATGGCAAGGGACTTGATCCGATTACCGTAAGTATAAAAAGTCGGGATCTTCAGGATGCCATTTCCGGTGCCGGTGGGCAGAACAATCTGATCACCCTCATTGGCGGTGGAAGTCTTGACCAGAATATTGCAATTGTTGTTGATATTCAACGTGACCCGATCAAACGTAGCTTCAAGCACGTTGACCTGCACCGCATCAATCCGAATGAAAAGATCCGTATTACCGTTCCTGTCAGCCTGAAAGGCACTGCCGCTGGTGTAAAGGAAGGCGGCCTCCTGGATCTGGCACACCATGAACTGCACATCGAGTGTCTGCCGGGAAACATTCCTGACAGTATTTGCATTGACGTTACTGATCTTAAAATTGCCCATTCGATTCATGTCAGCGATATTCTGCTTCCGGAAGGTATCACTATTCTTGACCAGCCCAAGATTCCTGTTGTCAGCGTACTTGGCAGAGCCAAGGAAGAAACTCCGGCTGCTGAATAGCCAGAACCTGAAGTGAGTATGAGTACCTATATAATTGCGGGGCTGGGTAATCCCGGCCCCACGTATCAATGGACCCGCCATAATGCGGGTTTTCTTTTTTTGGATCGTCTCGCACATCTGAACAATGTCTCTATCACCAAGAAATCGTTCTCCGGACATTCAGGTGAATGGAGCTTTGCCGGTCATCGCCTGATACTGCTTAAACCTCAGACTTTTATGAATCTGTCGGGAAACTCCGTCATGCAGGCCCTCCAATTCCATAAACTGCCGACTTCGAACCTGATCGTCATTCATGATGAGCTTGACCTCCCGTTCGGCACAGTTCGTTTCAAGCAGGATGGCGGACATGGCGGACACAATGGACTGCGCTCAATAATGGAGACACTCGGCAGGGGTGACTTTATTCGTCTGCGTATTGGCATTGGCAAACCGCTCCATGGCGACACAACAAACCATGTGCTGGGAAAGATTCCTCCCGAGCAGATGGAACAGCTGCCTCGCATCCTTGATGGTGCCACAGATATGCTTGAATTAATGCTTTCAGAAGGTCTACTTAAGTCAATGAGTTTATACAATAATAAGAGTTTTTTGGAAGGATAGTTTATGGGTTTTAACTGCGGAATTGTCGGGTTGCCGAATGTTGGAAAATCTACCATCTTTAATGCCTTAACCTCAGCCGGTGCCGAGTCGGCAAATTACCCGTTCTGCACAATTGAGCCGAATATCGGCATTGTTCAGGTACCGGACCCTCGAATGGATCAGTTGTCAGCAATTGTCAATCCCCAGAAAATCCAGCCGACGACTATCGAGTTTGTTGATATTGCCGGCCTGGTCAAAGGGGCCAGTCAGGGTGAAGGCCTGGGTAACCAGTTTCTGGGGCACATCCGCAGCGTTGACGCAATAGTTCACGTTGTTCGCTGTTTTGATGACGATAATATCGTACATGTCAATGGGCGGGTATCTCCGGCTGATGATATCGAAGTCATCAATACCGAGCTTGCTCTTGCGGACCTGGACACGATTGAAAAGAAACTGCAACGCGCCGAGAAAATGTCACGCAGCGGCGACAAAAAAGCGAAGGACGAGGTTGAATTCTACCTGCGGGTCCAGGCTTTGCTTGAGCAGGTGAAAAAACTGCAGGGTGTTGCCCAGAATGAAGATGAAAAACTCTGGATGCGCGATCTGCATCTTTTGACGGACAAGCCGGTGCTTTACGTGGCAAACGTGGCTGAAGACGATCTGGAAGGAAAACACCCGAATGTAGCCAAGGTCCATGAAATTGCCGCTGCCGAAGGTGCAGGCGTCGTAGTTATCTGCGGTAAGCTGGAAGCAGAGATCGCTGAGCTTGACGGTTCGGAGAAACAGGCTTTTCTCGACGATATGGGTTTAGAGGAAGCGGGCCTGGATCGCCTCATTCGCAACGGGTATGCCCTGCTTGGCCTGATCACCTATTTTACCGCCGGTGTCAAAGAAGTCCGCGCCTGGACAATCGTCAACAATACCAAAGCTCCGCAGGCGGCAGGCGTTATTCACACCGATTTTGAAAAAGGGTTTATTCGTGCTGAAGTAATCGGCTTCAATGATTATATTGCCTGCCAGGGTGAAGCTGGTGCCAAGGAAAAAGGGCTGATGAGACTTGAGGGAAAAGAGTATGTCGTCAAAGACGGCGATGTCATGCATTTCCGGTTCAATGTGTAAACTGTTTTTGTCAGGTCCGGCCATTTGAAACCAGCCACAGGCTTATGGCAAATTTTGAAGACGTATGCTATGTAACAGTTTGCTTAATATATAATTAATCCTTGGGAGATAACCTACATGTTCAGTTCCCTTATAAAGAAGTTTATCGGCAGCAAGAATGAGCGCGAACTCAAAAAAATGTGGCCGATTGTCGCGAAGATAAATGCCCTTGAAGCATCGGTCTCAACTCTGACAGATGAGCAGCTGACCGGTAAAACCGGGGAATTCAAAGAGCGTTACGCACGGGGCGAATCTCTCGAAGCACTGCTCCCTGAAGCGTTTGCCGTCTGTCGTGAAGCGGGCAAGCGAGTGCTTGGCATGCGTCACTTTGATGTCCAGCTGATTGGCGGAATGGTGCTGCACTCCGGCAAAATTGCCGAAATGAAAACAGGAGAAGGTAAAACCCTTGTCGCCACCCTCCCCGCCTACCTTAATGCTATATCCGGGAAAGGTGTTCACGTTGTCACGGTTAACGATTATCTGGCAAAACGTGACTCCGAATGGATGGGACGGCTGTACAGCTTTCTCGGTCTGTCGGTTGGTATCATTGTTCATGGCATAGAAGACGACCAGCGTCGGATCAACTATGCTGCTGATATCACCTATGGAACCAACAACGAATTCGGCTTTGATTACCTGCGGGACAACATGAAATTTGACCTGAGTGACTATGTTCAGCGCGGCTTCAACTTTGCCGTCGTGGACGAGGTCGACTCCATTCTGATTGATGAAGCCCGTACACCACTCATTATTTCAGGCCCGACGGAAGATTCCACTGATAAGTATTACATTATCAACGCGATAATTCCAAAGCTGGAAAAGGGCGAAGTGCTCGAAGTTGAAGCAAACACGCTTTCCGGTAAGCGCAAACAGTATACCGGTGATTTTACCATTGACGAAAAGGCCAAAAGTGCCGCCCTGACCGAAAAAGGGGTCCTGAAAGTTGAGAAACTGTTAAAGATCGACAACCTGTACGACCCCCGCAACATCGAGATCCTCCACCATGTCAACCAGGCGCTGCGTGCCCACGCCATGTACAAACTTGATGTGGATTATGTGGTGAAAGACGGCGAAGTACTGATTGTTGATGAGTTCACCGGACGTTTAATGCCGGGTAGACGCTGGTCAGACGGCCTACACCAGGCGATTGAAGCCAAGGAAGGGGTCAAGATTGAAAATGAAAATCAGACCCTGGCAACGATTACTTTTCAAAACTTCTTCCGCATGTATGCCAAGCTGTCCGGGATGACCGGAACCGCCGATACGGAAGCGGAAGAGTTTCACAAGATCTATAAGCTGGATGTCAGTGTTATTCCGACCAACCGACCGCTGGTGCGCCCGGATTTTCCGGATGTCATTTATAAAACCGAAATGGAGAAATTCAAGGCGGTTATCGAGGATATCAAAGAGCATTACGCTGCCGGACAACCCTGCCTTGTGGGGACGATCTCCATCGAAAAATCCGAAGTGCTGGCGGAACTGCTGAAACGTCAGGGCGTCCCCCACAATGTATTGAATGCCAAGCAGCATGAACGTGAAGCGGAGATTGTATCTCAGGCCGGCCGCAAAGGAGCGATAACCATCGCCACCAACATGGCGGGTCGCGGAACTGACATAGTACTGGGAGGTAACCCGGATGCCCTGGCCAAACAGTGGCGGCGTGCCAACCCGGAAGCAACTGACGAAGAATACGTAGCTCTGCTCGCAAAATTTAAAGCTGAATGCCTTGCCGAACATGAGGAAGTGATCAAACTGGGCGGCCTTCACATTCTCGGTACGGAACGGCATGAATCACGCCGCATCGACAATCAGCTGCGTGGACGTTCCGGACGTCAGGGTGACCCCGGTTCTTCAAAGTTCTACCTGTCTCTGGAAGATGATCTGCTGAGGATTTTCGGCTCTGAACGCGTTTCCAAAATCATGGATCTGCTCAAGATTGAGGAGGGTGAAGCGATTACTCACGGCATGATCTCCCGGTCGATCGAAAATGCCCAGAAAAAAGTTGAGGCTCACAACTTTGATATCCGCAAGCACTTGATCGAGTACGACGACGTCATGAACAAGCAGCGTGAAGTTATTTACAGCCAACGCCGCGAAATTCTTGGTGGTCAGGATATTCGTGAAAGTTTCATGGAAATGCTTGATGAAACGGTTGAAGAGGTTACCGCCGCCTACGCCATTGACAAGGTTTCACCCTATGAATGGGACTGGGAAGGGATAAGCGACTGCGTCTATAAATACTTCAACCTCCAGCTTGATCTGCCCAAAGAGATGGTAAGCCGTCTGACCCCCGTGAATTTTCACGACACGCTCCGTGAACAGGCACACGCTATTTTCACGGGACGGGTTACCGAGATGGGTGACGAACTTATGGATCACCTCATCAAAGTTATGATGCTGCAGGCCATAGATACCCACTGGAAAGATCACCTTCTGAATATTGATCACCTGAAAGAAGGCATCGGTCTGCGCGGTTATGGCCAGAAAGATCCTAAGCAGGAATATAAAAAGGAAGCCTACAATCTTTTTATGGAATTGATGGTTCGCATCCGTGAAGAGGTTGTGGAACGTGTGTACTGGGTACAGATAAATCATGATGGCGAAGAGATCGAAGAGATCGAAGAAGAACAGCGCAGCAAGAAGCTGGTATTCAATCTGGGCGGTGGTGAGGAGCGATCCCATGAACCGGCCAAGAGTCAGAAAGTGGCAGGACGGAACGACGCGTGCCCGTGCGGCAGCGGTAAAAAATATAAAAAATGCTGCGGTAAGTAATTGCGTATAGGGGGGGCATCCCGATGAATACTATTAAGGGCTTTCGGTTTTCAACCGTTGAAGCGGCTATTAAGAAAGCGGGACGTAAAGACCTGGCGTTGATTTTTTCCGAAGTACCCGCAACAGCGGTCGCCGTATTTACCACCAGTACAGTTAAAGCAGCACCGGTACTTGTGTCGCAGAAGCACATTACGAGCGGCTCTGCCCAGGTTCTGGTTGTCAACAGCGGTAACGCCAACGCCTGCACCGGAGAACCTGGAATGGCAGCGGCCCGGGAGACCGTGCATTTGGTCGCCAAAGGTCTCGGTATCAGTGATACAGCAGTCCAGGTCTGTTCCACCGGAGTAATCGGCGTGCAGATGCCGATGGATCGAGTTCGTGCTGCTTTTCCGGCGGTCTTTTCCGGCCTTTCCTCCGGCACGCTGGAAGACGTGGCCCAGGCGATCATGACCACCGACACTTTCCCGAAGCTGGCGGCCAAGACTGAGCAGGCCGGCGGAATACGCTACACGGTCGCGGGAATTGCCAAAGGCGCCGGCATGATCATGCCCAACATGGCCACCATGCTTTCTTTTATTATCACCGACGCCGCTGTAGAACCGGGCTTTCTTAACAGTTCGTTCCGGCAGGCGGTAGACCGCTCATTCAACGCCATTACCGTGGATGGAGATACGTCAACCAATGACACCTGTCTGCTTATGGCTAACGGTATGGCCGGAAATCCGCGTATTACCGGGGGATCGCCGGAAGGAAACAAGTTTGAATCTGCCCTGAATGACGTGTTGCTTTCCCTGGCCAAACAGATTGTCAAAGACGGCGAAGGTGCAACCAAATTCGTTGAAATACGGGTCAGCGGTGCCAAAAACGATGCTGATGCAAAACGGGCCGCACTGGCGATTGCCAACTCCAGTCTGGTTAAAACAGCTTTTTTTGGTCAGGACGCCAACTGGGGACGTATCTTCGCTGCGGTAGGATATTCCGGCGCTGAAGTAGACCAATCGCTGCTGTCACTGCATTTTGACGATGTCTGCATGGCCAGGAACGGGATTTATGCCGGCGACGATGCAGAAGAGCGCGGTACCGCTGTTCTCAAACAAAAAGAATTTACCGTAACGGTTGATCTGGGCATCGGCAGCTCTTCAGCCACGGTGTACACTTCTGATCTAACACACGAATACGTCAGTATTAACGCAGACTACCGCTCCTGAAGTCATCAGGAATATTTCACCTCTTGAGCCTCCGTAAGCGGGGGCTTTTTTTCTTACCAATAGATTACATGAGCAAAACGTGAAAATTATTATTGCCAGTATTATTGCCGTACTCATACTGCTTCAGGCCGCCCCAAGTTTCGCTGATGACCTGATGGATGTCGGTCGGGCTGTGTCCATAGATGTCATGCTGGAAAATGCCGTACGGCGTGGACTTATTTCAGGCGGTGTTGTTGCCATAGGTAATCAGGCAGGCCAACTCTACGGCACGTCGCAAGGGTCCCTGTACCCTGAGGCCGGTTCCCCGCTGCTATCCGATCGTACCCTGTTTGATACCGCATCACTGACCAAAGTCATCGCCACAGCTCCCGCCATTATGAAACTGCTGGAACAGGGAAAGATTAACCTGCTAGATCCGCTTTCCCGCTGGTTTCCGGAATTTGAAGATACCGATAGAGATGAAATCACCATTCTCAACCTGCTGACGCACACATCCGGACTGGATGATGTTGAGTTGGCAAATGACGACCCCTTGAAGAGTCTGATTGAAAAAGCAATTGTGCAGAACAATGGTGCCCTTCTTGGCAGCCGCTTCCGCTACGCCGACATCAATTTCATCCTGCTGGGTGAGTTGGTAAAACGGGTCTCCCGGACGCCTCTGGATAAATTCTGTGCAGAGCACATTTTTGCACCGGCCGGCATGGCTGAAACCGGTTTTCTGCCGCAATCCGACCAGTCGGCAATCGCACCTACAACCGGACTGAACAAAGTTCTCAGAGCCGGAGTAGTGCAGGATATGAATGCGCGGCGGCTTGGCGGCGTATCGGGACATGCCGGGCTGTTCAGCACCGCCAGTGATTTAACCAGGTTTGCAACCATGATTCTTAATCGTGGCAAGAGCAGCGGTGGAGAAGTATTCACAGAGCGTGTCGTTGCGCAGATGACATCACCCTATTTCTCCAGTCATGGCAAAATCATCCGGGGCCTGGGGTGGGATATTCATTCACCGTTTTCCTCGCCGCGCGGCAGCTATTTTTCAGATATGTCTTTTGGACATACCGGGTACAGCGGCTCATCCATCTGGATTGACCCGGAACAGGATCTGTTCGTAATTTTACTGACGGTACGCCTTGACTACGCAAATGTCCGACAGTTTAACCAACTCCGGAGTGATATTTCCACACTGGCCGTTTCAGTTTTTTCAACCCCGAGAATTGCTGCCGAACTTGCCGGCGAAGTGAAAATCCCTTGAAACGCTAATGCCTTGACACGTTATAGCGCCTGTGCTAGTTGTCACCCATAGTGTTAGTTTTGCGTATATAGGTACATGGGAGAGACCGATGAGCATAAAAATGCTGGTCGCTGACGATAGTATAACCATCCAGAAAGTCATCGGTATTATTTTTGGAGGAGATGATTATTCTCTGACCATTGTTGATAATGGTACTGATGCCGTAGCTAAAGCACACGAAATCGACCCGGATATACTGCTTATTGATGCTTTGATGCCTGGATTGACGGGATATGAGGTTGCAGAGGCGGTACGTTCGACGTCAACTCTTGCTGCCAAGCCGATTTTAATTCTAACCGGCTCTTTCGAACCGTTTGACGAGGAAAAAGCGATCAGATGCGGTGCTGACGGGGTTATTACCAAACCGTTTGAATCGCAGCAAATCATCAACAAGGTTAAAGAACTGCTGATACTTGGAGAATCCCGTCGCCAGTCAGCACCGTGTGGTGTATTTCCGGAAGTTATCTCTGAGCAGATTACCCCCTCTCCTGTTTTTGATGAACTGCCTCAAAGCCAGCAGCAATCCGCACCGGCAGACATATGGGGTGCCTTTACCCCGTCAGAGGTAGATCCACTGGAGACTGTTGATGTTCTGGAGCCTGAAGACTTTGCCATTATTACGGAAGAAAACGCTGAAAATCCCTTTGATGTAGCTGACGAAGTTATTCCGGAAGTTCCCCGAACACAGGTCGATCCTGTCCAGGAGCTATCTTTCGGTGAGATCGTTTTTGAAGACGATGAAGAAGTGACTGCACCCGAATCTTCGCCAACCGAGGCAGAGATAACCTACCCTGATACACCTCCTCCGTCCGTCACTCTTACTGAGGAACAATTGAAGGCGGCGCTTTCGGGAATATCGAAGGAAGTAATCGAGCGGATTGTCTGGGAGGTTGTTCCGGATCTGGCAGAGCAGATGATCCGCGAAGCCATTCGCAAGATCAAAGAAGGGGTCTAGTTTTCAGGAATGTTCAACACCAGCGAGGGGATGGCGACATCCCCTTTTTTCGTATGGAGGTACACAGATGATTAAAAAAGCTATTGCCAAAATTGTCGAACACGAAAACCTGACCGAAGGTGAAATGATTGAGGTCATGAACCAGATTATGTCCGGTGAGTGCACTCCGGCCCAGATCGGCGCCTTTATTACGGCGCTGCGTATGAAGGGGGAGACCGTTGAGGAGATCACCGGCGCGGCGCGGGTCATGCGTGAGCGTGCCACCCCGGTTCGGGTCGGCAAAGGGGTGTTGGATATTGACCGGGACGATATCAATATCGACCGGGAAACCATCCTGGACGTTGTCGGTACGGGAGGTGACGGCACCAATACCTTTAACGTATCCACCACCGTTGCCTTTGTGGTATCAGCCTGTGGCGTAAAAGTAGCCAAACATGGCAACCGTTCCGTCTCCTCAGCCTGCGGCAGTGCCGATGTGCTGGAAAGTCTTGGTATCAACCTGGATGTGACACCTGAAACAGTTGAATTTTGCATAGACCAGATCGGTATCGGCTTTCTCTTTGCCCCTGCCCTGCACGGAGCAATGAAACATGCTATCGGGCCGCGTCGTGAAATCGGCATCCGCACCATTTTCAATATCCTGGGCCCGCTGACCAACCCGGCCGGTGCGGACTGCCAGGTTATGGGCGTGTATCGTGCCGATCTGGTGGAAAAGCTGGCCGGAGTATTACATAAGCTCGGCTGCCGGCACGGTTTTGTGGTCCATGGTCTGGACGGTATGGACGAGATGACACTGACCGGAGAAACTGTAGTTGCCGAAGTTACCCCTGCCGGTGTGACGATGGGCAGTATTACTCCGGAGCAGCATGGCTTAACCCGCTGTACAATGGCCGAACTTAAAGGGGGCAATGCCGCAGATAATGCCCTGATTGTCAAAGCAGTCCTGGCAGGAGAGCTGGGGCCGCGACGGGACATCGTGCTCCTGAATGCCGCCTATGCTCTTGTGGCCGCTGGCAAGGCGGGTTCACCGGCAGAAGGAATGGTAACTGCTGCTGAAGCCATAGACTCCGGCCGTGCCCTGCAGCAGGTGGAAAAACTTGCGGCACTGACTAACCAGCGATAATCATCAAATTTTCACAGGGAAGCAGATATATGAATAACACCCCGGATATTTTAAGAAAAATTGTCGCTCATAAGCAGATAGAAGTAGCTGCGGCCAGAGCCGCCGCATCAATCAGTGAACTGAAGGCGCGTATTAATGACCTGGAGGATGTGCCCCGTGGCTTTGAGCGTCACCTCCGCGAGGCCATCGCCTCAGACTGGACCCCTATCATTGCTGAAGTAAAAAAAGGATCTCCGAGTAAAGGCACCATCAGGGAGGACTTTGACCCGCTTGAAATAGCAGAAATATATCAGAACAACGGTGCCACCTGTCTTTCCGTACTGACCGATGAAAAATTTTTCCAGGGTCACCTGCGCTACCTTGGGCTGATTCGTGAAACGGTGTCACTGCCGCTGCTGCGCAAAGATTTTATCTGTGATCCGTTTCAGATTTATGAAGCCAGGGCAGCCGGCGCTGATGCAATCCTGCTCATTGCGGCCATACTTGATCAGAATCAGTTGCAGGAGTTCCATGCAGCGGCAAAAGAAATTCATCTGGACGTACTACTGGAGGTTCATGATGAAGCTGAAATGGATAAGGCGTTGGCCACAGACTGCACCCTGATTGGCGTAAACAACCGCAATTTGCGAACCTTTGTCACCGACATGGAGACAACCGGTCGCCTGGCACGCATGATGCCGCCCGGTCGCCTGCTGGTGGCTGAGAGCGGTATCAACTGCCGCAGTGACATTATCCGTCTGCAGAACTCCGGTGCTGGGGCTTTTCTGATCGGTGAGGCGATGATACGGGAAAACGATATCGGAGCAAAGCTTCAGGAACTGCTGAACGACTGAACGGAAAGGAGTACTGAATGGCTTACAAAAAACAGGGAATCGCCTTGGCTATTGTCGCTTTCACGGCATACATAATCGGCGGGATTGGCAGCTTCGGGGGCCTGGCGCTTATTTTTATGATGAAAAACAGGGATCTGTGGGGCTGGGGTGAAGGGCGCGCCATCGGCTATCTGTTACTTTGCGTAGGTCTCTGCCTCTCGATTATGGGAGTTCTTATGATGCGTCTGTTCAGAAATCGCGGGTTGTAATACAACTGCACCCTCCCCCCTGCTAAAATCCTTTTTCCTTCAACATACTGATGGACTGCAACAGTTCAAGCGCTCTCTTAAGCTGGTAATCTTTCTGTAGATCGCCAACTGCTACAGGAGCACCATGGGGCATTTTTTTGCTTTCGGGGAGAGGCGGGTCCTGCTTGCCATCGGAAGCGAGACTTTTTTCAAGATCTTTTTCACTGAATGTCTTCCCCTTCTCTTTTGGCAGGGGCGGTGTGATATTCGGCACCTCCACATCCGGGATTATTCCCTTCGCCTGGATGGAGCGACCTTTCGGCGTGTAATAGAGCGCTGTTGTCAGCTTGAGGGCACCATCCCCCTTCATTGGAATTACGGACTGTACCGAGCCTTTACCGAAGCTTTGTGTCCCCATAACTATGGCCCGTTTATGGTCCTGCAGTGCACCGGCAACTATTTCAGATGCACTGGCACTCCCACCGTTGATGAGCACGACAATCGGGTAACGTGGTTCCTTTACTCCTAGTGTCCCGTTATATACCCGGTTTGTTTCAGGAAACCGCCCTTTGATGCTGACAATTGCACTGTTATGTATATCGTCACCAACAAAGCAGTTCACTACCTCGACACAAGAATTTATCAGCCCGCCCGGGTTATAGCGCAGATCAAGGATCAATCCCTTCATCTGTCCGCCGGACTTTACATGAAGCTCTTTCAACGCTTCTTTAAACTCACTTCCGGTCCGCTCCTGAAACTGGGAGATTCGAATTAAACCATAGCCTGAATCAAGCAGTTTCGGCTTTAAGCTCTTTATCTTGATGATATCACGCACAAGCTTGAATAATATGGGACGGTTATTTTCAGCACGAACAATTGTCAGTTCTACCGGTGTCCCTTTCTCCCCTCTCATTCGTTTAACTGCCGCCGTAATATTCATACCGTTGGTTAATGTTCCGTCAATCTTCCAGATATGGTCATTGGCGTGGATTCCAGCACGGAATGCCGGAGTGTCATCTATCGGGGCGATAACCGTCAGTTTGCCATCCTTTATGCCCAGTTCAATGCCGACACCGCCAAACGCTCCTGACATCTGCACTTCCATCTCGTGATATGGTTCCGGCGGAAGATACGCACTGTGCGGGTCAAGCGTGGCAAGCATACCATCGACCATTTTTTGCACCAGTTTTTTTGAATCCGGCTTGTCCACGTAATTTTTCAGGACCGTAGAGTACGCTTCACGTAATAGCTTGAGCGACTGGACATCCGTCACAGTACTCCGTTTATGCGAACGGCCGATGGCAATAACTGCCAGGCAGACCACAATAAGCAGTGCAAGCAGCAGGAGCCATTTGGTAGATGGTTTTTTAAACAGGGACCGCATCGCGCTTATCTCCGCACATCAATGCCATAATTTTTGATTTTACGGTGCAGGTTGCTTCGCTCCAGCTCAATCAGTTCAGCGGTACGGGAAACGTTCCAATCGTTTTCCTCAAGTTTCTGAATGATAAATTCGCGCTCAAAATCCTCCCGTGCATCACGCAGCGCTGAACGGGAATGAGCACCCTCGGGGGAAGAAGCCGACATCTCCGGCTCTTCTGATAAAGCGGGAACGTCATCTGCGGAAATAACCGGCCCGTGGGCGACTATCAGAATGCGCTCAACCACATTTTTCAGTTCACGCAGATTGCCCGGCCACGAATAATGCTGCAGTTTATCCAACGCTTCAGGGAGGAAACTCTTCGTTCCGCCCCCTTCCCGCCTGAAAAATCGGGCAACAATATACTGAACCAGCGGTTCAATATCATCCAGGCGCTCACGGAGTGGAATAGCACGAAACGGCATGGAATTCAGCTGGTACAGGAGAGCGGCACTGAATTTCCCTGCCGCCACATTCTGTTCAAGGGATTTCGTCGTTGCTGCAATGATCCGGATATCAGCGGTAAGCCGACGTATTCCCCCAACCCGTTCAAAACTCCCTTCCTGGATAAAGCGTAGTATTTTCAGCTGGGTACTGAGCGACAGTTCACCTATATCATCAAGTAACAGAGTGCCGCCGTCTGCCTGGTCAAAGCGGCCTTTTTTATGGGAAACCGCGCCAATGAAAGCACCTTTCTCGTGGCCGAACAGCTCGCTCTCAATCAACTCCTCCGGAATGGCGGAACAATGAACTGTTATAAACGGTTTTTCCCGGCGTGGACTATGGCAATGTATGGAGCAGGCAATCAATTCTCTTCCGGAACCTTTTTCGCCATAGATAAGAACTGAAGCGGTTGTTGCCGCCGCAAGAAGAACCTGCTCGCGAACCACGCTGATTCCAGGAGAGTTACCGATTAGTTCAGATTCTGCAGAAAACGAGCGCTTGAGTTCGGTATTTTGAACAATCAACTCCTGCATCTGTAGTGCATTTGCAACGCTGATCAGAACTTTATCCAGCGAAAGCGGTTTTTCAATAAAGTCGAAGGCACCAAGCTTGGTGGAACGCACCGCAGTCTCAATGGTACCGTGGCCGGAAATCATTATGACCGTTACCTGTGGAAGCTGTTTTTTTAGTATTTCGAGAGTTTGAAGACCATCCATACCCGGCATCCAGATATCCAGCAGAATCAGATCTGGAAGCTCCTGACGGGCACACTCTATCCCTTCTGCTCCGCTCTCCGCGCTGAGAACCTGATACCCTTCATCCTCAAAAATTCCGGTTAACGCGGTCCTGATATCCTTCTCGTCATCAATTATCAATATTGTATGGTGCATCTGTAGTACCTCGTTATCTGGTTATCTGGCCTGCCCGGCGGGAAGTTCAACAATGAAAACAGCACCATGCGGGACGTTATCACGAATCCTCACGAAGCCCCCATGATCCGTTATGATACTGTTTACTATGGCCAACCCGAGTCCGGTGCCACTCTTTTTAGTCGAAAAGTACGGTTCAAACAGGCGCGGCTTATCTTCCGGAGCTATCCCCGGCCCGTTATCGGCAATAGTGATAACCGCCATTTTCAGCGCATCATCGAAAACCGTTTTCAGTGTGATTGTCCCCTGTTCCGCCATGGCGGCAACCGCATTTTGAAGTATATTTATCAGCACACGCTTGATTTGATCGCGATCAATCAGTAGCTGAGGTATTGCCGTATCCAGATTAATGTCAAAATGTATGCCCCGGTGTGCCTCCTGATACAGCGTCAAAGATTCCCGGATTATGGCATTAAGATCATTGGGTTCAGCCTGGATAGCCGGCATACGGGCAAAGTTGGAAAACTCATTGACCATTTTTTTCAGATCATCCACAGACTTGATTATC
>Ga0007794_10000311_pt1 | contig 14955 bp, 7 predicted proteins | sample CryBogmetaGMA5M_FD_60365 | JGI IMG/M metagenome (GOLD analysis project Ga0007794, IMG submission 60365) | Freshwater microbial communities from Crystal Bog, Wisconsin, USA - MA5M | ecosystem: Environmental > Aquatic > Freshwater > Lake | place: Crystal Bog, Wisconsin, USA | collected 2009-07-06
CGAGCTGATCCGCCTCCTGCGCAACATCTCCTGCAAGGTCAACCTCATCCCGCTCAGCCCGACCGAAGGCTTCGGCGGCGAACGCCCCGACGACCGCGTCTGCCTCGCCTTCCTCGACGCCCTGCTCAAGGCCAAGATCAACACCACCCTCCGTAAATCCCGCGGCAAAGAAGTGGACGCCGCTTGCGGCCAGCTCCGCCTGCGCTGCAAGGACAAGCCTCCGTTCCAGCCCGAGAGAAGATAACGCGCGGCCTCTCACGGGCGCCTTTTTCACAGTCGTCCAGTTTGAAGGCGCGATCCACGACCCTGCTCACCACATGGTAGCACCCCGCCCCCTCGGTCATCACCCTCGCGTGTCTCATCCCGCGCTTCCTATCCCCGTTTGTCGCCGCCCACTCGACACCCGCCCGCGCCTCCCCACTGAAGTCCTGTCGCTTAGTTGTCGCTGATTTCATTGGGAAAATTCGGACATTACTGGACATGTTTTCCAATGTTCAGTAGCGTCGCGAGATGTTTCAGCTTTCGTGCGTCGGCTAGCGAACTGAGATGAGTGTGCCGCCTCGGAACACCTTCAGCACGAGACTGTTGCCGACCACCCGGACGCGCGTCTGATACGGTCCCAGCCCCGCGCCCAGCACGCTCCACGCGGACAGATTGCTATCTCCCAAGATGGTTCCGAAGGTGAAGAGTGTCATCTGCGGCGGAGGCGTCTGGCCGTTGAGCGACAGCGCAACCGTGCCCGCGCCCGTCACCGAGAGCGTGCCCGTCACGTTGACCACGTCGGATGTGCCGGAGACATAGTCGACCGCATTGGTCATGCCCGCCGCCAGCGTCAAGTTTCCGCCGACAGTCAACACGCTGGCCACGCTGTTCGTGTCGCCGGCCGCCAGCGCCCCGGTCACCGTCACGGTGCCACCTGTCACGGTGCCGCTGCCCGACAGCGAGGACAGCGTCTGGGCGCCGCCCCAGAAGTCGAGCACCGTTCCGGCCTTGACCGCAGCCGCGACCTGAGGCGAAAGGCTGTTGGTCACCGTAAACGCGTCTCCCTCGGCCATCCATTTGCGTCGCAGGTAGCGGATGGTGTTGACGCGGTCGGAGGCGCTCAGCAGGTTCGTATAAATCAGGACTTCACCGAAATCGGCGGTCAGCCCGCCGTCACCGAGGCGGGTGAACGGCGTGAAATTCGTGGTCGATGTGTTCGGCCCATAGGCGTTCTCGTTCACCCACAGGCGGTAGTCGCCCACCTGAAGCTGCGCAACCTGCACGGCCCAGTTGGTGCCCGAATCAGATGAATCGATGGCCATGGCGCCGCCGCCCTTGGTCAGGCAGCGGTTGTTCAGGTTGTTGAGCGAGTGCATCCACCCTGAGGTCGGAGTCTGACCGTCGCTGCCCAGCGCATTTCTCCATAGGCCGGTCGGGTTGCGGTCCCGGAACACGATAAAGACCGTGGAGCCTTGAGCGGCCACCAGGCTGTTGAAATAAAGGCCGCTTCCTGAAAAGCGCAAGACGGGCAACCCGTTGACCACATTGGTCTGATAAGTCGGTCTGCTGCCTTGGTCGTAAGCCCAGAGACTTCCGCTCAGGCTTGTCCAGCGGCCGACCGTGCCGCCCGGCGCGGGCGTGCCGCCCGTGCCGTCCGTATTCTTGGCCAGCGAGGCGGGGTTGGCGGCATCCATCCAAAGCGCACTGCCAGGCACGGGGGCACCGGGCTGTGTTTCGACCTTGCCCCCGCTGACGGCAAGCGGACCTGTGAACGTCTGCGTGCCGCGCAGCGACAGGGTGCCCGCCCCGCTCTTGGTCAGTCCTGATGATCCCCCCAGTGACGCGGAAACAAATCCCGCATCGGTCACCGTGTAGGATGCGGCCGCCAGCGCTCCGTTCATGATCGAGCCCGCGCTGACCGTCAGCGCCGAATTGGACATCGAGAGTCCGCCGAGATCATAAATGCCGCCGGAAACCGTCACCGGGACGGCTGGATCCATCACGCCCGCCGAACCCAGCCTGAGCGTGCCGCTGGCGACGGTCACGCGACCCGTGAAGGTGTTCGCGCCCGACAGGGTCCACACGCCGCCGTCGATTTTGTTCAACGAGCTGGCGCCGCCTTTTGAGATCACGCCGCCGATGGTGCCGAAGCCGCCGCCGCGCAAGGAGAGCGTGGAGGTGCCAAGGTCGATGCCGCCGTTGAGTGTGACCGTGGCCGCACCGGCCAGCGAGCCCGCCGCGATCGGCGAGTTCTGGAAGAGGCTGATGGCGTTCGTGTGGGTGGTGGTGTTGTAGAAGATCAGTCCGCCCGGGTTGCTCCAGTTGGTGTTCAGTGCGCCGCCATACAGGCTGATCGGGCCTGTGCCCATGGCGCCGCTCGCATACACATTGACCATATACCAGTCCGATTCCTGTGCCCGGATCGTCAGCCCGCCCGAGAAACTGTTGGCGCCATTGAGCAAAGAGATTGCGCCTGCAGTCTGAAGTTTGTCGATCGCGCCGCCGCCCGAGATCACGCCGTTGAAGTTGACGCCCCACGTACCGATATCCATGATGAGCGTCGTGCCCGTCGGGATGGTGACCGAGTTGGTGACGAGGTCGGTCGCTTCACGCGGGTTGGTGATGCGCGGCTGAGCCGCTCCGTCGGCCACGAATTGCAGCGGGCCGCCGTAAAGGTTGAACGTCGACTTCACGCCGCCCGTCGGGCCGTTCAGGAAATCGAGCCGGTTAATGACGAAAGGCGACGCGAGATCCTGCACTGCGGTAATGTGGTTGGTTCCATCCAGACTCACCGTCGTATTAAACTTGCTCACCGGCAGGTTTCCGTCGGGGGTCCAGTTCGCCCCGGAGCTCCAGTTGTTGTCCGCCGCGCCGCCGTCCCAGACGAAGCTGACGTTCGGAAGGCTGCTCAGCACGTTGATCTTGCCGCTGCCGCCGAAAAAGGCGTTGGTCTCTGTTCCCGCTCCGCTGCCGACCGCACCGTACGTGCCGGACGGCTGCTGCACCCCGTCCAAGAAAAGCTTGTCGATCGTCTCTGTCAGGCCCACCCCGATCGACACCTTTGCGCCGCCTGCCGCAATGCTCAACACCACCGAGTCCGAGATGGTCGCCGCAGCCCGCAGATCCAGCGTGCCGCCAGCCACCAGGATATTCGTGCTGCTGCCCAGGCAGGTCGAAACCGCCGCGACCAGCGTGCCGTTGCTGACCGTGATGCCGCCGGTGGTTGTGCTCAGGCTGTTGCTTAAGACCAGCGAGCCGGCACCCGTTTTCACCAGACTGAGCAGGCCCGTCAGGCGCCCGTCGAAAAGCGTATCGGAGTCCTGGCTCACCGTGAGCGTAGCCGCTGTCGCGCTTGTCACCGTGTTGGTCTTACCTGCGGTCGTGTCGCCGCGCAACTGGCTGACTGTCTGTCGGCAGCCGTTCAGGTCGAACGTGCCGCCGGCCAACGTGACCGGCACCGCCGCGTTAAGCGCGTCCGGCGCGCCCAGTCGGCAGGTGCCGTTGTTGACCGCCATACGGCCGACGAACGTGTTCGTGCCTGCAAGCGTCCACGTGCCGGTATCGGTCTTGTTAAGGGCTGTGGTACCGCCGCCCGAAATCACGCCGCTGATGGTGCCGGAGCCGCAGCCGCGCAGGTAGAGCGTCCAGGTGTTCAGATTGATGCCGCCGCTGAGCGTTACAGTTCCGCCCGACGTTAGGTTACCGGCAAAAATCGGCGAGTTCTGGAAGAGGCTGATGGCGTTCGTGTGGGTGGTGGTATTGAAGAACATCAACCCCCCGGGGTTGACATAGTTGGTGCTCAAGGTGCCGCCGTAAAGGCTCACGGGGCCGGTGCCCATCGCGCCGCTGGCATTCACGGAGACCTGATACCAGTCGTTGTCGATGCCCCGAAGCGTCAGACCGCCCGAGAAGCTGTTGGCGCTGTTATTTAAGATGAGGGCGCCTGCGTTCTGAACCTTGTCGATCGCGCCGCCGCCCGAGATCGCCCCGTTGAAGGTGGTGCCATAGGTGTCGATCTGCAGATTGAGCGTCGTGCCCGCCGGGATGTTGATCGCGTTGCCGATCACGTCGGTGTTCCAGCGCGGATTGGTGATGCGCGGCTGCGTTGCGCCGTCGGCCACAAACTGGAGCGGACTGCCGCTGAGGTTGAACGCCGGGTTCGAGCCGGCCGAGGGGCCGTTCAGAAAATCCAGACGGTTCAGAATAAAGGGATTCGCGAGATCCTGCACCGAGTTGAGGCGATTGGTGCCGTTCAGTTGCACGATGGTGTTGCTCGCGCTCACCGGCGCGGACGTGTCCGGATTCCAGTTCGTCGCGGAACTCCAGTTGTTGTCCGTCCCACCGCCGTCCCAGAGGTAGGTTACGGCCGCCTGTGCGGTATGGGCCATGACGGCCGTAAGAATCATTATGACCAGACTCATGCAATGCTGCAGAACTCTGCTTTTCATGAACAACTCCTTTACTGATTTAAATATAAGCACTGCCCTTCCATAGGCTTGGCCGGCAACATGCCGGCTCCCATGATTGAGGTCTATTATGCTGGGGGGGTTAAAAGAGTCAACCCAAAACATAGCGTTTGTTATGTCTCAAGAAAACCCGCTCGCCAACAGCGGCCTGGGTGTGCAAGTCAAGCTGGCCCCGAACCCCAAGGAATCGAGCGCTCAGGACTCGGGGTGGGGCAGCTCTGACTAAACCGTTTGCCCTGACCCTCTTCGCTTGACGTGTGGCGAACACCGCCGTATGCTTATTTCAATTCTGAATGATAACTGGGGGTTTGTATGACAGGCGCTACAGTGGGACGCCGGTTCCAAGTGGTGATCCCAAAAGAGGAGCGACGGCGCTTGGGCTGTAAGCCGATGAGCCAAGTGAACGTTGAGGCGCGTAAAGACTGCATCGTCCTTACCATATGACATCTTCATCGCCAAACAGCGCCATCCCGCCCTCCCCGCCAGAAGCCGCACCGACCGACACGGTGACCGGAACGGTCGAGTCCATCGTCTACCGCAACGACGAGACCGGCTACACCGTCTGCACGATCAAGACGCCGGGCGGCCTCCGCGCGCGCGAGGATTTCGTCACCATCGTCGGCTCTTGCGCCGCGATCTGGGAGGGCGAGGAGCTGCACGCCGAGGGCCAGTGGAACCTCCACCCCTCGCACGGCCGCCAGTTTCAAGCCAAGAGCATCACCTGCATCACGCCGACTTCCGCCGAGGGCATCCGCCGCTATCTCTCCAGCGGCATGATCAAGGGCATCGGCCCCACCTTCGCCCAGCGCATCGTCGACACGTTCGGCGAGCAGACCCTGGACGTCATCGACAAGGAGTCCTCCCGCCTGCGCGAAGTCGCAGGCATCGGCGAAGGCCGCCGCAAGCTCATCAAGGAGTCGTGGAACGAGCAGCGCGGCGTGCGCGAAATCATGATCTTCCTCCAGTCGCACGGCATCGGCACCGCCAAGGCCGCGCGCATCTACCGCCAGTACGGCGCGGACGCCATCGCCGTGGTCAAGCGCAACCCCTACCGCCTCTGCGAGGACGTCTGGGGCATCGGCTTCAAAACCGCCGACGGCATCGCCCTCAGCGTCGGCATCCCGCACGACTCCGAAGTCCGCGCCCGCGCCGGCCTCATCTACACGCTCCAGTCCGAGGCCGAGGAGCAGGGCCACTGCTTCACCGTGGACGCCGACCTGCTGCTGCACGCCCAAGAGCTGCTCGACATCTCCGTCGAGATCCTCGCCGAAGCGCTCGCCAAGGAATACGAGAAAGGCACCCTCGTCAAAGAGGAGAACCGCGTCTACCTGCGCGACCTCTTCCGCGCCGAGTCGCGCGTCGCCGAGAAGCTGCGCCACCTGCTCGACGCGTCCCGCACCTTCCCGCCCATCGACGCCGACAAGGCCATCGCCTGGGCCGAGTCCAAGATGGGCCTCTCCCTCGCCCCGCTCCAGCGCGAGGCCCTCGCCAACGCCATCCGCTCCAAAGTCTCGATCATCACCGGCGGGCCCGGCGTCGGCAAGACCACGATCATCCGCGCCCTCACCGAGATCTTCAGCGCCCGCAAGCTCGACATCCGCCTCGCCGCGCCCACCGGGCGCGCCGCCAAGCGCATGTCCGACGCGACCGGCCACGAGGCCCAGACCATCCACCGCCTGCTCAAGTTCAACCCCAGCCTCGGCGGCTTCGAGTTCACCTTCGAGAACCCCATGGCCGGCGACTGCTTCATCCTCGACGAGACCTCGATGATCGACATCCGCCTCATGGACCAGTTCCTGCAGGCCCTGCCGAACAGCGTCACGCTCATCCTCGTCGGCGACACCGACCAGCTCCCCAGCGTCGGCCCCGGCAACGTCCTGCGCGACCTGATCGGCTCGAACGCCATCCCTTTCTGCCGCCTCGACACCATCTTCCGCCAGGACACCTCCGGGCTCATCGTGCGCAACGCCCACCGCGTCAACAGCGGCGAGCCCTTCGAGACGCGCCCCGGCGAGAGCGACTTCTACTTCGTCGAGACCGGCGACCCGCAGAAGATCATCGAGCGCACCGTGGAGCTGATGACTCAGCGCATCCCGCACAAGTTCAAGATGAACCCGCTGACCGACGTGCAGGTGCTCTCGCCCATGCGCAAGAATCTGCTCGGCACGGAGAACCTGAACGACGTGATCCAGACCGCGCTCAACCCCACAGGCCCGTCGCTCGTGCGCGGCTGCACCCACTTCCGGACGCGCGACCGCGTGATGCAGATCCGCAACAATTACGATAAAGAAGTCTTCAACGGCGACATCGGCTTCATCAAAGAGGTGGACGAGGAGAGCCGCGCCTTGGTCGTGCTCTTCGACGGCCGTCCCGTGCGCTACGAGCAGGCCGACCTCGACGAGCTGGTGCTCGCCTACGCCTGCTCGATCCACAAGTCGCAGGGCAGCGAATACCCCGCCGTGATCGTGCTGATGCACACGCAGCACTACAAGCTGCTTCAGCGCAACCTGCTCTACACCGCCATCACGCGCGGCAAGAAACTCGTGCTGGTGGTCGGCTCCTCCCGCGCCGTCAACATCGCGATCCGCGCGAACCAAGTCCGCGAGCGCCGCACTACTCTCAAAGAGCGCCTCCGTTCATAATATTTGTGCAGGAAAGCCTCCCTTCGCACGTTTGATGAACCGTGCACCTTGACACATGGAGCCGTTTACCGGAAACGCCATTTCTTTTCTCGCCCGAAACAGATTGCAAGCCAGAAAGAAGGCGAGTAAAATAGAAGGTAACGAGAGGGGCATTTATTGTGGATGCACATTTTCCCAAATCGTCTAGCTTCTTAACCGCCGACCAACTCCTTTCGGAGAATGTCGCTCTGCGCGAGAGCGAGCGCCGCCTGCGAACCCTAGCGGATAACCTGCCCGGCGTCGTGCTTTACCAGATCGCCGGTGACACCAGCGGCAACCGGAGGTTCACGTACATCAGTGGTTCCGCCCGCGACGTGCTGGGCTTGAGCGTTGAGGAAGTCATGGCCAACGCCCGCACGGTGTATGCGCAGGTGCTCCCCGAATATCTGCCAGGCCTGCTGGCCGCCGAAGAGAAAAGCGTGCGTGACAACGGAACGTTCAGCTACGAATTTCAGATCCGTCGGCCCGATGGCGACATCCGCTGGGTTTCTCTTAACGCCTCTGTTTGCATGCGGCCCGATGGCAACGGAGCAGGAGACGGCATCCTGATGGACATCACGGCACGCAAAAAGGCCGAGGAAGAGATCGTGCAGCTCAACCAAAGTCTCGAGCAGCGCGTGCTTGAGCGCACCGCCGAATTGCGCAGGACTGAAGCGCAGTTGCTCCAGTCGCAAAAGCTCGAGGCCGCCGGCCTCCTCGCAGGAGGCATCGCTCACGATTTCAACAATCTGCTCGGGGTCATTCTCGGCTATGGCGAGAGCCTCCTTGATCAGTTGCACGAAAGCGACCCCATGCACCTGGAAGTCGGAGAAATCGTGAAGGCCGGCCAACGCGCCGCAGGCCTCACCCGCCAGTTGCTCGCCTTCAGCCGAAAGCAAACTCTCCAGCCGGAAGCCGTCTGTCTGAATGACGTGGTGACCCACATAGAGAAGATGCTCCGCCGCCTGATCGGAGAGAACATCGCGCTTCGGATTTCCCTTGCGCATGACCTCGGACAAGTGATGGCCGATACGGGGCAGATCGAGCAGGTCATCGTGAACCTCGTGGTCAATGCTCGCGACGCCATACAGCAGGGCGGATCGATCACCATCGCGACTGCCAATGTCGAATTCGGCGAGGACGATGTGAGACAACACGTTGGCTCGCAGATGGGGCCGCACGTCCTGCTCACCGTCAGCGACACGGGGTGCGGGATGGACGAAGCGACCATGGATCGCATCTTTGAGCCATTTTTCACCACCAAAGAGAAGGGCAAAGGCACAGGTCTCGGTTTATCCACCGTTTACGGCATCATCAAACAGTCCTGCGGCACTGTCGATGTGGCGAGCGAACTGGGGCGCGGAACGACATTCCGAATCCACTTGCCCAGACTGGCAACCTGCGCCGCCCCACGCACAAAGGACGTCGTGACCAGCGCCGCCGACGGCCAAGGCGAACTCATCCTGATGGTCGAGGACGACCTTCACCTGCGCACCCTACTCCAGAAAAGGATCACAGCGCTTGGCTATAGGGTGACGGCGGCGGCGAACGGCGGCGAGGCCGTCTTGGCCGTGGAAGAACAGGGATTGCGTCCCGAACTTTTGCTCACAGACGTGATTATGCCCGGCATGAGCGGCACGCTTCTCGCGGAGCGCCTTGTCCAGAAACAGCCAGGGCTCAAAGTGCTGTACATGTCTGGCTACACCGACGACACCCTAGGCCGCCACGGCGTGCTCGACGTCGGCATCCGTGTGCTCGGAAAACCGTTCGACACCGCCGCCCTCGCGGGCATGATCCGTTCAGCTCTCGATGGCAACTAATATCCCGGCATGTTCTGGAATGGCTCTATTTCTTAACATCCAGCCGAAGCACAGTCACCGAATTACCTGGGAAGGTGTGCTTGAAGCTCTGCGCCGCGTGGTCGATTGTGATCTCGGCCGGCGCGACCTTCTTGGGCGCATCGAGCGTGTTCTCGTCCATGGCGTCAGCCGAAGCCAGCACGATTGCCTTGGCTTTCTTCGACACGCCTTTCGCCCCGTTCAGCGTGACGTCCGTGGCCAGCTCAGAGGCTGAGGTGTTGACGACCTTCAGGATCACTTCCTTGCCGTCTTTGGACAGGGTCGATGAGGCGTACAGCGCCTTAAGCGGTGCTCTTTGAGCGTCATGGATCAGCTTGCCATCAAGATAGCACTTAATGTTACCGCCCTTGAGTTCGACCTTGATATCGTACCAGCGGCCGGTCTCGATCGACCCGTCCACTTTGGCTTCTTCGACGCCCGGCATTTCGAGGCCATATTGCTTGTTGCCCCAGCCGCCGATGTTCCACCACGATTTCTGGTTGTCTTTGTCCACGCCGATCAAAATCAGGAACCCTTCCGCGCCGCCGAGCTTGCGCGCCTTGAGCGTGTACGTGTAGTTATTCCATTTCTTGTCGCCAATGACCGCGCGGACGCCTTCAGCCCCCGACGTCTGCCTGAGGACGCCGCCTTCCGTTTTCCATTCGCCGCTGTGCAATTTCCAGCCTTTTGTGCCGTTCGCGAAATCGCAGGCGAGCAACACCTCGTCGCCGCGCGTCACCTTGATGTCCTTGAACTCGGCCTGCGTGACCCACGTGCCGACACCGACCATGCCGTTCTCGACCGGCGCTTCCGCCGAGACCGATTCGACCGTGCACGGCAGAACGGTGTCGCCGCGGTTCTCAGAGAACATCTGCTGCACGTAATACGATGGGATGCCGAAAACGCGCGAGCTGTCGAACACGATCAGGTCCGGATTCCAGCGCCGGTGGTTCGCGTTCACAAACAGCGGAGCGTACGAGGCCATCCGGACGACATCGGAGTTGCGCTCCAGCCCGGTCATGAAGGCGGCCTCGCCGACCGCGCCGCGCAAGCTGCCTTCGCCCGTGTCCTGCGTGACCGCGTATTCGCCGACGAACACCTTGAACGCGGAACGGTCGTAGCTGTCGTATTTGCCGGCGTTCGCGATGAAAAACTCCGGCGAGCTGTAGTAATGCTCGTCCACGATCTCGAGGGTCCGGTTCTTCGGCGTGCCGTTCCAGACGTCCGCGATGAGCGTCATGTTGGGGTACTTGGCTTTGATCGCGTCGCTGAACAGCGCATACCGCTCATGGTAGGCGGGGCCGCCGTTCTCATTTCCGATCTCCATGTATTTCATGTTGAAGGGTGCCGGGTGTCCGGCCTTGACACGCACCGAACCCCAGGTGCTGTCGGCAGAGCCGTTGGCGTACTCGATCGCGTCGAGCGCGTCCTGCACGTACTCGCCCATTTTGTCCATGGGCACATTCTCCCTGTGCGACATGCCGACGTTGATGCAGAAGAGCGGCTCCGCGCCGATGTCCTCGCACAGTTGCAGGTATTCGTGGAACCCGATCCCGTGCGTGGCCGTATAGCCCCAGAGGTTGTACTGCGACCTGCGCTCGGAGATATTGACGATCGTCTCTTTCCAGCGATAGGCTTCCTTCATCGTGTTTCCCTCCACCCAGCAGCCTCCCGGAAAGCGCATGAACGCGGGCTTGAGATCGGCCAACATCTGGGCCAGATCCTTGCGGAATCCGTGGCCTTTCCACGTGTCTTGCGGAAAGAGCGAGACCATGTCGAGCCAGAACGTGCCGGCCTTGTCGGTGCTGATCACCAGCCGCGCCTTGGGGTCGGTCGTGTCGGGCTTGAGCGTGAGCGTATAGGTCAGCCAGTCTGCGGTCACCGCCTTGATCTTCTCCTTGGCATAGACCACGCTGTCAGCGCTCTCCAGCGTCACCGTGAGAGGCCCTTTAAAGTCCGCGTCTGCGCGGGCGCTCAGCGAGAGGCTATACTTCCCGCCCTTCACGACCGACATGCCCCAGTAGCCTCCGTTGGCCACGCCGACCCGGGCGACGCCGGCGTCCTTGATCGTCACCTTCAACGAGTGGGGATTCTTGGCGCTCATCGGCTTCTCGGCGTCCACGGCCAAATCGATTTTGGCGTTCCCGCTGCTCACGGGCGTCCACGATTCCGGCTTGTCGGAGTCCTCGAACGAGCGGTTGCGGACGAGTTCCGCATAGATGCCGCCGTCAGTGGAAAGATTGATGTCCTCAAAGAAAATGCCCCACAGCGTCGGGCTGACCTTGACGCCGGGTTTGTCGACAGCCACAGTGATTGAGCTGTCTGCCGCCATGAGACCGCCGCACACACACGCGGTCGCAACCGCACACACCATACGCTTCATTTCAACCTCCTATTAACGCCCAACATCGAACGTCGAACTCCCAACTTCGAAGTTGAGCGTTCGACGTTAAGCGTTCTGTTTTTCACGCGAACGGATTCTCGCCCGGATAGCGCACGCTCTCCGGCAGCGGCGTGTTGACGTCCTCGACGCCCAACAGTTTGACCGCCTCGAAAAGCACCTTGCCCGCCTTAGCGAAGCCGAAGCCGCCGTGGTGCGGGAACCTTTTGCCGATCAGAACATGCCGGTAAAACCGCGCGAAGTCCCGGATGCCCACCACGCTGATGCCGCCGAACGAGCACGGATTCACGTCGAGCAGTTCGCCCTCGGCGATGTAGCTCACGAGTTCGCTGTCGGAGTTGCCCTGCACGCGGAACATCGTGGTCGGCCCGGGCATGAGCTGCCCTTCCAGCGTGCCGCGCGTGATGTCCGGCTCCTTGCCGCCCTCCATCAGCCGGTTCATGATGAACTGGTATTTCATCGAGCAGTTCTTCATGCAGGAGCTGCATGTGTTGCCGCAGTGGAAGCCCATGAACAGGTCCTTGGCCGGCACGCCCTTGAGGTCCGCGCCCTTGATGACATCCGCAGGAACCGAGTTGTTGATATCCAGCAGCGTAGCGGGAAGGCCCGTCGCACATTGCAGCATGTACTCGGAAATCGCGCCGTAGAGATCCACCTCGCACGCGACCGGGATGCCGCGGCCGGCGAGCCGGCCGTTGATGAAACACGGCACGAAGCCGAACTCGCTCTCGAACGCGGGCCAGCACTTGTTCGCGAAGACGCCATACGATGAAGCCCCGAGGTTGTTCTCGTAGAACTTCATCAGCGCCAGCTCGTACTGCGCGAGACGCGGCAGCAGCTCCGGCCACCGGCACCCGCCCTTGAGTTCCTTGGCCATATCCGCGGCGACCGCTTTGATGCCCGCCTTGTCCTTCGCTGCTCTCTTGAACTCGACGAGCAGATCCAGCTCGGAGTTCTCCATCACCGTCGCGCCGAGATCGAAGATCGGCTGGACCGGCGCGTTGCAGGCCATGAAATCGTGCGGACGCGGCCCGAAGCCGAAGACCTTGAGGCTGGTCACGCCGACCACCACCCGCGCGATTGACGCGAACTCGCCGATCTTCGGCGCAAGCTCCTTCGGCAGCCCCACCGGATACTGCGGGATGTACACGTCGAGGCGGCGCAGCCCAATGTTGTACGAGCAGTTGAGCAGGCCGCACAGCGCGTCGCCGCGGTCACCGGCCAGAACGGCTTTGTTCTCTTCAGCCGCTGCGCAGGCCATGACCGGACCTGGAAATTCCTGGATAAAGAGCGTGGTCGGGCCTTCGGGGCCGAAGTTGCCCAGATAAACCGCCGCCGCGTTGCACCCCTGCTCGATCAGGTCATCACATGCCTCAAGGGCCTGCTTCTCGTTCTCGATGATCACGGTGCACGCCACGGCGTTCACCTGATGTTTCGCGAGTTCAGCCATCAGCGCGGCCAAGCGCTTCTGCGTCAGCGCGGCGGGAAAACAGTCCCGCGATACGCCGACAACACCGATCTTGATTTCGGGCATATTCGTCAGTTTCATAGTGACTCCTTAATTAGATTTTTAGCGATTTAGACTGTTAGGCTGTTAGGCAGATGCTTCATGGTTCACTTGACCTAAACAACTAACAGTCTAAACACCTAAAGACCTCTTCGTTGTCCGTAATATGCACCAGGCCCGTGCTTGCGACCGTAGTGCTTGTCGAGAATGTAAGTCGGAAGCGGAGCGATATCCGGGCAAAGCGCGAACGTCGCCGCCGCCATCTGAGCCACAGCTTCGAGCGCCACCGCGTTCTCTACGGCCTTGCGCGGGTCTGGCCCCCATGCGAACGGGCCGTGGCCAGCCGCCAGCACGCCCGGGATCGCATCGGGATCTAAATGCTGAAAACGTTCGACGATGAGCCCGCCGATGTTGTACTCGTAGCGGTCGCGGACTTCCTCCGCCGTTGGCATCCGCGCCACCGGAACCGCGCCGTGAAAATGATCCGCATGCGTCGTGCCGAGACAGGGAATCTCGCGCCCCGCCTGTGCGAACGCCGCCGCATGCGGACTGTGGGTGTGAACCACGCCGCCAATGTTGGGGAACGCCTGATACAACCGCACATGCGTCGGCGTGTCGGACGACGGAGCATAGTCGCCCTCCACCTTCGTGCCCGTCAAATCCGTCACAACCATGGCGTCCGGGATGAGCCGTCCATAGGCCACCCCGCTGGGCTTGATCACCATCAGGCCGCGTTCGCGGTCGATCCCGCTCACGTTGCCCCATGTCAGCGTGACCAACCCCTGCCGCACGAGTTCCAGGTTCGCCTCGCAGACAGTCGCTTTGAGTTCTTCGAGCATTGTTTCCTCCTCGACGGATCCGAGCGAATCGATTCAGTCGACTGCTTCGAATCTGCCGATTCCTTCGATCACCGCTGCCGTTCCCGGATCGCGATCAGCTCTTTCATCACATTCGCCATTTTGCCGCTCCAAGACGCCACACCGAACCCATCGTGCAGTTGCCCGTACAGGGCGAACAGCTCGCGGTAAACAGCGACGCTCGCAGGGATCGGCTGATACACCTGCTCGCGAATGCGGCAGAGTTTCGCCTGCGCAGCTTCGACATCCGGGAACACGCCTGCCGACACCGCGCCGAACAGCGCGGCCCCCAACGCGCACGTCTGATCCGAAGCGGCCACGGTCATCGGCATGTCCAGAATGTCCGCGTAAATCTGCATCAGAACAGGATTCTTCACCGCGAGGCCGCCGCAGTTGATCACCTGGTCGACCGGCACGCCGAACGCTTTCACGCGGTCGATGATCATCCGCGCACCAAACGCCGTGGCCTCCACCAGAGCGCGATAGATCTCGGGGGCCGTTGTGTGCAGCGTCTGCCCGAGAATCAGTCCGGACAGGCGCACGTCGGTCAGCACGCAGCGGTTGCCGTTGTTCCAGTCGAGCGCCAGCAGGCCGCTCTCTCCGGGCTTGAGCTTCGCCGCCGCCGCGTTCAGCGCCGCAAACTTCGCGTCTGCCGACGCGCCGAAAGAGTCCGGCACCAGGTTGTTCACGAACCAGAGGAAAATGTCGCCCACCGCCGACTGCCCGGCCTCGACCCCGAAATAGCCCGCGATCACAGAACCGTCCACAATGCCGCAGACGCCGGGAATGTCCTTGAGCGGCTGATCGTTCTTGGCGACTAGCAAATCGCACGTGCTTGTTCCAAGAATCTTCGCCAATTTACCGCTGGCGCAGCCCGCGCCCACCGCGCCCATGTGCGCGTCGAACGCGCCGACCGCCACAGCGATGCCTGCGCGCAAACCCAGCTGTTTCGCCCACGCCTCGCAGAGCCCGCCAGCCTTGACGTCGGCCGTGTAGGCGGTCTCGAAGAGGCGGTCTCGCAAGGCAGCCAGCGCCGGATCGAGCGCACCAAGAAAGGCCTTGTCCGGCAGACCGCCCCAGCTTTTCGAGTACATCGCCTTATGCCCGGCCGCGCACACGCCGCGCTTGAGCGCCAGCGGATCTTCGATGCCGGTGAGCAATGCCGGTATCCAATCGCACAGTTCCACAAAACTGAACGCGGACTCGAACACGCGGGGGTCCGCCCGTTTGCACCGGAGCACCTT
>Ga0007794_10000312_pt1 | contig 14927 bp, 14 predicted proteins | sample CryBogmetaGMA5M_FD_60365 | JGI IMG/M metagenome (GOLD analysis project Ga0007794, IMG submission 60365) | Freshwater microbial communities from Crystal Bog, Wisconsin, USA - MA5M | ecosystem: Environmental > Aquatic > Freshwater > Lake | place: Crystal Bog, Wisconsin, USA | collected 2009-07-06
GCCAATTCCGAAGAAATAATTTAGACAAGAACTGCTGTATTTACAAAACCCACAGCCGTTTGTACGCTAATTCTGCTAACCGATTTTGCCTATTGCGAATTTCTTCTTCTCCCCACTTAAATTCATTGTTTCGGATTTCCTCAGCTAACTCTTTGGTCGTGCGAATTTGAGATTGCACTAACTCTGCGGCTTTTTCTCGAATACCTTTGTTTCCAACCTTGGAATTTGTTTTACTGGAAACGAGGGTTAAATTTCCAAGCATGTTGACATATTTTTTGATCTCTTTTTTTGTAAGTTTCCAATCCTTACTGGGTGTTTGTGGCAGAATATGTTCGATATTGACCTTATCAAAGTCGATGGCTTTTTCTTCGTTGCCGTTGCCGGATTCGATCTTATTGAGTATGTACCCAACAAACTGACGACTTCTAGGCGAAGTGCCGTATCCGACATCTTCAAAACGTTCTCGGAAAAACTCATACGATGGCATTTCATCCTTAAGTTCTTTAGTCAGCGAGTCAAAAAGACTTTGGATTTTTCCAGCGATCTTCTTTTCCGACTCAGTTTGCACGCAATCCTCAATACGCCGTGCATAGGTTGAATATATCTTTTCAACTTTATTTGCCTGCCCTTTGCAGACTGCTGAATAATGAAATGAAAAACGTTCTACCGCCTCAAAAACTCGTGTCGGATCAGTTTTCAGTTTATCGTAGTTTCTAAGGATACTAAGAAATAGGACGTAGCACTGTGACACACCCATGATTTTGATCCCACAAAGGGAATTATAGATACGATTGCCGTGCTTAAAATCCTTCCAATCTTCTTTTGTTGGCGTAACGAGTTTATTGTACCCTTCTGAGGCACCATGGAGATCCATAAGCAGCGATTCCCAATCGGTTATCTGTTTTTTGATTTGCTTAAACAGATGCTTCTCAGTCACCATTGAGTGTTTTGATATCCAGTAGTACCGGATAAATTTTTTGAGTTCGGTATCTGTTTCTTGAACATTTTCGACCATCTCTGCCCAAATTTCTTTTGCAACATCACGGGCTTCTTGTGCTGGGTATTTTTTGAAGATCAGATTCTTAAGCAGGTCTGCAATTGAGAGATCGACACCGCGCGCATTTGTGGTTTCAAAGATTTCGTAGGCATCTTCCTCACTGTCAATCTCAATGCGAATTACCTGCAACTCAGAGATCGTTTCCCGCAAGTGACGTATGTACTCCAATTTTGCCTTTTGACTGTCACAGCGAGAAATTTCAGATTCGAGTTTTCCTCGGAAAAATTGGTAGTTTTGCTTAACGAATTTTTCTTCCGGCGTGATTGGATTGGCTTTTGATATATCAGCGTCTTTTGCCTGCACATTGGTAGCGAAAAAATCCTTCGTAGAGTCACCACAAATAACTCTATAAGATTGGTTGCCGGTTCTGTCTTCGATGGCTATATCCTGCGTTTGTATGAGGCGCGCTGTATCGAGGTCAATATTACGTGCAATATCTCGCAAGGCTGCCATGAGAATTGTCACCGTTAGCAATCGTTGTTGACCGTCAATCACATCAAAGAATCCAGTTTCCCTGAGTGATTCCTTATTGAATATAAATGACCCAAGGAAGAATGGGCCTTTAGTTTCAGTTAGATCAGTCCAAAAGTCTCCGACTTGATCTTCCGTCCATGCATACGGTCTTTGGTAGCGAGGAATCCTAAATTTGCTGTTAGAGAACAGTATATCTCGCAATGGTTCATCGTGTGCTTCAAAATTAAGTTCATTGGCCATGGCTATATCTCCTTTTCACTGTTTATGTGAATTTACATATGCGTGAGATCAGCCCTGTCGGGATGGCTTCCGTGAAAGGATGCTCGTGCCTGAAAAAGCAAAGGGGCGTGTCTTACTCACGCCCCAACTCAGGCACTGACATGCCTTTCAAGGAACGTTTTCAGGCACGCCCTTGCGGGCGCGCCTTCAACGCCGTCCTTGAAGTGAAATTGTCAGTTTCGAGTTGGACAGCAGCCGAAGCTACGCGAATTAGTTTTGGTTATTGGTTATCGGTTCTTGGTGATTCGTTTTCTCCTATTGATGGCGAGTGTAACGCGAGGCGGCCGGTGAAGGCAAGCGGCGTGTGTGAGACACTGCGTAGGTAAAGTTGGAGATGGATTTTTTTGTATGGCCCCGGTAAGTTTCGCGTGATGCAGAAAATTCTCATTACCGGCGGCGCGGGATTTATCGGGTCACATCTGGCGGAAGCGTTGGTGGCGAAAGGTCAGGAAGTCGTTGTGATTGACGATCTCTCCACCGGTTCGCTTGCGAACATCAACGGACTCCGGCAGCGAGCAGATTTCCATTTTATTCAAGCGTCGATTCGTGATGCCGGTGCGTTGACACAGGCGATGGAATCGGTGGATTTTGTTTATCATCTGGCGGCAGCGGTCGGTGTGGAGTTGGTGGTGAAAAGTCCGGTCTATACCATCGAAGATAATGTGCGCGGGACGGAGGACGTGTTGGCCGCGGCGGCGCGCGCCGGTAGTGGCGTGTTGGTGACTTCGACTTCGGAAGTGTATGGCAAGAGTGAGCGCGAATGTTTTCGGGAAGAGGACGATCTACTGATTGGGCCGCCGACGTTTGGCCGGTGGAGTTATGCGTGCTCGAAGTTGCTCGATGAATTTTTGGCGTTGGCGTATTACCGGGAGAAAAAGCTACCGGTGATTGTGGTGCGATTATTCAACACAGTCGGACAACGGCAGACGGGCCAGTATGGAATGGTGTTGCCGCGGTTTGTGCAGGCGGCGGTGCGCGGTGAGCCGATTACGATTTACGGTGATGGAAGGCAGAGCCGGTGTTTCTGTCATGTGAGCGATGTGGTGCGGGCGTTGGTGGAATTACCCCGGCAACCACAGGCGGCGGGTCAGATTTTTAATATCGGCAGCACGGAAGAAGTTTCCATTCGGGAATTAGCGGAGCGCGTCAAGAAATTAAGCGCGAGTCAGTCGGAGTTGCGGTGTCTGCCCTATGATGAAGCATATGCGAAAGGCTTTGAAGATCTGCGCCGGCGCGTGCCGGGGATTACCAAAGTCCGGCAGCTCATTGGCTGGGAGCCGACAAAAAATCTGGATGAGATTTTGCAGCTTGTCATCGCCGAACAGTTAAGATAGGCTAAACCAAATTGAGGTAGGACTGTGACCGAGAAACGCGAAATCAACGCCGACTCAAAAAGCATGGTGATGAATTCTGCCCTGTACCGCGAATTTTTGGCGGAGCGTGACGAGATTCTCAAACATAAGTGGATTGAGAGCGAGAAGGCGGGATTTGATGTCGGATTTGAGCGTGCGTTGTTGGATTGGATTGTGAAACATCGGTCGAATTGGCGCAAGGCGCGCCGACAAGCGCCGTCCTGATCGACGACGCGAGAATAACAGCACCTTTAAGCCGGCCCAGCGAGGACGGCAAGGAGCCATGAAAAAGAACAATCAATTGAGAGACTGGCTGTCAGCCCACCAAGGGCGAGCGGCCATTTTTGTGTCATGAGTCAAGTGATTCTCATGGATGCGACAGCGATTGAGCGTGCGGTGACGCGGATGGCGCACGAGATTGTTGAGCGGAATTCCAATCATGACGGTTTGGCAATCATCGGCATCCGAACCCATGGCGTTCCGTTAGCACAACGACTGACCGGGATTGTGACCGGTATCTTAAAACGCGAGATTCCGATTGGCGAAATTGATATTTCAATGCACCGCGACGATATTGGAACGCGTGGCGCATCGGTAATTGGCGCAACGCACATTACCTTTGATGTTACCGGTAAGACGATTGTGTTGGTGGACGATGTGCTTTTTACTGGTCGCAGCATCCGGGCGGCGCTAGATGAAATTGCAGATTTTGGCCGGCCGCAACGGATCCAAGTTGCGGTACTCGTGGATCGCGGCCACCGGGAATTACCCATCCGCGCCGACTTTGTCGGCAAAAACACACCAACCGCACTGCAAGAGCGAGTGATGGTTCGGTTGGTGGAAGTGGATGGTAAAGATGAGGTGGTGATCGAACGATGAAACGTTGGCAACGCAAAGATTTACTTGGCATCCAAGAGTTGTCCGTCGCCGAAATTAATTTTTTACTGAACAGCGCGCAAGCGTTTAAGCAAGTTGGCAAACGGTCGGTGAAAAAAGTTCCGTCGCTGCGCGGCAAGACAGTTGTGAATTTATTTATCGAGCCATCCACGCGGACGCGGACGAGTTTTGAATTGGCGGCGACACGACTGTCGGCCGACGTGATTAACATTACTGCCAACGCCTCGAGTTTAGTGAAAGGCGAGACGTTGAAAGATACCGCGCTGAATCTGCAAGCGTTGCATGCTGATGTCATTATCATCCGACATAGCGCCGCCGGTGCACCGCATTTCCTTGCGCCACTGCTCAAGGCTAGCGTCATTAACGCCGGTGATGGTGCCCATGAACATCCGACTCAGGCGCTGCTCGACGCATTTACCATTCTTGAGAAAAAAGGAAAAATCGCTGGATTGAACATCACGATTCTCGGCGATATTCTTTTCTCTCGCGTCGCTCGCTCCAACATTTGGCTGCTAACCAAGCTCGGTGCCAACGTGACACTCGCCGGTCCTTCCACGCTTGTGCCGCGCGTGTTTGAACAGTTTGGCTGCCGCGTGACGCATAATATTGACGATGCGCTTCGCGATGCAGATGTGGTGAACCTCCTCCGGATTCAGCACGAACGGCAGCGGCAAACATTATTCCCGAGCATTGGTGAGTACACGACGATGTTCGGGTTAAATAAGGAACGTTTTGCGCGCCTTAAACCTGATGCGATGATTATGCATCCAGGTCCAATTAATCGCGGTGTGGAAATTGATAGCGAAGTCGCGGACTGCGATCGCTCGGTTATTCTCGAACAAGTTACCAATGGTCTGGCCGTCCGCATGGCCGTACTTTTCCTTTGCTCCGGTGGACAGGCGGTAGAATCATGAATTCACTTATCATCAAACACGGTCGCGTCATTGACCCCGCCAATCACGTGGATGAAGTTCGCGATTTATTTATCACCGGTGGTAAAATTGCCGGCGCAGCCTCCAACAAAGCGGACGTAATTGATGCCACCGGTAAAATTGTCACGCCGGGACTCATTGACATTCATGTTCATCTCCGCGAGCCCGGTCGGAGCGACAAGGAAAGCATTGAAACTGGCACACGCTGCGCCGCGCGCGGTGGATTTACGAGCATTGTCGCGATGCCCAACACGACACCGGCGGCGGATAACACCGGCACGATTGCGTTCATTAAACAGCGCGCGGCCGAAGTCGCTTGTGTGAATGTTTTTCCTGCCGGCGCGATTACGAAGGAACTCAAAGGCGAAGAACTCGCGCCCATCGGCTCGCTCAAACGCGCCGGTGTGGTCGCGATTACTGACGATGGTCGCTGTGTGCAAAATAATGAACTCATGCGCCGCGCTGTCGAGTACGCAAAGATGTTTGATTTGCCAGTGATGGATCATTGTCAGGATTACAACGTGGCCGCGGATGGCGTGATGCACGAAGGTTATTGGAGTGCCGCGCTCGGCCTGCGCGGTTGGCCGGCGGTTGCTGAAGAAATTATTGTCGCGCGTAATATTTTACTCGCAGAAGTAACCGACTGGTATATTCACTGTCAGCACTTGTCGTCGGCGCGGTCAGTTGAATTGGTGCGCGCTGCGAAAAAACGCGGTGTAAAAATTTCCGCTGAAGCTTGTCCGCATCATTTCACACTGACTGATGAGAGTGTGAAAGAGTACGACACGAATCTGAAAATGAATCCGCCGTTGCGCACCGAAGCGGACCGGCAAGCATTACTCGCCGGTCTGGCTGACGGCACAATTGACATTATCGCCAGTGATCATGCGCCACATTGTACGTATGAAAAACAAGTTGAATTTGATGTTGCACCATTTGGAATTATTGGCTTGGAGACGGAACTGGCATTGTCGCTCGCACTCGTACATCAAAAAGTTTTGACGCTGCCGCAGCTGATTGAAAAATTTACTATCAACCCGGCGAAATTATTGCGCCTATCCAAGGGAACTCTTAGCACCGGTGCAGATGCCGATGTGACCGTGATTGACCCGGTTGCAGAATGGACTTACGATGTTGAGCAGTCGGCGAGCAAAGCGCGGAATTCGCCTTTCCATAACTGGAATCTTAAAGGGCGAGCTATGATAACTATCGTCGGTGGAAAAATCGCATGGCAACTGGAATGAACGGAATTTTCGCACTCGAAGACGGAACAGTCTTTCGTGGTATCGGTTTTGGCGCAAAAACCACAGCTTGTGGTGAGGCAGTTTTCAATACTTCCATGACTGGTTATCAGGAGATCATCACCGATCCTTCCTATAAAGGTCAAATCGTGGCCATGACTTATCCGGAAATTGGTAACTACGGAATCAATTCGGTCGATGTTGAAAGTTGGAAGCCACACGTGGCAGGATTCCTTGTGCGCGAACTTTCAGCGATTCCATCCAGCTGGCGCAGTGAACAATCTTTACCAGATTATCTCAATCAAAACGGGATTGCTGGTGTTCAAGGAATCGATACAAGAACCCTTACAAAGATTCTACGCATCAAAGGCGCAATGAAATCTTGTATTTCTACCGCCGGCATTAGTGATAAGGAGGCTGTCCAGCGTGCAAAAGAATGGCGAGGAATTATGGGGGTTGATCTTGTCAAGGAGGTTGCCCACCCGAAACCATTCGTTTGGGATCCAGACAATAAGCTCAGTCGCAACTGGAAGATCGAACGAAATGCAGTTGGTCAGATGGAATATGCTGATGAATTACGTCCAGCTGATGTTCCAATCGTCGCATTTGATTTTGGTGTAAAATATAATATTCTCCGGCGGTTAAGGCAGTGCGGATTCCATATTCAAGTTGTTCCACCGCAAACAACTGCATCAGAAGTAATGTCGTATAAACCGCGAGGAGTTTTTCTTTCGAATGGCCCCGGAGATCCAGATCCGATTGATTACGCTCACAATACGGTTCGTGAACTTATCGGGCACATCCCAATTTTTGGAATTTGCTTAGGTTTGGAGATTTTAGGTTTTTCGTTTGGCGGTCGCTGTTTCAAATTAAAATTTGGACACCGCGGCGCTAATCAACCGGTTAAAAACTTAGACGATGGTAACGTTGCCATTACTTCTCAAAATCATGGTTTTGCCGTGGATGTGGAGAGCATGCGAAACCCAGATGTAGAAATTTCACAGATAAACCTTAATGATCAGACGATCGAAGGGTTGCGACACAAGAAGCATCCTGTATTTGGTGTGCAGTATCATCCAGAGGCCTCACCAGGACCTCACGATGCGAGCGGTTTATTTGATCAATTCAGACAGTTAGTTGAGTCTCACAAATCTTGATTCGTTTCGGCTTTCTTCAGCCAAATCAATAGAAGCGTTACATCCGATGGAGTAACCCCGGAAATTCTCGATGCTTGTCCAATAGAGTCCGGTCTGTAGCGAATTAATTTTTGACGCGATTCAAATCGCAATGAAGGAATTTTTTCGTAATCAATCCAAGACGGTATTTGTTTTTCTTCTAATTGTGTAAAGCGTTGAATTTGTTCAAGATCTCTAGAAATATAGCCAGCATATTTGATCTGGATTTCAACTTGTTCTTGCACATCAATCGGTAGGCTTAAGTTTGCCTTTGGCAATGATTGATAACTTACCTCAGGACGCCGTAATAATTCGGCATATGTCAATGAATCCTCTCGTAAATGAAGCAGGCGAGCAGTTTCTTCTTCAATTAACTGCTTGCGTTTAGAAAAAAATTTCCATTGCGTGTCATTTACCAATCCAACTTCTCTCCCGATTTTAGTTAAACGAAGATCTGCATTATCTTGACGAAGTTGAAGACGATATTCAGCACGCGATGTAAACATGCGATAAGGCTCTTCAGTGCTTTTTGTGATTAAATCGTCGATTAAAACTCCAATATAACTATCGGCTCTGGTAAATTTTATTTGTTTTTTTGATTTAATCTTTAGTGCGGCATTAATACCAGCAACTATACCTTGAGCACCAGCTTCTTCGTAACCAGATGTTCCATTGAGTTGTCCGGCGAAGTATAGACCTTCAATTAACTTTGTTTCGAGAGTAGCATGCAGTTGGTGAGGTAAGCTATAATCATACTCAATCGCATAAGCCGGTCGCATTATTTCCGCATTTTCAAGACCAATGATACTATGCACTACGTCGAGTTGAATATCTTCCGGTAGACTCGATGATGCGCCATTGAGGTAAAATTCATCGGTAAGTCTTCCTTCTGGTTCCAAAAAGATTTGATGGCGCTCTTTTTCTGCGAATTTTACAATTTTATCTTCAATCGATGGACAATATCGAGGTCCAATCCCTTGAATATTTCCAGAATATAAAGGGGATCTATGGAGATTTTTTGTAATAATTTTTTTAGTTTTTTCCGTTGTATAAGTGATATAACAAGGTAGTTGTTCCACATGGAACATTGGTGTGGTTCGAAAAGAAAAGTAAGAAGGTTTTTTATCTCCTATTTGAATATCCATCTTTGAAAAGTCAATAGATTTCCGATTTAACCGCGGAGGGGTTCCGGTTTTTAATCTTCCAAGTTCAAAACCTAACTTTTTTAAATTTACAGACATCCCTATTGATGCCGGTTCAGCATAACGACCAGCTTCGATTTTCGATTCTCCAATGTGAATCAATCCTCTGAGAAAAGTTCCGGTGGTGATAATAATTGCATCCGCATCATAGCGCATGCCGATGCTCGTAATTACTCCTCGGACTTTACCTGTTTCTATCACCAATTCTTCAATCATTGCTTGTTTTACGTCTAATAAATATTGGGATTCAACTATCAGCTTCATCCGAAGCTGATAAGCCTTTTTGTCACATTGGGCACGTGGCGCCCGAACTGCAGGTCCATTTTTAGTGTTAAGCATACGGAACTGAATGCCAGTTTTGTCGGTGTTTAATCCCATTTCACCACCCAAAGCATCAATTTCTCTGGCGATTTGCCCTTTAGATTGACCGCCAATCGCTGGATTACATGACATTTGTGCTATTGTATCGAGATTGGATGTCAACAATAGTGTTGAGCATCCAATTCGAGCAGAGGCTAGCGCAGCTTCAGTTCCGGCGTGTCCAGCACCAACAACAATTACATGATATTTTTTTGGATAAATTAGCAATGTTATCACTTTCCAATACAGAACTTATTAAAAATTTTCTCCATCAAATCTTCAGTTGTTGTTTTACCAACAATTTCTCCAATTATGGAAAATCCAATCCGAATTTGCTGAGATATTACTTCAATGCTGGCGTTTTTCTGAATGTCAGCTAAGGCCAGTTTCAATTCCTTGATTGCTCGCTGTAATGCTTCAGAGTGGCGTTCATTAATTAAAACTTCAAAATCAAATGACACCGGTGAATTGTTTAACGATATTTTTTCTATCCGATCTTTCAGAACCTCAATTCCGTAACCTGTCATAGTAGATATTTTTAATGCGTCAATATGTTGTATGTTTGTTGGGAGTATTAACTTATGAGGTAGATCGTATTTATTCAAAACACGGATGACATTTTTTTTATCAAAACGTTTTAAAAGATTAAAATCAGTTTTAGAAAACAGCCTTGATATGTCTAATACATGTATACATAAGTCGCTTTCAATAAAAGCATTATGGCTTTTATTTATTCCAATTTCTTCAGCTTTTCCGCGTGCCTTACGAATGCCTGCCGTGTCGATAAATTTTACTGGAATTCCACGAATATTGGCGGATTCTTCGATTGTGTCGCGAGTGGTTCCGGGGGTGGCGGTCACAATGGAGCGTTCAGTGCCAAGTAGTGCGTTCATTAAACTAGACTTGCCAACATTTGGACGACCAACAATCGCCACCGAAATACCTTCCCGCAAAATTTTTCCTTCTTTGCTGGTTGATAATAATTGTTCAAGAGATGCAATGATGCTGGTGAGTTCAATTTCTAACTCACCGGAGATGGCGGGTGAAATATCTTCTTCGGGAAAGTCAATGTGCGCTTCGACATGGGCGAGAATAGAAAGCAATTGTTGGCGGAGTTTTTCGACTTTGCGAGAGAGGCTGCCTTCGAGAGCCTGTTCTGCCGCCATATGGGCGCGATCTGTTTTGGCAGAAATTACATCCATAACGGCTTCAGCTTGGGTCAGGTCAATGCGGCCATTAAGAAAGGCGCGTTTGGTAAATTCGCCGGGTTCAGCGAGACGAGCTCCTCGCTGGAGACATTCCGCTAGAACGGTGCGGGCAATCTGTCGACCGCCATGGCAATTAATTTCCACCGTGTCTTCCGTTGTATAAGTGTAGGGATGGCGTAGGACGGTGAGCAGAACTTCGTCAAGCGGCTGTCGACTCTCGTTAATAACTCGTCCAAAGTGAATTGTGTGGCTTCGGTAGGTTGACGGTAAACCTTTTGTAGAAACAAACATGGTGTCAGCAATTGCTAATGCCTGTGAGCCAGAAATGCGAATAATTGCAATGCCGCCTTCGCCAATTGGTGTGGAAATCGCAGCAATAGTATCTTCCATAGTGTCAATAATCGCAACTGCACGGAAGTATATCAGAAGACTGCGGAGGGGCAACTATGCGGATGAAAGAATCCGACGGTTTTCATCCAGAAAAATACCGCGGAGATTCATTTTCAATGCATCAGGATTTGTTGCCTTCGATAGGGCTTCAGCTTCAGTAATCAGTTTCGCTTTGGCAAGCTTCAAAAGCGCTTGATTGAATGACTGCATTCCATCTTCACCGCCGGTTTCAATTGCTGCAGAAAGTTTATCGAGGCGATTTTCTTCGATGAATTTACGAACGATTGGCGTGTTGATTAAAATCTCAACCGCCGGGACAACGCCTCCCGAAACTGCCGGGACAAGACGTTGGCAGATAATCGCTCGCAAATTAATCGCAAGTTGACGGCGGATTTGATCGCCTTCATCGGCGGGGAAAAAATCAAGAATCCGCCCAATCGCTGAGGAAGCATTAATTGTATGGAGTGTAGTTAAAACCAAGTGGCCGGTATCAGCGGCAGCTAATGCGGCCATAAAAGATTGGCTGTCGCGCATTTCTCCGACCATGATGACATCCGGATCTTGACGCATGACATGAACCAGCGCGCTGGCAAAGCTCGTCGTATCGAGGCCGATTTCCCGCTGCTCGATTACGGATTGTTTGTCTTCGAAAACGTATTCGATGGGATCTTCCAGAGTGATGATGTGACTTTTTTCAGTGAGATTAATTGACTCAAGCATGGCCGCTAACGTACTTGATTTACCGCTACCGGTCACACCGGTCACAAACACAATCCCGTTTTCAGAAGCCGCAATTTTCCCGAGTTGCTCCGGCATATGCAAATCTGCAAACGATGGAATTTTGTTTTTAACTGAGCGCATGGCGATGCAGAAGTTTCCGCGTTGAGAAAATATATTTACGCGGAAGCGCCAGCGATTATCATGGAAGTAAGAAAAATCTACTTCCTTTTCATGATTCAGTCGCTCGACCAAATGTGCCGGCAGAATACTTTTGACGATTCCAGCAACAGATTCCTTATTCGGAATTTCCACCGGTGCTGAAATGAGCGCACTGTTAACTCGAAACGTCACGCGATGATCTGGTTTGACATGAATATCCGACGCGCCTTGATCCACCGCTACTTGTAGTAAGTTATGAAGATAATTCATGTGCTCACCACTGAATGACGCAGGAAGCCCATGTTAAGCCGCTGCCAAAAACTACGAGCAGGATTAAATCGCCACGTTGGAAACGACCTTCCCGCGCGGCTTCATCCAGCGCAATGGCAACTGAAGCGGCGGAGACATTGCCATAACGTTGCAGGTTCATGTAAATTTTTTCCATCGGCGCGCCGAGCCGGTCCGCGATGGCTTCAATAATCCGGGAATTCGCCTGATGCGGAATCACGCATTTGATGTCGTTAATCGTCAAATTGCATTTTTGCAACGCTTCTTCGGCGGCAGTCTGCATGGCGATAACGGCTTGCTTGTAAACTTCCTTACCGGACATTTTTAGGTGATGCATTCCGGCGCTAACAGATTCTTTGGAAGCCGGAAATTTTGAACCGCCCGCCGGCATCATCAAGATATCCGCTTGGGAACCGTCGGCGCCCATACACGTCGTCAAAATGCCGTGTTCCTCGCCGCGACTGCGCAAAATTGCGGCCCCGGCACCGTCACCAAATAGCACGCAAGTGCTCCGGTCTTGCCAGTCCACAATCGTCGAAAGTTTTTCCGCGCCGATGACCAACACGGTATCATAGGTACCGGAGGTAATAAATTGTTGGCCGACTTCTAAACCGTACAAAAATCCGGAGCACGCCGCTTCCAAATCAAATGCCGCCGCGCGTTTCGCGCCGATTTTATTTTGGATGACGCACGCCGTGGCTGGGAATGGCATATCCGGTGTGATCGTGGCGCAAATAATCAAATCAATTTCTTCGGCGCGAATACCGGCTTGGTCCATCGCGCGCCGAGCGGCCTCTGTCGCCATGTCTGATGTGCAAATATAATCTGGTGCGATGCGACGCTCTTTGATACCGGAGCGCGTGGTAATCCACTCATCGGTGGTGTCCACAATTTTTTCCAAGTCGGCATTGGTCAAAATTCGGTCCGGCACATACGAGCCGGTGCCGACGATGTGAACCGGCCGCAGTGGACGTTTAGACCGTGGATTGCGCAGTGGGGATTTGTTGGAGTTTGGCATTCGACCTCTTGATTTCTTCAACGATTCTGTCGTTGAAATGGCTTTCGACAAATTCAGTCGCGATACGAATTGCGCTCTGAACGGCTTTCGCCGAACTGGCGCCATGCGCTTTGATACAAATCCCATTAATCCCGAGCAGGACCGCGCCGCCGTATTCGTCTGGATCAGCTTTGCGGCGCAACGCCTTGAAAGCACCTTTGGCGAGTAATGCGCCGAGCATCCGGAGCGGATTTTTTCGCAATTCATCTTTCAACCACCGGCCCATCACGCGCAATGAACTCTCACACGCCTTTAACACAGCATTTCCGACAAACGCATCTGTCACGATGACGTCGGCGACATTGCTAAATAAATCGTGACCATCCACGTTGCCGATGAAATTCAAATCGGTTTGCTTGATCCGCCGGTACGCTTCGAGCGTTAGCTCGTTCCCTTTCATCTCCTCAGTCCCAATCGAAAAAACACCGACGCGCGGATTTTGATAACCGAGAATTTGTTTCGAGTACAAACTGCCCATCACAGCGTATTGCACTAAAATACCGGGAGATGGTTCGAGATTTGCACCAACATCCATCAACACAAAAATATTTTCCGGTGCCGGAATAATACACGCCAAGCCCGGTCGCTCCACGCCGGCGAGAGTGCGTAATTTCAAATGGGCTGCCGTGAGCAAGGCACCGGTGTTACCGGCAGAAACAATGGCGTCCGCTTCGCCTTGTTTGACTAATTCGATAGCGCGGCACATCGAACTATCTTTTTTGCGCCGGACCGATTGCACCGGTGGATCGTCCATGGCAATGACTTCACTGGCGTGAACGACTTGGAGACGCGGGTCGCTGAAATTAAGTTTTTTCAGTTCCGCTTCGACGCGCGTGGTATCGCCAACGAGAAAAAGCTTGGTAATCTTGCCGTTGCTTCGGAGCGCATCTGCCGCTCCCGCCACTATATTTTGTGGGGCGAAATCGCCCCCCATGGCATCAACGGCAATCCTCATCGTCGGAGCTAAGCGGTCTTCACGGTGACGACCTGCTTGCCTTTATAAAACCCACACGCCGGGCAAACCCGGTGCGACAACACGTGTGCGCCGCATTGCGGGCACAGCGCGAGCTGCGGGGCTTTGGCCCGATTGGCTGCCTTGCGAGTGCGCAACCGCATTTTCGACATCCGTCTTTTTGGAACGCCCATAAAACTCCCTTACTTTAGTTTAATCTGATCCAGCGCCTGCCATCGCAGATCGCCCTGCGCCGACTGACACTGACAAACACCTTCGTTTAAATCCTTGCCGCAAACCGGGCACAAACCTTGGCAGTCTGTCTGACAAAGCGCCCGTTGTGGAAGGGCTAAGATAATATCTTCCCGGAGATTCTCCGTCAAGTCCACGAAGTCCTCGCCCGCCAACTCCCGATGCACCACAAAATCATCCACCCGCACCGGCCACTGGAAGATTTTTAAGCACCGGCTGCATCGCAACGTCGCTGGCGTCCGCAATTTACCAGTGACCAACAGCGCCTGCTCTTGGATTTGCGCGTGCAGATGATAAGCAATCTCATGCTCAAATCGCAAATCCGGTCCATCCAACTCCACAATGGACGCCGGCTCACTTCCCTGCAACATCTCCCCGCCATCCGGGATATTCTTCACATTAATTTTCATCAGTCCCTCCTGCAGGACGCGCGTCAGCCCGCCGCAATTTTTGCTTTCAACGCCTTTTGGACAACCGCCGGCACAAAATCACTCACATTCCCGCCCAGCATCGCGACCTCTTTTACCAACCGGGAACTGATAAACGTATACTCATCTTTCGGCATCAGAAAAATCGTCTCCACCTTCGCCGCCAGCTTCCGATTCATCAACGCCATCTGAAATTCATACTCAAAATCCGATACCGCCCGCAACCCGCGCACCAACACCTGTGCCTTCTTTCGCTGGGCATATTCCACCAGCAATCCGTCAAATTCTTCCACCGACGCCCGCCGGATTCCCTTGACCGCTGCGCGAGTTAACGCCAACCGCTCCGGCGTCGTGAACAACGGATGCTTCTCCGCATTCGGCGCGATACCCACAATCACATGATCAAACATACTCGTCGCACGACGCAGCACGTCGAGATGACCATTGGTAATCGGATCAAAACTTCCCGGATAAATAGCAACCGTTTTCATAAAGCCACCGTAA